>WNGC01002889.1_pt1 | contig 10445 bp, 12 predicted proteins | sample 5400051 | NCBI WGS metagenome assembly WNGC01 (sample SAMN13153368, study PRJNA577476) | soil metagenome | isolation source: 20 cm soil or saprolite under grassland replicate 2 | place: USA:California | collected 2016-06-15 | reverse complement strand
ATGCCCGTCACGTTCGCAACGCGATCGCCCGCTTCGATCAAGTCGAGGGTGTCAGCGACGCTGAGCGAGAGGCAGCCTGGCGGCGGATCAAGGCGGCCGCCAAGAAGTTCGGGGTGGAAACGCACGTCAAGAGCTGGCACGAGTTGATGAAGGGCGGAAAAACCGGCCGCCGCTAGGCCTGGAGCTGCGCCGCGCCTCCCCACGGCGGAGCTAGAAATCCTTCCGACCCTCGAAGGTCCTCGCCGCCGTCGGCCGAGTGAGTTCATAGACGGCGATCCGCTGTCCTCCCGGCGCGCGGAAGGAGCAGATCGGTCCGTGCGGAATCTCGAAGGTCGCCTCCTCCTTCCACCCCTGCTTGGTCAGCCTGGCCAGCGCCCTGCTGAGGCTCGCCACACGGTAGACGAGGATTGGCGTGCTGCCCTTGACATGGTCCGCCAGCAGGAGGAGCGGCGGCGGCGGCGCCAGCTCGATCGCGGCCACGCGAGCCCCCATGCCCTCGACCGCAAAGCGAAGCCGGCCGCCGAGCACGTCCGTGAAATAGGCGACATCGCGCTTGACGTCGCGGCTCGGGTGATAGACAAAGTCCAGCGACTCGAAGGCCATTCCGATCAGTCCTTCGACGGATCGCTACGGTCCTGCATCTCCCAGGCGTGATCGAGGGCATGCCACGCGATGCGACGAGCTGCGTAGCGCTGCGGCCAGCCCTTCGCCACGAGGGCCGCGCCATTCGAGGGCCGCTGGACGGCCTCCGCGATCGCGGCTCGGAATTGCGCGAGCGCGCGCCGGTCGTGCCGGTCCGGTGGCGCGAGGGGCAACCCGAGCTTTCGCACGTAGGCACCCTCGGCGTCACGCACGTGATCGGCCATCTTTTCGCGGTCGCGGCCGCCGCCGCGCGGACCCTTGCGAAGCTCGGCCGGCGTGCCGGCAAGAATCCTGTCATAGACGCCCCACGCCGCCTGGACGAGCGACGCCAGCCGCTTGCCCTCCGTCGCCGCGATCGGCCTCGTGTCGCGCTTGGCGACTTCTGCCGGCACGCCGAATTCCGTGTTCGCTGACCCCGCCAGCCGCTCGACCACGCGAAAGCTGGGCTTCGCATCGAAGGCGACTCGGGCCCGCTTGGCGACCGCGGCGTAGCGCGGCGCGTACGCGGCAAGTGCGGCGAGCGCCGATGCCTCGTCCTTCCCCGAGCGGCACCAACCGGGCCAATCGTATGCACAGGCGAAGGTGCGCGTGCGACTCGACTCGATGTAGACCGGCGTCGTGCTGACCGTCATCCTCCTCGACTCAGGCGGCCGATGCCGTGTCTAGTTCAGCCGCTCGACAATCATCGCCATCCCCTGTCCGCCGCCCACGCACATCGTTTCCAAACCGATCGTCTTGTTTTCGGTAATGAGGCCGTTCAGCAGCGTGCAGAGGATGCGGGCACCCGTCATGCCGAAGGGATGCCCGAGCGCGATCGAGCCGCCGTGCGGATTCAACCTGTCGCTGAATGGATCAATGCCGAGCTCTCGAGCTGAGGGAATGACCTGCGCCGCAAAAGCCTCGTTGATTTCGACGATATCGACGTCGCCGATGGACATGCCCGCCCGCTTGAGCGCCTGCCGCGACGCCTCGATCGGACCGAGGCCCATGATCTCCGGCTCCAGCGCTGAGACCCCGGTGGCGACGATCCGGGCCAGGGGACGGAGCCCAAGGTCCTTCGCCCTGCGGTCCGAGGTGATGACGACCGCGGCCGCCCCATCGTTTAGCGGACAGGAATTGCCGGCGGTCACCCGCCCGTTTTCACGAAAGGCGGGCTTCAGCGTGGCGAGTACCTCTGCTGTGGTGTTGGGTCGCGGCCCGTCGTCGCGGCTCATCGTGGTACCGTTCGGCAGCGGCACGGGGATGATCTCGCGGTCGAAGAACCCGCCGTCGCGCGACTGCACGGCACGGGTCTGGCTCTTGACGGCGTAGCGGTCCATCTCCTCGCGCGTGACCTGCTTCAGATCGGCGACGTTCTCGGCCGTCTCCCCCATCGCTATGTAGATGTCCGGATACTCTTCGGTGTTCCCGCGCTTGAGGCGGGGGTTCTGCGCGTCGGGCTGGTCGGCGAAGCCGTTCACGTAGCGCGAGACACACTCGACGCCGATGGAGAGGAAGGCCTCGCCCTCGCCGGCCTTGATGGCATGGAAGGCCATGCGGCTGGTTTGCAGCGACGAGGCGCAGTAGCGGTTGACAGTTGTGCCGGGCACGTCGAGGCGGGTGAGAATGCTGACCACCCGCCCGAGGTTGAAGCCCTGCTCGCCGGCCGGGAGGCCGCAGCCGCACATCAGGTCGTCGATCGTCGCCCGATCCAGCTGCGGTACCTTCTGCAGGACCTTACTGGTGACGTGTGCCGCCAGGTCATCGGGACGCACCTCGACCAGCGAACCTTTGCCGGCCCGTCCGATGGGAGATCGACCGTAGGCGACGATGATGGCTTCTGGCATCGCGCCAGATCAGTTTATCGGTCTCAGAAACGCCTCTAACGCGTGCGGTCGCGATGCATGTGCAGCCGCACGGTCGTCCCCGCCTCGAAGCAGCGCACCTGCACCAGGTCGCACAGCTGATTCGCGAGCCAGAGCCCGCGACCGCCGTCATCGTCGGGCGCGGGTCGCCGGCGGTCGGCCAGCGGATCATTGACGTGTCCGCTATCCCGAACTTCGCAGACGAGGACGCCGCCATCACGCCAGATGCGCAAAGTGCCGACGCCGCCACCATGTTGAAGGCTGTTGGCCGCCACCTCACTGACGGCCAGGACCAGGTCGGCGATCGGCCGGCTGGTGAAGCCGGCCCGGGCGGCCAGGGTCGAGACCAGCCGGCGCACCGGCCGGAGCCCCGCGCCGTTAAAGGTCAGCGTCGCCCGGATGGCCGGTGGTTCGGGAAGCGCGGGGCCGGACGGCGGCCGCTCGACGTAGAGCCCGCTCGCGGCATCGCTGTGATCGTGGGCGACATAGGGATGGCTGCGATGGGCCTCCTCGATGACGTCAGCCGGAAGCGCCGCTGTGTCGTAGGGGCAGAGGAGCCGCCACCCGGGTCCATCATCGAACGCCAGGTTGAGGAGCGCCTCGTGCCGCTGGCATTCGATCAGCTCGGCGGCGGACCGCTCCGGGTAGATCGGCTCGCCAATTCCGCGGGACGGGCGCCCCGCCTCCCGATGCGCCTCGACGAACTCATTCCAGGCCGGGATGATGCGGGCCGGGTTGGCTCCCACGTCCGCCATGTCCTTGAACTGCACCCGACCGGCATCGGCGCCGAGCTGGGCGGTCAGCGCCGCGATCTTGCGCGCGCCGACCACGACGAGGATTGCCTCGGATGCCGCCACTCCCTCCCGGATGAACGGCAGGGTGCCCTCAAGGAACTCATCCATCCCGGCGTAGAGCAACGCCTCATGGCGGAAGCATGCTACCTCCGGCCTCGCGCTCATGCGCTCGGGCCGCCCGCGATGGTCAGGTTGGGGAGCGGCGCCCAGTCGACGATCTCGAGCGCGCGCTCGAGCTGGTGCGGGATGCCATGGAGCACGAGACGGCGCCCTGGCTCGAGCGCCTGGGAGGCTCGCACGATAACCTGGAGCCCGCCCAGGTCGCAGAAGAGCAAGCCGCTCAGATCGAGATGGACGTCACCGGCGTGTCCACGCATGCGGGCGAGCGCCTGGGCCACGGCCGCGACGTTCGAGCGGTCGACATCGCCGACGAGCGCCAGACCTGGAGGATCGACGGTGGGCAGGATCTGCAGGATGGTATCGGCGAACAGCGGCCGGTCCCACAGCCGGCGCGCCGTGGAGACCACCGGTTCGGCAGGCGCCCCGAGGAAGGCGCGGACCGGTTTATCGAAGACTTCGAGTGGCTTGCCGTCGAATCGCGGCGTCGCCAATTCGGGGGTCCGCACCCAGGCCCACACCCACTCCTTGATGAGCTGGCGCAGGGGCTCGGCCGGCAGCCCCACGTCGCGGAAGCGTTCGTCGTTCTGCTCCAGAAAACGGTCGATGGTGGCGAGAAAGGCATTGATGAGCTGTTCGAGCTCGGGTTCGCGCATCGCTGACGGCGGCCCCGAGTGCAGGCGCGCCCGCGCGTCGAACAGCCGCTCTCGGTGCGGCCGGCTGAGCTGGTCGAACTCCTCCTGAAGGGCTCGGACGATGTCGAGCTTCGCGGGACTGACCTGAGCGAGCCACTGCAGTCGCTGCCGCTGGTCACCAAGCGCGCAGCGAGGGTAGAAACGCCCGCGGTTCTCGAGGTCGTTTCCGGTGCCAAGATGCCGGCAGGTCTGCCAGGTACCGAGCGGCTTGTTTCGCGAGTCGGCGGCGATGAAGTTCGTGGCCTGGAACGCTGGACAGGCGTCGAACCCCTCGGGGAACGGACGCGGATAGATGCAGCGGTCCGCGTGCTCGTCCGTCAGGCCCATATTCGCCCATTCGGGCTAACACATATTATGCCGTCAACTATGGGGCGTCAACGGCTACATCGCGTTGACGGTCTGGCCGGCGTCGATCGAGCCGCCCGCTGGAGAGCAGACTGCGATGTGGTCGGGCAATACGCCGTCCCATCCGGATCGGTTGGTGTCACGGCAGCCCGCTCCGCGGCTGCCGAGCCGCTCCCAGCCCCGGTGCTCGAGCCGATGCTGCCCATGATCTGGCGCTCCATCCCGGACCTGGGCCCATCCTTCACACAATTCGCCAACGGGCTCAAGCAGCGAGCCGACGCCGGAGGTTAGCGCGGGGCGAGGGCCGCGGTGCGGGCCAGTCGCAGCGCCAGGACCGGACAGGCATCGACCGCCCGCCGGGCATGCTCGACGACGCTGGGCGGGACGTTCCCGGGCTCGATGATCGGATAGCCCCAGTCATCCAGGCTGATCAGCTCCGGGAGTAACTCGGCGCACAGCCCATGACCGTCGCAGCGGATCCGGTCGATGTCCAGGACCTCGCCCATCAGGCGGCTGCCACCCTCGCCGGCTGAGAAATCGTAAGGCAGCGGCGCTGCTGATGCCCGGCAAAGTCGTCGGCGAAGACCTGCAGCGCGCTGTGCATCAGCGCCGCCGCCCCATCGGGATGATGGCACGCGCCGCGCCCGGTCACCTGGCCGCTCCAGCGCACGATGCGATCGAGGTCGCCGGGCTGCGGCGACTTGGCCGCCAGCCGCTGCGTCGCGTCGGCGATGGCCGACAGTCCAAAGACACACGGCCCGCACTGACGCGCGCTCTGGGAGGCCAGATAGGTTATGAACCCGGCCGTCGCCTGCACGCCACACGCGTCGGAGGGAAGGAAGTGGACGACCCCGCATCCCAGCGCCAGCCCACGCGTACGCATGGAGGCCGCATCGAGCGGCAGGCCCCAGTGCTCACGGAGGTCCGCCCATCCGCCGAAGTAGCCACCGAGAAGCACGGCGCGCACATCGCCGCGGAGACCACCGGCGGCCCCCGCTGCGTCCGACAGCGTCGCTCCCAGCTCGATTTCATGCACCCCGGCACGATTGACGGCCCCAGACACGGTCAAGAGACCAATTCCCCGCGCCCGGCCATGACCGAGACCCAGGTACCAGGCATGGCCGCGGCGCGCGATCAATGCGGCCAGCGCCAGGCTTTCGACATTCTGAACCAGCGTCGGGCGTCCTCCGACACCGCGCTCGAAGGGGCGCGGCGGGGTCGTCGTCGGCCGGGCATCGCCGGCGTTGAGGTAGTGCACCGCGGCCGATTCCTCGCCCGAGACGTAGCCGGACGGCGCCGTGACGATACGGGCGCGCCTCCGCACATCGCCCGGTCGCTCAGCCAGCGCCTGATGGAGCGCCGCTTGCGCCGTCCGGTGCTCGGCACCGACATAAAAGATGATGTCGCTGGCGCCGACCGCTCGCGCAGCGAGCAGCGCACCGTCGATCACGAGGTGCGGCCGGGCCGCCATCAGCGAGCGATCCTTGAAACTCAACGGCTCGCCCTCGGCGCCGTTCGCCAGCACCACCGCGCCGCCGGCGGCGCGCTCGGCGACGGCACGCCACTTGCGGCCGACGGGGAAGCCGGCGCCCCCTCTGCCGAGGAGGCCGCTGGCCTCCAACTCGGCGATCAGCGCGCCGGAGGACAGCGCCGGCAGTGGCCCGAGGCGTTGAAGATGCGCCGACAAGCGTTCTGCGCCGGCCGCGCGAGCGATCAGTTCCATTTCTGGGCCTGCGGGGCGGCCGCGGGGAGGCGCCGCCACGCCGTGTGCTGGGCGCCGGTCGCCCGCCAGGCGACGGCGGCAACAACGCTGCCGATGCATCCTGCCGCAATGGCCAGCATCCACGCGAAGCGTGGGTCGGTGCCGGTTCCGATGCCGTGGATGACGGCAACCGGCCACATTAGGTAAGTCAGCCAGTGCACCGCGCGCCAGGCGGATTGTCCGAAGTAGGGGCGAAGCAGGCTCGTGACGACGATCGCCAGGAGAAGATAGATGGCGACCACCCCAAGCCCCAGCCACAGGCGACGGTATGACGAGGAAAACGGAATGGCGGCGGCCTGCCAGCCGAGGGCTGTGAACGGGTCGACAACCGCGGTCACGATGTGAATCGCGAGGAAAACGAGGGTGGCCAACGCCAGGTTGCGGTGCAAGCCGGTGGTGAGGAACCGCGGCCAGGACGCAGTCTGCCAACGCATCGCTGACACGATGCCCAGCACGACGACGCCGGTGAGGAGGACAAGGCTGACGACGCCGGCGCCGCGGGTCGCGTACCAGAGGATGGTGTCGCTCATGCCGCCGGTCCCGAAGGATCCGGCCAGCGGCCGATGTAGTGGATCGTGCCGTCGTTCTCGACCAGCCGGGCCGGCAGGCGCCAGCTCAGCAACCAGTTGATCGCCGCCTCGCCTCGGACGATCGCCGCTGTCGATGCGATGTTGGCATCGAGGCAGGTCGCCGCGGCAACCGTGACCGTTCGGAAGAGACCCGTCGCCGGTAGGCTCGTCTGTGGGTCGATGATGTGATGCAGCTCCGCGGCGCCGCGCGTCCAGCGGCGGACGGTGGTGCTCGAGGTGGCGACGCCGCCCGACGGAAGGCAGATGACCTCGCCGTCAGCGTCAGGGCTCACGCGGCTGTCTTCGGCGACGTGGATCGCCCATCCGCTCGAGGGTGGTGTCCCCGCCATGGCGATGTCGCCCCCGAGGCTGACCAGCACACCGCCGGTGTCCGCGGCGGAAAGCCCGGCCCGGGCGGCAAGATCGGCCGCCAGCGCCTTTCCCGTTGAGCCGAGGTCGAGTTCAACGCCAGGAGGCAGCAGAACGGTCCGCGATCGCCGGTCGAAGCGGATCGCCTGCCAGCCCGGAACGCGCCAGGCGCGCAGGTTCAGAGGCCCAGCCTGCGCGGCAACTCGGGAGAAATCAACGTCATAGCCCGCCACGCGAATGGCCTGGCCGATGGTCGGATCGACCGCCCCATCGGTGAGGCGCGCCGCGCGCTGCGCCGCGTCGATCGCGGTGGCCAGCAACGGGCTCACGCGAACGGAGCGCCCGGGATTCGCGTTCAGGTGGCTGAGCTCGCTATCGTTGCGGAACCGACTGTAGGCCCTGTCGACGTGCTCGAGGACTTCGCTCACGGCGGATGTCGCGCGACCAAGTTCGCCCGCATCGGTGGCGACCACGTGAACCGAGGTGCCCAGCGCCTTCCAGCTCTCGAGCGCCACCGCCATCACGAACCGCCGCTGGTCACCGTGCCGCTGCCGCTGCTTCCGGTGATGGGCGCCTGCGTTGAGGGCTGCAGGCTGTTGCTGCTGCTCGTCGAGCTCGAGCTCGAGCTCGAGCTCGAGTCGGTCGTCGCCGTGGTCGACGTCGTCGTATCCGCGGCCGTCGCCGACCCGTTGGCGGACGATGTGCCGGCATACGAGGCGGCGGCGACGTAGCTAACGCCAACCACCGCGACCAGGGCCCCCGCGGTCGCGCCGAACGTCAGGCGCCGGAGGCGCTCCAGCCCACGGTCTCTTTGAGTCGGAGTTAAGGAGTCCATAGCAGCATGGTGGGGCTCGCCACCTTGCAAATCCGTGACGCCGGGCCCGGTCTTGCCTAAAAGGTCCCTAACGCCGGCGGCGCCTCTGGCGTGGCCGCCCGCGTGCCCGCAGGCCGAGCCAGCAGCCGGGGCCAGATGACCGCCATACTCGCGCCGCCGGCCGGCGAACTCCCCACCTCCCAGCGGCCGTTGGTCGCGCGGACGACCGCATCGGCGATGGCCAGCCCGAGGCCGGCCCCGCCGGGCTGATCGGTCGCCCTTTGGAACCGGTCGAAGATCGCCCCGCGCTGGCCGGAAGGGATGCCAGGCCCCGAATCGTCGACGACCAGCTTGATTCGGTTGCCTTCGGCGGCCACCCGCACCTCGATCGCGCCCTGCTCCGGCGTGTATTTGCATGCGTTGTCGAGCAGAACACCAACGAGGTGGTCGAGCCATTCCGGGGAAGCGGCGATCACATGCGAATCCACGCTGACGCGGACCGTGAGGCGCTGATGACGGGCTTCAGCCACGGCGGCGAAGCGGTCCACCGCCTGCTGGGCCATCACGCCGACATCCACCGGCTCCGACCGATCCGAGTGCGGCATGGCCTCGAAGCGTGCCAGCCAGAGCAAGTCGTCAACGAGGCGGCGCATCCGCTGGCTCTCCAGGTTGACGCGCGTGAAGGCGCGCTGATACCAGTCCCCGTCGCGAGGTTGCGACAGAGCGAGCGACGTTTGCGCCTGGATCACGGCGAGCGGTGTGCGCAGCTCGTGCGACGCATTGGCGGTGAAGTCCATCTGTCGCCGGCGCGCTTGCTCGATCGGCGCCGCCACCCTGCGCCCGATGGTCAGTGCGCCCATGAAGACCACGAGCAGGAGTACTGGTCCGATGAGGAGCTCGGCCTGGATCAGGTTGCCTCGCGCCTGGTAGACGCTGTTCATCGACTGGCCGACAACGGTCCAATCGTCTGAGGTCAGTCCGCCCATGACGCGCAGGTCGGTGCCGGACACGGTGATCGTTTGTGGGTCCTTGATGCGGTTGTAGGGCGCCGGCAAGCTGATGTTGGCGGCCTCCGCGCTGCTGTCCGCGTAGTTGCCGTCCGGATGAAAGGTCCACCAGAGGACCGGTGCGTCGAAGCGGGGCCCGCCAGCGGGCCCCGGGTAACCACGGCTCGGACCACCCCGCTGTTTGGCCATCGACGTGAGCCATGAGGAGAGGGTGGTGTCGACGTTGGAGGTGAGGTTGTGGGTGACGATCAAGACGACCGCCACCGCGATCAGCAGATAGAGCGCGGCGACGATGCCGGTCGCCGCGAGAGCGACTCGCTGGGCGCCCGATCGCACCAGGTCGACCCGAGTCATACTCAACGTCCTTTCACCCGACCCCACTCTCGCAGCATGATCCTTTCGATTTGATGACACCATACAAAGTCGGGGCCGGAAATGATTCCCGGCCCCATCTGCTCGCTAATCCGGCGACTAGGGAACCGTCGGGACCTGGCCCGCGTTCTCCTGCGCCTCCCGCGCCGCACTCTCTCCCGCCTCGTGCGCCGCGGTCTCGTTCGGCACGAACGTGCCGGAGCCCGCGCTCGGGCTGGCAGCCGTCGCCGCTGCTGGGCTCGCGGTAGCAGCGCTGGCGGCGAGCGGGCCTGCGATCATGGCACCGACGACACCGCCCGTTAGCAGTGAGCCTGCGACCGCGGCACCGACGAGAAACCTTCTGATTGGGTTCATTTCTTACACCTCCTTTTTCGTTGCTGGAGTCAGCATGGAGGTCGACGCCTTTCGAAACCGTGACAAAACACGGGCACTTTCGAGCGTGTGGCTGGACGCCGATAATGTCGGTGAGCCATGGCAGAAGAGACGCTAACGATCACCGACAACCGGACGGGCCGCCACTACGAGGTCCCGATCCGGAATGGGGCGATCTCCGCCATCGATCTCCAGAAGATCACCTCGAATGGATCCGGCTCCGGGTTGCTGAGCTACGATCCCGCCTTCCTCAACACCGCGAGTTGCCGGAGCGCGATCACGTTCATCGACGGCGAGCGCAGCATCCTCCGCTACCGCGGCTATCCGGTCGAGGAGCTCGCCGAGCACAGCAGCTTCCTCGAGGTCGCCTACCTCCTGATCCATGGCGAAATGCCCGATCCGACCCAGCGCCAGCAATGGGTGGACGCGATCACGCATCACACCCTTCTGCACGAAAACATCAAGAAACTGATCGACGGCTTCCATCACGATGCCCATCCGATGGGAATCCTGGTGGGAACCGTGGGCGCGCTGTCGACCTTCTATCCCGACGCGAAGGACATCTTCAAGGAGGAGAGCCGGCGGCTGCAGATCCTGCGCTTGATCGCGAAGATGCCGACGCTGGCCGCCTTTGCGGCGCGCCACGCGATCGGCATGCCCTATGCCTACCCGGACAACGACCTCTCCTATGCCGGCAATTTCCTGAACATGATGTGGAAGGCCACCGAGCTGAAATACGAACC
>WNGC01002887.1_pt1 | contig 10448 bp, 9 predicted proteins | sample 5400051 | NCBI WGS metagenome assembly WNGC01 (sample SAMN13153368, study PRJNA577476) | soil metagenome | isolation source: 20 cm soil or saprolite under grassland replicate 2 | place: USA:California | collected 2016-06-15 | reverse complement strand
GCTATAACGAAGGCATAGCAGTGCCTGAATCGCTACTTCATAGCCCTCATGAAGCGGAATTCCTCTTCCGCGTCTGAAGCGAAGAAGATGTTTTCCCACATACTCGTCATGTATCCGTATCGCGCGGACGCCCGATCTTCCAGCTTCGCATATCTTGCCCTTTCCTATGTAGACCGCCGCATGCTCCCATCGCGCGTCCCCTGCTGCAAAGCCGAGCCAAGTTTGTACCTTTTGAATGGTGCGCCCAACGCCAAAGATATCCCCTTCGAGGCTGGCAGCAAGAACTAGGTCGCCGGCTCGCAGCTGCTCGTAATCTGGTATGCAACCGAACTTCCGAACATTCGGCAAGACATCGTCCCGCCTAACCTTCTTGGCTGGGGGATTCGCCCTGGCGTCTTCTGGGTCTAGCACAAGCTGCCCGTATTGGTCCTGCACAACGGGCATGATGTGAAACCAGGTAGTGAGCTGATGCGCGTTACGCCGCTTTGGGTACTACCGTTTCTACGCGTCCGGTGTTATCGAGAGAGAAATGGACTTTCATTCCTTCGACGATGTCGACGGGGGGCGTGGTCTCCTGAATCTCGTTCTGCTGCTTTCCGGCGTCAGGTTTCACATGGACCTGACGAAATTGGAAAACATACTGCTTCGTTCCCCACTTTTCCTTGACGTAGCCAAAGCCACCGGGAGTGTAGACCCTAACCACAAGTCCGGACATAAGGGCGTCTGTCATGATGTACGCTTTCTAAAACGTTCAAAAGAAAAAAGTACCACACCACCGCTCGAACGTACAAGATAGGTCATGCCGGGGCATCGAATTGACTAATGCCTGTTTGCAACGTGACCACCTTTACCCTGTCTTTTGACTTCAGAGCCACAGAAAAGTTATCGTGAAAGAAATCTTTCATTAACACAGGTCTTGGCGCGGATAAAAGGTACTCTCGTGGTAGTCCGGCGACAACCGGCGGGAATTCCAATTGCATATTATTTACGTGCTGTATGACAACAGGGATTTTGGTAACCCCTATTGAACGAAGCGCGTATACGCGATGGAACCCGTTGTTTAAGACAAGACGGTTTTGCCAGCGCAGCACGTTAACGCTTGATATGCCGTAACCTACAAAGGATATGACTGCCGCAGCTGGTTGACCTCCCAACACGGCCGACTGCAAATCTTCTTGCGAGAGTTTCTTAAAAAAGGCTCCGAGAAATCTTATATCCAGATTTGGCGAACTGAACACATGGGTGCTGTTCGCGATTTCTAGATGTTGTATCGGCGCAATATCTCGCGTTGGAGACAGGCAGATGTCGATCAAATCAGCGAGGTTGGTCTTCTTCTCATATGCGGCGCATAAGCGTTCAACATAGTCGAGATTCACGGCGCGTTGTCCCGCGATTAAAGTATCTACATCAACCAACGCGAAAGAAATAGGCAACGCATGAAACGACTGTTTGAAAAGGGCATTGGTTGTTATTTCCTTTAGTGTTGGCTCATGCTCGCGTGGCAACTCTTCAACTATTGCCCGGTCAGCCAAACCGATTTCGGTTCGCAAGATCGTCTGTACTGCAGGTTGTTGCGCTTGCCAGCTAGCTAGGATTTCTGACATACGACCAGGGTCCACTTCGAGCGTTTGTGTCCGAATATGGTTAAAAATCTCCCCCTGCGTCGCGAAGGCATAGAGGTATAGTTGGTTAAAATAATGGGTCCCAACGTCGATTGCCGGAGTAGCGTCTTTAGCAGCTTTCATAGATGGTTTAGTAGCCATGCGATGTCCGGCTCCTTGGGAATGTCAGAGTGTAAGTGTCCCAGCAAGAGGTGTTATGACTCAATGTTCACCCGCCTTATTCGGTGCGGTAGCCTAATTCCAAATTTTCCTTATCGGATCTGCATTGACCGTTCTTCCAATTACGGGTAGCCCGTACATTTCTCCGATAGTGCGCAGCACATTATAGTGATCAATGCGGTTATCGTATTTCCCTGGCTTTACCATGGGACCTACAAAAATCGTAGGTATATGATTGTTACTCGAATCGTCGTCTTCGTCCCAGGTAACGATTAGCAGACTGTTGTTCGTCTTTGCCCACTGCACATATGAATCCAAATTCTGCTTCAGCCATCTATCGCCTTGTATGATCGCTTTCAGAGCTTCGCCATCATGCATGTCGTTCAATTGATTCGGCACCACCATTGACACTGTCGGAAGCTTCGAATAATCCGAAGGAAACATACTAAACGGCATGTTCATTTCTGGCGGAACATTTGTTCCTTGCCAATTAACTGCAGGATTATGCTTTCGCTGGTAGTGCCCATATTCACAGCCTGTGTAACCTACGGAAGGCATCGATTCAGAGTAAATCGCAAAGGTTAGACCCCTCTTCCTTAACTCACTCGCGAGATTTTCCCCGGTAAGAGCACGGAGACATCGGTTGTCTGGAACTCCGTGAGCGGATCCAGAAAATAGCGCTAGGTAGTTCGGTTGACTTGGATGTGCGACTCCAAATGAGTGAGTAAATAACGCCCCCTCGTTCGCAAGATGGTTTATATACTGCGCCGCCATATTCCCGATAATCTGCTTATATGCTTTATTTTCTTCGATAACGATTACGACGTGATCTGGTTGAGGGGCACTGGTAACAACCTGTCCTGGTCTCCCCAGGGAACTGCTCTGAGCAAGTGTCGTCGACTCTGGGGTAATAGCGCAGCTGAGCGCGAGGGCTAGGCCTAGGGCTTTACGAAACGACTTCGAACAGTTCAATCGCATGTTCTTTTTGTTTGGTACAGGAAGGGGCTTAACCGTCTAATGAGCTCCTCCAATAGCCTTTCTGTCCACTACCCCAACGGCCCCAAGAACGGCTCTCCCAAAAACGTGTCGGCGTGCCCCTCGACCGACTCCGGCCATTTGCTGTTGTCGATTTCCGGGCGCTGCGACTCGGGCCGCGGCTTGCCGTCCCAGCCGATTTGTTCCATGTAGTAGTAGAGCTGAAACGCGAAGCCGTCGGGGTCGATGGCGAAGGCGCAGTAGTCGATTCCCGGGAACAGTTCGGGCGGCAGGTATTTGATGGTGACGCCGTTCTTTTTCAGGAACGCGACGGCGTCCTTCAGTTGCTTGTAGGTGCCGAGTTGCAGGCCGAAGGACAGGAGCGTGGTGTCGGGGCGCAGGCGCAGTTCCTCGCGCAGCGCGAGCGGATAGAGCGCCATGGTGTGGTGCTCGGTGTTGGCGCGCAGGAATACGCAGTGGTGGCTCTTGTAGTTCACCTCTTCGGTGATCGCGAGGCCCAGGTCGTCGCGGTAGAAGCGCACCATCGCTTCCATGTCCTCGGTAAACAGGCGCACGGGCCCGATTCTCGCGATTTTGAAAGGCCGCGCGAGCAGGATGCCACCGACGTCGTAGGTCTCCTCGCCGCCCATGTCGCTCGCGCGCAGGCCCTCTTCGATGGCGATGCCGTCTTTCGTCGCCTGCATCACTTCGGAGTATTCGGATTGGTGCGGCAAATTCGGGGGTTTGGTGTAGCGCACGCCGTACATCTCGCGCGGCTTCGAGTACCCGTCCCAGCCGATCTGCTCGATTCCGTAGTAGAGCTCGTTGGTGTGGCCGTCGGGATCGGGCGGATAGAAATGCCAGTTCGATCCCGGCAGATCGCGGCCCGCGCGGCGGATCTGCTTGCCCCGCCGGGTAAACCAGTCGAACGCATCCGACACTTCCTGCAGCGACCCGACCTGCCAGGTGATCTGGTTCAGCGTGCCCGAAGGCTTCAGCGAATGCGGGTTCAAGACCGCGTAAGAGTCCTTGGGGAAGAACACGAACGAATGGTGATCGGTGCCGTGGCGCGAGAAGTAGCCGACCGTGGTGCCCACGCTGGAACGCTTGTCCTCGGGCAGCCGCGGCCCGAAATCGATCGGGTCGGAAATGCGAAAGCCGAGGAGGCGACAGTAGAAATCCTTGCTCTTCTCAGGATCGGCGACGTTCACGCCGAAGTGGCCCAGGCGCCGGATACGGAACGGCCTCCACATGCGTACGCCGCCCACCTGGAATTCTGCCGCGGCGGCCGCTTGCGTGAGGCGGTCGGGTTTGCTCATAAGGGGCTCCTCTGGCACCCGTCGCCGCATTGTACGCCTGCCCGATCGACGGTCCGCCCCTCGCGCCCCTTCATGAAGTAACATCCCGGTCGGGTCGCGTTCACGGCGCGAGGGAGAGGGAGAAATGCAGTTCGGCGTTTTCGATCACATGGATGCGAGCGGCGAGCCGCTCGCCGAGCTCTTCGAGAACCGGCTCAAGCTCGCCGAGGCTTACGACCGGATCGGAATCCATGCGCTGCACGTCGCCGAGCACCACTCGACCCCGCTCGGGATGTCGCCCTCGCCTTCGGTTTTCCTCGCGCTCGCGGCGCAGCGCACGAAACGTCTCCGCCTCGGTCCCCTGGTGTATACCCTGCCGCTCTACCATCCCTTGCGCCTTGCCGAGGAGATCTGCACCCTCGACCAGTTGAGCGGAGGGAGGCTGGAGCTCGGCGTGGGCCGCGGCGTGTCGCCGCTCGAGATCGCTTCCTTCGGCGTCGAACCCGCGAAATCGCAGGCGATGTACCTCGAGGCCTACCAGGTCGTGATCAAGGCGCTCGCCTCGAAGAGCGTCAGCTTTCGGGGCGAGTACTACCGGTTCGACGACGTGCCCTTCATCCTCGAGCCGGTGCAGAAGCCGCACCCGCCGCTCTGGTACGGCGTGTTCAACGCGGAGAGCACCGAATGGGCGGCAGGCGCCGGCGTCAACGTCGTCACCAACCTCCCCGCGGAAGCCGTGCGCGCCATCACCGAGCGCTACCGCGAGCACTGGGCGAAGCTCGGCAAGAATCCGGAACGCATTCCCCTCATGGGAATGAATAGGCACATCGTAGTCGCCGAAACCGACCGCGAGGCGATGGAGATCGGGCGGCGCGCCTACCGGCGCTGGTTCGCCAATTTCTCCAGCCTGTGGCGCAGGCGCAAGGTCCCGCTGCCGAAAAACATCGCCTATTCCGAGGAATTCGACGGGATCGTGAAAAGCGGGCAGGCGATCGCCGGGTCGCCGCAAACGGTGCGCGAGGCGATCGCCCGGCAGGCCGAGCAAAGCGGCGTCAACTACCTCCTCGCGCGCTTCGCCTTCGGCGACTTGTCCCTGGAGGAGTCGCTGCAATCGGCGGCGCTGTTCGCGAGAGGCGTGATGCCGGAGCTCGCTGCGACATGACGAAGGTGCTGATCATGCTCACCAGGGCCTTGAGCGCCGTCCTTCCCGCCGCAGCCGCGCTCGCCCAGACCGCGGCCTCGTATCCGAACCGCGCGATCACGCTCGTCGTTCCCTACACGCCGGGAAGCGGAATCGACATCCTCGCCCGCGTCATCGCGCCCGAGCTCAACCGGAGATGGGGCGAGCCCGTGGTGGTGGACAACAAGCCCGGCGCGAGCGGCATCATCGGCGCGGACGCGGTCGCCAAGGCGGCGCCCAACGGCTACACGCTCATGGTCACGGTGAATTCGTTCACCATGGCGCCGCCGCTCTACAGGAACATGCCCTACGATCCGGTCGCGGACTTCACGCCGATCGCGAAGATCGCCCTTGCCAGCTACGCGTTCGCGGTGAACCCGGCGGCCCTGCCGGTTCGCGACTTGCCGGAATTCGTCGCGGCGGTCAAGGCGAGGCCGGGCGAGCTCAACTACGGCTCGCCGGGCAACGGCACCGCGTTCCATCTCGCCATGGAGCTGATGAAGCAGCACCTCGGGCTGCAGATCGTGCACGTCCCCTACAAGGGACTGTCGGGCGCGATGACCGATCTCCTCGGCGGCCGAGTGCAGATGATGTTCGCAACGGTGCACGCGCTGCTGCCGAGCCAGAAGGCCGGGAAATTGAAATTTCTCGCGGTCACCGGTCCCAGGCGCTCGCCCTTGGCGCCGGATGCGCCGACATTCCGCGAGCGCGGCTTCGATTTCATGGACGACATCGACGGCTGGTACGCGGTGATGGGGCCGGCGAGGCTGCCGCGCGACATCGTCGCCAAGCTCAACGCCGAGCTCCGCGCGATCATGTTCCAGGCGGACGTGCGCGAGCAGCTGACGAACCAGGGACTGGTCCCGGTCGCGAGTACACCCGAGGAGCTCGCTGCCCTCATCAAGGCCGATCTCCCGCGCTGGGCGAAGGTCGTGGCCGAAGCGAAAATCAGCGCGGATTGATAGCGATATGCGGCGGGTGGTCACCGGACACGACGCCAAGGGGCGCGCAGTCGTCCTTATGGACGGCGAGGCGCCGCACAGTTTTTTCCTGAAGAAAGCGGGTGGACTGCAGCTGACCGAGCTGTGGGAGACGCGCTCCTCGCCCGCCGACAATTCGGGCGTGAAGGACGCGGCCGATCACGAGCGGCGCATCGCGCCCGTGGACGGCGGCACGGTTTTCCGCATCATTGAGTATCCGCCCGACCGCGAGCGTCTGAAGACTCTCGACCCGGATTCATTTTTTCCGGAAATGGGAGCACAGGCGGCCGACAAGGCCGAGCGCCGCCATCCCGGAATGCACAGGACCCGCAGCGTCGATTACTGCGTCGTGCTCTCGGGCGAAATCTGGGCGGTGATGGACGAAGGTGAAGTGCTGCTGCGCGCAGGCGACTGTCTCGTTCAGCGCGGCACCCGCCACGCCTGGAGCAACCGCAGCGAGAAGCCCTGCGTCATCGCCTTCGTGCTGGTCGCCGCGAAGCCGCTGCCGTGACTGCGAAGCTCTCCATGCTGCTCGAGAAGGACGTCGCCGTGACCATGCGCGACGGCGCGGTGCTACGCGCCAACGGCGGGATTCCTATCTGCTTCTGCCGCTGATCGCGGGCTGACCCAGTAAATTCATCGAATTGCTTTCGGAGATCCGCCCCCATGTCAGTAGCTCGGGCGCCATTGTCTTGGCGACTCGTTGTCGGTCATGGTCCCAGCCGTGGTGTCAGATCCAGGCTGCATTGCTTGTCGCTATCCATCCGCACATTTATGCAACGCGTGGTGCCGCTGCACGCTCCCATCCAGGCGATGTCATAGACCTGCGCCGGTTGGGTGAAGGGCGTTTCGCAGAGCTGCACCACGGTTCCGTTCGGGAATCCCGCCGAAAAAAGCTCTTTCCCAAACTTTGGCGGGTCTCCCCAATCGATTCCCGCCGGAGAACTGGTGATCGATCCACCCCAGACGCCCCGGGCCATGCTTAAGAAGTGCGTGCTGCTGCCACTACCGACACCACCACCGCCGCCGCCACCACCGCCGCCGCCACCGCCACCGCCACCGCCATGGAAAATGCAACCCGTACTACAAAAAGTATTACCGTTTACCCATGTCGGACTCGTACCAGTTGCCGCGAACGAAAAGGGTATGCCGACCCCCGTCCCGCTCCCGGGCACCACCACGCCGGCCCCCGCCGCGCCGGCCGATGTTAGCGCACCGGTCGTGGCGTCGACCCTGAAGGCCGTTAGCGGTGTACCGGTTTGGCTATTGGCCACGGCATAGACGAACTCGCCCTGCGGCTCGGCAACCACCGCGATGGGGCCGGGTGTGGCGCCGGAAACGAGCGCGCCCCCCGCCGGGCTGAGCGCGCCGGTCGCGGCGTCAATCTTGTAGGTCTCAACGCTGGCGTTGGATAAGGGAAGCTGCTTTCCTACGTAGAGGAACCGGCCCCGAGAGTCGACGGCAATGGATGCGGGTGTTCTCTGCACGGAAGTACTTCGCAGGAAGGTGAGCGCGCCCGTCGTTGCATCGATTCCGTAGGTGCGCACTTCGTCGCCGTCCCTGCTCGCCACGTACGCGTACTGGCCCATCGGCTCCACCGCGATCGACCATGGAGTGCGTGCCGCTATTCCGCTGGTTGGGCCGGTGAGCTCTCCGGTCGTGGCGTTGACAGAAAAAACCTTGACCTGATCCCCATAGGTATTACCAAAAGGGGTATTGAACCTAAAGACGTAGGTCACGTACGCGAATTTGCCCGAGGGGTCGATGGCGATCGCGGTGGGAGGGGCGCCCCCCGAGTCCGCGGTGCTCGTCGGTGCGGAGAGCGCACCGGTCGTCCCGTTCACCGCGTAGACCGACACATCGGTGCTGCCACCGGCCTGCCCGTAGTTCACGACGTAAACAAACTGTCCAGTGGGGTCAACGATCGCCGAGACCGGCTGCTGTCCTCCCGCCGCGGTGCTCGTTGGCGCCGTGCTGGTTGGCCCGGAGATCGCTCCGGAGATGGCGTCGCGCTTATAGACCGAGATACTGTTCGGATTCACGCCGTTGGCGCTCGCGCTCCCACCGTTAGTCACGTAGGCGAACCTGCCCGAAGGATGCGCCACGACGGTAGAGGGTCCCTGCCCCGTCGGCGCCGTGCTGGTCGGTCCCGTGAGCGCCCCGGTGCTGGCCGTGATCCTGTAGGAGGAGACACCACCGCTGGTTAGCACATAGACATTCCTCGGCCGTGTTGACGCATATCCGGGGATAACCCAGGAGAAGCTGGTGACGTCCGCCACCAGCATGTTGCCGTCTACGGTTGTGGGGATCTCGGCGAAGGCGCCATTTGGGTCGGCCTTGTAAATCTTGGGGGTCGCGTCAGCGGGTACCTGTCCGGCGTCGAAGGGGATGCGCACCGTCGCCGGCTGCGTGAACGTGGTGCCGTGTGGCGTGATCTCGAACGCGGCTCCCGCGGCACCAGTCTCGCTCGGCGGAAACTCCGGGGCGTTCGTGCTGTCGCGGGCGATGGCAATATCGACGTTCGACGCCAGCGCGCCCGACGGAACGATGACTTGCGCTCCATAGGCTCCGCTCACCGTCCCGCCTTGCGGGCCAATGCCGGTGCTCGGCGCTGGCTGAACCTCGTCTCCACTCTTACCGCCGCAGGCACCAAGAATGAGGCCGACCAGAAGCACCGGCAGCAGTTTCACTAATCTCGCGTTCATGACGTTCCTCCCGTTATCCGTTGCCACTTGTCCGATCTGGGCGTGGCGCGCCCGATTTAGCGCCCTGCCGTGGCGATCATCCCCGCGTGTTCCTCGAGCAGCCAAGCCATGCGCACTACCTGCCGCTTGAGCTCGGCGATTTCCATACCTTGCTTCTCGAGCTCCACAATGCGCGCGGTCTGCTTCGTCAGCTCCGCCGTCTGCTTTGTCAGCTGCGCCGCCTGCACCTCGATCGTGCCCTGTTGTTTCTGGACTTCGTTGAGCAGCATCGGCGCGAGGAACTGGTAGTACACCGTCTCGATCCGGCCGTCCGCGGATCGCGCCACCAGCCCCGGGGCCACCTTCGCGACCTCTTCGGCAACCAGCCCGTATTGCAGCGTGCGCCCCGCGCGATTGCGGTCGGACTTGTAGTGGAAGGTCACCGGCCTGAGCTGCATCAGCGCGCTGCTGGCCTCGCCCATGTCGGCGATGTCGTCCTTGACGCGCCGCGACGAGCTCGCGGTGCCGAGCTGGCCGTTAGTGTCTATGAGCACCGGGATCGCGGTGGCGCTGCCAGTCGTGACACCGCGGATACCGGCGACGAACGCACGAGTCTGGACAGCGCCGATCCGGATGGTGTTCGCATCGGCCGCGACCCCGCCGTTGTCGATGTCGATGTTGCTGTCGCCGGTAGTCAAGTTAATTCCGGCGTTAACTCCAATGGCGATGTTTCCGTTGCCGATCGAGTTGCCTGCGAGCGCACGGTAACCGCTGGCGGTGTTGTTGCCGCCGGTCGTGTTGTTTTGGAGCGCACCCAGGCCGCTGGCCGTGTTGAAGTAGCCTGTCGTGTTGCTGTCAAGCGCAAACGCGCCGCTGGCGGTGTTGCTGATGCCCTCCGTGTTGCTGACGAGCGCATTCACGCCGCTGGCGGTGTTCTGGACGCCGGTCGTGTTGCTAGAGAGCGCACCCACGCCGCTGGCCGTGTTGAAGTAGCCCGTCGTGTTGCTTTGGAGCGCACTCGAGCCGCTGGCGGTGTTGTCGAAGCCAGTCGTGTTGCTTAGGAGCGCACTCGAGCCGCTGGCGGTGTTCTCAACGCCCGTCGTGTTGCTGAGGAGCGCTTGAAAGCCGCTGGCGGTGTTGGCGCTGCCGGTCGTGTTGCTTTGGAGCGCACTCACGCCGATGGCGGTGTTCAAGCCGACACCAGTCGTCGTAAGGTTGCCGGCGTTCACGCCGATGAAGGTGTTACTTGTGCCGAAGTTGTGAATGAACGGAGCCGTTCCCTTCAGGATGTTCCCCGCGCTCGCCGTGGAGGGCACCAGCGTGATGTTGCCGGTAACGTTCGGGTTCGCAGCGCCTGACTCCAGCGCTGTGATGCGGGAGTTGTTGTCGTTCACCGCGGTGCTCACCGCGCTGAAATTGGCGTTCACCTCCGCAGCCTTCGCCGGCGTGCCCGCGGTGAAAGTCGTCAGCGGCCCCACCGGGCCGGCGTGGCTTAAGCCGGCCGCCGCCAATAGTGCCGCAATTCCCCACCGCATCGAACGATTACGCAT
>WNGC01002885.1_pt1 | contig 10450 bp, 9 predicted proteins | sample 5400051 | NCBI WGS metagenome assembly WNGC01 (sample SAMN13153368, study PRJNA577476) | soil metagenome | isolation source: 20 cm soil or saprolite under grassland replicate 2 | place: USA:California | collected 2016-06-15 | reverse complement strand
TACCCCGCTGCGGAATAAAGCCGTCACCCGGCCCAAAGCTGCGAGCACGGGCGACGCGGCGATCCACCCCGGGCGCGCATCGAAGCGCTTCAGCCACGTGGACAACGCCTTGGGATTGTCGCTCAGCGGATCGATGCTGAGCGACAACAGTTGAATATTGCGCGCCAGCTGGTTCGGCAACATGCCCTGCAGGCGCGCGAACAATGCGCCCTGAATCGGGCAGACGGCGCTGCATCCCGTAAACATCAACTGCAATGCCGTCGTCCTGCCAGTGAGCAGTTCAACCAAGGTCGCCGTCCTGCCGTCGCTCAACACGCAGGCGAGTGAGGGAACCGATTCGGCAGGCGCGACCGGCCCGAAGTCGGCATGTGACAGCCCCTGCCGCGGCAGGGCGGCGAGCAATGCTCCACCGAGCATGGCTTTCATCAGCCGTCGGCGCGGCGCCGAGCAATCGCCGGGTCTTAATCGCGCGGCAGCGTCAGATAGTCCCATATGGCTAGGCATCGAGCATCATCGATCTCGTAACGCGGCATCGCCCGCAGTATGAGGATGTGCGCCGGATCGATCCCGGTACGCAGCAATCGGCAAAATGAGCCAGCGTCGTAGCGCGACGGCGGGCCCCCACGTCGCGCCGCGGCTTCCAGCAGCGCGGCCGGCGTGAGTTTCGAGCCGTAGCTTGCCTGCTCGCTCGCCGCCGAGTCGTGGCAATTCACGCATTTGCTGGCAAACGCGGGCAGCGCGTCGTCGTGCCCGACGATGGCGCTTTTCAGTGGCTCCTGGCCGACAAACAGCTGCTCGCCCCGCCGGGCGGATGACTCGGCCGGCGCGGCGGCTGCGACCGATAGCCACAGCGCCGCGAGTGCGATCGACCATTTCGCTGCCATGCCGCCTGGTTATGGGAATAGCTGCGACTCGGGGATGACGGTCTGCGTTTGGCCGGGATAGGCCCACAGCAGCTTCGCCACCGCGCCCCATCCGCCTTCGTAGAACTCCATCGTGACGGCGTACTTCACGCCGGCCGCGAGCGCGATGGCGGCGCTGGTGTTCGTCGTCGGTGCGTGATCGGTCCAGTTGTCGATCACGAGCTGCCCGTTCACCCACAGCCGCACCCCGTCGTCCGAGACCGTGCTGAAGGTGTAGTTGCCCGTCACCGGCGCCTGCACCTGGCCGGTCCAACGCACCGAGAAGTTGTCGGCATTGACGCCCATGCCCGGCGCGCCGAAGCCCCAGTCGAAGTCCACCGTCGCGTCGGTGCGGGTGGACGCGAGCTCGCCGAAGTGCGCGCCGGTGCCCGGGTCGTTGTAGTACTGGCCCGTGAGACCGGTGCCCGACCCCGGAGGCGGGCTCGCTCCCAGGCGCACGATTCGGGCGACCGAGGGCACGCCCCCGCCGTCGAGCGCAAACAGCATGTAGTAGCCGGGAACAGCTACGCCCGGGTCACCGGGGATCGCGACCGAATAGGTATTCGGCCCCGTTGATATATGGCTAAGTGGCACGCGTCGCTGATCCGTGTTCACCGAATGAGTGGCCGATCCCATGCGCACCAGCGCGAACGAGCTCACCGGCGAGCCGGTGGTCACCGTCACGCTGGTTCCGTGGGCCGCTGAAGCCGGTGCGGACACGATGCTGGGTCGCGCCGCCGGTGTGCCGTCCGCGTTCAGCAAATAGGGTGGCGTCAGTATCTGCGCGTCGGCGTGGTTCGTCGCGCAGCTTCCGCATAACCCCCCGCCCGCCGAGAACACCCTGCCGTCGGGTAGCAGCAGCGCCACGCTGTGGTAGTTGCGCGGCACTTGCATCGGCGCGAGAGTGGTGAAGGTCTCGCTTGCAGGGTCCCACAATTCCGGCGCCAGCACCGAGCGGTCGTCGGAGAACGGCGCCGCGTAGGCCTGACCGCCGATGACCACCACCTGCCCGTTGGGCAACACCACGCTGTTGTGCATCGCCCGAGCGTAGGCCATCGGCGCCACTTTGCGCACGCTCACACCCGCGTTGATGTCGATGACGTAGGCGCTGCTGGTCGCGTTTGCGTTCTGATACGCCGGCGCGCCGCCGATCTTCAGGATTTTCCCGATGTCGTACATCACCGCGTTGCCGTTCATGCTGTACGCATCGTCGCCGCGGCTGCCGGCCGACACGATGCTGCCGTCGCCGTCGGTGTCGATCCAGTTCATGTTGGCGCTCGGCCCGGCATGAAACACGCGGCCGTTACCCACCGCGAAGAACCACGGATGATTGTCGTTCCGGTAGATTCCTTCCGGGTCGGCCCCGAGTATGGGATCGTCGGGCACGCCTGACAGGCGCCGCCAGCCTGCGCTCGGTGTCCACACTTCACCGTCCTTGTTGCCCAGGCCGCCGCTCCAGGAGCCGCCCAGGGTGAACACTCCGCCGTTCGAAAGCGTCGCGCTGCTGTGATAGCCGCGCGCGATGATCAATGGCGTCGCGGCACTCCAAGTGCCGCTCGCTGGATTGTAGATGCTGGTCTTCGAGCTGCTGCTGCCGCCCGTGACGAAGACACTGCCGTCGGAGAGCATGCTGGTGCCCGGACAGAACATGTCGTGCCCGGTTTCCGAGACCAGCCGCTCGGTGACCGATGCTGTCGCCGGATCGAAGATGCCGGTATAGGTCATTCCCAGGTCCCCGCCGAAGCTGAAGCGGTCTCCGGCCGACCAGACCAGCACCCGGCCGTCGGGCAAGTTGGCCGCCGACACCGGAACGAGAGGGAAATTGATGACGTCGCTCCACTTTCCGGCACCGCCCGCGCCAGCGGGAATGCTCCAGCGCTGGTTCGCGCTGCCGTCGCAAGACCACTGAACGACTTGCGCACCGTCGGTTGCCAGCCCGCCGTTCACGGCGAGGCACTTGGCGCTGTGCCTGGCCACGAGTTCGTAACCGCTACCCCCCGGCGAGGCGTACCACAACTCGTTGTTCGCGCCGACGCAGGTCCATTGAATGGCTCTTGCGCCGTCGGCTGTCGAGGCGGCCTCCACGTTCAGGCACTTGCCGCTGTGGCTCGCGACGATCTGGTAGGCATCCAGATAGGGGCGCAAGGTCCACTGCTGGTTGGCGCCGCCATGGCAGGTCCACTGGATGACCGCCGCGCCATCGGCGACGGAAGCGGCATACACGTCGAGGCACTTGCCGCTGTGCTGGGCCGTTATGCTTACCGGTGTGTTAGTGAGCTGTGCGACAGCCGCGTCCGGCGCGAGGGCGACGAGCGCCGCTGCTACCAGGCCGAAAATCATGCGCCAGTGGGTGCGGACCGAGCCGCTCCTCGCGTGTAACTCGCGAGCCGCTGCTGCGAACGCGCCCCGGATCCGATGCACCACCGCTCCACCTCTCACAGGAGACAATGCCGGGGACATATGACACGTCGACACTACGCGCCGGCCCGGCGCGTAATCCGTCCGGCGCAGCAGGCCAGCTTCTTTCTACGCGACCACCTTCTCCGCGGCAACGTAGCGCTCGTACGCTGCGCCGTCGTAGACGTAATCGAGGGCCCCCACGAGATTCACGTCGACGCCGCCGAACTTGCGCTTGAAAGTGGTGAAGTCCTGCCACGGATGGTCCGAGGCGTCTTTCGGCGCGATCCCCCAAAAGTCGTACCATTCATAGCCCAAGGCCTTGGCCCGGCGCATGATCTCGAAATGCAGGAGATAGGGCGCCATGACATGCCGGTAGAGTACGAGCGATCCGCCGAAGAAATAAGTGGCCTTCCTGCCCAGATACGTCACCAAGGCGGTCGCGATGCGTCGGCCTTTGTGCTCGGCGAAGAAAAGCGAAGCCTGCTTGAGGGGCAAGGCGATGGAAACCAGCGTGCGGAAGTAGCTGGCGGGCTTGACCCCCATATCCTGGCGGGAAACCGTTCTCCTGTAGATCCTCAGGAAATCCGCGAGGCCCCGCTCGGAAGTGTCTTCGACGACCGAAACGCCGTGTCGCTGGGCGACGCGGATGTTGTACCTGCCTTTGGGCTTCATCTGAGCGAGGATCTCGGCTTCCGACGGGCGAAGATCGACATAGAGAGTGTCCTTGGGCTCCATGTAGTTGTCGTAATGGCCCGGGGTTCGGAATCCCTGCACGAAACTCGGCGAGCGCTGCCACCGGGGCTCGATTCGGAGATGACTGACGGTCCCCTCTTCGGCCTTGCGGTGTTCCTCGACGCGCTGGAGGATCGCATCGAAGACCTGCTTGGCCGACGGCTCGTCCTCAGGGAGCACCGGACCGTCCTGCATGTAGTAAAAGTAGCTCCCGGGGGCGTACGACCACTTCATCACCAAGGCCCCTCCGACGATGGCATCCTGGTCCTTGAGCGTGACCCCGAAATACTCGTATCCCACGGTCGCGCGAAAATGCGCCCACCACGACGACTGCATGAAACCGGCATCCGGCGTTTTTTCCAGGAACCGGTCCCACGCGTCCCACCGCCTCAATTCATGCTCGACCTCAGTCGCTGGCACTAGCATCGGGATCCCCCCTCCATGCAATCTGCAAACGCGCTTCGAGAAATCTTACGCTCCATGCCATGTACACAAACCTCGGCGATCATGGTCCGAAAGGCATATGGCAGGCCCCTCGCGGGTTTCCTTACGTGTAACAAAACCTCCATAAATTTCGAGGTACTGGAGGAAGGGCGCTCAAAACGACAGTGCACCTCCGGCCTCTCAAGGACTCTTCGTTCAAACAACGTTTCCGTTCTCGAGAGCTTTGTTTATCTTTTTTTTCCTCTTAAGAAAGGTAATCAGATGCGAAATCTAAATGCTGAAGAACTCAAGCAAGTCTACGGCGGCCATGGAGGGTCTGGCAGCGGCAGCAAGAGCAACGGCAGCAAGAGTGGCAGCAAGAGCAACGGCAGCAAGAGTGGCAGCAAGAGCAAAGGCAGCAAGAGCAAGTAATGCTGAGTTTGTAGAGTAGAGAAGCAAAGGCCCCGGCCGCAAAGCCGGGGTTCTGGTCCTGGGGCACGGATTCCGATAGAAAAAACAGGAGGGCCGTTCGATGCTCACGCAAGTCCAGAATTACAAACCCGAAATCCACGAGCTCAAGGCGGAGCAGGAATCCGCCGGTGAGCGCGTCCCTCAGCCGATTCGCAAGGGTTACGAGGAGATCTGGCTGCTCGGCCAGCCGCCGCTCGACCGTTTCCTATTGTTTGTGCGGGATACGGTCGTGGATGCCGCCGCCTTGGATCGCGCCCCGCTCGTCGACGAGTGGCGGGCGGCCAACGACTATTACCAGGAGCTCGAAAAGAGCGAAGCGGGAATCGCCAACCAGGGAGACCACCGGGAGCTGGATCCGGGCCTCGCCCGGCTGGCCGCGGAGGTCCGGGCCCACCCGCATTACCGCCGCTGCTTCGACACCCTGCCCTCCACCTTCGGCATGGTCGAGCTCGATAAGCTGATCGTCTGCCAGAAGCATGTCACGCACAATTTCGTCGAAGCGATCAAGGCCCGGATCGGGCCTGCGCCCGATCCCGAAGCGCTTTTTCGCTTCTGCCTGCCGCTCGAGATGCCCGACAACACCCCGGTCGAGATCCGCGAGGTCGGCTCGCATCGCTACGTGTTTCGCTGCGAATCCACCGACTTTCGCTTTCACGAACCGGCATTGCTGCAGCACGAACAGGCGAAAGGCTACGAGGCCTTCGGCGCGGTCGCGGGCATCGTCGGCCTGGTGGTCGGCTTCGGCTCGAACTTTCTCAACGCTGTTCGCGTAGGCAAGCGACTGATGCTCAACAACGGCTATCACCGCGCCTGCGCGCTGCGCTCCCTGGGGATCACGCATGCGCCGTGCATCATCCAGACAGCGACGCGCGCGGACGAGGTTTCCATCGCGGTCAAGAGCATCGTCGCCGAATCTCCCGAGTTCTTCTTCGAATCCGCGAGACCGCCCCTGCTGAAGGACTTCTTCGACCCGAAGATCCGCAAAGTGCTGCCGACGCGCAAGAGAGTGCGGCAAATTGAGGTGCATTTCGACATCAAGAACTACCTGATTTCCGAGTAGTCCGATCGCCATGCCGCAGTCGAGCCCGGTCCGCGAAAGCGCCGCAGTCGATGTCAAGGACGGCGCGCGAGTTCCTGCGGGCGTCGAGGGGATGGAGGTCGCCCTGCGCGGCACGGGCACCCGCGCGCAGCTCTTCCGCGCCGAAGTGCTCGCCGAGCGTCAGACTCAATGGCTGGGCACGGTGCTGCTCGCGCCCCGGCTGTGGGACCACCTGTTCACCTTGATCGCCGTGCTCGCCATCGCGGCGATCATGGCGCTCCTGTTCTTCGGGGATTTCACGCGCAAGGCCAAGATCAGCGGCTGGCTGGTGCCGCAGGAAGGGCTGGTGCGCGTGTTCGCGCCCCAGCCCGGCGTCGTGACGGCGCTGAACGTGAAGGAAGGAGCCGAGGTCCATAAAGGCGAGCGGCTGCTCGCGCTGTCCGCCGAGCTGCAGAGCGCCGCGCTGGGTGCGACCCAAGCGGAAATCGCGCGACGCTTGGTCGAGCAGCGCCACAACCTGTCGGAGGAGCGGCGCCAGCAGGAACACCTGCTCGCACAGCAAACGAACGCGCTCATCGATCGCGTCGCGGCGCTCAAGTCGGAGCAGGCGCAGATCGACCGCGAAATCACCCTCCTCAAATCCCGGGTCGCCATCGCCGAGCGCACGGAAGCGCTGCACCGCGATCTGCGAGACCAGGGGTTTCTTTCGGATATGCGCTTGCAGCAGGTCGAAGGGGATAGGCTCGATCAGGCGGCGCGGCTGAGCACCCTCGAGCGTCAGCGCATCACCTTGCAGCGCGATCGCCTGGCGCTGGAGGGCGAGCTGAAGGATCTGCCGCTGAAGGCTCAGACCGGAATCGCCACGCTCGAGCGCAACATCTCGGTCGTGGAGCAAGGCTTGGCGCAGGCCGAGGCGCAGCGGGAGATCGTCGTCCCCGCGCCGCAGGACGGCACGGTGACCGCGATCCTCGCCGAGCTGGGCGGACACGCCGCCGTCGCCGCGCCCTTGCTCTCCATCGTGCCCAGGGGCGCAAAGCTCGAAGCGCACCTGTACAGCCCCAGCCGCGCCGTCGGCTTCGTGCGCCCCGGACAGCACGTGCTGCTGCGCTACCAAGCCTACCCGTACCAGAAATTCGGCCACTACGAAGGCGAGGTGGCGAGCGTTTCCCGCTCGGCGGTGAGCCCCGGCGAGCTGCCGCCGCAGCTGGCCGGCATCTCCAGCTTCACGGGCGCCAACGCCGGCGCTCCCGCCGAGCCGGTCTATCGCATCACGGTGAAGCTCGATCGACAGACGGTCACCGCCTATGGCCAGGAGGTGTCGCTGCAGCCGGGGATGCAGCTCGAGGCCGACGTGGAGCTCGAGACGCGCCGGCTTTTCGAATGGGTGCTGGAACCGCTCTACACCATCACCGGGAGATAGCGCGGATGAATGTCCTCGAGCGACTCGATTTCGGCTGGGGTACGCGGCTTCCCATGATCCTGCAGACCGAGGCCGCGGAATGCGGTCTCGCCTGCCTCGCGATGGTCGCCAGCTACTACGGCTATCCGTCGGAGCTGACCGAACTGCGCCGCCGCCTGGTCGTCTCCTTGAAAGGGGTCAATCTAAAGAACCTGGTGGGCATGGCCGACCGGCTCGGGTTTGCCACGCGCCCGGTGCGCCTCGAGCTGGAGGAGCTGCGCAGTCTGAGGACGCCGTGCATCCTGCACTGGGACCTCAATCACTTCGTGGTGCTCAAGAAAGCCACCCGCGACCGCGCATTCATTCACGACCCTGCCGTAGGCGCGCGCCGCCTTCCCCTTTCGGTCGTGTCCAGACATTTTACGGGCGTTGCGCTCGAGCTGATGCCCTTTGGCGACTACCAGCCGGCCAAGGCACAGCCCCGCGTCGGATTTCGCTCCCTGCTGGGGCGCATGGTCGGGCTCAAGCGCAACCTCGCGCAGCTGTTTCTCCTCGCGCTGGCGATCGAGGTGTTCGCGGTCATCAGCCCGTTCTTCCTGCAATGGGTGGTCGACCATGCGCTGGTGACCGCCGACCAGGACCTGCTGCTGACCCTGGCGCTGGGGTTCGGCCTGCTCCTCCTGCTCAAGACCTCGGTTTCGGCAATGCGCGGCTGGAGGGTGATCGCGCTCGGCGCCTCGCTGAAAGTGCAGGGGCGCTCGAATCTCTTTTCCCACCTGCTCGGGCTGCCCACCGCCTACTTCGAATCGCGCCACTTGGGCGACGTGCTGTCGCGCTTCGGCTCGCAGGAGACGATTCTGCAGGCGATCACGACCGACATGGTAGAGACCGTGCTCGACGGGCTGCTCGCGAGCGTCACCCTGGCGATCATGTTCGTTTTCGCGCCGGGGCTCACGACGCTGGTGCTGGCGGGCGCGGTTTTCTACGGCCTGCTGCGCTGGGCCTCCTACACGCCGCTGCGGCAGGCCTCCATGGAGGCCATCGTCTGGTCCGCGCGACGCGACAGCCATTTTCTCGAAACGCTGCGCGGGATCAAGACGATCAAGCTGTTCAACGGCCAGGAAGGCCGCCGCGCCCATTGGCTGAATCTGCTGGTCGAATCGGTGAACCGGCAGCTCACCACGCAGAACCTGCGCCTCGCCTTCAAGGTGGTGAATTCGCTGCTGATCGGGTCGCTCGCGATCCTCGTCGTCTGGCTCGGCGCCCAGCGGGTGCTCGAGAACCAGATGTCCATCGGCATGCTGCTCGCGTTCATCGTCTACAAGGACCAGTTCCTCGAGCGGATGAGCAACTTGATCGACAAGGCGGTGGACCTGACCATGCTGCGGCTGCATGCCGAGCGCCTGGCGGACATCGCGCTGACTGCGCCCGAGCCGCGCGAGTCGGTCGTGACCTAGCCGGACGAAGCCCGGCCGCCGGTTGCGATCGAGGTGCGAAATCTGCGTTTCCGCTACGGCGAAAACGAGCCCTGGATCCTCGACGGCGTGAGTTTCCGGGTCGAGCCGGGCGAGACGGTGGCGATCGTCGGGGCCTCGGGCCGCGGCAAGACCACGCTGCTCAAGATCCTGGCAAGCCTGCTGCAACCCACTCACGGCGAGATCCTCATCAACGGCGAGCCGCTGGCGCACGTCGGCGTGCAGTATTGGCGCTCGATGATCGCCGTGGTGATGCAGGACGACAAGCTTTTCGCGGGCTCGATCGCCGACAACATCTGCTTCTTCGCCGATCACCCTGATTCGCAGCGTATCGAGCAATGCGCCAGGCAAGCTGCGGTGCACGACGAAATCGTCGCCATGCCGATGGGCTACAACACCCTGATGGGCGACATGGGCACGGTGCTCTCCGGCGGGCAGAAGCAGCGGGTGTTGATCGCCCGCGCGCTGTACCGCCGGCCGAGCCTGCTGTTGCTCGACGAGGCCACCCGCCATCTCGACGTCGCGAACGAGAAGGCCGTCAGCGCCGCCATCCGCGCGACAAAAGTGACGCGCATCATCGCCGCCCACCGGCCCGAGACCATCCGCTCGACCGACCGCATCATCTCCCTGGATCAGGTAGGCGGCGTCAAATCCTTCCGCCTCCTGGACAACGCCGAGCTGGAGCATTCCGTCACGAGCTAGAGCGCGCCCCGGCGACGAGCTCGCTCGGCTTGCACGCGTCGCGGGTCGAGAACATACTGCGCACCGACAAAACTCGGACGCCGGGCGGTGCGCGGCGGCTCGAGCCAGGGGCGAGCATGACCAAAGGGCGGCTGGAAGCTTTCAGCGACGGCGTGATCGCGGTCATCATCACGATCATGGTGCTCGACCTGAAGGTTCCGCACGACGCCGATCCGAAAGCGCTCATGCCGCTCATCCCGGTGTTCCTCACCTATGTGCTGAGCTTCGTGATCGTCGGCATCTACTGGAACAACCACCATCACATGTTCCATGCGGTCCATCACGTGAACGGCACGACGCTGTGGGCGAATCTGCATCTGCTTTTCTGGCTGTCGCTCGTGCCCTTCGTCACGGGATGGATGGACGAAAATCACTTTGCGCCGCTGACGGTCGCGGCGTACGGGTTCGTGCTGCTCGGCGCGGCGTGCGCATACACCATCCTGACGCGCGCGCTCCTCGCGATCCATGCCAAGGATTCGCCGCTTGCGAAAGCCCTGGGGAAGGATTTCAAGGGCAAGATCTCGGTCGTCATTTACGTCGCCGCCCTTCCGCTCGCCTTCGTGCACTCCTGGATCGCCTGCGGCCTGTACGTGCTGGTGGCCCTGATCTGGCTGTGCCCGGACCGGCGTTTCGAGAAGCTGCTCGGCGAATTGAAGGCGTAAGCGGCACTCAGGGAGAAGCCGATGGACGCGGAAAAGATCAAGGTACGCGTAACGGAAACCGGGCAGACCCTGGATGTCGTGGTCTACAGCAAGCGGGCCGACCGGATAGAGATCGTGCTCGGCGAAGGCATCCACAACGTCAAGTGCGAGCTGACTCCGACTCGAATGGGCCTCTCCTACGCCGGGAGCGTGAGGGGGCGGGAGCT
>WNGC01005692.1_pt1 | contig 10451 bp, 10 predicted proteins | sample 5400051 | NCBI WGS metagenome assembly WNGC01 (sample SAMN13153368, study PRJNA577476) | soil metagenome | isolation source: 20 cm soil or saprolite under grassland replicate 2 | place: USA:California | collected 2016-06-15 | reverse complement strand
GATTTTACCCCTTTCGAGGACGGCTAGAATCCCTCGACAGTTGTCCTCAACGTGCAGCCAATCTCGTTGCTGCTTGCCGTCGCCATAAACAGGGAGAGCCTTGTCGCTGAGGGCATTTGTGATCAAGAGCGGTACAAATTTCTCTGGAAACTGATAAGGACCGTAATTGTTCGAAGACCGCGTGATCACCGCGGGAAAACTATAAGTGCGGACGTATGACCGAACCAAAAGATCAGAGGCTGCTTTCGACGCGGAGTAAGGACTGCTCGGTTGCAATGGAAACTTTTCATCGGCAAAGACGCCCTCTGGAATGTCACCATACACTTCATCGGTGGAAACATGCACAAACCGAGACACCGAGATTTTACGCGCCACTTCGAGCAGAACGAAAGTCCCGGTGACGTTCGTCTGAATTACTGGAGCTGGTTCGTAGATACTTCTATCCACGTGGGACTCGGCAGCGAAGTGAATAACGGCGTCGCAATCACACATCGCCGCTTCCACTGCGGCTGCATCGCAGATGTCACCTCTCACGAATTGATAATTCGGATTGCGCGCGACTAATTCCAGATTTGCTAGATTTCCCGCGTAGGTGAGCTTGTCATAGTTGACGATCGAAAAGTCCTTCCTGGTCTCGAGGACATATCGAATAAAGTTGGAACCAATAAATCCAGCGCCGCCGGTTACAAAAATCTTCATCGGGCTGCTTCCTGAATCATGACCATAACAGTTTCACTTAGGCCCCTCAATTTGTTCGCCCCTGTCTTGGACCAGGTTGTTGGCGGAATTCGGAAATGCAACCCGCGCTTCAACGGCCGCGAATCATAGTCTTCTACGAATCTCAGATTCACACCCAGCGCGCTAAGCCCGGCATTGCCCCACGTTTCCGAAAAGAATTCTCGGTGATCCCGATGAATTCGCGGCGGATCGTCTTCAGGTCAGCGATCTCAGTTGCCACCACTTCTACTGTTTGCACGGCCGTAGCGCCCATTGAACTACCTGATGGTTGGAGCTAGAATCTATTGCTAGTCGTGGCTGGATCTGGAGGGGTGAACCTTTACCCCACTATCGCGCCGACGCCGCGGCCAACCTCTGTTCCTCGGCGAGCAACACCTTCTCGCGCACCATCTTCGTGGCGCGCCAGAGTGATTCGAACGTTCCCGCGTCCGTCCACCCACCGTCCATGATGTCATAACTGAGCTGTCCTTCGAAAAGGTACGAATTATTGACGTCGGTGATTTCCAACTCCCCGCGTCCCGAAGGCCTTAGCGTGCGCACGCGGTCGAACACTGTTCCGTCGTAGAAATACACGCCGATGACCGCGTGGGACGAGCAGGGAACCTTGGGCTTTTCCTCGATGCGCACAATTCGCTTGCCATCGAACACCGGCACCCCGAAGCGCTCCGGGGTCGGCACCTCTTTCAGCAGGATTAGTGCGCCTTCGGATTGCTGTTCAAACTTCTCTCGTGCCGGTCGGATGCTGTTCTCCAAGATATTGTCTCCCAAGATCACACAAATTCTTTCGCCCCCAGCGAAGGGCTCCGCCAGCCGCAGCGCGTCCGCGATCCCTCCTTCGCCTTCCTGGTACGCGAAATGCAATTGCTGCAGGCCGAAGTCCTTCCCGTTCCGCAGCAACCGCAGGAATTCTCCCGCGCTGTTCCCTCCCGTAACTATCAGAATGTCCTGGATTCCGGCTTCAACTAGAGTCTGTAAAGGATAATAGACCATAGGCTTGTCGTAGATTGGCAGAAGATGTTTATTAGTCACGCGCGTGAGTGGACTCAGTCGGCTCCCTGTCCCGCCTGCAAGCACAACACCTTTCATTCTGGCCTCCTGACGTTGATTTCCCAAGATTTTATACAGCGCTGATCTTGTCCGTACCTAGTCTCGTTCAAGGACGAATATTCTGGTAGGCAACGGCCAGCGGCTGTTTAAATTTCAAACAGGGTAGGTCAGCCTGAAAACCTCGCGAGACTAAGGAGACGGAGACGAAGGAACGATCTAATCGTCGCCAGCCACTGCTCGGAAAGTGCGCTCTCCAAGAGATTCATCACAAGTCTGTTTTGAGATGCCGGTTGGAAAGAAATACTCGGGGACAATCTCCTTCATTTTGGCACGGACCGGCGCTGCGCCATCGACGCACATCGATGCCCTAAGCTCCTCCAACTGACGACACAATTCCGGCCAGTCTTTCAGAGGTCCTTTTGTCCGTTTGATCTTTTCACAAGATGTGGGAATAACTTCCTCGCGCTCATAAAAGAGTTCCTCGCTGAGTTTTTCTCCCTCGCGCAAACCCGTAAACCGGATTTCCACATCGCGTTCAGATTTGCCAGAAAGTCGGATGAGGGCGCGTGCCAAGTCCACAATCCTTACCTGCTCGCCCATGTCCAAGACAAGGATGTCACCGTGCTTCCCAATTACAAAGGCTTGCAAGACCAACGCCACAGCCTCACGAGTTGTCATGAAAAAGCGTTTGATGTCCGGGTGAGTAACCGTCAGCGGCTCATGGTTATGAAGCTGTTGAGTCAGTACCGGGACAACGCTTCCGCTGGACCCCAGAACATTTCCGAACCTCACCGACACACAACGCATCTCATTTTGCGGTCTAGACGACAGGATTAATTCACAAGTTCGTTTAGTTGCACCCATTATGTTCGATGGATTGACAGCCTTGTCGGAGGAAATCATTACAAAATTCTTGCAACCAGACTCATCGGCTAGTCCCACTAAGGATAAGAGCCCAAGGACGTTGTTCTTAACCGCCTCTTGGACGTTCGATTCCATCAGTGGCACATGCTTGTACGCTGCAGCATGAAAAATAATCTCTGGGCTGAATTCCGACAGGAGACTGCGCACACGCTCACCATCAGTCACGTCGGCGACGCGAAACGCGACTTGAGCGTCATTCTGGCGCGTGTCCAGCTCTAAACGCAGTAAGAAAAGTCCCGTTTCGCTTTGATCCAAACAGATAAGTCGAGCGGGGCGGTAATCCAGAATCTGACGGCACAGTTCGGACCCGATTGAACCAGCGGCCCCTGTCACAATAATAGTCCGCGCGGCGATCTGGTTGCGGACAGCCTCAAGATCGATTTGGACAGACTCTCTGCCAAGCAGATCTTCAAGACGTACTTCGCGGAATTGATTAATGCTAGCTTCACCGCGAATTATGTCGCTCAGCGTGGGCACGGTCTTGAAAGGCAATTTCGCCTTTTGGCAAGCATCCGTAATCCGCCGCATCTGACTGCCAGAGGCAGAGGGAATAGCAATTAAGATTTCTTCAGCAGGATTATCCTCAACGAGAATTTCTAGTTCCTCGATAGTGCCCAGGACTGGCACTCCCAGAATGTGGACACCGATTTTAGATCGATCATCATCCACGCAGCCGACTGCCGCATAGCCGCTATTGGGTCGGGCAAGCTCCCGGATGACCATCTGCGCCGCAAAGCCTGCTCCAACGACCATTACTCGTTTCGAGCGAGAGGAGTCGCGTCGAACTGACTCTACTAGAACGCGTGAACCAAGCCGCGCACCAGCGAGAAAGCACGCCGTAAGAACTGCTTCCAAGAAGTAGACCGAGCGCGGGAAGGCAACCGCACCGAAAAGATAACGGTTCACCGCAAAAAAAGCGACGGATCCAGCCGTCACGGCTTTCAGGATATTTGTTGCATCACTCACACTCGCGAAGTGCCACCAGCCATGATTAAGGTTGAATAAACGTAGAGTGGTTAGCCGGACGCCTACGAGCAGCAGACAAGAGGTTAGCAAGATACGGCGATAGGGCAAGGAAAAATCAAAGCGCAGCAACCATGTCATGACGAGGGACACGGTCACGAGCATTGCTTGGACAACGGAGATAAATACTGGTCGCTGACGGAACAACACCTGTGGCATTCTGATGAGATACTTACGAATTATAGACCTCAAGGTGTCTCCCTTTCTTACAAGAAGTTGCGGACAACCGGGGCCCTGGTGCAACAGGTTGCAATGCTCTTACCAGAGTGCCTTTTAACCGATTTGTTAGAACTTACCTAGAGCGCGCGTCGCGCTCCTGTTTTTTCTGCAAGCACAAAAGAGGAGGAAATGGTTTTCACAATGACGCGAATATCGTTCCGGAGCGTGATCTCTTCGAGATAAGCTTTGTTGCGCGCCAGTTTATCGGGCAGAATCTGTGTGCGATAAAACTGCTCGGGGTCGCGTTGATTAGCTAGGATCTCTTCTTCATGGCGATACGCGAGACTCGCAGTGTCCGTGATTCCGGGCCGAACGGACAGCACTATGCGTTGTTCTCGTGTGTACTCTTCAATATAGACAGCCACCTCGGGCCTCGGACCAACGAGACTCATATCTCCCCGGATTACATTCCAGAGCTGGGGTAACTCGTCGACTTTATAGCGTCGAAGAAATCTTCCGACAGGAGTCACTCTCGAATCCCCAGCAACTGTAATCTTCAAGTCTCTGTTCGACGTTTGCATCGTCATGGAACGAAACTTCAGAATCTGAAACGGCCGACCGCCCTTACCAATTCGAACCTGGCGATAGAACGCCGGGCCGCGCGATGTCAACTTGATACAGCAAGCGACGAGCCCGAACACTGGCGACAACAGAATCAGGCCAGCGGTCGCTGCCAAAATATCTAAGGCGCGCTTGCCGTAATTTGCATAAAAACCGTTTGTGAACATGGGGTGTTGCTCAGAATCGCGCAACAGCGCATCCTGGTTTCCCTTTTGATCAAGCAATCGGATTGGCATTCGTTGCAACCGCGCGAACGATTCTAAACTCCGCCGCCGTAATCAGCACTGCACTAATGACCTGATTGATCTGCAATTCCGTCATACCAGGATAGATGGGCAGCGACAGACACGAATAATATTCCCCTTCGGCACGCGGAAAATCTCCAGGCTGATAGCCATGCGCGCGTTGGTAGTAGGGCTGCAAGTGCAAAGGAATGAAGTGAACGCTGCATGCGACGCCGTGACGCTGCAATGCCTCAATGAAACTGTTACGATCCTTTTTCAAACGGTCTAAGCGAAGCCGCAGGATATAGAGATGCCAAGAGGTGCCGCGATCTTCGCGGACCGTCGGGATCACGAGTTCCTCGCGGGAAGAAAAAGCATCAGTGTAACGTTGCGCGATAGCTTCTCGAGCCACCCTCATGGAATCAGACTTCGCCAGTTGCACCAAGCCCATGGCCGATTGAAAATCCGTTAAGTTGTACTTGAATCCCGCTTCCAACACCTCATAAAACCACGAACCGTTCCCGCGATAGCGCTTCCAAGCGTCGCGCTCAATCCCATGCAGACGCATGAAGCGCATGCGCTCGGCAGCCTCGGGGTTATGGGTGGTTATCATTCCACCCTCGCCGGTTGTCAGCGTCTTGGTCGCATAAAAACTGAAGCACGTAAACTCACTGATCTGTCCCACCCGTTTTCCCTGGTACTCCGAAGGGAGCGCGTGCGCGGCGTCTTCGACGACTCGCAGGTGATGCACTCGGGCAAGTGCTTGGATCTCATCCATGTCACAAGGTTGTCCGCCCAGATGCACCGGGATTATCGCTTTCGTCTTTGGTGTGATTCGCCGCGCCGCATCTTCGGGATCTACATTCATCGTGTCGGGGTCAATATCAACCAGCACAGGACGGGCGCCTAGGTATGTGACTGCTTCAGCGGTCGCCGTAAATGTTGTTGTTGGCAGCAGCACTTCATCGCCGGCCTGAACTCCCGCTGCTTCGAGCGACAGGTGGAGCGCTGCCGTGCCCGTGGAAACTGCCACGGCGTGCTGTGCGCCGACGTACTTCGCAAACTCCTTCTCAAATTCAAACGTCTTCGGCCCCATCGTCAGCCAGCCTGAGCGGATCACTTCGCTCACCGCCTGCACCTCTTCCTCACCCACGGCAGCGCGATGAAACGGCACTTGCAATTCGGAAGGGGCACTTCTTAATTCTTCTTGATGAGGCCCAGGTAATGTGTGCATAAGATTTTGCTCCGGGACAGCAGCATATAAACGAAAGGTGAATATTGCCCGACCAACCGCCCTACAGGCGGGGCCAGTGTTATACGCCGAAGATAAATCTGGCAGCCCGGAAAGAGCTTGCGAATCTCACTTCTGCGAATCCCACGAACGTCCGGATTTCGTGGATTATTGACAAAAAAATCGTACCAGAGCGCAAAGCTGCTCGGCCTAAGGACGCGGAGCATCTCGCCCGCAATTTGCTGTCTCATCTCCGGATCGAGAATCGAACTAAAAACAACGGACTGCATGACGAGGTCGAACGATGCGTCGGGAAAATCCAGAGCCGCCGCGTTCCCGCATTCCAAGCGCACCCCAAGAGGACACCGCTTTCGCGCCTGGTCAATCCTTTCCTGCAACAGGTCAATCCCGAGGACATTTTCCGGGAACGCTCCCCACTGCAGAAACGCACGAAGCAAGTAGCCCGTGCCACAGCCAATTTCCAGAATTCTCTTTTCTTCCAATGACTCAACGCCATAGCGGGAGAGCATCGACAACAATTCGCTATCTCGTTCCTGAATTTGAAGAACGTACGATGAATTCGAGAACGAGTATGTACCTTGGGGGCCTTTTTGCCGCCGTGCGTACACTTCGCGAATCCGCGCCGCCTCTCTGTCCTTGGATTCAAGTCCTTCTACTGTCACTGGAATTGGTAGGGGTAGATTGGTTTTGGCTTTCAATCTGGTCACCCCTTTATTTCCCATCACAATCTAATTCAGCAAAGCAAACTATCACTTCACTTTTTCTCGAATTGGGAGGCCTGGCCGGATGGGCGTGACTGAAGGCTGCCGGAATAGATAACGTAGACCGAAAAGCGTCCCAGCCCCGTAGGCGATGTGGAAACAGAAGGTCGCGAATGGCTGGACGAGGGCCACATCCCAGTTGCCTTCGGTTTTTGCGCTCAGCGAAAAATAGAAACCCGTCAAGATGTAGGCGCACAGTATCCCGATCAAGAATACCAACGCTGTGGCGCTTACTAGGGAAACTGGCAACAAGAGCAGAAGCAGTATCAGAAACATTGCTGGCGCCATGTGACGCAAGCCCATGGATTCTCTATTCTCACGAAGCGTGAAGATATGCCACTTGCTTGTCTTGAAAGCATACTTCAGTAGGCCCAGGAGATTCCTTACAGGATGATAGTGAGTCGTCAGTGCTGGTGTCAGGTAGATTCTTCCGCCTGCTTTTCTGATTCGGGCATTTAGCTCATTGTCCTGATTTCGCACCAGCTTTTCGTTGTACATCCCGACGTGGTCAAAAATCTCTTTTCGGAAAGCTCCGAACGGAACCGTGTCGACAAATCCCTCCTCACGGCTTGTTCGAAACTTGGAATTGCCGACGCCAAAGGAACTGGTTAAAGCCGTCGCGACAAGCCTGGCGCTCAGACTCTCGTCTGCCGCCACGGTCACCCACGGTCCGCCTACATTATCGGCTCCCGTCTCTTCAAGGTATCTCACGCAGTTTGTCGCGTGATATTCATCGCTGTCGGGACAATACCTGCGGGGTTGTCAAGGGAACGAACCCGCGGATTCCGGTCACGAATCTCTTCTATGATTTCCCGCGTCCGATCCGACGAGCGTCCGTCCACCACAATAATTTCACATTCATCCGACGGGTAGCTCTGGTCCACCAATGACTGCAGGGAAGCGCGGATGTACTCTTCCTCATTTCTCACCGGCATCACGAAGGATACTGTCGTCATGACTTAGGATTAGTAGGCTGATTTAGCGGCGTACATTAAGAAAGATTGGGCTGACACGAACCAACGGGCTTCAGGGAACGAGCCAAGTAGCGCGATGTAACATACTGCATCGCCTTTTTTTGGCACTCGTACGTGAATCGGCTCAGGACTTTTCCTGTGCTTTCATGCTCTTTGTGAAGAACGCAAAGCGACGGCTCGTAAACCACGAGCAAACCCAGCGAGCGGCATATCTCTGCCACGGAAATTTCCTCACCGTACAGGAAGAGGTTCTCGTCCAGAAACCCACCCGCCTCGAAGTATCTACGGGAAAAGATAAAGAAAGAACCATGTGCAGCATAGATTACTTCGCTCTTTGCATTAACGTCCAGAAGTGATTGGCCGCGTCGCGCGGCTACCCAGGACCTGAACTCCGACTTTCGGCGTGAAAGCCAGTCCCAAATCGCGGCTGCCCAGTAATTGCAGCTTATGAAGCGTAGGTTTGCCCAGCGCAACGCGCCAGGCCGCCTCCTCATGAATGGGTTCTGGTCTATTCTCCCCGGCATTGTCTGAATTCGTGGGGCGATAACGCCTGCCGTTTCAGGATCTAGGCAAAGGAGTTTCGAGAAAAATTCCTTGTCCTCGATTTGGATATCGTGATTGCAAACAATCACCCACTCGGGCAAGGCATTACCTTGCTCCAGGTAGTGATCAAGAGCAAACCTCGCCCCGCCAAAATATCCTCGGTTAGTCGGCGACTGGATCACTTTGGCATTCGCGTACTTCCCAGCCGCAGGCCGAATCTTCGACAGGTTGTCTTCTCCCGGCGAATTATTCACTATGATCATTTCAATTTCTGAGAATGCTTCGGTGCGCTCAAGGCCGGCCAAGAACGCCAGTACAGAGTCAGCGGACTTATAATTGACGGTGATTATGACTGCTTTAGACTTCTCCACTTTAAAGCCCATGTTCCAAAGATCTCAACTTTTCCTCTCAGACTTCCGAGTTACGCTGCACGCGGAGATCGGCTCTGCCGCCCAACTTCATCAGCGGTTCTATATTCATATGCAGCCAAGATAATAGGAAACCGGCGTAAGCGGCTACACGCACCATTAGGTTCTTCGATTTTGAAGTCGCGCGGAAGTGGATCCGAGCTTCGAACCACTTCTTCTGCAATAGAAGAAAACGCCCCTCAGAAAAGTGCAACTTATACTCTGCGTCCCACCAGTTTTCTTCTATTTGTTGCCTCTCGGAACGTGAGAGTTCGACCTTATCGCGATGCCGCTCGAGGAAATCTATAGTAAAGTTGGAAACCTTTTCGTGGATTGTTCGGGCATGACCAACGGTTATCGAATTCTCGTGCCGCCTCCGATAACCCATCGTTTCCGGCGAATAATAAAACTTGCCGATCAGGCTGAGCTCCATGAACGTCGGATAGTCCGTCAGCGGGAGACCCGCTACATAATGAAATCCCCCACTCTTTTCCATGGCGCTACGGCGAATGATAATCGTAGACGGAGCTATGAGGGATCTGCCTTCAGCCAACAGCATGTAACGCGTGGCTGATCCTACGGGATCGTTGAACAGAACAGAATGAGATAGCCCTTTTCTCATGCGAGTCGTATGGCTCTTCGCTCTTTGCTCGGTGCCTCTGGCGTCCACGTCCGCCGGTTCACCGTAAGCCAAAACAACTTCGGGATCAACAAATGCGGGAATAAGTGTCACCAACTTGTTTGGTGGCCAGCAATCGTCACCTTCCAGTATAGCTATAAACTCTTGCTGAGCTAGGGCAAGGGCACGGTTATATGTCTGTGCGAGTTCAAATGGGCCTCGGTTGGGCTGACGCTCTAAGCGAATCCGAGGATCATGAAATCCGAAAACGATGTCGGCAGTGCTGTCCGAGGATCCGTCGTCGATGACGATCTGCTCCCAATTAGAGTAAGTTTGTTTGAGCACACTTTCGATGCATGCCCCGATGAACCGTCCGTGATTGTAGGTTGGCGTTATGATACTCACCAACGGCCTGAAGGTGCTATCCATGTGATATACAGCTGCTAATTCCTCCTAGACGATTCCATGCCTCACGCGCTCGGCTTAATTGCAACAACTAAGTGATTGTGTCGTGCCTCAACCATGCCGGCCACTGCCCAGAAGATCACTTGGAATTGCTGTCCTTCAAAGGATGCCTCAACCATGTTGTGAATCACGGCCGCCAGAAAGGCTACCCAAAGTCCGACGCTTAATGCCGACGGCTGAAGTGCAGCAATCATAAACGCCCTATAGAGGATGATACCGACCATAGTCAGCAGCGCAAATCCAGCAGGCAGTCCATTCTCAGCCAGGGCATCAAGAACCAGATTGTGCGCGTTCATGTGCTGCGGGTCGTATGTCGGAACCATCATGTGGGATGCAATCGCGTTACCGACCTGCCCTGGCCCCACTCCAAGCACAGGATTCTCTGTAAATGACTCCCATGCCCCCTTCATTAGTTGTGGGCGAGTCTCGTCCGCGTTTTCCAACCGGTAGGCGATAAATGCGGCATTTGCACGGAGGAGCTCAGCGGGTAGTAGAAAAGCTACCACCGCTATCAAACCCAACATCGGCAAAAGGTGTTTAACATGTAGACCAGCTCTGTACATGAGTGGAAGGCTCGCGATTGCCGCTAGTACGACCGCCAGCATCGCTCCCCTCGACATTGTCGTAACCAATCCCGCTAACATGAACATCCCGCATCCAACGCAGACCCAACGCGTTGCCCCCTTGTGAAGAG
>WNGC01004314.1_pt1 | contig 10452 bp, 9 predicted proteins | sample 5400051 | NCBI WGS metagenome assembly WNGC01 (sample SAMN13153368, study PRJNA577476) | soil metagenome | isolation source: 20 cm soil or saprolite under grassland replicate 2 | place: USA:California | collected 2016-06-15 | reverse complement strand
CACCATAACGCCGACCCCGATCCGGCCGACGATCACGCGCTTCGCCGCCTGAGCGTTTCCGGCTTTGACCAACTCGTCGAGTAAATCCGTCGGCGCGATTACGACATCCCCCGCATCGCCTTCGCCCAGGCGTTTGCGGATCGCCGGCGCAGTCGCGAAGACGACGTTTACGTCGTTGCCGGTCTCGCGCCGAAACGCTGCAACGACTTTCACCAGCCCGGGCTCAACTGCGCCCGCGCTGAGCAGTTTTATTATTCTTGACACGATTCCACCTGAATTTCTCACGGCTCGCTCGTGTTGGGTTGAGTGAACGCAAGAGCACGCTCCGAGCGACGGCTCCATTCCCACGCGACGATGGCCGCGCCGAGAGTGAAGCCGACGAAATCGGCGAGAAGAAGGACGTTGCTGGTCGACGGGAGCAGTAGGAGCAAGCTTGCGAGCCAGAGAAGTCCGCGCATCGTCCAACTCAACGGGCGGAATAGGTAACCGGCGCAACCCGCACCGAGCATGATCACGCCGATGGCGGCGGTGGTGATCGCGATGAGAATCTCTTTCAAACTTCCCATCAGAATCAGCGGCGGGTGCAATGCGAAGATAAACGGGACGAAGTAGGCGGCGATGCCGAGCCGCATGGCAGTCCAGCCGGTTTGCCAAAAGTTGGCGCGGGCGATCGAGGCTGCGATGTACACGGGAAGGCAGTCGGGTGGCGTGATCAATGAAACCATGCCGAAATAGAATAAGAACAGATGCGCCGCCAACGGCGGAATCCCCAATTGCACGAGAGCAGGTGCCGCCAAGACCGCCAGCGTGATGTAAACGACCGTCGTGGGTAGCGGCAGGCCGAGAAACAGGCAGCCGAGCGCCGTAATCAGCAAGAGAAGAAAAACATTGTTGCCGGAGAGAGTCACGAGCAACAGGGAGATTTTGAAAGTAAAGCCGGAGAGATGCAAAGCGCCGATCACAATACCCGCTAGAGCGGTGATGACAGCAATATCGAGCAAGGTTTTGCCGGTCTCTTCAAAGGCGGTAACAAGTTTCTTGAATGACGGCCGAGTTTCTTTCTGAATGGCGCCGACGATGAATACCGCGACGACGGCGAACATTCCGGATTTGCCGGCTTCCCAATTCTCGACCATGAGCGTGTAAACCAGAAACGCCAGAGGAATCAAGAAGACCCAGCCCAAACGAATAACATTGCGAAACTTAGGAATCTGCTCCGCGGGCAATCCAAGCAAGCCGCGTTTGGCGGCCTCGAGATCGATTTGGGTAAAGAGGGCCAAATAGTAAAGACAAGCTGGAATCGCCGCCGCCAGCGCGACTTGACCGTAGGGAATGTTCAAAAACTCCGCCATTAAGAACGCCGCCGCACCCATGACCGGCGGCATGATTTGCCCGCCGTTGGACGCCACGGCCTCGATGGCCCCAGCCATGTGCGCGGGAAAGCCGGTACGCTTCATTAAAGGGATGGTAATGGCACCGTCGACAACGACGTTGGCCACTGCGCTGCCCGAGACCGTGCCGAACAGCGCTGAGGAAACCACGGACACTTTGGCAGGACCTCCTCTATAACGGCCCGTGGCGATCAGCGCGAGATCGGTGAGAAATTTGTCACCGCCGACCGCATAGAGAGCTTGACCGAAAAGGATGAAGGCGACTACGACGCCCGCAGCGACGTCGAGCGGCAGACCCAGCATGCCGTTGGAGTCAAGGTAAAGGTAGCTCGCGATCCGCGCCCACGATGCGCTCTTGGCGTAGAAAATCCCGGGCAATCCGCCGAGCGCGAGCAGCCAGTCGTACCAAGGAACGCCATCGGCCGGTTGCTTTGTATAAGCTTTGACCGCGATAAAAACACTAGCGAGCGCAAGTGCGAGAAACAGCGCCAAATACTGTTGCTTGAAAAAAGTGATCTGAAAGTAGTTGTGAACTTCGAGCGCCCATAGGGAGCCCAAAACCGTGAGGGAGATCAGCAGGGCGCGAAGGAGTTTGGCCGGGCCGCCACTGAGAGAGCGGAAACGGCCGGGAGACGCTGCGAGCTCGTCACTCATTGTTTGGTGTTCAAATAGGTCAAACCATGCAAATCGTTCAAGACGTGTGAGTCTCAACTTACGGGTTCATTGCCAGCAGCCTTTTCTGCACCTCGTCCATTTTGGCCGACCAAGCACCATGTTCCTTATAGAACGGAATGACCCCTGGATGATAGGGAATGGTCGCGTCGGGGTCCACGGCGCGCGCTCGTGTCCATTCGGTGAAGTTAGGGTGAAAAGGCGGAAGCTTCTCTATGTTATCCCATACCGCTCTGAGAACAGCCGCCGCGACGCCGTCGGGCAGGGCCTTGTGCGAGGTCAGGCAGATGTCGTAGGCGATGAAGCAGGTGTCTTCCACGACGGCCATTGCAGTTCCCGCCTTTACGATACGTGGGTAGTAACCCGGGACAGCCTGGCGCAAGCGTCTATCTCCGTCTGTAGAGCAATCAATCGAAATATGGCGTACCCCAATGGATGCGTCAGCTTCTCTGACTTTGGCGGAGTTTAGGGCGTGCAGAGTGACGTCCGCGCGGCCTTGGACCATGGCATCGACTCCTTCGTTCGCGCCCGGCACCGAAACGATTTTCATATCTTTCCAGGTGAGCCCCGCGCTGGTTAATCCGCCATACAGGTTATACCAGGAAGCCAACTGGGCAGGATAATCTCCGGTGACCCGTTTGCCTTTGATATCATGGATTGTCTTTATGGCGGAGTCCTTGCGTACGAGCAGCCCTATCAAGAGCGGCGAGCCACGCATCAGCACCCGCACATTGGGAATGTGAGGAAATGGATTCTGGCCGCCGATTTTCAACCGCTCCGGCCCCTGATAAGCCAGCGCCATGTCGACGAAGTTATTGATGCCGAAGTCCAGTTCTCCCGAGTTGAGGAGCGGCATGAAAGTGCTCGTCCCGCTGTACGGCTGCACCGCCATCTGCATGGGCGTGGCCTCGCTCACCACTTTGGCCAGGCCGCTCGCTAGCGCATAGAACACAGAGCCCGGCGGATTGCTCCCAATGGTGACAGAGCGGGGGAGCTTCTGCGCTTTAACCGGATTGACGTTACAGAGAAGCAATGCTGTGGTGGCAGCAACCAGGAAACCGAACATCGTCCATCGTCGCCGCATAGTATTCTCCTCCGCGCTCTCGCCGTGTCGAATTCTGGGTTTCGATTTAACCCGAGGCTCGAAACAGCGGATGAGCTTAGTTCAGGGCCAGTAGCTTTTTCTGTACCTCATCCATCTTGGTAGACCAGAGCTTTTGCTCCTTGAAAAACTGCACCGCCGCCGGATGATAGGGAATAGTCACCTCAGGATCGACGGCTCGTTCTTTGGTCCATTCGGCAAAACCGGGATGGAGAGGAGGCAGTTTCGCGATATTGTCCCATAGCGCTTTCAGCACAGAGTGAACCACCGCGTCGGGAAGCGCTTTATGGCCAACGAAATAAATGTCGTAGGTGTACGCGCAAGTATCTTCGACGATGCCGGTCGATGAACCGGCCTTGACCGTGGATAGATAGTAACCCGGCACGGCTTTTTTGATGCGCTCCTCCCCTTCTTTGGAGCAGTCGAGTGAGATGTAGCGGATGCCGATCGTAGCGTCGGCTTCCTTGACCTTCGCGGAACCAATGGCGTGAGTGGTGACATCAGCGCGCCCCTGGACAAGGGCGTCGATTCCTTCGTTCACCGCCGGAACGGGCACGACTTTGACGTCATTCCAGGTAAGCCCGCCGTTCGACAGCGAGCCGAAGACGTTGTACCACACGGCGAGCTGAGCGGGATATTCACCGGTGACGCGCTTGCCTTTAACGTCACGGATCGTCTTGATCGGTGAGTCTTTTCTCACAATAAGACTGCTTCTCAACGGCGATCCCCGCATGATCAAGCGGGAGCTAGGAACGTGAGGGAAGGGATTTTTTCCTCCAACCTTTAGATTGGGACCTTGGTAAACCATGCCCATGTCGACCCCGTTGACTACTCCCAAATCGAGCTCTCCGCTGTCGAAGAGCGGCACGAACGTGCTGGTTCCCGCATACGGTTGGACCTGCGCTTGAACGGGCGTGGACTGACTGATGACTTTGGCGATACCACTGGCCAGAGAGTAAAAAAGAGAGCCCGGCGGATTCGAGCCGATGGCCACGGATTTGGGCAGCTGTTGGGCTTCAACGGCTGCAGCAATGGCCAGCGCGACCGCGAGAGTTGTGGTTAACGGTAATCGGCGTAAATTCAATCGAACAGTCATAGTGCTTCTCCTCAAGCGGCGCTCAATCCACCCCCTCTTTTATTCTCCCCCGTCAAGGGGGAGAAGTTAGGATGGCAATTCTCCCTCGGTCTGACATCTTTCAGCAGCACGGCCCCTTGACGGCGATGAGTAGTGGTTTCATCTTCCCCATAGCTGCTTGCTCGCGATGCGCGCGCCTTCCGCCATCGCCTGGAACTTCGCCCAGGCGATTTGCGGATCGCCGACTCTCGGTCCCAGGCCGCAGTCTGTACCGGCGATTACCTTTTCTCGCCCCAGGAGCTTGGCGTAGCGCAGCAGACGATCGGCGATCACCTGAGGATGCTCGACGATATCGGTAGCGTGTCCCACGACCCCCGGCACGAGCACTTTGCCGTCGGGGAACTTGACCTCTTCCCACACGCGCCATTCATGCTCGTGGCGCGGGTTGGAAGCTTCGATGGAAATCGTATGAGCGCGCACTTTCAAGATCAAATCGACGATATCTCGGAGCGGGATGTCGTACTTATGCGGACCGTGATAGCTGCCCCAGCAGGTGTGAAAGCGCACTTTGTCAGGCGGAATGTCTCTGAGGCCGTGGTTGAGCGCATCGACGCGTAGCTCGGCGTACTTGCGATATTCCTCGACTGTCATCCGCGACATGAATTGCCAACCGTCCGGCAGGTCGGGATCGTCGATCTGGAGCAGAAAACCGGCGTCGACGATGGCTTTGTATTCTTCGTGCATCGCCTCGGCGATGGCGATGAGATAAGCTTCGTCATCCGGATAGTAGTCGTTCTTCATCCAGTGCTCGATGGTGCCCGGTGCAATAGCGGGAAGGAAGGCTTCCTGGTAATTCTGCCCTTCAAGTCCGGCTTTGAAATCGTCGATTTCCTGGTGCAACGACCTCTGGCCGATGTATTTGAGCGGCCCGTTGCAGAAAACGCGCTTAACATTATCGCCGCGATTGCTTGTTTTGTTGCGAAAGTACTCGCCGAATTCCACCATGTCGCGGGCGAAAATGGTCGAAAGTTGGTCACCGGGCTTGGCGTCTCGCTCCACGAAACCACTCAGGCGCTCGCCGGCATAGCGGGAGAAGTTCGATTTGCCCACTTCACCGTCATTGATGATGTCGAGGCCGCAACTGATTTGTTTTTTGACGACTTCGGACACGGCGAGGCGCACGCGTTGATGGAAAGCGTCCTCGTTCAAAGGCTTACCGGTGTCCTTGGCGATATGCATCTGCTTCAAATCGGGTGGTTGCGGCAATGCGCCGGCGTGGGTGGTAAGGATTCGATCGGTACTGTATTTCATTGTGCCTCCCTTGAACTGCTTGAATACTTTGAACGAGTTGAACGTCTCACACGGTTCAAGCCGTTTAAATTGTGTCGGGTATGATGCCGATGATATGCACCCCCGAGCTCTGTTGCTGGGATTAATCGTTTGCTGCTGGCATCTTATGCGTAGGCGTCGTAGATGCCTTCAAACTTGGCCAGCTTGAAGCACACCATGTTCCGTGCGGCAGCGCGGACCAATTCTTGTTCTCGCGCGGTGTTGGCGTTGCGCGCTATTGTCTCTGCCGCCCAGGCGGTGTGCTCTTGGTCTACTTTGCCGTGGACGATGAAAAAGGTTCGAGCCGTGTCATCCAATCCGTAGTGTTTTTTGAGAGCCGTGTCGAACTCGTCCGAATAGCGGCAGACCATCGTTTCGTTAACCAGCGCGCCGGCGCGGGTCTCCGCTTGCGAGCCGAGAAACATACCTCGGATAATCGCCGCTGTATGCGCAACGCATTCGTAAATCATGATCTCATTCTCGAAGTTTTCATCGTTGAGCCCAAGGGCTTCGCCGAAACGCTTCATCAAACCGGGATGGGACGCCTCTTCAACGAAGAGCTCGACAAATTGATTGTAAGCCGGCGGATTGCTCGCGTTCTTCACCATACAGAAGGCGAGTCCCTTGTTAATGGCGTGGTTGCAAAGGTAGTGCTGCAGTGCGAAACCTTGCAGCCGTTTCTTGGAAAGCCTGCCTTCGCGCAATTCTGAAAAGAAGCGGCTGCGCATCAACTGATCCACGCCCGGCTGAACAATCTCGCGCTTAAGTGCGTCGACAAAATTTTGATTTTCCATGCCGTTCCTCGACAAAGCCAGAGAGTGATAAGCAAACGAACAGTCTCAAAGCCGAAAGAAACTGTCAAGCGGTGCGGCATTGGTGAAAGGGTCGTTTGGCGATCCAGTGATTTGACACTTTCGTTGACGCGATGTTAGAAGCAGCTAATTTGGCAGGAGGATCAAGATGCCGAAGGCAAATCTAGGCGAGATCGAAATCTATTATGAAGAGAAAGGGCAAGGCGAAGCTGTGCTGCTGGTGCCGCCTTCCTGGTGGCCGAGCGATACCTGGAACGTCGGTGTGGTCCCGTTTCTCTCGAAACGATTCAAAACGATCATCTTCGACTGTCGCGGCACCGGCCGGAGCGACAAACCGACGAGCGGTTACTCAGTCAGCCAGTTTGCTAGAGATTGCGCGGGTCTCTTGAAGCATATGCATATTTCTCGCTGTCACGCGGTGGGTTTCGCTCTTGGCGGCCAGATCGTTCAAGCACTCGGCCTCGAACAGCCCGATTTAGTCGCGACACTGACGATCGCCGCCGCGGGGCCGGGATCGAAAAGGCTCGACGGGGGGCCGCGCGATCTGTCGCCGGAAGTGACGCGGGAAATTCATGAACTGGGATTCGAGCGATACATCCGCGGACACATTGACAACGACAGCATGGCGTTTAACCCGAATTTTTACCACGCACACCGCGACGTGGCTTCGGCGTTATCCGACGCCCTCTGGTCGGGACAAAGCACGGTGGAGCAATTTCGTCTCCATGAACAAGCGCGTCTAACTTGGGATGCGTTGGGAAAGGCCCCGCAGGTCAGAGTAGCGACCCTGATTCTTTGCGGCGCGGACGATGACGTCAACCGCAGAGGCAGCACCCCCGTCGGTACCGCGCGGCGGCTCGCGGAATTAATTCCGTCCGCGGAACTGATCCTTGTGCCGGGCGTCAAGCATATGACCTTTTGGGACGGCAGCGCCGCTCTTGAGGCGCTGCAGGATTTTTTGGCGCGCCATCCGATTGGCACGAGTTAGTTAAGTCGGAACCGGGAGTTGATGAACTAACTTGCAAGTGGGCAGAGGGCATAGAGCATGGCCTCAGCGCTTTGTCCCATGCTCTATGCTGAATTGCCACTTTTTATTGCGCGAACTTTGCCGTAGCAGTCATGGTGACGTTGCCATTGGCGTCGAGCGACCAAAGCGCGGCTTCGCGCCCATCGGCGGCTGGCGTTCCCGCGATGGTAAAGTTGCCGGTATCGTAGGTCTGGCGCGCCGTCTGAAAACCAAAGTAGGTTAGCGGCCGGTTTGGCACTTCACTGCGACACATCTCGATCATCAACTGGCAGATGAGCGAGGTCTGCACCACCAGGCCCGGAAGTTTCTCCACTTTGGTGACGTAATCGCGGTCGTAATGGATGCGATGGCTATTGAAACGGATCGCGGAATAGCGAAAGAGCAGGGTGGATTTGGGCTCGAACACCCGTTTCCATTTAGCCTCCGCCGGAACCGCGGGCGAAGCTTTGGGCGCCGCCTCCGCTCGCGCTTCACTGAGCATGACCATGTCGCGCTCTTCGACCACGGCGAGACCGCGGCTGCTCGAGATGCTGCTTTTTTCAATGATGGTGACCATGGCGCCGCTCGGCCCGTCATCGATCTGCAGGTCGGCGATCTCGGTGACCTTCTTGATCTCGTCGCCGACTCGCAGCAGTTCGTGAAAGGTCATGCGGGTTCCACCGATGCGCCGACGCGGTAAAGGAATGGCAGGCATAAAACCGCCGCCGGAAGCTTGGCCGTCCTCGCGCATCTGCGTCGGCCGGTGCGACGGCGGGAAAAAACCGCCGTGCCAGCCCGGTGGAACCGCTTCGCCTTTGTCCGTCGGCGCTTTCTCCAACCCCAGAGTCGCGGCGAATTTTAACATCACCGACCCCGTGACGACGTCGATCGCGGTCTCACTTTTGCCAATATAACTTTTGAAACTTTCCAATGACTCAGCCATGGCGTAACCTCCTTTTGATTTCGTTTATGCTGCGAACCTAGTCCGCGATGGTCGGCGATGTCAAGCTAAAAGAGATGGAGAAACACGCGAGGAAATTTGTTGTTACGAGCGGATTACGGAGGCACACCTTGTTCCATTGTGGTAACGGGTGCGGTCATCAAGCTTTTCCAGCTGGAGGTAACGTCTGAGCTCAGGGGCGCGCTTGCGCGCGGCCGCTCTGGAGCGAAATGTTAGAACGCAAACCCCACCTCGCGCGCAAAGGCCCCCACTTGAGCCGCGGACTCGACGGGCTTGGCCTGAAGCAAGAAATGCGGGCCTTCCAGTTCGACCAAGGACACCTTCGGTAAGAGGTGCGCGATTATTTCGAACGCCGAGCGTGGCACTACTCGATCGTTCTCCGCCCGCAAATAAAGTACCGGAACCTTAACGTTGGATAGGCGGCCGGCGACATCTGCCGACAGAACAGCGCGCAGCCGCGCACGCCACACGGCGGGCCTGACAGTTGCCATGAAAGGGTCCTTGGATAGGGAGCGCTGCTCTAGCCAACGCCTCCAGCTCGGCATAGTCCAACGCACGGTCGGGTGGGTATTTGACAACCATTGCTTCCACGCCCGAGGGAAGCGATGCAATGAAGTCTTCGAACAATGAACCCGAGCCGTCCATTCCAGGAAGAAGAATGATCGTCGCCATGTTTTCGTGCGTTCTAACGCCATGCGGCTAGCCGTGGCGAAAAAAGCGAGCCTTGAGGCGAGCGTTCTCGACATCAGTCTTAAGCCGCTGGTTAGGCAGCGTTGTTACCAAAGATGCGTGCATCACTTACCCGGTGCCACGTATCCGCAATTCGGGCACTGTTCGACGGTCGTGAGCCACGTGAACCACTCGCGATGGTCCTTCTTTGGTACTCCGTACCAGACGATCCTTAAACCGCAATGTGGACACCGGACTGAAACAACCATGAGCAGAAATGCCGGAACAGCAATGGCCAGCGAGACTAACGCTACATAAACGGCGTCGGTTCCGGTCACTCTTGCGAGGGCAAATTGAAAAGAAATCGCCGAGCCGCTGAGTATCGTTAAGATACAGGGCACTGCGAATTTCCACGTTTGTCCTGTCGCTCGCATGAATCTCATCGAGTTCGGTCGCTGCCTAACGCTTCCCGCTCAGGGGCGCGGCCCAAAACGGAAACTCTCGCATTCACTGAAAACCCAAACCAGGGGCCGTGTTCCCCGCAGAGGGTTAGTTAGACCCCCCTGCTGTCCGATCTTGCTCTCAGCATGGAGCAGGCGATCAACACCAAATGGTCAGTCGGTTCCAACCCAACCCGAACCTGAAACATCAATAATCTGGTCGTCAGGGCCAACGCATTTTAGCTCGTAGTAGGACTGAGGGCTGGAGGCATCCGTGGGTGTGACGTCCACGCGGGTACCCAGGGACGTTCCTCCATGTTGGCCAAGTTTCGCCAGGGTTGCCTCAACGTCGTCCACTTGGAAGCCGAAATGTTCGATGCCGATCTTACCGGCTCCACGCTCTCTCTCAGGACGACACTTCAGAATGGCGAGGTTGATGTAGCCATCGGACAGAAAAATACCGTTGACCCCCAGGCCAACCTTTTTGAGACCGAACACCTCCTGGTAAAAGGCGGATGTCTTTTCTGGGTCTGTTGTTCTAATAGCAATGTGCTTAATCCTGGCCATGATAACCTCCTTTGCGCGAGTTTGAACCGATAGATACTACCAAGTCTCGATAACAAATTTAGCAGAAATTTAGAATCACAGGTCTTGTTTCTTGTATCAATGCCTCTTTGCCAAGCGGATGACCTTCGCGCGGTGCCCTCCTTGTCGCGCGGTCTAAGAGGTTGTCTAACTCTCAAGATGAGCTACCGAGGCACGCGCGCCAGAGCGGCACTCGGTTAGCTCCATCGGATTGGTAGCCCGCGGCCCATCCGAGGTGCGAAGACGCTGGCCACGGCCAATAAAAGGATCGCGTCGCGGGTTCACACGACGTGAATGCGATGTGATCCCTTTCGGATGTCACTTGCGTTTGAGGCCATCGCGCCAGGCAATCGTTTCGAGTTCGACCCGGACAGCGTCCTCGACGGGAATCACGGGTCGTGCATCGAATA
>WNGC01002883.1_pt1 | contig 10453 bp, 8 predicted proteins | sample 5400051 | NCBI WGS metagenome assembly WNGC01 (sample SAMN13153368, study PRJNA577476) | soil metagenome | isolation source: 20 cm soil or saprolite under grassland replicate 2 | place: USA:California | collected 2016-06-15 | reverse complement strand
CAGAGATCGCGACCGCTCGTGAGCGGCCCGAGCGGACCATTCCACCAAAGCGGTGGATGGATTGAAGTCATCGCGGGTGTCATGTTCAGCGGGAAGAGCGAAGAGCTCATTCGCCGCGTACGGCGCGCCATTATCGCGCGAAAAAAAGTACAGGTATTCAAATCGCACCTCGACGAGCGATACGCCGGGATCTATTCCATCTCGAGCCACGACGGGCGCACCGTCGAAGCAATCCCCGCCGATTCGGCCGCCCAGATCGGTCAGCAGATCGATCCGATGGCGAATGTCGTTGCCATCGACGAAGCCCAGTTCCTCGACCGGGGAATCGTGCCGCTGGTGACCTCGCTCGCGAGCAGAGGACGCCGTGTGATCGTCGCTGGGACCGATACGGACTTCAGGGGTGAACCCTTTGGAGCGATGCCGGAACTAATGGCTATTGCCGAGGTCGTCGACAAGCTGCACGCGATTTGCGTCCTGTGCGGTGGCCCCGCCAGCCGCAATCAAAGGCTGATCGGTGGCCAGCCCGCACCTTACAACTCGCCGCAGATCATGGTCGGCGGCACCGAGTCGTATGAGGCGCGCTGCAGAATGTGTCACTCCGTGCCAGCAAGCGACGCGGCTCAGGTTCCGCTCCTCTAGCGGTCAGTGCAGCTGCCGGAAGAGCATCGATACAACAAAAGCAGTTGTTTATGCGTGACAGGGATAGGGATAGTTCCTATCTTGGCCAAGCACTGCGGGTCCTTCCACCTCAATCCCGTGAAAGATGCTCCTCATCGGACTGACAGGAAACATCGCCAGCGGCAAATCAGAGGTCGCCAGAATGCTGGCTGACCGTGGTGCCACCGTCATCGACGCCGACGTGCTGGCGCGTGAAGCAGTGGATCCCGACACGCAGGCGTTCAGAGACATCGCCAAACGCTGGGGCACGGACGTCCTCAACGAAGATGGAAGTCTGGATCGTGAGGCGTTGCGCCGGATAGTCTTCGCCGATTCGCTCGAGCTCGACGCGCTCAACCGGATCGTGCACCCTGGTGTCATGCGACTTCGGGATCGCGAGATCGCCAAGGCGAGGGAGCGCGGCGATGAGATCGTCGTCTGCGTCATTCCGCTCCTGTTCGAGAACGATCTGGTCGAGGAGTTCGAGGCGATCGTTCTTGTCGACGCGCCGCGACCGCTTCGGCTGGAGCGTCTCGTCGCGACGCGGGGCCTTGAAGAGACCGACGCGATGAACATGATCGCCGCGCAGATGCCCGCCGAGTTGAAGCGAGCGCGCGCGGATTACGTCATCGAGAACAACGGCTCCCTCGAGGACCTGGAGCGCGATGTCGACGCGCTCTGGAGCTCCCTTCATCTCGCTGCGGCAGGTGTAGAGACGACGGCGGTCAGCGTTTCTTGACTCTGTTTTAGTGCGCCGATAGACTTCGCGCCCGACTGTCATCGTACGCACCTCTCGCGGAGCACAAGTGCCGAACATCCCGAACGATCTCCACTACACGGAAGAGCACGAGTACGTCCGCAAGGCAAAGGACGGCAGCGCGGAGATCGGAATCACTGACTACGCCCAGGGCGAGCTTGGTGACGTCGTATACGTCGAATTACCGAAGGTCGGTGCCAAGTTCGGCAAACACGACGTGTTCGGAACGATCGAGGCGGTGAAGGCGGTGTCAGAGCTGTTCGCGCCGATCGCCGGCGAGGTCACCGCGATCAACGCCCGCCTCGACAAGGAGCCGGCGCTCGTCAATAGCGATCCATACGGCGCGGGCTGGATGATCCGCGTAAAGCCAGGCAATCCGTCCGAGATCGACGCACTGCTGAAGTCGGACGCCTACGCTAAGCACATCGGGCAGTAACGTCCGGCTCGCGCCGTCCTCCACAAATCTTCCGGGTCTAACGCGGAGCGTCGTCCGTTGCGGGCGCGGGCTCGGTAACTGGCGACCTGTAGAGTGCCGTCTTCGCGGTCAACGCCGCCGGCACGCCGATCAGAAATGCGTGGACGACAATGCTCCACGCGACCCAGGAGAAGAGGAATGCGGGACGGGTCGTCGCGGATAGTGGGATCACCACGTAGTTCAAGACAGCGTAGACCAGGATTCCATAAATAGACCCGCATAGAATAGGGCGTCGAGTCAACACCCCATAACGCCTGGCGGCCAGCCAGTAGACGAGTACGATGCACAGCGCGATGAAATAGTGAAGCGCGGCCCCGATCGCGACCGTTCGTGATCCACCGCTGAACGAGGCCGGCCCATAGAGCCCTGCGGCGATGCTTTGAAAGATTCTTGGCGGTGCGACACCGCGCGGGTACCAGAACACGATCGCGAACAGAATGTCGAGCGTCCCGACTACGATGGCTCCGAGGAGGATGATCGCGGTTCGAGGACGACTCGCGAGCGCTTCGCGCGGAGATTCGCGCGGAGCTTCCGCCTCAGCCAACCTCCGACTCCACATACGAGTCAGTCGGCAGACACGAGCATATCAGGTTTCTGTCGCCGTACGCACTCTCGACCCGCGCGACGGCCGGCCAGAATTTGAAATCTCGTGTCCACGCGGCGGGAAACGCCGCGCTCTCCCTCGTATACGCGTGCGTCCAGGCGGTCGCCGTCACCTGCCTGAGCGTGTGGGGCGAGTTCTTGAGCACGTTATCCTGCCGGTCGGCTTCCCCGCTTTCGATCTCCCTGATCTCGTCGCGGATCGAGATCATCGCGTCGCAAAACCTGTCCAGCTCTTCCTTCGACTCACTCTCCGTCGGCTCGATCATCAGTGTGCCGGCCACCGGGAACGACACCGTCGGCGCGTGAAAGCCATAGTCCATCAATCGCTTCGCGATGTCTTCGACGTCGATGCCACTGGTCGGCTTCACCACGCGCGTATCGACAATGCACTCATGCGCGACGGTTCCGTGAGCACCCTTGTACAGCACCGGGAAATGCGGCTCCAGCCGCTTCGCGATGTAGTTCGCGTTGAGGATGGCAATCTTGCTCGCGTACTCCAGCCCGTCGCCGCCCATCAGCTTGATGTAGGCGTGTGAGATGGGAAGGATGCTCGCGCTTCCCCACGGCGCGGCCGAGACCGCGCCAACTTCGTCTCTGCCGTCGAGCCGGACTACTGGATGTCCGGGAAGGAATCGAACCAGATGCTTCGCGACGCCGATCGGACCCATGCCCGGTCCGCCGCCTCCGTGCGGAATGCAGAACGTCTTGTGAAGGTTCAGGTGACACACGTCGGCGCCGATGTCCGCCGGCCGGCATAGCCCGACCATCGCGTTCATGTTCGCGCCATCCATGTAGACCTGGCCGCCGTATTTGTGGACGATCCCACAGATCTCGGCGATCGATTCCTCGAATACCCCGTGCGTCGACGGGTAGGTCACCATCAGCGCGGCGAGGTGCAGTCCGTGCTCTTCCGCCTTTGCTCGCAGATCATCGACGTCGATGTTGCCGCGCTCGTCCGTCTTGACGACCACGACTTTCATTCCCGCCATTACCGCGCTGGCGGGGTTCGTCCCGTGCGCCGACTGCGGGATCAGGCAGATGTTGCGGTGCGCTTCATTCCGCGCCGAATGATACGCGTGGATGACCAGCAGCCCCGCGAATTCCCCCTGCGATCCGGCGTTCGGCTGCAACGACACCGCGGCAAATCCGGTGATCTCGGCAAGCGCGCTCTCGAGCTCGTCGAACAGCTGTCGATAGCCATCGGTCTGGTCGAGCGGCGCGAATGGGTGGATCTTCGCGAATCCGGGCCAGGTGATCGGCATCATCTCCGCCGTCGCGTTCAGCTTCATCGTGCAGGAGCCGAGCGGGATCATCGAGTGGACGAGCGAAAGGTCGCGGGTCTGGAGCTGGTTCATGTAACGCAGCATCTCGGTTTCCGCGTGGTGCTTGTTGAACACCGGATGCGTCATGAACGGCGTCGTACGATTGAAGCGCTCGTCGTAGCGCGTATCGGCGCCCGACGCGAGGTCCTCGATGGCGAAGTCCGGATCCTTACCGCCGTTGAACGATGCCAGGAGATTGCTGATGTCGTGGTTGGTCACGGTCTCATCGAGCGCAATGACGATTGTCCTGTCATCCATGAAGCGCACGTTGATGCGTCGGTTGCGCGCCTCGTCGACTATCGCCTGCGCGTTCCGCTTGCCGACCGCGACGCGCACCGTATCAAAAAAGTCGTCATGCACGATGGCGTAACCGAGACGCTGGAGCCCTTCGGTGAGCGTCGCGGCGAATCCGTGGACGCGGCGTGCGATGCGGCTGAGGCCACGTGGTCCGTGATACACCGCGTACATGCTCGCCACCACCGCGAGGAGCACCTGCGCCGTGCAAACATTGCTCGTCGCCTTCTCGCGGCGGATGTGCTGCTCCCGTGTCTGCAGCGCCATGCGTAAAGCCGGCCTGCCCTCCGCGTCGCGCGACACGCCGATGATGCGTCCCGGCAGGTAGCGCTTGAATTCGTCCCTGGTCGCGAAATACGCGGCGTGGGGACCACCGTAACCGAGGGGAACGCCAAACCGCTGGGTGTTGCCGACGACGATGTCAGCGCCCCATTCACCCGGCGGGGCGAGCAGTACGAGGCTCAGGAGATCGGCGGCGACGGTTATCAACGCGCCGGCCTTGTGTATCGCCTCGACGGTTTTCGCGTAGTCGATTACCGCTCCATCGGTTGCCGGGTACTGCACGAGTGCGCCGAACACGTCGGGCCCGATCTTGAAATCCGCATAGCTCGAGACACGAACCTCGATCCCGCGAACGCTCGCGCGCGTCTTCACCACGTCGATGGTTTGGGGATGGCACTCTGACGCGACGAGAAAGACATTCTTTCCGGGCCCGCCCTTGAGGGCGTAACTCATCGTCATCGCTTCCGCTGCCGCGGTCGCTTCATCGAGGAGAGAGGCATTCGCGATCTCGACACCCGTGAGATCGATCACCATGGTCTGAAATGTCAGCAGCGCTTCGAGGCGTCCCTGCGCGATCTCGGCCTGGTACGGGGTGTAGGCGGTGTACCAGCCGGGATTCTCGAGGATGTTCCTCTGGATCACGGGGGGCGTCACGCAGTCCGAGTAGCCCATCCCGATGAAGGAACGGAAAACCTGATTCTTCGCCGCGAGCGCACGGAAGTAGGTGAGAACCTCGAGCTCCGTCACGCCTTTGGGAAGATCGAGCCCATGGCGCAGCCGGATCTTCCGTGGAACTGTCGCATCTATCAGCGCATCGAGCGATTGAAATCCGAGAGTCTTCAGCATCTCGGCTACGTCTCGCTCATCAGGTCCTACATGTCGTGGAACGAAGGATTCAGCGGTGGGAATCGCGGCTTCAACGTGCTTGATTGTGGTGCTCATAGGAGTGACAATTTAACACTCTATGCACTCCCGGCGAAGTTACAGTCGCTGGCGCCTTCTCTTCGTTGCGCCTCGCTCGGGCGCCGAGAATATGGCGCGCGACGCAGCGCTGCAGGCACGCGCGGCACGAACAGGCGAGACCGTATTCAGCATCTACTCGTGGAGCGCTCCGACGCTCTCGTTTGGGCGCAACCAGCCGGCGGTCGGTCTCTACGACATCGAGAAGATCCGCGCCTCCGGAGTCGATGTCGTTCGCAGGCCCACCGGCGGTCGCGCGATTCTGCATCACCGGGAAATCACCTACAGCGTCACCGCCCCGATGGCTGATGCTCCGCCACTTCGCGAGACGTATGCTCGCATCAACCGGATCCTGACAGCGGGTCTCCACCGGCTCGGCGTTTCAGTCGACGTCGCTGCGCCCTCACAACGTGCAGCGGCGCCCAGCTCGCGGCCGTGCTTTCAGACGCCTGTCGAAGGCGAGCTGATCGCGCGCGGAAATAAGCTGGTCGGAAGTGCTCAGTGGCGCGACGACGGCGCACTGTTGCAACACGGCTCGATCCTCGTCGATGATGACCAGTCGTCGCTTCCGGAATTCGCGGCCGGAGCGTCGGCGCAACATGCATCCATCGAGGCGCCAGCAACGCTTCTCGCTCTTCTCGGTCGCGCTCCCGATGCGAGCGAAGTTGCGGGCGCGATGTTCGATGCGGTGCGTTCGCTCGAAGATCCCGACGCGACAGAGCTCGCCGAGGCCAATATTCGCGACGAAGCCTTGGCGCGCGTTCCGCACTTTCTCGACGAGGGTTGGACATGGCGGCGATAAGACTTGCGGCGCTTGTGGGCGGGCTTGCTCTCCTGGGTTGCGTTGGAAACGAGTCGGCGACTGGCAAGAGCGCGGGGGGGACGCTCGTCATCTCGACCGGTGGCGATCCGGATGCACTCGTCCCCTCGCTTGTTCAGAGCACTCAGGCAGCACAGATGGTGGATATGATGTACGATCGTCTCGCCGACATCGGCGACTCGCTCAACATCGTCAATGACAAAGGGTTCACTCCGCGGCTGGCGGATCGCTGGACCTGGCGCGCGGATTCGCTCAGCATTGCCTTTCACATCAATCCGAACGCCAGGTGGCACGACGGCGTGCCCGTCCGCTCCAACGACGTGCGCTTCACCATCGTCAGCACCAAGGACTCGACACTCGGATCGCCGGCGGCTTCGGTAATTACAAACATCGACTCCGTTTCAACGCCCGATTCAGCGACGGCAGTCTTCTGGTTCCACGCGCGAAACCCGCAACAGTTTTACGACGCCGTTTATTCGCTACCGATAACTCCGGAGCACGTCTGGAAAGACATCGCGCCGTCAGGCTGGCGCGCGTCCGAAGCAGCGAAGCATCCGATTGGCTCGGGCCAATACCGGTTCGTCCGCTGGATTCCGCGCGCGGTTGTGGAGCTCGCCGCCGACACCGCCAATTATCGCGGCGCACCGAAGATCAGCCGTCTCATCTGGAGCATCGCCCCGGACTTTCAAGCGGCGGTAACCAGATTTCTGACTGGAGAAACCGACTTCTTCGAGCAGCTGCGTCCGGAGAATTTGCCGGAGGTCGCGAAGCATCCGGAGCTACTAACGAAGCGATATCACGCTCTGCAGTACCTCTTCGCGCAATTCAACCTGCGCGATCCCGCGAATCGCGACCGGCCACATCCCATCTTCGGCAATCGTGAGCTGCGCCGCGCGCTGACCATGGCGACGGACCGCGTCACGCTCGTGCGCAGCGTCTACGATTCCCTCGCGCTTCCGGCGCTCGGACCTACCGTGCGCGCGTATCCGACCACTGACCAGAATCTGCCGCAGATTCCTTACGATCTCCCGCGCGCGCGTCAGATTCTCGACTCGCTCGGGTGGCGCGTCACGGGCGCTGACAGCGTTCGCCGGCGCAACGGACGCCCTCTCGAGTTCACGCTCATAGTTCCGACCAGCAGCAAAGTCCGCGTGCGGCTGGCCGTTCTGCTTCAGGAGCAGCTGCGCCAGGCGGCGGTCAAGGTAGATATCGAGCAACTCGAGTTCCCCGTCGTCATGGAGCGCGACCGCAAGCGCACGTTTGACGCGACCCTCGGGCAATGGAACACGCAGCCCAGTCCGGGAGCCGTGCTCGGCTCGTGGGGAATGGCTGGGTCCCGCGCGGCAAACGGAAACAACTACGGCTCGTACGAGAGTCCGGCCTTCGATGCCTACGTCGATAGCGCGCTCGCATCATTCGACATGCCGACACGCAAGGCGTACTTCACCAAGGCGTACGAGACCATCATCCAGGACGCGCCGGCCATCTGGCTCGCCGAGCCACTGCAGACAGTGGGGTATCATTCGCGCCTGCAGCTCGCGACGCTGCGGCCCGACGCGTGGTGGATCCACATCCCGGATTGGTGGATTCCAGCCGACAAGCGGATCCCGCGCGACAACGTGCCGAGCTCTACCACGTCTTCACCGCCTCCCGCTCAGCCGGCGGGTCGGAAAACCCCGTAGCGGGTGTTCCGCTACATCGCGCGACGGCTCGCGCAGGCGGTGGTGATCGTGGCGGTCGTCGCCACGATCACTTTCGCCCTGATCCATCTCGCGCCAGGGGACCCGTTCAGCGCAATCATGGACAACCCGAACGTGAGCGAAAAAGTTCGTGAGACTCTGCGCGCGCAGTACGGCCTCGACCGTCCGCTGGCCGAGCAATTCGTGCGATACGTTGGTGCGCTCGCGCGCGGAGAGATGGGTTGGTCTTTCTCCCACGACCGGCCCGTTCTGGAAGTTCTCGCCACCGCTCTTCCCAACACGCTCCTTCTCATGGGTGTCGCGCTCATCGGAAGCTTCGCCCTCGGGATTCTCGTCGCGCTCATCCAGGTTGCACGGCGTGGATCCCTGACCGATGATGTGCTGAGCGGCATCTCGCTTTTCTTTTTTTCGATGCCGGATTTCTGGCTTGGAATCCTGACGCTGCTCGCGTTCACATATTGGCTGCCGATCTTTCCGGTCGGCGGCGCGGTCGATCCGGTGATGCACGAGTACATGGGATTTGCTGGCCGTTTCGCCGACCGTCTGCGACACCTCGCGCTTCCGTCGCTCACCCTGACGCTGCTCGCATCGGCTAGCGTCGCGCGATACCAGCGCGCCGCACTTCTCGATGTCCTGCCCGCTGACTACATCCGCACGGCGCGCCTCAAAGGACTTACCGAGCGCGAGATCCTGCGCCGCCACGCACTGCGCAATGCGCTCCTGCCGATCATCTCGCTCGTTGGACTTTCATTTCCCGCGTTGCTTACAGGCGCCTTTTTCATCGAGAAGATCTTTACTTGGCCGGGAATGGGCTACGCCGTCGTCAACGCCATCGCGACGCGCGATTATCCGTTGGTCGTGGGCGGTGTGATCATCGGCAGCATCATGGTCACGCTGGGAAGTCTCCTTGCCGACATGCTCTATGCCTGGGCCGACCCAAGACTTCGCGGCCACTAGTCCCGCGCGGCCGAGGGAATCGCCGCTCGCCATCGGCGTGCGGCGCATCCTGCGCAAGCCGTCGTCGCGGGTCGCGATCTTCGTGCTCGGCGTCATTCTGCTCGTTGGGATTCTCGCGCCGCTCATCGCGCCGTATAATCCTGCCGCGCAGCCCGACATCGTCGGCCTCAAGGATCTCCCCCCTTCCCTGGCGCACCCTTTTGGCACCGATCCTTACAGCAGAGACGTGCTGAGTCGCGTCCTCTACGGCGCGAGACTCTCGCTTACCATCGGGATTCTTGCGACGATTGTCAGTCTGACCCTCGGCGTCGCATACGGCGCAATCGCCGGCTACGCTGGTGGATTTGTGGACGCCTTCATGATGCGGCTGCTCGATGCGTTCCTCTCGATCCCGCGCCTGCTGCTGTTGCTCGGAGTTCTGGTCGCGTGGCCACAACTGTCGATCGGCGCTCTGATCGTGTTCCTTGGACTCACAGGCTGGTTCGGCCTTAGCCGCATCGTCAGAGGTCAGGTTCTTGCGTTGAAGCACGCGGAATTCGTGACCGCCGCGCGGGCGCTCGGCGCGAGTCGGAGACGGATTCTGCTGAGGCACCTGCTTCCGAATCTCGTCTCACCAATCGTCGTTGCGGCAACGCTGGGCGTCGCGCATGTGATCGTCCTCGAGGCCGGCCTTTCGTACCTCGGAATTGGCGTTCCGCAACCGATCGCGAGCTGGGGGAACATTATTCAGGACGGTTCGGATCAGGTCGCGGCGCTGTGGTGGATGTCACTCTTTCCCGGTCTCTTCATGGTCCTAACGGTGATGACGCTGAACATCCTTGGCGAAGCGCTGCGCGACGCTTACGACCGGCGGTGACGATTCGATGAGCGCCCCGCTGCTATCGATTCGCGACCTCCGCACGTGGTTCTACACTGAAGCTGGTATCGCGCGGGCGGTCGATGGCGTGTCCTTCGATGTCGGCGAGGGCGAGACGGTCGGAATCGTCGGCGAATCGGGTTGCGGAAAATCCGTGACCGCGCTTTCCATACTTCGCCTGATCCAGCCACCGGGCCGCATCGAAGCGGGCAGTCGCATCGAGTTCGAGGGGAAAGATCTCGTCACGCTCGGCGACGAGGCGATCCGCCACATCCGCGGCAATCGAATCTCGATGATTTTTCAAGAGCCGATGTCCGCCTTGAATCCGGTGTTCACGGTCGGCGACCAGGTCGCGGAAGTCGCCCGAATTCACGCCGGACTCAGTAGACGAAAGGCGTGGGATCGCGCGGTGGAGACGCTTGCGCTCACTGGAATTCCCGCACCGGAGGACCGGGCAAAACAATATCCGCACCAGCTTTCGGGCGGTATGCGACAGCGCGTGCTGATTGCGATGGCCCTGATCATGAAGCCGGCCCTCGTGATCGCCGACGAGCCGACAACCGCGCTCGATGTCACCATCCAGGCGCAGATTCTCGATTTGCTCGTTCATCTGCAAAAGGAATTCGGGACGTCTATACTGATGATCACTCACGACCTGGGCGTGATCGCCGAGACGACATCGAGAGTGATAGTGATGTACGCGGGGGAGGTGGTCGAGGAAGCCGCCGTCGACGAGCTCTTCGCGAAGCCACACCATCCGTACACCGAAG
>WNGC01002880.1_pt1 | contig 10455 bp, 10 predicted proteins | sample 5400051 | NCBI WGS metagenome assembly WNGC01 (sample SAMN13153368, study PRJNA577476) | soil metagenome | isolation source: 20 cm soil or saprolite under grassland replicate 2 | place: USA:California | collected 2016-06-15 | reverse complement strand
GTTTGAAGGTGGAGCTGGGTATTTCGCCGCTGCGATCGCGCTGCTCGTCACTTGCATCGTCGCAACGGGCCTGGTTCTTCTCACGCTTTACTGGCGCGGAACAAGAGGGCTTTACCTTTTTGTCGGGTTGATCGCGGTTTGTTTATCGCTCGTTCTTATTGCGGTATCTGGTTTTGGAATTTGGTATGCGGGCCAACCGCATATTTTGAATATCAATGGCCCCACGCCGCAACTGGAATTTGAAGTGAAACCACCCGCTGGCCAGTCCGTCGAAACTCTCGCTGACGTTCAGCCAGAACTCGATACACCTCGCAATCGGATGCCGATGCCAGGTTACTGGCACACGGACGCCCCTCAAGACCCAGGCGTGCGCGCCGGTTACGTCGAACTTTATTTCCGAACTTCGCAACGCCTCTTCGTCCTAAAATTTCCCGGTCAGGAAGACAAAATTTTTCGGCTCAAGTTGCCCGCCAATCCAATGAGAGAGAAATATCGCGCCTGGTCTGACTGGCAAAACCCGGACTTTGTAGCGAAACCGGGCCAGCAACCTTCCCGACCAACTGGTGGAAGCGAGTATCAGATTCGCTACAAAATGGATTATCAGGACCGCTAGGCCACGAAGGTGGAACGCGTTGTCCTCAACGCGTTGCTAAGGAGTGCGGCTATGCCGTCTAACTTTGTATGCGGGCAAAGCGCTGAGAGCGGGAATTTGCGCCTTCGGCGTTTCCTCTGCCATCGTCTTCAGGAGAAGCCGATCCACCTCGGACCGCCGCGAAACGCAGCGCGCTGTTTACCTCTAGCGCGACGCGCGTAAGTTCCGAAATGTCGATTTCTGAGGAACAGGTAAAAAACGCTTTGAAGTCGGTGAAGTATCCGGGGTTCACTCGCGATATTGTTTCGTTCGGCCTTGTGAAATCGGTCCAGATCGAGAATGGCGAGGTCAAAGTACAGATCGCCCTGGCGACGAGCGATCCAAACGTTCCAGCGACCATTAAGACCGATGCTGAACAAGCGCTGGGAGCCATCGACGGCGTTCAACGCGCCAAGGTGCTGATTGACATTCATGCGCCGCCCGCCGGCGCAGGCACTGGAATGGCTGCAACGCGAATCCCGGGAATCAGGCACGTGATTGCAGTGGCCAGCGGCAAAGGAGGCGTCGGAAAATCGACTATCGCGGCAAATCTGGCGGTCGCCCTGGAGCAAACCGGAGCGCGCGTTGGTTTATGCGATTGCGACATCTATGGCCCGAGCATTTCATTGATGTTCGGCACGCGCGAGCGACCAATGGCGACGGAGGAAAACAAGATCGTACCGATCGAGCAATACGGATTGCGGCTCATGTCGATGGGATTTCTGCTCGACGACACTTCACCGGCGATTTTGCGCGGACCGATGGTCACGCGTTACACCCAGCAATTTCTGCGACAAGTGGAATGGGGCGAACTGGATTATCTCGTGCTCGATCTGCCTCCTGGCACTGGCGATATTCAGCTCACGATTGTCCAGACGGTGGCGCTGTCCGGTGCGCTTATTGTCACCACGCCCCAGGAAGTTGCGCTTATCGATGCTCGCAAAGCAGCTACCATGTTCGAGAAGGTCAACGTGCCGGTGCTTGGCCTTATTGAGAACATGAGTTATTTCGTCTCGCCTTCCGACGGTAAGCATTACGATATTTTTGGAAGTGGCGGTGGCGAACGTGAAGCGAAACGGCTTCGGGTCCCGTTGCTTGGCCAAATTCCGATCGATATCGCGACACGTGAATCGGGAGATCGCGGAAACCCAATTGTCAGTGAAGATCGAAAGTCTCCCGTGACAGCCGAGTTCAAAAAGATTGCTCAAAATCTTCGTAGCGCACTGCCGTAGGGATGCGTCCGCAACCGCAATTTGCGCCGTCAGTTAAATAAATACGATGATCACCACGTCGAATTTGATTGCGTTGATTTAGTTGACTCCCCGCAAATTCTATGAAAGAGGACTCTGAGATGCCATCTTCAGAGGAGCATCAATCTCAATTCGTTAAGAATTCGGTCCTGTACAAGGAGTTTCTCGCGGAGCGTGCCGAGATCCTGAAACACAAATGGATCGAGAGCGAAAAAGCCGGAAAAGACATCGGCTTTGAAAAAGCTTTGCTGGATTGGATCGTGAAACATCGCTCCAACTGGCGAGACCGACGAAGAAAGGAGGCGCGCACCGAAAAGTCCGCCTCCTAATTTTTTGTTCCTTTAATGCGATCCCGCGAGGTCGCCAAGGAAACCGATGAAACAAGTAAAACAAAAAGCATCTGCTGCCGCGGCCCCGATCATGGACGCGGAGGCAATTCGTCGAGCGCTTCAACGAATTGCGCATGAAATCATTGAGCGAAACCCGCGATTGACTCACGTCGTTCTGGCGGGAATTCCTTCGCGCGGAGTGGAGATCGCCCACCGCATCGCCGCTTTCATTCACGCGATCGAGAAAATCAACATTGAAACCGGCGTCATCGACGTAGCAATGCATCGCGATGACGTGGGAACGCGCTCTGAATTGCCAATCGTGCGCGAATCGAAACTTCCGCTGCCACTGGAGGAACGCACGCTCATTGTTGTCGACGACGTTTTATACACCGGCCGCACCGTGCGCGCTGCAATGGATGCCATTAATTCATTTGGACGGCCTGCACGAATTCAACTTGCGGTACTGATCGACCGCGGGCATCGCGAACTGCCGATTCGCCCAGACTACGTTGGCAAGAATTTGCCGACTTCGGGTGGCGAAAAAGTACGCGTACGGCTGGAACAAACCGATCGTGAACCGGATGCGGTCTGGTTGGAGAAACAATGAACGCATTCGCCACCTGATGACTACTAGCTGGACACGAAAGGATTTGTTAGGCCTGCGCGAACTTTCGGCAGACGAGATTAATTTTATTCTCCAAACCGCCGACGCCTTCAAACAGGTCGGCGACCGCGAGATTAAGAAGGTGCCGTCGCTGCGCGGCAAGACCCTGGTGAATTTCTTCGTAGAACCAAGCACCCGGACGCGTACTTCATTTGAGCTGGCCGCGCTTCGATTAAGCGCTGATGTCATCAATATCTCTGCGACCACTTCGAGCCTGACTAAGGGCGAAACACTCAAAGATACCGCGCGCAATCTGGAGGCGTTGCGTGCCGACATTCTCGTATTGCGTCACAGCTCCGCCGGCGCGCCGCAATTCCTGGCGAATCGGTTGAAGGCCAGTGTGATCAATGCCGGCGACGGCGCGCACGAGCATCCGACCCAGGCGCTGTTAGATCTTTACACGATTCGCCAGAAGCGGGGAAACATCACGGGGCTACGCGTCGCGATTGTGGGCGACATTCTGTTCAGTCGCGTTGCGCGGTCGAATATCTTTGGTCTGCTTAAACTCGGCGCTCGTGTCACGCTGGTCGGCCCGAGCACGCTGGTTCCGCGCGAATTTGAAAAGCTCGGAGTGGAGATTTCGCACAAGATTGAGGATGCGTTGCCACAGGCCGATGTGGTGAACCTGTTGCGCATCCAGCACGAACGCCAGCGCAGAGAATATTTTCCGGGAATCGGCGAGTACATTCGCTTGTTCGGCCTTACCAAGGAGCGCGCCAAACTTTTGAAACCGGATTGTCTGATCATGCATCCTGGCCCGATCAACCGAGGTGTGGAGATCGACAGTGATGTCGCAGACGGCGTGCACAGTGTCATTCTCGACCAGGTGACGAACGGTCTCGCCGTGCGCATGGCGGTCCTTTATCTATGCGGAGGAATTGCGGCGTGAGCACAACGATTATCCGCAACGGCCGCGTCATCGATCCCGCCAACAAACGGGACGAAATCGCCAACGTTTTGATTGTCGACGGAAAAATTGCGCCGCAATCCGCAATCCGCAGTCCCCAATCCGAAATTGAAGAGATTGACGCCAGTGGTTTGATCGTGGCGCCCGGTTTGATCGACATACATGTCCATTTGCGGGAGCCCGGATTCAGTCACAAGGAAACGATCGAATCGGGCGCTCGCGCGGCGGCAGCCGGCGGGTTTACCACCGTTGTCTGCATGCCGAATACTTCGCCCGCTGCTGACAATCCCAGCACAATTGCGTGGATCAAGGATCGCGCGGCAGAAGCAGCATGCGTGAACGTTTTGCCGGCCGGCACAATTTCAAAAAATCTCGGGGGCGAAGAGCTCGCTCCGATCGGATCCCTCGCAAAAGCAGGCGTGGTGGCAATCACGGATGACGGTCACTGCATTCAAAATCACGAAGTGATGCGACGCGCCGTCGAGTATGCGCGCATGGTCGACCTGCCTGTGTTCGATCATTGCCAGGATTACAATCTGGTCGGCAACGGGGTTGTGCATGAGGGACATTGGAGCACGCTGCTTGGATTACCCGGCTGGCCGGCAGCCGGTGAGGAAGCGATGGTGATGCGCAACGTTTTGCTCGCGGAACTTTGCGATCATCCGATTCACTGCCAACACGTCAGTACAGTCGGAAGCGTGCGATTAATTCGGGAAGCGCGTAAGCGTGGCGTAAAAATAACCGGCGAGGTTTGTCCCCATCACATCGCCTTAACCGACAAAGCGATCGAAAATTTCGACACGAACTACAAGATGAATCCGCCGCTGCGCGCCCAGCCAGATGTCGATGCGTTGCTGGAGGGTATCGCCGATGGGACTTTGTCGATTTTGTGTTCCGACCACGCGCCCCACGCGGATTTCGAAAAGGAAGTTGAGTTCGATGTCGCGCCATTCGGTATCATTGGATTGGAGACCGAGCTCGGCCTTTTCATCGATCTGCTCGTGCATAAACTCGCCAGGATCGACATCGTGCGTTTGATCGAGATGTACACAGTTGAGCCCGCCCGATTGTTGAAGTTGGATGCAGGCACCCTTTCGCCGGGCGCGCGCGCCGATTTCACCCTAATCGACCCAACTCTGGAGTGGACCGTTAATGTCGATCAATTTCAATCGGCCTCGCGCAATTCGCCATTCAACGGCTGGAAATTGAGAGGCCGCGCGGTTCGAACAATCGTCGGGGGGAAGACGGTTTGGAAACTGTAGCGACAACAGCCAAAATTGTCATTCCGAGCGAAGTCGAGGAATCCCGTTGCGTTAGCTTTAGGTCGCTCCGCGGGATCCCTCGACTGCGCTGAGCTCCGCTCGGGATGACGGAATTGGATTAACCCGCGGCGTATCCGCCGTGGATGTAGTTTTCCAGATGTGCAATGGCTGCCTGCTGACAGGAAATGACGTGCTTGACGAGGTCTCCGATCGAAATCACGCCCACCACTCGATCGCCTTCCACGACGGGTAGATGGCGGATGTGTTTGTCGGTCATCAGACGCAGACATTTCTCCACCGGCTCGCGAGGGTGCGTAACCGTCACGTTCGTTGACATAATCTCGGAGACTTTCGTTTCCCGGGAACGTTTGCCACGCAGGAAAACTTTGCGGGTGTAATCGCGCTCGGAAATGATTCCATTCAACTGGTCTCCATCCATCACCAACAACGCGCCGACATTTTTTTCGTCCATTATTCGAATCGCCTCAGAAACTGTTGCGTCGGACGCGATGGAAAAAATATCTTTGCTTTTCTGAGTCAGAATCGCACCGATCGTACCGCTGACATCCATATAATCCGGAAAATTTTGCTGCCGGAAACAGCAGCAACTTTAAGATAAGGCAACACAGGCCTGCGACGCAAAACAAATAAACAAGGAATCACGGTTTCCGAACCCGTTACGGTTTACGACGGGTGGCGATGCCTTATCGAGGTGCAACCTGATATCTCCGCGGAGTGAGCTTGGGCGGACGCTTTCCATTAACAATAGCACCCGCCACTGCGACATACGGGAGCTCCTGCCGATCCACTGCACAGCGTAACATCAATCCACCACGGCTCATGTCGCCGCGACCGACGAAATCGACGGGAAATCGGAGCCGGTCGCCAAAGCTCGTGAGTAGAAGATCGACGTATTTTCCTGTGGCAATACTCCCGAGAAGAATGATCTCGCTCCAACGCGGCAGTTTTTTTGCGAGAGCACGCGCATCTCGCTCAACTGGGGCTCGGTACCGGGGATCATCACTGTGAATGTCCACCGTTGCGAATTCACGCAGATCATCGAGACGGATGCGCGTTCTGGCATCGACCAGTCCACGAGTGGGCGTGATCACCAAAACTCCGGATATTCCAGGCGCGGGTCGCGCAAACGCAGTGGCGTATGCGATCTTTCCGCGAAAATACAGGCCGCTGAGAAAGGTGAACACCTCGGCGATTGGCGCGCCTCGTTTGCTGCGCAATTTTTGGGCCAGTTCGAATTGCGCACGGTCGCTCAGAATCATTCGCGCTCGTCCACCTCCGGCGTAAGCTGGTGAGAGAAGGAAAATGCGGCAACGGGTCGGGTTTTTCATCTCATCTGATAGTCGGATTCAATTTTTGAGTGCGTTGTTCTGTCTCAGCCCTTAAGTAGACACACTGGCCGATAAAATAAACACCAGATCCCTTGCCGCGCCTTCAACGGTACGTCGTAGATGAAATTCAATTGCACCACTGAGTGGCGGAAATACCTTTAGGGCATCATGACGGGCGTCGGCGACAGGAGGGACACGCCGCATTTATTTTCAGGTCTCATCGCCGTGGCCCTGGCCGCGGCTGTGTTGTTTACTGGACAGATCGTTGCCATTCATTTGGAACACACCACGGTTACCGCAACTGCTCCGGCGTTGTTTCCACTTAAGAACCAGGGACTCGCGTTTCAACGTGCTGCCGCGCGTGCGCCGAATGTATTGCCGTTTTATGGCACTTCAGAGTTGTTAATCCCGGCAATTCCGCAGAAGGGCGACAATTTTTTTCGGACCGCGCCAACAGGTTTTCAAGTCTCGCCCGTTGGCGGTGGAGGCGCGAACCTCTTGATCATGTTGCAAAGAATCGGCGGACTCGGCGCGGATTTGCGCGGCAAAAAACTTGTTGTCTCGCTTTCACCGGGGTGGTTTTTGAAGCCTAGGTCCGGCTGGCAGGGTTACGAAGGAAATTTTTCGCCGATGGCCGTGAGCGAAATGATATTTGGGACCGTGCTCGATTACCGGCTGAAACGGGATATCGCTTCACGCATGCTTGAATGTCCAAGCGCTCTCGAAGGACGGCCATTGCTTAGATTTGCACTGAGATGCCTGGCCTCCGGCAGCTGGCTCGATCGTGTTATTTTCTGCGCCCTCTGGCCGGCGGGAAAAGTGCAGACCAGCGTGCTCGAACTTCAGGATCATGCCGCGGCTCTCAACTATATTCGACATCGGATCAAACCGGCTCCAAGCCGACGTTCAGAAATACTCGACTGGTCGAAGCTCATCGCAAAAGCGGGCCAAACACGGCCCATCGACACCGGCAAGGTTAAAAACGTTGGGAACTTCGACGCGCAAATCATTCCTGGATCTCGTGACGCAGCGTTCCGGCGTAGCTTGAGCGCGTCACCGGCATGGACAGACCTGGAGTTGCTTTTACGTGCTCTAACACGTGTTCAGGCGCGTGCACTGATCCTCAGTATGCCGATCGCTGGAGACTTTTACGACGATGGGGGCATCTCCCGGTCGGCTCGTGAAGAATATTACACCAAGCTGCGCGCGCTTGTGAAAGGGTACCATTTCCCGTTATTGGAGTTTGAGGCGCATGATGAGGACCCGGCCTTTCTTATTCGCCACCAAAGTCACCTCACTACGAAAGGCTGGATTTATTACGATCGCGCCCTCGATGATTTTTTTCATGGGCGTATGCCGCGGGGCTGACAAGTTAAACGATCTTTGACGGATCGTTGTTGTGAGGAGCAACCGTTACGAACTTGCGAGCGCGAGCCCACCGCGCTCCCATCTTGCTTTTTGACTGCGCAATGGAAAATAATGCGGCCATGCGTTTGGCCTGGCCATTCAAACCCCGCGTAACCAACGATCGGGACGGAAAGGATAAGCACGGTTCAGCAAGTGATGCCTGCCCCGATTTCCTATGCGTGGGAGCTCAGAAAGGAGGAACGTCATGGCTTTATCACCAGCTCAATTTCCATCTTGATTTCTGGATGCCTCCCATCAAGGAACTGCACTACTTCGATGCTTTGAGCAGAGTCAAACGACCCGCTCTGCCCCCTTGCAGAGATGAGCGCGACCAGCGGTTTCTGGAAAGAATAACGGAGCTCGGCGCGGGATCTTATATTGATCTGCACGGCTACTCACGCTTGTTTGAGCCCAAGGCCGAGCTGCTCTCTGGCGACATTACGCCAGGCTATTCATTACTGAATGATGAGCTTATCGAACGAATCGTCAGTTATTTCCCAAACCTGAAAGTGATTTTTCTGGCGCGCGATCCGGTAGAGCGAGTCTGGTCGCAATTATCGATGGATGTACGCGTCGGAAGCATCCCCCAATTTGATACAACAGATGTGGGTGAGGTGACTCGGTATTTGCTGAACCCTGCGGTGCTTCTTCGCTCTTATCCAAGCAAAATTGTCGCGCGCTGGCGGCGCTATGTTCGCCCGGATCTGTTTCGCATCTATTTCTTTGACGACTTGGAAAGAGATCCTGCTGGACTGCGACGTTCGATTCTAAGTTTCCTGGGCGCCGACCCCCGCAAGCCGAGCGGTCGGCTGACCGCGAGCTATAACGCCCAAGCCGGCAAGGAAAAACTTCCACTGACTGACAAGATACGTTCCGCGCTGGCGCAGTTTTTTAAGCAAGAACTTAAAGTCTGTGTCACAGAACTGGGCGGACCGGCAAAAAAATGGCCGGCACGATATGGTGTTTCATTACTCATCCTCTTTCTGCAACTAATAGATGACTTCGATATTTTATTCTGGTGTGATTGGGTCGCCTGAACCTGGCAAATCGCGGGAGGCCCGCTACCCCTTTCAAATTCGAAGCGACTTTGCTCGTTCTTGCTTTTTCGACTCCAGAAAGAAAATAATGAGAGGTGAGATGGGCTTGGCCGTTCAGCACACTGCGTAGTGACGACCGGCATCAGCAGCGGGACAGTTCTCCTACTTGTGGTGCCGGGCCTGATTTTTTGTGTATCGGAGCCCACAAAGCCGGAACGACCTGGCTCTATCAGCAACTTGATTCCCATCCCGATTTCTGGATGCCTCCTGTAAAGGAACTGCATTATTTTGATCAACTGAGCAGGGTTCAACGCGCGGGTCGTCTGCGCCGCAGAGATCAGCGGGACTTTCGATTTCTGGAGCGACTCAATAGTCTTAGCGCTGAACCGGGTATCGACCTCGAGAAGTATGGGCGACTGTTCGAACCCAAGGCATCGCTCCTTTCAGGCGATATTTCGCCAAACTATTCGACGCTCAGTGATGAAGTCATTCGGCAAGTGATCGGATATTTCCCAAACTTAAGGGTGATCTTTCTGGCGCGTGATCCGGTTGAGCGAGTGTGGTCGCATTTGTCGATGGAAGTACATTACCGACAGATAGAGCCGTTTGACCCAACGAACATCGACGAAGTGCATCGCAATTTGTCCCGTCGAGGGCTGCTTTTGCGTTCTTACCCGAGTGCCGTCGTGGCGCGATGGAAACGCTACGTCCATCCAGATCTTTTCCGCGTCTATTTTTTCGACGATCTGCAAAGGAATCCCACTGAACTCCGGCGATCCATTCTTGGTTTCCTCGGTGGTGATCCGGGCAAGCCAGGCAGCGGATTGACTGCGGATTACAACCGTTGGACCGGCATGGAAAAGCTACCGCTTACTGACAAAGTGCGATCACATCTGGCTCAATTCTTTAAGAAGGAACTGAAGACCTGCGCAGCGCGACTCGGCGGGCCAGCCAGACAATGGCCGGCACGATACGGTTTTAGCTAGTCTCCCGTCAATCGCGCTTCCGCCAGATCGAGATCGCGCTGAATACGCCGTAACGCGTCGTCGTTAATTACGCGCTCGTTTCGCAAACGGATGATGGTTTGCCTTTCAGCGCGGAGCGCTTCGCGTTGCAAACGCTGATATTGCGGCGTGGCGATTTCACCGCGGCAATCGTCGGGGTTCTCGGCGCAGAGTTGCAATTGTTCCACGCGTTCGTCGTACTCGGCGCGCAAACGATCGACTGTATCGGAAGAAAATTCGCCGCTGGCACGCAATTTTCCGATCAATTCAATTGCGGCATTGTTCGCCTCCAAACGCGCGCGGCGTTCCTCTTCGTCTGCCTCTCCGTCATGTGTGATTCCAAGTTTCCGAATCAAAAGCGGTAACGTCAAACCCTGAAGTATAAGAGTGGTGAAGATCACTGAGAAGGCGAAGAACAAGATGTAATCGCGGCCTGGAAATGAGCTGCCATCACTTAACGCCAGCGGCAGCGCGAACGCCGCCGCCAGCGAGACAACGCCCCGCATGCCTGCCCAACTGACGATGGCAATATTTTGCCACGAGGGAATCGGATCGCGCATCCGAAGTTTGCTGCTGAGCAGACGGGGCAGATAAGCAGCCGGTATCACCCAC
>WNGC01009299.1_pt1 | contig 10458 bp, 9 predicted proteins | sample 5400051 | NCBI WGS metagenome assembly WNGC01 (sample SAMN13153368, study PRJNA577476) | soil metagenome | isolation source: 20 cm soil or saprolite under grassland replicate 2 | place: USA:California | collected 2016-06-15 | reverse complement strand
GTGCGCGGCACGACGGCTTCGGCAATGGCGATGAGCTTATCCTGCTGGCTGAACACCCGCAGCCGGGGCGGCTTCGGTTCACCGCCATCGAGCTGGGTGGTAGCGCCGGGAGGCGTCTCAACGCGGCCGGGCTGAAGCTGCGCGAGGGTAATATTGAACTTCGTGCCATGACGCACGCGCTTTTCGATCACCGGTAAAACGTTAACCCGCGGAAAATTAGCCAGCAGGTTTTCGAGGGGAATCAGGCAGTCCACGAATTTCCCGGCCTGCTTGGCTTCCGCGAGTTCCTCGAGGGTGATGGCTTGCTCCAGCGAAAACTCTCCCACCGCCGTGCGCGTGATTTCCGCCAGGTGCGCGCCGCACCCCAGCTTCTCTCCCATCTCGTGGGCCAGCGAACGGATATATGTACCCGATGAGCACTCGATGACAAAGCGAGCGATGCGGTCTTCAATCTCTCTAAGCTTGTACTCGTAGATCTCGACTTCCACGGCCTTTAGCTCGACGGCCTGTTTCTTTCGCGCCAGCTCGTACGCCGGGCGCCCTTTCACTTTCTTCGCGGAAAATGACGGGGGCATCTGCGCGAACCGACCCAGGCGCTCCGCGGCAAGCTTTTCGACGGTCGCAGCATCCAGCGCCGGCGCGGCGTCTGGCCCCTGCGCTTGGCCATCGGAATCGTAGGTATCCGTCGCGAAGCCGAATCGAAAACCCGCCTCGTATCGTTTACGGCGCCCGGCGTAGAACTGCACCAGCCGTGTGGCGCGGCCGAGCAGCAGCACCAGAACACCCGTCGCCAGCGGATCAAGTGTGCCCAGATGTCCGATCTGCCGGAAACCCGCCAAATGACGCACTGCATCGACCACGTCGTGCGACGTTTTCCCTTGCGGTTTATGGATGACGAGCGCGCCGTCGATCGGCGCCGGCTGTGGTTGTCGCGGCATTCTCAGTTGTCAGTCTTTGGTTCTTCCTTCGCTGTTCTTGCTTTCTGGTTTTAAGTCTTGACCATCGAACTTGACTGAATTCCTTTCGATGGCGCCCTGCACTCGGGCGGCAGGAGCGCTTGGGACACAACCATGGCGGCTTTCTTCTTTTAGGAACTGAAAACTGACAGCCGATCACCGAAAACTCTCAAGGCGCGGGTGGATTATCCTTCTTCATTTCCTTCAAGAGCCGTTCGATGCGCTCGACGTGCTCCTGGGAAAGATCCAGCGTGAAATGCAGTTCCGGCACGCGGCGAAGCTGCAGGCGCTCGACCAGCTCCCCGCGGATGTATCCGGAAGCGTGTTCCAGCGCCTTAATGGCATCGGACTGCTCCTTATTCGTTCCCTTGACACTGATGAACACTCGCGCGTGCTTCATGTCCGGCTGGACGCGCACTTCGCTGGCCACTACGCTTACTTCCAGCCGCGGATCCTTCAGCTCCCCCGCCAGCATGGCGTTGATTTCGTGTGCGATTTCCTCGCCCACGCGTTCGTGTCGGTGATTGGCTGGACTCATCGGCGTCCCGGAAACACTCTCTATACAATCTCGACCGCTTGATGGATCAAAAATGAGCCGAGGAGGCGGTCCGCCTCGTCCAAAACCTTCTGTAGCACTTCCCTCAAGTGCTTTTCCTCATTCGAAATCGTGACAATCCCGACGACCGATCTTTGCCAGGTGTCGTGATGCTCCAGCTCCGCCACGGCCACATTGAAATCCCGCCGCAGCTTATCCTTCAAGCTGCGCAGAACCTGGCGCTTGTCCTTGAGCGATTGCGCGTCCGGGATAAGCAGCTCGAGGGTGAGCAAACCGACCGGCATGAGCGGCTCCGGGGGACAGTTTGGCGGATTATTTCTTACCGGCGGGCCCGCCGCCCTGTCCGGCGGCTTCCGCGGCGCTCATCTTGGTAACGAGAAAGCATTCCAGGATGTCGCCGACCTTGACGTCGTTGAAATTGGCGACGCCCGCGCCGCATTCGAAACCCGTGCGGACTTCACTGGCGTCATCCTTGAAGCGCTTCAAAGAGCTGAGCTTCGATGTGTAAATCACCGCCCCATCGCGCAGCACGCGGACTTGCGCGTCACGCTTCAGGATGCCGTCGACCACGTAACAGCCGGCAATCGTCCCTGCGCCTTTGACGCGGAAGGTGTTGCGCACTTCCGCCCGGCCCACATACGCTTCCGTGACCACCGGCTCGAGCAGGCCTTCCATGGCCTTCTTCAGCTCGTCGGAAACTTCATAGATGATGGTGTGCGTGCGGATGTCCACATGCTCCTGCTGCGCCAGGTCCAGGGCCTTGCGGTCCGGCCGCACGCCGAAGGCAATCACAATCGCGCCGGATGCGGAAGCGAGCAGCACGTCGTTCTCCGTCACCGCACCGACGCCCGAGCCGATGATCTTCAGCTTCACCTGGTCGGTCGAGAGTTTGGGCAGCATTTCGCTGAGCACTTCGACCGAACCCTGCACGTCGCCCTTGATGACAATCCCCAATTCCTTGACGTCCCCGGCTTTCAGTTGCTCGTGGAGCTGGTCGAGCGTGATGCGCGAGCCACTGATACGTGCCATCGCCGCATCGCGCTGCTTGCCCTGGCGGTACTCAACGATGTGCCGAGCCTTGGCTTCGTCGGTGACCTGGAAGAGGTCTCCCGCATCCGGCACTCCCTGCAGACCGAGCACTTCGACGGGCGTCGAAGGAGGCGCGTCCTTGACGACCCGGCCACGATCGTCAAACATCGCACGGACTTTGCCGAATACCGACCCGCAAATGAAGAAGTCGCCCGAGTTCAGCGTGCCATTTTGCACCAGGATCGTTGCTACCGGGCCGCGTCCCTTATCCACGCGTGATTCGAGTACCGTGCCCGTCGCCGGCGCATCGGGATTGGCCTTGAGCTCCCGCAAATCGGCAACCAACAAAATCGTTTCGAGCAACTTCTCGATGCCCTGCTTCTTTTTCGCGGAAACTTCCACGAACTCCGTATCGCCGCCCCACTCGGCGGGTATCAGGCTGGCTTCCGTGAGTTGCCTCTTCACGCGCTCCAGTTGCGCTTCCGGCTTGTCGATCTTGTTGATGGCCACGATGATGGGCACCTTCGCGGCTCTGGCGTGGTCGATCGCTTCTTTTGTTTGCGGCATGACGCCGTCATCGGCGGCCACGACCAGCACCACGATGTCGGTAACCTTCGCGCCGCGCGCGCGCATGCGTGTAAACGCTTCGTGACCCGGAGTATCCACGAACACCACGGCGCGATCATTGACGACCACCTTGTAAGCACCGATGTGCTGCGTGATGCCGCCTGCTTCGCCAGCGGCAACATCCGCTTCACGAATGGCGTCGAGCAAACTCGTCTTGCCGTGATCAACGTGGCCCATCACCGTCACCACGGGCGGACGCGGCTTCAAACTTTCCCTAGTCTCTTCCTTGGCAACTTCCAGCACCATCTCCTCTTCCAGGGAGACGACGCTGACCACTCCGCTGAACGATTCGGCAAGGGTGGTGGCCGTCGGAACGTCTAACGCCTGGTTGATGCTGGCGAAGACGCCCCGGTCGAGCAGGTTCTTCAACAGGTCCTTGGCGCGCACATCCAGCTTTTCGGCCAGTTCGCGAATGGTGATGCCTTCCGTGATGGTCACCTCGCGCGGCGGACGCGGCTCGGGCGGCGCGATAACCGCGACAGCCGAGCTGCGGCCCACGCCCGGACGCTGCCGGGTCGGGTGCAGTTTGCGTTCACCCTCTTGCTCGCGCTTATCCGCCACGGGACGCTGGCGTTGGGGCGGCTTGCGGGTGTAAAGCGGCTTACCCGGCTCCGCCTTCGGCGGCATTTTCTCTGGAAAGGGCGGCAACATTCCCGGACGCCCGGGCGCGCGGGGGCCCGGACGAGTGCCGGTCGGCATCGGGCCGCGACGCTGCTCAAAGGGCCGGGATTGTGGTCCACCCGGACCACCGGGGCCGCCCGATCGAGGCGTGAATGGCCTTCCCTGGCCGCCGGGTTGCTGTGGACGCATCGGCTGCCCGGGTCGCGGGCCGCCGCTCGTGCGAGAACTCGGCGACGAATCGGGCAAGGGTCCACGATTGCCAGTAGGCAGCGGACCGCGATTTCCTGTCGGCGATGGCCGAGCCGGACCGCCTGGTCTCCCAGGCGCGCCGGCACGTCCGGGTGCGGAGGCTGCGGGACGCATGGCAGAAGGTGGTGTGGCGGGCGGGGCGGCAGGTCGTGTTGGTACAGCGGGTCGTGCCGCCGGCGTTGCTGGCGTCCCCGCGGGCGCTGCGGGACGCATGGGACTGGCCGCAGGCGCGGTCGTCATGGCCGGCGCAGCTGGCTTGGCAGGCGGCGGAGCCACGACGGGCACAGGAGCCTTGGCGGCCACTGGTGCAGCCGCCGAGGGTGTGTCCGCTGCGATGGGTTTCACCACGGGCACAGCAGGAACGGCCGGCACGCTCGGTTTCACCGCGGCTGGCGCTACGCTCACTGGCGGAGCTGCCGCAGGAGCTACCGGCCTCATGCGCGCGGCTTTCACCGCCGCGTCCTTGGCTTCTTTTTCCGCTTTGGCAGCCGCTTCCACTTGTGCTTCGGCTTCGGCGGCTCCCTGAATTTTTTTTCGTACCTTCTCGGCGACGTCTACGGGGATCGAGCTGGAATGCGTCTTCTTTTCTGTGACGCCGTAACCGGGCAACAGGTCAATGATGGCTTTGGCCTTCACCTCGAGTTCGCGGGCCAACTCGTTAATGCGGACTTGATTTGCGTCGGTCATGCGCTCCGTTCTCGATTACGACTTGGTCTCTTCCGCCGGCCTTCGATCGCCTTCACTGCTGGCGGGCGTGGCCTCTTCTGCGACCTCTGGAACTCCAGGAGCTTCCTCAACGGCAGTGGCTGTCTCGGAATTTTCGGCCGACCCGGCCTCAGCGGCCGCAGCTTCGGCGGGAGCTTCGCTGGTAGCGGCGCCGCCTTCGTAAAAGCGATTCACGGCCTGATAAATCTTGTCCACCATCTTTTCGCCGATGCCCGGAATTTCCATCAGCTGTTCCGGCGTCATTCCGGCGAGTTTTTCCACGGAGTTGATTCCCGCCGCTTCAATCTTCTCGATGGTCTTCGCGCCCACGCCCGCCAGCGAAGCGAGCGGGGTCGCCGGAGCGGTCAGCGCGGTCATCTGCTCTTCGATTTCCTGGCGCTTTTCCTCTTCGCTCTTGATGTCGATGTCCCAGCCAATCAGCTTGCTGGCCAGCCGCACGTTCTGCCCCTTCTTGCCGATGGCCAGCGAAAGCTGCGAATCCTCGACGATCACCTCGAGCTTCTTGTTCTCTGGATCGGTGATCTGCACGCGTGTCACTTTCGCAGGGCTCAGCGCCTTTTGTGCGAACGCCACCGTCTCTTCGCTGTACGGGATGATGTCTATCTTCTCCCCGCGCAGCTCGCGGATAATCGACTGCACGCGCATGCCTTTCATTCCTACGCACGCGCCCACGGGATCCACATCTTTATCGCGGCTCATCACCGCCACTTTCGTGCGTTCGCCGGCTTCTCGTGCCGCAAAACGAATCTGCACTGTGCCATCATAAATTTCCGGCACTTCCATCTCGAACAAACGCTGCACCAGACTAGCATCCGCGCGTGAAACGATCACCTGCGGCCCCTTCGCCGCGCGGTCCACCATCTTGATGACCACGCGCAGCCGTTCGCCGATATTGTACTCTCGCTTCGGCAGCCGCGCTTCCGTGCGGCCCATGTCTACGATTAGGTCCGGCCCCTCGGCGCGCTTCACGATCACCGTGACCAGCTCGCCCACGCGCGTGTGATACTCGTTGAAAATCGTATCGCGCTCGGCTTCGCGCACTTTCTGCAGAATCACCTGCTTGGCCGTCTGCGCCGCAATCCGACCCAGCACGTCGGTCGGCTTCGCCGCTACAATCTCTGTCCCGACTTCCGCCGCCGGATTCTTTTTCTTCGCCTCTGCCAGGCTGATCTCTTTTTTCGCGTCGGTCACTTCCTCGACCACTATATGCACCGAGTACACGTCCACCTGGCCTGTTTCCTGGTTGAACTTAGCGCGCAGATCCTCTTCCGACTTGTAATACTTCCGCGCCGCCACCACCATCGCGTCTTCAATCGCCGACACTACTACTTCGGGCTCGATGTGCTTCTCGCGGCTCAGCATTTCGATCTGTTGGTAGAGCAGATTCGCCATGTTTTGTCCCTAAAATCTCCGCTTTTTAATCCATCGAGCTCTCTTCGTGCGCCGCTCGGACCTTGCCCTGTTTTCTGCGCGCCTCAGCGTCCCGTGCGTCTCTCTGAATCTTTAAAGTCTTGCGTGTTCTTCCCTCAACTTTCAACTCTCCCTAGAACTCCACCACCAGATTCGCCTTGCGGATGGCCTCCAGCGGCACTTCGACCGTCCGCGCTTCCTTCCCCTTTAGCTCCATGCGGACTTTCCCGTCGGCAAACCCGGCCAGCCGCCCTTCAAAAAACCTCGCCTCGCCCACTGGCTCGCTGGTCGAAATCTTCGCCAGCCGACCCTGGAAGCGTTCGAAATCCGCTGGTCTCTTTAGCGCCCGATCCATCCCTGGCGAACTGACCTCCAGGACATAGCCGGGTCCGGGAATCAGCTCCTCGACGTCCAGGATCACGCTCAATTGCTGGCTGACGCGCTCGCAATCCGAGTGGCTGATCTTAGGATAGGGGTCACGGGCAGACTCCGCCGCCTCCATCTCCCCCGCCGCATCGCTCATCACCGTCGCCGGCTTCGGCAGCCGGTCGATGTACACTCTGAGGAACCGCTGCTTGCCGACTTTCCATTCGACATCAACGATTTCCAGCCCTTCCGACCGCGCCACCCGCTCGGCAGCGCTGCGGATTTTTTCCAGATCCACGCAGAGACTCCCCGGCCATAGCCGGTCCGCAGTACACTCCAACCGGCGCCAACAAAAAAGTGGGCTTGTAGCCCACTCATCGTGCGACCCGCTTCAGAGCGAAATTAGAGTATATTCCCGCCGTACCGTAAAAGCAAGATACCGGCGTCTCGGCCTGTGCCGGGAAAAGGCCCTTCGACTCCCCGCGGATGGCCTTCCCGGTTTCACTCCAACCCATCTGTCCGACTGACAGTTATTATTTATCACACATTCCATTGTTACTTCGCTTGCTATGTATGGGATCTTCAAAGGACACTTGCATACCTACCCGCAAGGACATCTGACATGAGGATTCTCACCCCCATTGGGAAGCGGCAGACATGAGAACGGGGAAGTACTTCGTGGTCTGTTTGTCGATCGTATTCCTCTTGGCGGGTGTCTACGTTATACAGGAATCCGTCCGCAATTCCGGACACTATGCGGAGGAAGGCATTTTGGTCGGCGCGCTGCTGTCCGCCCTTGCTCTCGCGACGATTGTTTGGTCCATCAAGCTGCACCTGGTCATGAAAGCGCTCGAGAGACACATGAAGGGCCGCTGAGAGAGAGGCCATAAAGTCAAAAGCCCATGGTTCTTATTGAGGGGCCACCCACCTACAGGCTCACCTTTGGCATGCGAATGGCTTCATTCATATCACTGTTTGCTTTCCTGCAGGATTCGCGCTCGCCTTGATAACAACGTTCAAGGTCCTCCAAATAATTTTGAAGAATTCTGACGCGATCCTTGTTCAGGCTTCTTTGGCGAGCCTCTTGCAATGCGGACCTTGCCTTCTGCTCGGTGCCGGTGTCCGGACATTCTCCGAACTGCTCGATGGCGTTAAAGGTGCTCCAATAAACGCGGTCCTGCCGCTCGCGCTCTCGCACCACTTGTCGGTTCAGGGTATAAACCAAGAGATAGTTGGCCCCCAAGGCAAATGAGAGCCCCACGATCCCGAGAACCACGATCCGCTTATACATGGTGCGGAGCCTACAGCATTCCCCCATGGCATTCCAGCGTATTGTTCTTTCCGCCAAGCTGCGCGCGGCAAAGCCATGGTTCTCGGAGTGCGGAGTTTCACTCGCCTGAAGAAAAATGCTCCGAGTCGTGCAATGTGAGAGCCCATAGAAATTGAAAGTAGAAAAGGGGAAGAAAAATCTCCAGCTCGCACCGCGCATGGATGGCGTGCCGGGGAACGGTTCCGCCACTAGGTGAAGGCGGCCTTAGAAAGTTGCACCTAACAACGACAGCCCAGCCGGGCGGGAGCCTGGGCGCGAAAGAAGCTGCCGCGAGGGCCAGGGAAGCACCTGCCCGTTTCCTGGACTTCCCGCCAGTTTTCTCCGCCGGAGCTAGGTTGTAAATTAAATATGTCCCAGTCCAAGGTGAGGCCATGAGCGAATTCACCACTTGGATGCAAAGCAATTGGTATGCGCTGGGAAGTCTCCTTCTTCAAGTTGCCTTCCTAGCCGCAGTTGTCCGGTTTGCGGGCGAAATCCTGAGAACCATGAGGGCGTCCCAGGAGCAGGTCGGGGCGCTACTGAAGCTGGCGGTTACCGGTGCGCTCTCCGAGCGGCCCGCGCCGAGTTCAGTCACCGAGCGACCATTCCTAAGAGCGAGCCCGTATTGGCTTACGCCGGCGGAAATACCTCCAGTTGGCCCGCTGGAGCTCCCAGAAGGCCGTCCGAGTCGCTGGACGATGGCGCGGCACAGCCTGGTAGTGTGGCTGCAGACACCGATGAGCAGCGGAGACGCTGCCCCTTGGCGCCGAGCGATCAGGTGGCTGCAGGCCCCAGCCGGAAGCTGACGGGAAAGCTACCCGCTCCAGCAAGCGCGTGTTTCGAGCCGCTCTCTAGGGTGGGCTGCACGGTGGCTGACCTGCCTGGCGGTACCCAAAAACCTTAGCCCTGCTCGTGGTCAGCGGCGAAGCTTCGCAGACGGCTCAATGGGGTGCCAGCGTCGAGGAGAAACTTTCTTTGGCGGCGTTTTCATAAAGGTGCAGGAGTTGCGCGGCGCGCTTGAGCAAATCGGCAGGCAAGTCGCCGGGTTGATAGTCCACCCATCCGGTGGTGTAGGCAAGGGTCATCTGGCGGCCGGAACAGGTCATTTCGAGAGCCCCGAGCCGGTTCAAGACGGCCTGGACTTCACCCAGATTGCACTCCGGCAGCACCAGCAGGAAATCGTCGCTGGCCAGGCGGGCTGCAAAATCGGAGCCACGACAAGCCTTCTTCAAGCGCCGGGCAAGCTCTTTCAAGGCCTCGTCCATTGCCGCTTGACCATAGTGCTTGTTGATATCCGCAAACTCGTCCAGATGCACGGTAGCCAGGCTTAGCGCCGTATTCTGCCGCCGTGCGCGGGCAATCTCTTTTCCAAGCTGTTGCTCAATGAAGGCTCGGGTGTGCAAGCCAGTGACGGGATCGAGGCCGGAGGGACTCGAAATTTGAGCGGAGTGGGCGTCCCGACCGGCGTTCTGCCCGCTCAACTGCTTTCGCTGGCGGCGGAACGACCATTGACGGTAGAGCATCCAGCCATTGAAAAGAAGAAGCAGGCACAGAATTCCCCAACGAGCCTGATCAGAACGGATCTCGTAAAAATGCTCGCTGTGTCGGAATAACGAGGGAAATGAGGAGAGCGCCAAGGCCAGCGCCGAGAGTGTGGCGACGAAGAGGGCCGAGAACCAAAGCCACCACTCATGCCGTATGAGTTGCCGCAGGCCGGATTCCGTTCCGGCGCGGAGACCGAGTATTGATTCCATGTTCCCTACGAGAAGACCAATACACCACCACATTAGGACTTCAGTGCGAGACAAGGCAACGCCGAAATGGTACAGGGCCGTTCGCGTCAAGAACCTGACCGGATGGTCAGCGGGGAAGGCGTATACCTTATGTGCGCTGCGCCGAAATACGACGGAGCGGCGCTTCACCCCGACCAGAGCCGGGGTAAATGCCGGGTGGCCTCCCAAAGGAAAAAACGCCCCCGACGAGGCCGGAGGCGTTTTGGCGAAGTTCAGAATGCAGCGAGAAAATAGCTGATCGCTAGGGCTTGGAAGCCGGCGGCTGAGACGTGGTTTGCGCGGGTTTTGCCGCTGCCGGCTTCGCCGGAGCGGCGGCTGCCGCCTTGACCGGATAGGCCTGATCATAGAGGCGGATAATGTCCTGCGTGACGTCGATCTGCGGGGAGGAATAGAGAATGGGAGTGCTCTGCGCCGAGGAATCCAGAACGACGGAATAACCGTTTTCACGCGCGTAACGGTCCAGCACGTCCACCATCTTGCGGCCGATGCGGTCGATGACGTCGGCTTGCGCGGCATTGACGTCTTCTTGGTATTCGGTGTTCATGCGATCGAGGCGTTGCGCGCGTCGCTGACCCTCTTGCCTGAGGCGGGCCTCTTCTTCCTGGCTCAGCTTGTTCGCGCCGGCCTGAAGACGCTGCTGCAGATCACTGATCTGCTTGTTCAGATTCTCGATCTCGTTCTGACGGGAAGCGAACTGCGATTGCAACTCCGCGGAAGCCAGCTTGCCCTCCGCCGTGGTAACGATAGCCTGTCGAATGTTGATGACGCCGACCTTGCCCGATGCGGACGAACCAGCCGCGGCGGGTGCCTGTGCCC
>WNGC01002876.1_pt1 | contig 10460 bp, 9 predicted proteins | sample 5400051 | NCBI WGS metagenome assembly WNGC01 (sample SAMN13153368, study PRJNA577476) | soil metagenome | isolation source: 20 cm soil or saprolite under grassland replicate 2 | place: USA:California | collected 2016-06-15 | reverse complement strand
TGCGATCGGGCTCGTCAGCGCAAGACCCCACCCGAAGAACGGGATCCACAGGAGCTCTCGCTTCAATACCAGCACCTGCGGCGGGAAAATGACCTGGAAGGCCAAGGTTTCCCAGGCCGATTGGTGCTTTGCCAGGATCACGCCGGGACTCCGCGGCAGGTTCTCCATGCCGATCACGCGGTAGTGGATACCGAGCACGTTTTTCGCCAGCCAGATCATCGAGTGCGACCAGCCCGAGATGATGCGATAGCGGGCAAGCCGCGGCAAAGGAAAGGTGGCGAGCGCGACGATCGCGTAAGGCGGCGTGACGAGTATCTGGGCGATGAGGAAGACGACCGAGCGCAGAAAGATCATTGGCACAGCGCGTGCGCCACTGCGGCCAGATCCGGATAAACAGCGGTCCCTTCCGGGAGCTTGCCGGCAGCGCGCGTTCTCGCGCCTTTGCCGGAGAGCACCAGGATCGGATGGGCTCCAACCGCGGCCGCGGCCTGGAGGTCGCGCAGGCTGTCGCCCACGCAGGGGGCCCGGTCGAGCGCGACGTTGAGGCGCTCGGCGATGGCGAAGAACATTCCCGGATTGGGCTTGCGGCAGGGCGACTGAGACTCGGCCGTGTCGGGGCAGTAGAACACCGCCTCGATGCGTCCGCCCGCCTGATTCACCGCCTTGTGCATCTTGGAGTGAATGGCGTTAAGGCTCGCCATGCCCAGGAGACCGCGGCCGACCCCCGACTGGTTCGTTGCGACCACCACCCGCCACCCGGCTTGCGTCAGCCGCGCGATCGCCTCCAGGCTCCCGGGAATCGGCCGCCACTCGTCGGGGTGCTTGATGAACTCGTCGCTGTCGTGGTTGATCACGCCGTCGCGGTCGAGGATGATGAGCTTCATGCGGCGAGCTTGGAGATATCGGAGAACCGGTTCATCGCGTTGCGCATATCGGTGAGGAGCGCAAGGCGATTCTCGCGAAGCTTCTTGTCGTCCGTCATGACCATGACCGCGTCGAAGAACGAATCCACGGGACTCTTCAAAGACGCAAAAGCTTTCAGATATCCAGCGAAGTCTCCAGAGTCAAATAGAGGCTTCGCCGAACGGGACGCTGTCTGCAACGCTTCGAAAAGCGAAATTTCGGCGGGCTCCTTGAGTGCTGAAACATCGGCATCAACAAATGACTCACCCTTGCTTTCCGCTTGTCGCAATATGTTTGCAATTCGCTTGTTCGCGGCGGCAAGACTGGCTGCTTCGGGAAGTGTGGAAAATGCGCGAACAGCTTCGAGTTGGTTAGGAATGAGGGCTATCGCAACCGGGTTCAGGCTGAGAACCGCCTCGACCTCGTTCGCGGAATAGCCGCGCTCAAGGAAATAGCTGCGCATGCGTTCTGTGAAAAACATCTGAAGATCCGTTTGCGCTTTGCTTTTGAAAGCCTCGAAGGCCGCGTTTACGAGATCCCATAGTGATAACGGAAGCTGATTTTCAACAACGATTCTGATAACCCCGAGAGCCGCGCGGCGGAGACCGAACGGGTCCTTGTCTCCGGTTGGCTGCTCGCCGATGCTGAATAGCCCGGCGAGCGCGTCGAGCTTGTCGGCGAGCGCTACGGCGGAGGCGATTGGCCCTTCGGGAAGCTTGTCGCCAGCAAAGCGCGGGTGGTAATGCTGCTCGATCGCATCGGCGACTTCGCGCGGCTCGTTGTCGTGCAACGCGTAGTAGCGCCCCATGATTCCTTGGAGCTCCGGGAATTCGCCCACCATGCCGGTGAGCAGATCCGCCTTACCTAGCTCGGCCGCACGCTCCGCTTGCAGCGCGTCGGCACCGAGCTGCCGCGCAATCTTCCCCGCCGACAGCTTGATTCTCTGCACGCGGTCGAGCTGGCTGCCGAGCTTGTTGTGGAACACGACTTTCGCCAACTGCGGAACGCGCGCCTCGAGGCGGATCTTGCGGTCCTGGTTGAAGAAGAACCGCGCGTCCTCGAGCCTGGGCCGGACGACCCGCTCGTTACCGTCGACGATAGGGCGCGGACTGTCGACGCGTAAATTGGAGACGATGAGAAATTTCGGCAGCAGCTTTCCGTCGGAAGCGAACAGCGGAAAATACTTCTGATTCTGGCGCATCGTGAGAATGAGGCATTCCTGCGGAACCTCGAGGAACGAGGAGTCGAATTCGCCTGCGTAGACGGCGGGGAACTCGACCAGTGCCGTGACTTCGTCCAAGAGGTCCTGATACTCGCCGAGACGCGCCCTCTGACGGCCGGCCTCGACCTGCAGCTGCTTGTCGATTTCCGATTTGCGCGTCGCGAAGTCGACGATGACACAACCGTCCTTAAGCAGCCTCGCCTCGTATTCGTCGGCATCGGCCAGGCGAATCGACGCTGCGCCCATGAATCGGTGCCCGCTCGTCGTGTTGCTGGCCGGTATGCCGAGAACGGTGCCCGGAACCATGTCCCTGCCGTGCATCATCACCAGTCCATGTACGGGGCGCACGAACTGCGCATCACTCGTACCCCATCGCATGATTTTGGGAATCGGCAGCCTTTTGAGGGCCTCAACCACAATTTCAGCGAGCACGGCTTCTAGTGCTGCACCCTTCAAAGTTACGTTGGCTACGAAAACCCTCCCCTTCGGGGTATCTCGCTGCTCAAGTGACTTTACATCCGTGCCATGTTTTTTCGCGAAACCTGCAACAGCCTCCGGTGGGGCCTTGACGGATGGTCCCGTGAAATCGCGACGCTGATCGCTTGCCACGTCGAGCACGTTGGGAACGTGCACGGCTAGGCGTCGTGGGGTCGCGAGAGCCCTTGGATGACGAGACGGCGCTACGAGTAGTCCTCTCAAGACCAAGCCATCGTAAATACCTTCTTCGAATGCACGGCCCAAGTGCGCCAAAGACTTCGGTGGTAGTTCCTCGGTGAGCAGCTCGACGAGCAGGCTTTTCGTTTGCGGCGTTTTCCCCCTCTTACTTTTCGCCATGGTCGTTCAGGCCCTGGCCTTCTTTTTCGCCATTTGCACCGGCTTCAGCATCGGGAAACCGAGCTTCTCGCGTGAATCGTAATAAGCCTGCGCAACGAGTTTCGCAAGCGCGCGCACGCGCGCGATGTATGCCGCGCGCTCGGTGACCGAGATCGCGCCGCGCGCGTCGAGCAGGTTGAAGGTGTGCGAGCATTTCAGCACCATCTCGTAACCGGGGAGGGCGAGGCCCTCCCCAATCAGTCGCTTCGCCTGCGATTCGTAATCGTTGAACTGCGACAATAACCAGTTGGCGTCGCTCGCTTCGAAGTTGTACTTCGACTGTTCGACCTCGTTCTGGTGGTAGACGTCGCCGTAAGTGACGCCGTCCACCCAGGTGAGATCGAAAACGCTTTCCTTGTTCTGCAGGTACATCGCCAGGCGTTCGAGCCCGTAGGTCAGTTCACCCAATACCGGTTTGCAGTCGAGGCCGCCGACCTGCTGGAAGTAGGTGAACTGGGTGACCTCCATTCCGTTCAGCCACACTTCCCAGCCCAGACCCCAGGCGCCGAGGGTCGGCGATTCCCAGTCGTCTTCTACAAAGCGAACGTCGTTCATGCGCAGATCGATGCCGAGCGCTTTGAGCGAGCCCAGATAGAGATCCTGCAGGTCATCGGGCGAAGGTTTCAGCACGACCTGAAACTGGTAGTAATGCTGCAGGCGGTTGGGGTTGTCGCCGTAGCGCCCGTCCTTGGGCCGCCGCGAAGGCTGCACGTAGGCCGCCTTCCAGGGCTCCGGGCCTATCGCGCGCAAGAACGTCGCCGTGTGAAACGTGCCAGCCCCCATTTCCATGTCGTAGGGTTGCAGCAGGGCGCAGCCTTTGCCGCCCCAGTAACTCTGCAGCTTGAGGATCAGGTCCTGGAATGTCAGCATGAGCGCGTGGCGACAGCGAAGGATTCTACCGGCTTTCCCCGACTCGACCAACGCGGCGGCGGATGAATACGAGCGCTCCAAGGAGCACGACACACAGAAGGACGATCGGGGTGTTGCCGAATTTGACGTAAGGCGACGCGCCTACGTAGCCGCGCACCTCGCCCTCGAGGACGCCCTCGGCAAACTGCGGCAATCTCGCGACGACCCTGCCGCGAGGATCGATGATCGCGGTCACTCCGGTATTGGTCGCGCGCAGCATGGTGCGCCCGGTCTCGAGCGCGCGCATGCGCGAGATCTGCAGGTGCTGGGCCGGGGCAAGCGAATCGCCGAACCAGGCGACGTTCGAGACGTTCGCGAGCAGCGTCGCCTGAGGGAGCTGGCGGATGATGTCCTCGCCGAAAGCGTCCTCCCAGCAGATGTTCGGCGCGACGAGCTGCCCGGCGAGCGCGAGCGGCTTGGGGTTTTCCGGGCCCAGGGAAAAATCCGAGAGCGGAATCGCGAAAGTCTTCACAATCCAGCCGAACCCGGGGGGCACGAACTCGCCGAAGGGAACGAGGTGCGACTTGTCGTAGCGCTGCGAAGGCGAGGTGCCCACGCTGATCACGCTGTTGAAGTAGCGTCCGTCAGGTTCCCGGATGGGCACGCCGATGAGGACATCGGCGCGGCGCTCGAGGGCGATTCGCGCGATATCCCTCAGATAGCCGGGATCGACGGCGTCGAGAAACCGCGGAATGGCGGTTTCGGGCAGCACGATGAGCTGACCCCGGCTCGCCTCGATCAGCCGCTTGTAGATCGCCAGCGTCGCCACGTATCGATCAGGCTGAAACTTGAGGTCCTGGGGGATGTTGCCCTGGAGGAGCGCAACCTTGAGGGGGACACCCCGGGGAGAGGTCCACTCGATCTGCTTCGCCAGCTCGCCGAGACCGAAAGCAAAGACGAGCGCGACGCCGCCGGCGACACGCGCCCTGCCGGAGCCGGTAAGCACGACGACCAGAAGCCCTGCGCAGAGCGCGGTCGCGAACGATACGCCGTACGTTCCCACGATGGGAGCAAAACCGGCGAGCGGTGAGTCGACTTGTGCGTAGCCGAGTGCGAGCCAGGACACGCCGGTAAAGATCCAGCCGCGCAGCCATTCAAAGAGCGTCCACGAAGCGGGGAAGGCGAAGAGCGCGGAGGCGAGGCGACCGAGCCGCAGCCGCGCGAGGCACCAGCCCGCGGCGGCCGGATAGAGCGACAGGATGGCACAGTAGGCGAGCGTGCCGATCGCAGCAAGCGGCGCCGGCATCATGCCGAAGTCGTGCAGGCTGACGTAGACCCAGGAAGCGCCGACGCCGAAGACACCGGCGCCGAAGGCGAAGCCCGTCCAAAACGCCGCCTGCGGCGTCGCCGCCCGCAGCCAGATGAGCAGCAGGCCCGCGAGGGTCAGTAACGCCAGCGGGAATACCGCGAGCGGAGCGAAGCCGGCGACGGTCAGCGCGCCTGCGGCCAGTGCCGCGGCAATCGCGGCGGGCGGCGATTGGAGGAAAGCCTTCAAGCCTTCCCTGGCAGCCGATGCACCTGAAGGACGTGCAGCCGGCGGCTGTCTGCGCGTAGTACCTGGACGCGCAGGCCGTCGATGGTGACCGCCTCGCCGCGCTTAGGCAGGCGCCCGAAACGGTTTACCACGAGGCCGCCGACGGTGTGGAAATCGGTGTCTGAGAATTCCGTTCCGAAGGCCTGGTTGAAATCGGCGATTTCGGTCTGCGCCTTGACGCGGTAATGCCCGCCCTGCTCGCGCACGATGTTGTCCTCCGAATCGTCGAAGTCGTATTCGTCCTCGATGTCGCCGACGATCTGCTCGAGCACGTCCTCGATGGTCACCAGCCCGGCCACGCCGCCGTACTCGTCGACCACGATCGCCATGTGGTTGCGGTTCGCGCGGAATTCGCGCAGCAGCACGTTCAGGCGCTTGGACTCGGGAACCAAGACTGCGGGCCTCAACATGTCGCGCACCTTGAACTCTTCCTCTCCGGCGTAGTAGCGCAGCAGGTCCTTGGCGAGCAGAACGCCGATGACGTCGTCGCGGTTCTTGTCGATGACCGGGAAGCGCGAGTGCGCCGTCGCGATCACCTGCGGTATGAACTTGTCGGGGGTCTCGTTGACGTCGATCATGTCCATCTGCGCGCGCGGCACCATGATGTCGCGCACCTGCATCTCGGAGACCTGCAGCGCGCCTTCGATCATCGATAGGGCGTCGGCGTCGAGGAGATTTCTCTCGAAAGCCGAGTGCAGCAGCTTGAGCAGTTGTTCGCGGTCCTCCGGCTCGCGCATCAACAGCGCGGAAAGCCGTTCAAGCAGGGAAGGTTTGTTCGATTCGTCCATGTTTGCGGCGGACCCTGTCGCCACGGAACCGCCTACCCAAGCCTGGAAATCCTCACCCGGGAGCGTCGTAGGGATCAGGATAACCGAGTTTGGCGAGAAGCTTCTTTTCCAGGGCTTCCATGCGTGCGGCTTCGCGTCGGCCGGCGTGCCGGTGACCCTGGAGATGCAGCAGTCCGTGCACTATCAAATGCGCGAAATGCGCATCCAGGGCCTTTCCTTGGGCGAGCGCTTCGCGCCGAATCACGGGGGAGCAAAGGACGATGTCGCCTCGCACCATGCCGCGCTGCGAGGTGTAGGAAAAGCTCAACACATTGGCTGCATAATCGCGGCGGCGATAGCGACGATTGAGAGATCGAGCCTCGGCCGCGCCGACGATCCTCACTGTGATCTCGGCCGAGACCTTGAGCGCCGCGCGCGCCCAGCGGCGGACTTGGGCCAAAGCGGGGACGGGAGCGGCGCGAGAGACCGGCTGAAGATGGAGCGCGAGGCGAGGCGTTCGCCGGCGACGCGGTCGTGCTCGCGATGCGGCGTCGGACCAGCCGCGGACCGGCACGGCGCTTACTCGTCCCCGTGACGTTCGTAGGCATCCACGATGCGTTGCACCAGGGGATGGCGCACGACATCGTCGCTTTTGAATGCGGTGAATGCGATTCCCCGGACGTCAGCCAGGATTTTCTGCACCGCGACCATGCCGCTCTTTTGCCCCCGCGCCAGATCGATTTGGGTGATGTCGCCCGTGACCACCGCCTTGGAGCCGAAGCCGATGCGCGTGAGGAACATCTTCATCTGTTCGGGGGTCGTGTTCTGGGCTTCGTCGAGAATGACGAACGAGTGGTTCAGCGTGCGGCCGCGCATGTAGGCGAGCGGCGCGAGTTCGATTGCCCCGCGCTCGAAGAGCTTGCCGGTCTTATCGAATCCAAGCAGGTCGTAGAGCGCGTCGTAGAGCGGCCGCAGGTAGGGATCGACCTTCTGAGCGAGATCTCCCGGGAGGAACCCAAGGCGTTCGCCTGCCTCGACAGCCGGCCGCACCAGCACGATGCGCTTCACGGCGTCGCGCTCCAGCGCGTCAACGGCGCACGCCACGGCGAGATAGGTCTTGCCGGTACCCGCGGGTCCGATCGCGAAGGTGATGTCGTACTCGAGAATATTCTGGATGTAGCGACGCTGCCTCGGCGTGCGGCCGCGCAGGTCGGCCCGCCGGGTGAGCAGCGGTGTGTCGTCCTTCGCTCCGGGTCGGGCGCGAACTTCGATCAGGCCGAGCTGGATGTCGTCCACGGTGAGCCCGTGCTTCGCATCGCCATAGAATTTCTGCAGCACTTCGGCTGCCCGGGCCGCGTGGGCCCCGCGCAGGGTGAACCGCTCGCCGCGGCGCGCGATCGTGACGTCCAATGCGGCCTCGATTTGCCGCAGATTCTCGTCCAGCGTCCCGCAAAGATTGGCGAGGCGTTGGTTGTCAACCGGGGTAAGGACGAGTTCCAGGGGTCGGGTCTTCAAGAGCCTAGGCCGCAGGGCGGACCTCGCCGCGCAGCGAATGGCTCATCGCCGCGGTGACGGTCACCTCGACGAACTGCCCTATCAGTTGCCGGGAGCCGTGAAAGTTGACCATGCGATTGTCTCCGGCGCGGCCCGAGAGCTCTCCGGCATGCCGGCGGGAGGCACCTTCCACGAGAATACGTTGACGCGTGCCGATCCTGCACTCGCTGATCCGGGTTGCATGGCGGTCGATTTTCTCCTGTAGCCGGGCAAGCCGCGAAGACTTCACCGCCTGGGGCGTATCGTCGGGAAGCTCCGCGGCGGGTGTGCCGGGGCGCCGGCTGTAGACGAACGAAAACGAGCTGTCGAAGCCGACCTCGTCGACGAGTTTCAGCGTCGCCTCGAAATCCCGCTCGGTATCCCAGGGAAACCCGACGATGAAATCCGAAGAGATGCTGATGCCGGGGCTGGCGGCGCGGAGCTTGCGCACGATCGCCTTGTATTCGAGGGCGGTGTAGCCCCGCTTCATCGCCGCGAGCACCCGGTCGGAGCCCGACTGCACCGGGAGGTGCACATGCGACGCGAGCTTGTCGATCCGGGCGTGGGCGTCGATCAGGCGCTGAGTGAATTCCCTGGGATGCGAAGTGGTGTAGCGGATTCGCCCGATGCCGGGAACCTCGGCGACGTAATCGAGCAGCAGAGCGAAATCCGCGATCACGCCGTCCGCCATCCTGCCGCGATAGGCGTTGACGTTCTGGCCGAGCAGGGTCACTTCCTTCACACCCTGGTCGGCGAGATCCGCGACCTCGGTGAGCACATCGTCGAAGGGGCGAGACACTTCCTCGCCGCGGGTGTAGGGGACGACACAGAAGCTGCAATACTTGCTGCAGCCCTCCATGATCGAGACGAACGCGCTCGGTCCCGCGACGCGCGCCGGCGGAAGCCTGTCGAATTTCTCGATCTCGGGAAAGGAAATGTCCACTTGTGGCCGGCCGGAGCTTTCCCGCGCGTCGATCAATTCCGGAAGCCGGTGCAGAGTCTGCGGGCCGAAAACGATATCGACGTAGGGCGCGCGCGCCACGATCGCCGCACCTTCCTGGCTCGCGACACAGCCACCCACGCCGATGAGAAGGTCGCGCCGCGCCTCTTTCAGGTGTTTCACGCGCCCGAGATCATGAAATACCTTTTCCTGCGCTTTTTCGCGCACCGAGCAGGTGTTGAACAGGATCAGATCCGCGTCTTCAGGCCGGTCGGCCATCTCGAAGCCTTTCTCTGCATGCAGCAGCTCCGCCATCTTGTCCGAGTCGTACTCGTTCATCTGGCAACCGAAGGTCCGAATGAACAGCTTTTTCGCCACGTCATCCGCCCCCGGGCCTCAGCCGCGCGAGTTCATCGGGTGTCAGCAGCCACACGCGAAAAATCTGCCCGTCGCGATCCAGCTTGTAGGCGGCCCAAGCCCCCCCGCGCGGAATGGTCAGCGGCACGATGATCAGGTTCTGCTGGTCGCGAATGATCGCACCCGCGGCGAGCTGCATCGTTTTGTCGTCCACGGTCACGGCCATCTCTTCGACATGCCGGATGTAGCCTCGCCTCGAATCCTCCGGGATGGGGCTGGCCCGCGTCTGAGCGAAAACCGGTGCGGCCCAAAGTAGGACCGGCAGGAGCGCAAGGCATGCGGCGCGGCATCGGGCCATAGTCGCTTGCTCGAGGAGAAATGGTGGCGAATCAGGGACTCGAACCCCGGACCTGCGGATTATGATTCCGTCGCTCTAACCAGCTGAGCTAATTCGCCACGGGAAACCGGAAATTATCCTTTTTGCGTCCGAGTGTTGTCAAGGAAGACTCGGGTACAATCCGCGAGTGGATTTCGACATCGTCATCGTCGGTGGAGGGCTTGCCGGGGCGAGCCTGGCAGCGGCGCTTGCCGAAAATGGGCTCAGGCTTGCGCTCGTCGAGCGCACGGCGCCGTCTTCGCCGGATCCAGAGTGGGAATCGCGCGTCTACGCGCTGACTCCGGCGAGCATGGCCTTTCTCGACGGCATCGGCGCGTGGCGGCGCCTCGAAGCCGCGCGCGTCACGCCGATTTACGACATGCGGGTGTTCGGTGACGACGGGCGCTCGCGCCTCGATTTTTCCGCCTACGAATCGGGGGCGCTGCAACTCGCGGCGACGGTCGAATCGAGCCGCTTGCACCATGCGCTGTGGCAGGGTTTCGAACGTCAGGAAAACCTAACGCTGCTGTGTCCGGCGGTGCCCTCGGAACTGCGTCGCGCCGGGAATCGCGTCGAAATCGCGCTCGAAGGCGGCCGCGTGGTGTCGGCGAAACTGGTAGTCGGCGCCGACGGAGCCGAGTCGTGGGTCCGGCGCGCCGCGGGCATCGAAGCCAGCGGCGGAAGCTACGCGCAGCTCGGCGTCGTCGCCAACTTCGTCTGCGCGCGGGCACATCGCAATATCGCCTATCAATGGTTTCGCGGCGACGGGGTGCTCGCCTATCTGCCTCTGCCGGACCGGCGCGTCTCGATCGTCTGGTCCACGCGGGAGGCGCAGGCCCGCGAGCTGCTCGCTCTCGCGCCCGCGGCGCTTTGCGCTCGCGTGAGCGCAGCAGGCGAGGAAGCTTTGGGCGCCCTGGAACCGCTCACCCCGCCGGCCGCCTTTCCCCTGAGTCGTTTGTTTGCCGATCGCATCGTACGGGAGGGGATAGCGCTTATCGGCGACGCGGCGCACGTCGTGCACCCGCTCGCCGGACAGGGGGTGAATC
>WNGC01002875.1_pt1 | contig 10460 bp, 3 predicted proteins | sample 5400051 | NCBI WGS metagenome assembly WNGC01 (sample SAMN13153368, study PRJNA577476) | soil metagenome | isolation source: 20 cm soil or saprolite under grassland replicate 2 | place: USA:California | collected 2016-06-15 | reverse complement strand
TTAACGGCGGAACGGCAAATTATTACGGCGGGTTTCTGACCGAGATGCTTCGGGTCACGTTTGATGATTGCTCGTCGCCGGCAAAAGATTTGTGGGAAAAGAAGCCGTTGACCCTCGCGGCGACACCGCGCGGAGTCGGCGATCCGATCCTGCACACCAATCACACCACCGGACGAACGTTCGTCACTCAGGAAGAAAGTGCGGCGGGTGCAACGACCGACGTGACCGATAACGACGGCGATTCGTTCCAACCAAGTCAGGGCGCGGGAGCTCCGGCCGGTTTCGATCATGAGACAATCGGCAGTGGTCCGTATGCATCGCCAACTCCGGTCATCGCGCCGACCTATTCGCAGGCGGTTTATTATGCGTCGCAAAGTGTTTCCGATGCGCGCACATCGCGCAGCGATGACGGCGGAATTACTTTTGGTCCGGCGGTGCCGATGTACACGGTGGCCGATTGCGACGGCTTGCACGGCCACGTCAAAGTTGCACCCGACGGAACGGTTTACGTTCCTGACAAACAATGTTCCGTCGCCGGCGTGCCATTGGTGTTGGGCGGAAACGCCTCGGCCATCGTCTCTGAAGACAACGGAATCACCTGGAATATCCGGCCGATTCAAGGCACAGGAGGCGCGGGTTTCGGCGAATGGGACCCGTCAATCGGAGTCGCGACCGATGGAGCGATCTATCTTGGCTTTCAAGGCATCGCGAATTACGGCAGCGGCAAAACCGGAACGCCGGCAAAAATTTCGGTTTCGCACGACAAAGGCGTGACCTGGTCCACACCGGTTGATGTTGGTGCGCAACTCGGAATTAAGAATATCGCGTTTCCAGCAGTCGTCGCGGGCGATCCGATGCGGGCCGCGTTCGCATTTTATGGAACTACGACCGCGGACTGCTCAAGTTGCACTCCGCAGGAAGACCACACCGGCGGGTCAAACAACGATCCCACTTTGTTCGATGGTAATTGGTACCTTTTCATCGCGACAACGTTTGATGGCGGACAAACCTGGATGACACAGAACGTGACGCCTAACGACCCTGTGCAACGCGGGCCGATTTGCGGCGACAGCACCTGCCGCAACCTGCTCGATTTCTTTGACGCAACAATCGACAAGCGCGGGCGCGTGCTCGTTGGTTGGGAAGATGGCTGCATTGCGAGTTGCGTAAATGGTCCGCCCAATTCGTTCACGGCAAAGGCGACGATTTCGCGTCAGTCAGGCGGCCTGCGCATGTTTTCGATTTACGATCCGGTCGAACCGGTATTGGCAGGCGCGCCAAAGTTGAGCGGCTACCTGAATGGAACGCAGTCCGCGATCGAGCTTTCATGGCCGGAGCCTGACAATGGAGGATCGACAATCACTGCCTACAAAGTTTATCGGCGAGTTGCGCCGGCTGGTTCGTTCACGCTCATCGGGACGACCTCCGTGCCGAATTTCCACGACGGCTCCGGTTTTAGCACCGATGTCACCAAAGATTTCTATCGCGTGACGGCGGTGAATTCGCAGGGCGAAGGTCCGTACTGTGACGGTTTCAACCCGTCGCCCACGCCTCCGCCTACACCATGCGTGTTGCCGGGAATTCTGGCGGTGAACGATTTGCTTCCAGATGGAACTGATGACGATTCGGGACAGAACACGCCGATCGATGGCAGCGTGAACGTGAAAGAATTATTCATCGCCGAACCGTTCGTGGTTGGCGGTGACAAACTTTATTTCACGCTCCAAGTTGCGCCGACCATCCTCGGAATGGCGCCACCGAACAGTCAGTGGTTGATCGTTTGGAACCGTCAGGGGAGCGACCCATCTGATCCAAGTGACGCGAGCTTCGATCGCATCTACGTAGCAATGCGAACCGACGCGACCGGCGCGCCAACTTTCGAATACGGAAAGTTCGGTGTGCCTTTGAACACCGGCGTTCCACCGGTGCAAGATCCAAATGCGAACACGCCGGTCAAGAAAGGCGACGCTGATGCGGGCAGCAGTTACAATCCGCTCACGGGCGAAATTAGGATCATCATCACGAACGACAAATTGCGCGCGATTGATGGCGGCTCGACCAAATACAAAGCTAGCAGCGGACTCGCCGGACTAAACGTCCGGACTTATTTCAATCGCCCGGATCCGGGGCAGCGTTCGCAGAACAACGCTTCCGATATTACGAGCGACAATAGTTACATTCTTGTCGGCAATAATTCGTGCGCGCCAGTCGCGCAACTCGTTAGCGCGCTCTCGCGTAAGGTACACGGAATAGCCGGCACCTTCGATGTTAAGCTCGTGCCAGCGGACCAGAACGGTGGGATCGAATGTCGAAGCGGCGGAGTTAACGGCAACTATCAAGTCGTAATGACGTTTGCGGCCCCGATCACCTTCTCGTCGGCCACAGCGAGTGCCGGAAGTATCTCCAGCACATCGACCAGTGGTAATACCGTGACGGTAAACCTTACCGGCGTTCCAAATGCACAGGTAACGACGATCACTCTGGTCGGGGCGACCGCCGGCGGCGCGACAGCTGACGTTTCCGTCCCGCTAAAACTGCTCATCGGCGACACCAACGGGGACAAGTTTGTGGACTCCGCCGACATTAACCAAACCAAGTCGCAATCCGGTAAAGCAGTAGTCGACGAAGAAGGCCGGGACAATTTCCGGGAAGATCTAAACGTCGATGGCTTTATCGACAGCGCTGATATCGGGCTGGTCAAAAGTAAATCCGGCACGGCGCTGCCGTAAATTGAATCAACATATTCGGGTGCGGCGCGGGCCTTAGAATGGTCCGCGCCGCACACACCCACAGGATTCGTCGGTAGCGCAAAAGGCGTCCGTTGACGATCGGGCTCTCCAAAGATTCGGAGCGTACCGGGCATCCGCCGACCGGTTGGTATCCGAATTGGAAGCTACGAGACCAAGACTGATGCTTAACCAGCAAAATCCTGACCCAAACGGAAATCGCTCAGGCTGGTCTTGGCCAATCAACCACATCTACCCATGAAAAAGAAACTCATTTCCCAATCCGGCCTTTTTAATCCCCGCATCTTATTCGGTCTGGGCCTTTGCTTAGCCGGCGTTTTTTTGAGCATGCTCAGTTTTGCGGGAACCGCATCGAGCGGGAAGTTCTCTCGATCTAATTCGAAACTGGCCAAGCCTAACAGCACTGCCAGCACAACCTCGCCTGCCTTGGCCGCGCCAACGTCTCCAGGCATGCCGCGCTATTACAATTACGCGCCGAATCCGGGAATTGGAGAGGGCGCTGGCGAGCCCTCCGTCGGCTTCAATCCGGTTAACAAAAAGGTGATGTACATCGCCGGTTTGCAGACGCTTCAGGCTACTTTGCCGGAGAACATCACTCCGCTGGGATCTGTTCCGGCGGCCTGTAATGCGGACTGGCTGAACGTTTCTTACACTGCGACAAGCGTGCGATCTGTGGATCCAATTCTGTTCACCGACCAGGGGACCGGCCGCACATTTGTCTCGCAATTGAACACCGTCACCCAATCGAACCCGGTGCTGATAGGCCTGAACAGCTTGATGGCCTTTACCGATGATGATGGCGCCAACTGGACCCCAGCGCAGGTTAATCCGCCCGACGGCAGCAACGACCATCAAACGGTAGGTGGGGGGCCATATCCGGCGGCCCTTTCCAACCTGAGCAATCCTCTAAACAAAGGCCACGCGGTTTATTATTGCGGTCAGTTGGGTACGGTCAACGCCGGGTCCACTGCGTTTTGTTCGCGGAGCGACGACGGCGGGTTGAACTTCGGCAAATCGATCCCGGTGTATCAAGACACAGTCTCGGGTTGCAGCGCGGCAATTCACGGCCACGTCAAAGTGACGCCGGACACTCCGCAGACGCAGGCGAATGGTCAGGTCGGAACGGCTTACCTTCCGAATGGCCAATGCGGCGGAAAGCAGTCCGTGTTCGTCTCGACCAACGCCGGTACGACTTGGACCCTCCACACTATCCCGGGCAGTTTACCGATGGCGAATGCGATCGCACCGGCAACTTTCGACATTTCCGATCCGTCGGTCGGCGTCGCAAATGATGGCACCGTTTACTTTGCCTACACCGGCCTGGTTCCCGGCGGAAACTCGACGGACAATCACGTTTTTGTAGCGGTTTCACACGACCAGGGCTCCACTTGGAGCACGCCGGTCGACGTCGGCGCCAGCCAGGGAATTAAAAATGCGGTCTTCGCCTCAGCTGTGGCGGGCGACCCACTGCGCGGCGCGGTAGCTTTCATAGGCACGACAACCGGCGGGGATCACCAGGGCGCAAGCTTCAACGGCACATGGTACGGTTTTGTTGCTCACACTTATGACGGCGGTCAAACTTGGACCACCGTTAACGCCAGCGGTGGCCCGGTCCAGCGCAACGCGTGTATCTGGAATAGCGGCGGCAACAATGCGTGCCGAAACCTGCTCGATTTCAACGACGCTACCATGGACGACAAGGGATTCGTGCTTTTCGCTTATGCGGATGGTTGCGTTAACGAGTGCGAGACAGGAGGTCCAAACTCTTACAGTTCGAAAGCGACAATTGCCCGCCAATCAGGTGGCAAAAGCCTGCTCGGGCAGTTTGATCTTCTTGAGCCAACGCTGCCGCAGCGCGCCTGTTTGTCCGGCTGTCGCGACGACCAAGCCTCTTTCCTGAGCTTGGTCCCTCCGGACAATGGCGGGTCGGACATCACTGGTTATAACATTTACCGCAGCGATGCTACTCATGCTGAGGCCCTAATTGGTCAGCAAACGAATCCTACAGATAATACATTCACCGATCGCAGCGTCGACCCTACGGTAACGAGTTACACTTATAGAGTTACTGCGGTGAACGGATTAGGAGAGGGTCCATTCAGCAACAGCGTGTCTCTACCGCTTGGAGTATGTGCGAAATCCACCGGACCTTGTGCGCTGCCCGGCGTTCCGGCAATTTTTGATCCAGCTGGCGATGAAACCGACACTCTGCCCGCACATGATATCACGTCAGTTTCCGTGGCCGAGCCAATCACTAATGCCGTTACCGGTGCTGCCAGCAATGTCGTCATTACGATAAAGGTCGCATCCTTTAAGGATGCAGCCGGTAACTTCACCATCCCAAATGGGTTCCGCTGGTCGATTCGTTTTGGCGTAATTAAAAATGGTGTCCTGCTGACGGCACCATCATCCGGCATCCCGGCAGATACCTCGGTATCAGATTACTTTGTCGCCATGGCGTCCGATGGGATGGGCCCGGGCGGCGGTCCCAGTTTTGACTGGGGCGTTACGAGTACTCCCAACGGTGCGGCGCGCGTCTTCACCAACAAAGGTACGATCGATCCGTCCAGCAACGCGACCGCGGACGGAACGATCACTTTGGTCGTGCCGAAATCGATCATTCAGAGCCCTGGTCCTGGGGATAGTATTGCTCTTACCCTCGCCAGTGTGCGTGGCGCGCTGCCAAGCGGCACCAATGAGACAATTTTCGATAGCACCGGCGCCGGCTCCTATGTTTTGCGCGCGAGCAACCTTTGCCTGCCTAACAATCCGCCTTTGGCAGTGCTAAATGCGGATGTCGATGAGGGCGTGGTGCCGCTCCAGGTCAATTTCAACGCGAGCGCATCTTCTGATCCTGACACAATCGATACGATTGCCAGTTACACCTTCAATTTTGGCGATGGCGGCGATGATGTGACGCAGGCTTCGCCTACCATCAGTCACACCTTTAGCCAAAACGGCGAATACATAGTTAGGCTGGTGGTGACCGACTCCCGCGGCAAGGTAAGTTCCAACACCGCCCGCTTTTTGGTCGAGGTAAATCCGGCGTTGTCGACCATTGCCTCGCGCAAAGTTCACGGCGCTGCGGGTCCGTTCGATATTCTGTTGCCCGTTAGCGGCACGGCCGGCATTGAATGCCGCGCACCGGACGCGAACAATGGTTATCAGCTCATCTTTACGTTTGCCCGAAACATCACCGACCCAGGTCAGGCCACCAAAGGATCCGGGAACGTCACCGTAGGTACGGCCACGATCGGGCCAAACCCGAATCAAGTGACGGTTCCACTCACCGGTGTGGCGAATGTCCAGCATCTCCTCATTAATCTAGGTGGGGTGCATGACGCTGCCGGCGCAGTTCTCTTCAATCTAAGCGCACGCATGGATGTGCTTATCGGCGACACAAATGCTGATCGTTTTGTCGATTCAGCGGATATCGGATTAACGAAATCTCAATCAGGCAAGGCGGTAACGAGCGCGAACTTCCGAGAAGATCTTAATGTGGATGACTTTTTGGACAGCGCTGATATCAGCCTGGTCAAGAGTAAATCCGGGACGGCGCTGCCATAAGCTGCCTGGAGAGGTGCTATGGCTTCGAGATTTTTTGTAACCATTAAAAGAACTGACAAACGATACGTCCAGTTCGCGGTCAGCCTCCGAATCATCAGGCACAATGATTTCGGAACCTAAAATAGTGGCGGCAAGAGCCTTCCAGTTTCCGGCCCTCGTCTCCCTGGCGCCGAAACGTCGCTTTAAGGCCATCGGACCGCCGAGCCTCGAGCCAAATGATGTCCTCCTCCCAATTGCTTCACCGGCTCCCCGCCATCGCAGGCTGCGGAAATCAGGCCATTTGAGCTTCAGATGGGCACCCCTGCGGAACGGAGTTGCCTCAGCCGAGGCAAAAACAGGCAGCTCCGCAGAGCCCGAATGCCCAGCCTACTCGCAATAACTACCATAAATATGATTGACATTTGGGCCGGTTTTTTCTTAAAACTGCAGGCGAAATTAATCAGGCGCTCGCCGCTATGGAACCTCGGGATGAACAGTAATGCCGAACCGGAATCCTTTTCTCCAAATATTCTTTCAAAGGGTGCATCCAAACATGGATGGATCGCCGAATTGAAGGCAATCCAATGTTATCAGAGCGCCCATTCGATCGCTGGTTTCGGGCTCCTCAAATACCCCGCGCACATTTCGTTAGTCAAATCCAAATCGGGCACATCGTTGCCTTAACAATGCAAGAGAAACATCGACATGAAAACTAAACTCATCACCACAATCGGCTGCCTTCTTTTGATGGCAGGATTCGTTCGTGCTAACGCCATCCTTAGCTTCGACGACCACAGCGGCGCTCCAGCGGCGGGCAGTTACGCGGCGGGAACCTCGTTTACCTTCGACATCACACTTGCCGTGTCTACCAGCGGGACCGACCCGGTCCCAGACGTGAGCGGTTTCTCGTTGTGGTTTGAAACATCGGCGGCCAATACCGGCTACTTCACCATCACCAGTCGCACATTGAGTACCTTCACCGACCCGAACACACCCGGCATTACCTTACCCCAAGCCATCGTTGCCGGTGGAAACGCCAACGATCTTGGTGGCACCGGGTCAACTCAGGTGACCAACACGAGTTATCTCGTAATGTCGATCACCATTGCAATTAACGCGAGCACGCCGGCAGGCACTTACACGATCGTTACCACCACCACCGACAGTAATCCCGACCACAGCAAGAGATCGGTCGCTAACGATTCTAGCTTTGTCGCGCATCCCATTGCGGCTACTACTTACACCATCACGGTGGTGCCGGAACCGGCCACCCTGTCGCTCCTTGGCTTGGGCGGCTTAGGTTCCTTCGGTCTGACCGTCTTGCGCGCGCGGCGTAAGAGTTAACTCAGCAGTCGATGTCCGATTTGAAAACTGCGCTGGCCGCAAGGTCAGCGCAGTTTCTTTTTTCCGCGAAGTTCCCACGCGCTGCTCTCAAACAAAATCTTTTCCAACCTGGCGGCCCTAGCGTCGCCCTTATCCGAATAAAAGTTCAGACCCCGAGGAGGACATTCCTATGAAATCAAAATCGCACTGGCCGGCATTGGTCGTTGCAATAATTGTCGCGGCCGTGGTCGGCCTCTTTCTCTCCGACGCGTTCGCGCGACAAAAGCGAGTTGCCGGAAAATCCAACTCAACCGTAACACCGAGCGCACCGATTTACGTGAATGGCAACTTCACTTTCGCCGCACCGTTGGAATTGGTCGGACACCCGCCGAGCCCTGCGTTTTTCCAGGCCGACGCTGAACCGGAAATCGCGATCGATATTTTCGGCACGATCTACGCCACTGCGATTCAAGGCGTGCCCGGCGGAACGGATCTTTGGAAATCGACTGATAAAGGAAACAGTTTCGTTTATCTCGGCCAGCCGGATGGCGCGCAGGACCACTGCAACCCGCCAGTGGTGCAGTGTGACGCGATCGGCGGCGGCGACGACCAGATCGACGTCTCGAACGGCGGCTATCTTTACGTCTCCAGTTTGTGGTTGGGCAACGTGACCATGTCCGCTTCCTACGACGGCGGCACGGGCGGCGCGGAGCCGGACCAACAATGGCACGTGAACCCGGCCGCGGCCGATATCGTTTCGGATGATCGCCAATGGGTCGCGGCTTACGGACCGCAAACCGTTTATATGTCGTTCGCGACGACGGCGCTGACTCGTCCGCCCGGAGGCATCGGCTTGTTCATCACCAAATCGACCGACGGTGGAAAAACATTTCCGTCACTGGTTGAGATCACCGCGCTGCAACCGCTCGACCAAGTCAATGTCGAGAGCAATCTGGTTGTCGATCCTTTCAATGGAAATCTTTACACCGCTTACATTCCGAACGCGGCGCTGAACACGATCAAGCTCGCCACCTCAACCGATGGCGGAACAACCTGGAGCATTACGACCGCTTACACGGGACCGGTCGGCAGCACAGCTCGCGGAGTTTTTCCAAATCTGGCGATCGATCGTGGGGGCAATCTTCACATGGTTTTTACGAAGTCAGACAACAATGCGACTCACACAAACTCCCATGTCTTTTTGATGAGCACGGCGAATCCTTCCGCACTGTTGCCGACATGGACGACAGCGATACAAGTCGACAGCGGATTGGGCACTGCGTGCCAAGCCTGGGTGGTGGCGGGCAGCCCGGGAATCGCAAGCGTCGCATGGCTCGGCCAGAGTGGTCTTAGCCCAAACACGCCGCCTGTCGGCGGCGGGTACGATTGGCGTGTTTACTTTGCCCAAATAACAAACGCTCTAAATGCCAATCCTACGGTTGCGCAGAGTCAGGCGGAGTCGGCGATCGTTCACAACCAGTCCATTTGTTTTGCCGGCGGCGGTTGCAGCAACACTCCACACACGCCCACCAACAATCGCGACATGCTTGAGTATTTCCGAATGGCGCTCGATCCCGATGGCAACGCACATATTGTCTATCCCGATAGCATTAATAACTGCCCAGCCTCTACCTGCCGCACAAACACTTGGTACCTCAAACAAACCGGCGGAGCGAGCGCTTACAATCCTCCGGCACCGCCACCGGCCGCAACCTTCGCCGCGAATTTAGTCATGCCGAACTCGAGCGGCCACGCCGAGCCGAACATGAAAGTCGATTCCCACAATTGCCTCTTTTCTGCGGCGCCGGGCGGGCCGATCGCATGGAAATCCGTCAACAATGGCGCCAGTTTCTCGATCTTGCCGAATCCGGTGGCGGATGAAAACGGATTGATCGGCGGAGACGAAGACATTCTGCCGTTCACTCAAATCAGCGGCGCGCGTCCAGATCAGCTTTATTTTGCCGACCTCGGTCTCTCAACCGTTCACATTCGCAAATCGACTGATGGCGGCGCGACCTGGTTTGCGCCGGGGACAGGTGGGGCCGGCGGTGAAGTTTCAGCTTCGTCGGATCGACAATGGATGGCGGGAGATCGAAACGGCCCCGATCAAACAGTTTATTTGTGGGAACACGAACTAGTGAGCCAAGCGTTGCGCATGAACGCAATGACCGACGACATGGCGTGGGCCCCTCCCGCGAGTGGCATGACCGATCCCGAACTTATCGCACCGCCGGGATCTACTTTGGCGAACACGGTTCCAGGTCCGGCTTTCGTCGATCCGGTTACCCACAAAGTTTACGGATTCTTAGGTGCTTCAACCGTGACGACGAACGCAATCGGCGCGCCTGCAGGCAAACTGCCAAACATATGGGAAGCGGATGGCGCGGGAACCTTCACCGCCGGCGTGCCACCAGGACCGTTCACGAATCATCCCGTGTTCAAAGGCGTGATCGATTCACCTTCGACTCCCGCACCGCCAGCCGGCGCCAAAACGTTTGGTTCGAACACAGCGAACTTGTTTAACGCCGCAACGATTGATTCCGCCGGAAATATTTACGCGACCTGGTCAACACCAAACGGTCGCAGCGGACTGTACGATGTTTGGTTCGCATCATCGCACGACCACGGCCAAACCTATTACGGGCCGTTCAAAATCAATCCATCCGGCCTACAGGGCAACATGCCTTGGATCGCAGCCGGCGATAACGGTCGCGTCGAAATTGTTTTTTACGGTACCAACGGCACCGAGGATCCAACCGCTTCGATGACCAATCAATGGAATGTCTACTTCGCGCAGTCGCTCAACGGAGCCGATCGCGAGCCGGCGTTTACCGTCAGTCAGGC
>WNGC01002871.1_pt1 | contig 10466 bp, 10 predicted proteins | sample 5400051 | NCBI WGS metagenome assembly WNGC01 (sample SAMN13153368, study PRJNA577476) | soil metagenome | isolation source: 20 cm soil or saprolite under grassland replicate 2 | place: USA:California | collected 2016-06-15 | reverse complement strand
CTACGGCGATCATGTCATCGCCCGCGGCACGGCCGCGCCCCTTCACCAGAAGGACGTCAGGCGCGACGACCTGGATGCGCTTCGGTGAACGTCAAAAAGCTTTCCCACGTCGGACCCAAGGGCGAAGCCCAGATGGTGGACGTTTCCGCCAAGGCGGTCACCGGCCGCGAAGCACGCGCCCGCGGCGCCGTGCGGATGAGCGCGCCCGCGCTCGACGCGATCATGCTCGGCAACCTACCGAAGGGCGAGGTGGTCGCCACGGCTCGGATCGCGGGCATCCAGGCCGCCAAGCGCGCCAGCGACCTGATCCCGATGTGTCACCCGCTGATCCTGACGCTGATCGAAGTGGAGTGCGTCCCCGACCGCCGCCTGCCCGGCATCCGGATCGAGGCGCGCGTCCGCTGCGACGGCAAAACCGGCGCCGAGATGGAGGCGCTGACGGCGGTCGCGGTGGCGGCATTGACGGTGGTCGACATGGCCAAGAGCGCCGACCGCTGGATGAGCATCGAGGGGGTCGAGCTCGTCGAGAAGCGCGGGGAAAGAGCGGCGACCTTCGGCGGCCCGCTAGCTTGCGCTTTTGATCGCCTTCATCGCCGCGTCGTAGGTCTTCTGCATCGGGCCGAAGGTCTTGGACTCGTAGTCGGCCGCGAGGGTCTCGGCCGGACTGCCCATCGCCGTCAAGGCCGCGTTCCTGGCATCGGTATATTTCTTGATGCCCGCCGCATCCTTCGCCTGGATCGCCTGCACCAGGCTCTCGGTGTTCACCAGCACATCGCTGAAGCTGCTGACCTGCTTGGCGATTTGCGGTGGCAAGCCGGCCGCGTGGGAGTACGAGATGGCCAGCTCGATCTGCTGCTGGGCGTCCGGATACGGGGCGCCGGCCGCCACGAGGTCGCGCTTGGCGAGCGCGACGCCAATCTTTGCGTAATCGATCAGCGCTTCGTTGTAGGGCTGGATGACGCGGATCTCGTTGGAAGCGGCCGTCAGTGCCTGCTCCGCCTGCTTGAGGCCGTTGAGCGCGGCTGCAACGCGGTGCCTCGCCTCAACGATGCTCGCGCTCTTTGAGGGCGTTACCCACTGGAGGACGGTCAGCCGCTGGTCGATGGATGTCAAAGCGGCTTCGTCGGACTGGACCAGGGTGACCCCGTCGTTGAACGACTTCGCCAGCTTGTCGAATTGGGTCTTGGCGGCGGTCGGGTCGGCCGGACTGGCCCGCAGCGTCAAGGCCTGGGTGAAGGCCGCGTCGACCTTGCCCTGGTGGGAGGCGACCGTCTTCAGGGTCTGGCCGGCGCTGGAGGTCTGGCCGGACGCCACCGTGGGGATGACCCCGACGAACAGGACCAGGAGCACGAGCACAGCCACCAGAGCGAAACCCAAACGGGTCGCGCCCCTGGCGATCCGCTCCTGGTATTGCAGGAGGACCGGCGGCAATGCCACCGGCAGAGTGAAGGTCTGGCCGAAAAGCTGGAGCGTCGTCCCGGCAGCCGCGGCCGGTTGTCCCTGCGCCGCGTACGGTGCGTAACCAGGGTCCGGGCCGTAGGCACCGGGTTGCTGCGGATATCCCGGAGGACCGTATGCCGGGTAGCCGGGCTGGCCCGGATATCCCGGCGGAGCGCCCGGGTATTGGGGTGGCGGGGGATAGGCCTGGGGAGGATAGTTCGGCGCGCCGTAGCCCTGGGGCGGCTGTTGCCCCGGCGGATAGCCGGGTGGCGCATAGCTTGGCTGCGGCGGCGGCAGTGGGTTGCGGCAATTCGCGCAGGCCTGGGCGCCCGGCTGGTTCCAGGTGGCGCCACAATAAGGGCACGGAGGCGATTGGTAGGCCTGCATAGCTGCGCCGCGGCGCTACCCATGCAACTCGGCGCGCACCGGGAACCTTTCGCTGAGACCCCACCCTGCCCTTTCCGCGAGCGGGGGAGGGAAAATCGCATGCAGGTCAGCTGAGCAGCTTGCCCAGATCCTCCGCGTTGCGGACGGCGTAATCCGAGTAGCAGTTGTTGAAAATGGCATGCACCTCGCCTGCACGCTTCGCCATGTCACGCAGGTTGGGGACCCAGGGCTGCAGCTCGCTCGGCTCGTAGAGGTAACGGAATTTCTCCGCCGTGCTGATCCCTTTCTTCTCCCAGGTCTCGCGGTTGCGCCCGTGAAAGCGGGCCATCCCCAGTGGCGCCGTCACGGCGACCACCGGCGGCACGCTCGAGGAAAAGCCTTGTGGCTCATCGACCACGACATAGGTGAAGCCGTGGTCTTCGAGGAATTTGATGACGCGCGCACGGCGGTCCTCCTTCATCCATAAGGCCTGGCGGAACTCGATCGCGATCCCGAAGTCGGGGAGCCATTCCCGCAGGTCCTCCATGAAGCGATAGGAGGCCGGCGATGGCAGGAACCATTTGGGAAATTGAAAGACGACCGCGCCCAGCTTGCCGGCATCCCGTAGTGGCTGGAGCCCCTCGCGAAAACGATCCCAGACGCTCTCCTTGTCTTTGGGGGCCAGATCTTTGAAATAGACGTTGCCCTTGGAATCGCCCAACTTCTCGCGCAGGTCTTTGGGCAGCCTCGAGGGCGGCGTCGGGTGCTGCGTGAGCAGCGCATGCGCTTTGGCGTTGAAGGTGAAGTCCTTCGGCGTTCGTTCGACCCAGAGTTGGGCCGTCTTCTCATTGGGGATCGCGTAGAAGGTGCTGTCGACCTCGACGATGGGAAACCTCGACGCGTAGTACCGCAAACGGTCCTCGGCCGTAGTCGCGTCCGGCGGATACCAACCGCTCTTGATCAGGGTTGGCTCTGTCCAGGAGGAAATGCCAACCTTGAGCCGACCCATCAGCGGGGACGATGGGCCGCCGGAGCGTCGCTGACTTCGCCGCGAAGTGTGCGAAGGCCGTGCGGTAAGGTTTCCATCACCGCCTCGAGGCTATCGACGACGCCTCGAGGACTCCCTGGCAGCGCCAGAACCAATGTCTTACCGATCACTCCGGCAAGCGAGCGCGACAGCATCGCGTGCGGCGTCTTGCGCAACCCCGCGGCGCGCATCGCTTCCGCAATGCCCGGAACCGGATAGTCGAGCATGGGCTCCAGCGCTTGCGGCGTGACGTCGCGCGGGCCCAGGCCGGTGCCTCCCGTCAGGACGATCAGGTCGGGATCGGTCGCCTGCCGCCACTCACGGATCTGACGTTGGATATCCTCGACCTCGTCGCTGACCACCGCCCGGCCCACGATCTCGCAGGGAACGCGCGCCAGCTCCTCGCTCACTTTCTCTCCACTTTCATCGGCGCGTTCGCCACGCGCCCCCTTGGTACTCACGGTCAGCACGCAGGCACGGAAGCTCATACCACAGTCTAGAAAGGAGGAGTCCCGCCCGCCGCTAGCCTTCGGCGCGATAGGCGGCGTGCGCGGCGATCGTGCGGCAGAAGTCGGTTACCGCCCCGCCGACGTCCATCAGGTCGTGATAACCGAATGGAACGCAGTGGTCGAAGGGTGGAAAGCGAACCACGGATGACGCCGGCGCAACGTCCGCGTCGTAGAGTGCCAGCACCGGCCGGCCGCGTCCCAACAACCATCCGGCCTCAAAGCCAACCCCGATGCTGCGGCCCGTCATCTCCATGCAGCCCGCGTCCGCCTCCAGCAGCTCGCGGTGCATCATCTCGGCGATCAGCTCGGGGCGGTCGAGGCCGGGCCGGTAGTCGGGATCTGCCACTCGCTCGGCGAGGACGCCGGCGCCGAACTCCCGCAACGCCCGGTGGGCCAGCTGGATCGCCTCGAGGCTGCGGGGACCCAGCTCGCCGCTGACCGCGCGGCCGAGATAGACCTTCACTTCAGCACTCTGGGGACCGGCTTCCGCTTGGGCCAGAGGCCGACCATCAGCATGACCATCCCGAGCACGGGATCGAATGGCAGAACGATGCCCCCAAGAAGCGCACTAAGCCAGCGCGGCCGAAAGCGCCGCATGGCGGGATTATCGGACATCGCCGGGCGTCGTGCCGGTCTCCCTCGACGCCAGCGCGTCCGCCGGCTCATCCTCGACGTCAAGAGGGTTGTCGTCGTCGGGATGGCCCTCGCCCGCGCCTGGGTCACCCTTCTTCCGCCTTGCCGGCCGTTCCGCCGCGAGGGAGCGGACGTCGAGACCCTGCCGCAGCAGATGAATGCTCTCCAGGAAGGAGAGGCGCTCCACCAGCCAGCCGACGCGGTAGTGGACCGCGAACCACGTTTCATTGGGCCCGGGATGACGGTGGCGCCGGCGCCAGCGACCGACGGCTTCCTTGAAGGTTGGGGCGAAGCCGCCTTCACCGCCGCCCCGACGGTCGGCTGCAGAATTGCCCGTCACGGACGGATTCTAAGACGGGGACGCCACCACGGTCGGCGGACTGATCGGCGAGCTCAAGACCATCCCGGAAATGGAGGCTTCTTTGGTAGAGCCGGAACTCTGGCTGGGGGAGGCGCAGAACCCGGTCGGGCGCTGGGTTGTTCAGATGGCGGCCGGCACGAATGTTGGCGCAGCCATCGATCGCACGTATTATGAGCACGGCATCGATACCATCCTGGCAATGCACATCGACGAGCGGGACCTGCGGGAGCTGGAGCAGCTGCAGCGCCTCGAGGCGAACCTCGTGATCACCGGCCACATGCCCAGCGACTCGATCGGGATCAATCGGGTCATCGATGCGCTGGAGGCGCAGGGCCTCGAAGTTATCGCGGGCTCCGGAGTTATACGACCGTAGATCACCACGAGGAGGACCGCTTGGACGCATCAGCACCTCACGCATACGGCAACGAGGCGGAGCGGCGCTACCACCTCCGGCGGCTTGACGACCTGCTGGAAGCCCTGGAGCGGCTGAACCTCGCCGAGGCCAAGACGCTACCCGAGCCCGTCAAAGCCCGAATCGAGAAAGAAGGCATCACGGTCGAGGATGGGACCAGCTTCAGCCGCTTGATCGAGCTAGTGTGGGCGCAGCAGGAGAAGTACCTTATCGACCTCAAAGCGGACCGGCGCAAGGGATCCCGTCGCGTCGGCGACGGCGTCATCGCCTCGCATCGCGTCCTCGACGCCTTCATCCTGGGGCGGCTCAACATCGCCGGCAAACGCCGCCGCCGGATGACCGGTTAGGCAGCTTTGTAGCGGCCGAGTTCTTGTTCCAGCTGCTGGATGCGGAATAGCAGCTGGTTGATGTAGCGCTCGCGGCCCATCAACCGGGTGTTCATCGACGCGGTGGCCTGGAGTTGCTCTTTGACGCGGTCCCAGCGCCGCACGTTCTGGATCGCCACCGCCGCCTGTTCGGCGAAGGCCTTCAGCTGCTCGAGGTCACCGGCGGGGATGGGATTGAGGTTGTCGCGGTAGACGTTGAGCACCCCGCTGATCTGGTCGGAAGCCTCCACCTCGGAGCGGTTCAGCAGCATGCCGTCGTCCATGGCTTCTTGCGCCGTCGACTCGCCGCAGAGCACCGAGATGATGGTCTTGAGTCCGGCTTTCTCAACCGTCTCCAGCAGGTTCTTCGGAAGCATCTCCCGGATCGCCGACACCCAGGGCTTGCCCGAGCGCATGACGTCCCCCGCAGCCGGCGCGCCCCAGGCGATCGGTTGCTGGACGACCTCGTCCGCGACGCCGTGCGAGCCGACGACTTCCAGCTCCAACGTCTTGTGGTTGCGCAACGCCAGCAGCGCCGCCTTTCCCCCCACGAGTTCCTTGGCGCTGGAGAGCACGAACTCGATCACCTGCTTGCTGTCGTTCGCGGTCGATAGCTCGCGGGCCTTGCGGACGAGCGTTGTCAGATGGTCCTCACGCTGCTTGAGGAGGTCGACCAGCCGCGCATTGATCAACGCGTTGGCGGCGTCGGTCGCGACGCGCGCGAGGTTGCGCAGGTCGTGGTCGGTGAACGGGTCGCTGGCCGAGCGGGCCAGCGTCAGCACGCCGAGACCCTCCTTGCCCGCCAGCAGTGGGACCGCGACAAACGACCGGGGTTGATGCTTCGGATCCGATGCCTTGAAACGCGAGTCCGTCCGGCTGTCGCGCACCAGCACCGGCTCGCGATGCGACAGCGCCCAGCCGGCAATACCTTCGCCAACTTTGAAGCGCGACATCTCGCTGATCGCGATCGGGCTGTTGCGAGCCGCCTCAACCTTCAATTCTTCCTGCAACTCATCGACGAGGGCCAGCGTCCCGCGCTCGAAGCGGACGAGTTCCGAGGCGGCGTCCAGCACGCCGTCCAGGGCGCCGCGCCACTCGACCGACGAGGAGAGCCGCTGGGCCGCCTTGATGGTGGCCTGCGAAGTCTTGACGGCTTGCTCTGCCTCGGCCAGCTGCGCGCGAGCCACGTCCCAGCGGGCGGACAGCGCATCGAACTCCAGTTGCAGATGGTGGTGCGCAGCCTTCGCCTCGAGCGCCCGCGCCAGGTCGGTCTGGAGCAGGCCGTTGGCGCGCTTCAGCTCGTCGGTTGCGGCTTGCAGGCCGTTGATCCGCACCGCAACGGCCTCCTGTTCCACCGTGAGCGCGGCGACCTCCGCATCGCGGGACGCGATGGTTGCGTGCGCCGTGGCGAGCTGCGCGGCGATCCGGTCACGGTCGGCGGTGGCGTTCGCCCGGCTCTTGGTCAGGTCGGCGAGGCGTGTCGTCAGGTCCTGCCGCTCCCGGTCCAGTGCCTCATAGGCGGTCTGCAACGTGGCGTGCGAGGCGACAATGTGCTCCAGCTCCTTGACCCGAGCAGCGTGCCGGTCCGCGACGTCGCGTTGCTCCGCAACCTCACTCTCCAGCGCCGCGGTGCGGCTCCGGTGCCGGCTGATCTCGTTTTCGGTCTGCTCGAGTAACTTCTGATTCCGCGCGAGCACCCGACCCTGTTGCCGGTGAGCCTTGAGAAGCTCGGCGAGGTCCTGGCGCAGGCGCGCCTGGGTGGCCGTGGCCTCTTCGAACTGCACCTGCAAGGGGCGGCCGTCGGAGGCGGCGTCACCCGCCCGACGCGCCGGGGCGGATGAAGGGAGCACACTCGGTTGCGGCGGGATGGCCGCTGGTGGTTTCGAAGCTACCGGCGGCGACGCCGGCTTATCCCCGGAGTCTCGCCGCCGAGTGAATGACCACCTCGGCATCGGTTAGTCCGCCGTGGCGCCCTGCGCCGCATCGCTGCCGGCGCGGCCGGTCTGTCCCTCGATTACCTGGAGGCCGCTCTGACCGAAGACCTCGGTCGGGAAGTCTTCGCCGTTGGCTTTCAACCTGGGGAGGAGCTTGGGCACGACGCCCGTCCAACGGAATGCCCCCAGGACATTGCCCTCCTCGTCGATGCCGGTCTGGTCGAAGAGACAGATGTCCTGCAGCTGAATCTGGTTGCCGTTGATGCCAGTGATCTCGGAGATATGCGTCACGACGCGTCGTCCGTCGCGCAGCCGGGCCTGCTGCACCAGCAGGGTGATGCCGCCAACGATCTGTTCACGGATGGCCTGGAAGGGCAGGTCGGATCCACCCATGATGACCATGGTCTCGATCCGGTTGATCGCATCCTTCGGACTGTTGGCGTGCACCGTGGTCATGCTTCCGTCGTGGCCGGTGTTCATCGCCTGGAGCATGTCGAGCGTTTCGGCGGCGCGGCATTCCCCAACCACGATGCGGTCGGGCCGCATGCGCAGGGCGTTGACGACAAGGTCCCGGATCGCGATCGCGCCGCGACCTTCGACGTTGGCGCTGCGCGCTTCCAGCGTGACCAGGTTGCGCTGGCGCAGCTGTAGCTCCGCCGTGTCCTCGACCGTCACCACGCGCTCCGTGTCCGGGATGAAGTTCGAGAGGACGTTGAGCGTCGTCGTCTTGCCCGAACCAGTGCCGCCGCTGACCACCATGCTGATGCGCGATCGCACACAGGCGCGGATGAAATTCGCCATGTCGTGGTTTAGCGTTCCGAAGTTGACCAGATCCTGCACCTTGTAAGGGACACGCGAAAACTTCCGAATTGTGATGCTCGAGCCTTGCACCGCCAGCGGGGGAATCACGATATTCACGCGGGAGCCATCAGGAAGACGGGCGTCCACCATGGGCGAGGACTCGTCGACCCGCCGGCCAATCCGGGCGACGATCCGATCGATGACCTTGCGCAGCTCGCGTTCATTCTCGAAGGCCAGCTCGGACTGCGCGATGCGACCTCGGCGCTCGGTGAAGATCGTCTTCGGCCCGTTGACCATGATCTCGCTGACCTCGGGGTCCTCCAGCAGAGACTCCAGCGGACCCAGGCCGAGGACGTCATGCATGATCAGCTCGGCCAGCTCGGCCCGGTCGTGCTTGGTCAGCTTGAGCTTTGCCTCTTCGCAGTACTCGTCGGTGAGCTGTTCGATGCGACGCTGGATCACGTCGCTGCTGACCGCATCCGAGTTCTGGCCGAGCGCCGCGATCAGGCGCTCATGGATCGTCCTCTTGATGGCGTCAACGTTCGGGATGCGCGCCGCGATGTTCTGCGGCTTGACGACCAGGCTCGACAGACCCGGGACGGGGCCGGACTCGCCCTTGTCCGGCTTGTCCGGAAGCTTGCCTTTGTTGAGTTTGTCAACGAGCAGCATCGGGTCCTCCTGGATTCATCGGCAACGCGGGCCGTACCGGGGAGCGTAGCCTGCGCCGGCCCCCCGGCTTATCCGCCGGTCAGCCCCTCTTTGGGCCGAACGGCCGATACCCGGCGCAAGCCTCTCCGTTAGCAAAACGTGCGTTCCGCTTGATTCCGTCGCAGGTCCCCATGCCTCTCCCAGAGGAGGAGGGAAACGCCAGGCTATTAGCTGGCCTTGCGCTCCGGAAACTCGTCGAGCAGACCATGCTGGGTCGCCCACACGGCGGCCTGCGCCCGCGAGCTGAGATTCAGCTTGCTGAGGATGTTGGAGATGTGATGCTTGACCGTCTTGTCGGAGAGGAAGAGGTCGGCCGCGATCTGCTTGTTCGTCTTGCCGTGCGCGGCCAGCCGTAGCACCCGCTTTTCCTGGTCGGAGAGCGCCGCGCGGGCGACCTCGTCGGTGCTGGCGGCCATTTTCCGGATGCGTTCGAGCACCTTGCGCGTGACCTCGGGATCGAGCAGGGAACGGCCCTCGGAAACGGCGATCACGGCATCGATCAGACCGGCCTTGTTGATCTCTTTCAAAAGATAGCCCGACGCCCCCGCCATGATGGACTCGTACACCGCATCCTCGTCGGCATAGGAGGTCAGCATGATCACCTTGCTCCCCAGGTTGCGGCCCAGGATCTCGCGGCAGGCATCGATCCCACTGCCGCCCGGCATCCGGACATCGAGCAGGACGACATCGGGACGCAGCAGAGCGGCCTGGTAGACCGCATCCTGCGGGGAAGCCGCCTCCCCCACGACCCGGATTCGCGGGTCGGATTCGAGGATCGATCGCAGCCCAAGCCGGATCATCTCGTGGTCGTCGGCGATCAGCAGGCGAACCGTGCCGGTGTTCATCGGCTGTACGGAAACACCGCCTCCAGCCGGGTCCCTGCCCCCGGCGCACTTTCCAGATCCAAGGTTCCGCCGAGCTCGCGCACACGCTCTTCGATATTGGCCAGGCCGTGGCCCTCCTGGATCGCCCGCGCCGGCCTCGCATCGACATCGAACCCATGGCCATCGTCCTCGATCACCAGCCGGGCCCCACTGGCGCCGAAATCGAGCGCAAGCGTCGCGCGGGTAGCCTCCGCGTGCTTGTAGATGTTGGCCAGCGTTTCCTGGATGATGCGGAAGAGCGCAATCGAGATCGCGGGCGACAGGGCGTCCTCAGCGGGCGCGCCCACCTCGGCCTGAACCGGGATTCCGGTCGCCTCCTGGAACTGGCGGCAGAGATCCAGGACCCACTGGCCGATCTCTTTCTCCTTCATGATGATCGGCCGCAACTGGTAGATGAACGTCCGCATTTCCGAGAGAACGTGGTTGGTCTGCTGGATGGAGCTGGTCAGCACCGGTGCGACGGCGCCGGGTTGCTCGGCAACCAGATCGCGCGCATGCTCGAGCTGCAGCCCCAGGGCATAGACGTACTGGACGAGGCCGTCGTGCATGTCGCGGGCGATGCGGTTACGTTCGGACACCACCGCCATCTCGTTTTGCTGGTCCTGGACGCGCGCTTGCAGGCGCAGGCGCTCCATACCGAGCGCGACCTGGCGCCCGATCTCGTCCAGCAACTCCACCTCGGCGGGGGTCGGGCGATCGGGATCGGCGAAGCCGACAATGAGAGTGGCGATCATCCGGCCCTGCCAGCGAACCGGAACGGCCACCAGCGCCTGCGCCTCGCTGTGCGACCAGAAGGCGTCATCGAAGAGTGCCGGCCGGGCGGTCCGCTGGACGAGGAGCGGCCGGGGCGCCTCCAGAAGGGCAGCCATCAGCGGCAGCGCCGTCACCGGCTGACTGCGAAGTTACTCCAGGCCGAAAGCCGGCGGATCCGCGGCATCGAATGCCGCCTCGATGATCTCGCCTTCCTCGTCCGGCAGGATGACGGCGGCGGCAGTAGCGCGCATGGCGAAAGCCACCTGTTTAACG
>WNGC01004300.1_pt1 | contig 10468 bp, 8 predicted proteins | sample 5400051 | NCBI WGS metagenome assembly WNGC01 (sample SAMN13153368, study PRJNA577476) | soil metagenome | isolation source: 20 cm soil or saprolite under grassland replicate 2 | place: USA:California | collected 2016-06-15 | reverse complement strand
GAAGAGCGAATCGCCACCCTGGAGAAAATAGCGAGCGTCCAGCAAACCTAGCCTCGAGGTTTTGTGCGCAATTACACGTTCTGATCGCGAATTAACGTGATTTTGTGCACAAAAGCACGAAGCGTCAGGCCGCTAGAGCTTTCCGCACCATGCTTACGACGAGGTCAGGCGATTGGTAGATGTCGCCGGCCGTAAAGCGCAGCAGGCGCACGCCGCTGTCGACGAGGCGGTTCTGCCTTCGATTGTCCTCGGCCAGCATTTCCCGATGGATGCCGCCGTCGTACTCGAGGGCGAGTCGCGGCTCTCGGTAGTAGAGGTCCGGGCGGCCGAGGAATCGCAGGAAATGATCACGAATATCCACCTGTGCTTCGGGTCTGGGTAGTCCTGCCAGCACGAGCAGCATGCGAAGTCGCGACTCCATCGGAGACTCGGCGGCAGGCTCAACGAACCGCGAAACCTTCTGCAACGCAGCCGTCCCGCTGAAGTCCGACATCTTTACCAGGCGGCGGTGAAGGGCCATGTCGCAAAGCACGACCGCCTCAGTTACAGGAAGGCGCGAGCAAAGGTCTCGAAGAGTCCGCAGCACAGAGGTGGCCCGTAGGCCTCGAACAGTTACCACATCTCCTTTCCGCAGCGCCCGACGACGAACCAACATGCCGACGCGCGAAGACACGGTTGTCGGCGCGGCGACCGTGATCTCGATCGGGTCGCACCCTTCGACGTCGAGGCCATGCAGCCATGCCGCCGTCAAGCCGGAGAACGCCGCCCCGGGCGGGAGTCGCCGGCTAGCGGCTGCGATCTTCGTCTCCGACGTTTCCTCTAGGCCTGCGGGTAGGTAGGTTCCGGGGCCGACGCGGCGCCACCCAGCTCCCAGCAGGTGCCACCGGTCCAGGCCGTGGCGGCGCGCGTCGGCAAGCGTGAATGGACCTTGCGACAGCGCTTTCGGGATCCGCGGCCTTCGAGTCATGCCCACGAGGATGAGCGGGCAGACGCACGCAGACAACTCACAGTGTTAAGGGCGCGCGGTTCAACGCGTTTGCGCACAAAAACACGGAATGCCGCCGCCATAGCGCGCTATTGCGCACAATCGCGGGAGCCGTGAGATTCCTGGCGAAGTTCCTGCACGTGCGCCGGTCGGAGCTCGACCGCACGCTTCAGGTCGCGGGCTTCGCCATGGTCATCGGCTGGGCGATGTATACAGCCTTCAACGGCGCCCAGGCCATCTTCCTCACCAAGTCCGGCCCGCAGGCATACCCGCTCTTCTTCATCATCCTGGCCCTTGCGGTCTGGCCGATGGTCGCGCTGCAGGGCGCGCTGACGCGGCGCATCGGAGTGACCCGCGCTTTCCGCGTGAGCCTCGCCCTCAACGTGGTCGCCTCGCTTGGCGTGTACACCGCATACGAGGTCGACGAGTCGCCCGCCGTCGCATTCACGGCCTACGTCATCTACTCAGTCGCCTTCGAGCTTGTGATGCTGCAGTTCTGGCTTTTCGTCACGCAGCATTTCAACCTGCTCGAAGGCAAGCGCATCTTTCCAGTGATCGCAGCGGGCTCGAGCATCGGCTACATCCTGTCCGGGGTCACGACCACCGCGATCGCGATCTTCGCCACCGAGCCGCTCATCTTCGTCTGGGCCATTGGTTCCGCGGTCTCGATCTATCTGATCTCGTGGCTCGAGAAGCGCCTTTACCGGCCCGCCTTCGACGACGACGCCGAGCAGTTCTTCGCTGAAGAGCACGTCGCGCGAAGCCGTCACGGATTCGCGACGGCTGTCCGCGCCGCGGTCCAGTACCTCACTGGCAGCCGCCTTGTGCTGGCGCTGATCCTGCTTGCGCTGGTGCTCCAGGTCGCGAGCCGCGTCGGCGATTATCTGGTGGCCGTCATCTTCGTCAACGCCACTCACAACGACCTGCAGGCGCTGACCATCCTTCTGGGCAACGCGTGGCTCGCGAGCTACGTCGTGCAGCTCGTCGTGAGCCTGGTGATCGCGCCGATCGCGCTCGAGAAGCTCGGCGTGAAGAACTCGATCCTCGCGCTGCCGGTCTTCACGCTGGTCGGCTTCACGCTGATGGCAGTAAGCCCGGTGCTCGTCACATCGCTGTTCCTGTTCATCGTCCGCAACGGGCTGCAGACCGGCCTCGACGATCCCGCGGAGAACGTCCTCGGCAGCGCGCTGCCTGCGCAGATCGGGCCGAAGCTGAAGTTCCTGCTCGACAACTTGGTCCTGCCCGGTGGCGCGGTCCTGAGCGGTGTCGGCCTCATCCTCACCCAGCGCCTGACGGGCGGCAGCCTCGAGGTGCTCGCGGTGATCGGAATGCTGGTCGCCTGCTTCTTCATCCTCGCGGCGCTTCGAGTGCGCGGTCTGTATGTCGGCGCGATCTACGAGCGCCTGCGCACGCACGCCATCTCGCTGTCGGACTTCCAGCAGGCGCTCGGCGCGCCTACTCCCGAGCAGATCGCCGAGCTGCAGGGCTTCATCCGGAAGAGCGACGACAAGGTTCGCGAGTTCGCAGCGGCCGCGCTCGGCAAGCTTTCGCCCGACGCGTTCGCGTCGATGCTCCCGGAGCTGACCGCGTCCGAAGACGCGATGCTGCGCCGCCTGGCGTTCCAGATGGCGCCGCCAGAGGTGATCAGCCCGGACCAGCTCGGCGCCGCGGCATTCGACCCGGATCCGTGGGTTCGCGCGGCGGCGGCCGTGGCCGGCGCGAGCAGACGGCCGCCATGGGAGGGATCGACCGCCGTCTTCGACCGACTGGTTGATGCGAACGAGGTTCAGCACCGCGCCGCCGCCGTGTGGGCGGCGTCGTTCGTGGGCGATCACAAGATGGTGGCCGCGGCGCTGGTGGATCCAGAGCCTCGCGTGCGCCTCGAAGGCCTGCGCAGCTTCGCCAAGATGAAGGCGAACGTCCCGGGCTCGGCGTCCGCGCTGATCGCCTGCATGCGCGACCCCGAGCGCGACGTCAAACGGGCCGCCCTCAGAGAAGCCACGCGCTGGTCGCCCCCGCCGGAGCTCGAAGCGGATTTCGTGGCCGCCCTGGTCGACGGGCTGGCCAGCGGCGACCGCGAGGTGCGGCGCCTGGCGGCCGAGGCGCTGGCCGCGCAGCGTCCCGCGGCTCTGGCGCAAGCGTTGCCGCTTCTTGAGGGCCGCGGTGACTCGGCGCCGGCGACCATCGAGGCGCTGGTGCGCAGCGGCCGGCCCGAGCTGTTCGAGCGCGCGCGCGGCCACCTCGAGCATCGGATGACGGAGGGAGTGCATCTGGCCAGGCTGGGAGCGCGCCTGGCGGCCTCCCATCATCGCGGCGAGGACGGCTCGGCCGAGCATGCCTTCCTGCACGTCGCGCTGGACGACTACGTCGAGTTCGTGGCGGAGAGCGGGCTTGCGGCCATGCGCGCGCTGCACGGAAAGCGAGGTTTCGCGACAGTGGAGCGCGGCGTTCGCTCCATCGAGCCCGGCGCTAAGGCCGAGGGCCTGGAGACGCTGCTAAACTTCGGCCCCGGCTGGCTGGCGGCGCCGCTGGCGCAGCTTCTCGACCGTGAATCTTTTGACCCGACGACGACGCGTGGCCTCTCCAAGGCCGAGCTGGAGGTTCTGGAAAAGCATCCCGACAGGTGGGTCCAAGAAGGCGCCAAGGCTGTCCTCGTCGGGCCGGGGCCGGGGATGAAAGAGCTGATCGCGCTCAAGCAGGTCCCGCTGTTCACCGATCTGACGCTGGAGCAGCTCGCGAGCATCGACCGCCTGATGGTCACGCGTCATTACATGAAGGGCGAGCTGGTTTTCCGCGAGGGTGACGTCGGCTCTGAGCTGTACGTCGTGCTCGAGGGAGAGATCCGCATCCACCTCGATGGAGCCGGGCGCGAGGTGACCATCGCGCGCTTCGGTCCGAACACGGTCGTGGGAGAGATGGCCGTCTTCGACGAGCAGCCGCGCTCGGCAAGCGCCGAGGCGACGGTGGACACGACGGTGCGCGTGCTGCGGAAGGACCGACTGCAGGTGATCGTCCACGAGCACCCCGAGGTACTACTGGAGTTCGTGAAGAACCTGAGCCAGCGTCTCCGCCAGATGGACGCCCGCCTGGAACAGGAGCGGCCTTAAGCCGACTTTGTGCGCAATTACATGCTCAGAACGTGAAATAACGTGATTCTGTGCACAGAAGCACGGAATCAGCTATTCCTCTGGGCGGACCTCGATCTTCTTTCGCGCCGCTTCCAGGCGCTCGGTGCAGATCTTCAAATAGACGCGGGCTTCGTCCACCGCCTTCAGAGCGTCCTCCAGCGACAGGTCGCCGTCCTCGAGGAGCTTCAGCTTCTCGTCGAGCTTGGCCAGCGCTTGCTCGTAGGTCAGGTCCTGGTTCACGGCTCCACCTCGTCGACGCGCGCGCCAAGCCGGCCCGAGGCAAGGCTGATGCGAACCCGCCCGCCGCTCTTCACGGCAGTCGCGGCGGTCACGACCGCGCCCGAGTCCGCGTCCTGCGTGATGCTGTAGCCGCGGGCCAGCACCGAGTCCGGGCTCAGCGCGATTAGGCGCTCGCGGCGATGCTCCACGCTGCGTTCGGCGGACGCGAAGCGAGCGGTTAGCGCGCGGTCGAGCCGCTCAGCAGCACGCCGCGATGCCAGCAGATTGAAACTGCGGTCGACCCGCCCGACCGCCACACCATCGAGCCGGCGCCCGCGCTCGCGCAGCGACTCCGCGCGGCGAGCGACCTGCTGCACGGGACTGAGCCGCGCAACCTCCGCCCGCGCCCGCGCCAGCCGCTCGGCGCGCGAGCGCAGCAAGGCGGGAAGTGCCTGCACCAGCCGCCCGCGGCGCGCCCGAAGACGCTCTGTCTCGCGCTCGACGCGCAACGACTGCTCGCGGTCGAGCCGGCGCCCGCGCTCTCGAAGCTGCCCCACCAGGTCGGCCTTCTTCGGCACCACCCGGGCGCCTGCCTCGGTCGGCGTGCGGCACTCGGCGTCGGCCACCATGTCGGCCACTGTGCGGTCCGACGTGTGCCCGAGCGCTGTCACGACCGGCAGCCGCGACGCCAGGATCGCCCGCGCGATCACCTCGTTGTTGAAGGCGAACATCTCCTCGAAGCTCCCGCCGCCGCGGGCGATGATCAAAACGTCCGCCAGCGCCTCCGAGTTGCAGCGGCGCAGCGCGCGCGAGATGCTGCCGGGCGCCGCATTGCCCTGGACCTGCACCGGGTACACGACCACGCCCATGTTGGGGTAGCGCTCCCAGATGGTCTCCTGCAGGTCGTGGATTACCGCGCCGGTGGGCGAGGTCAGAAGCGCGACCGCCCGCGGCAGAAACGGCAGGGGCCGCTTGCGCTTGGGGTCGAATGCGCCTTCGGCTTCGAGGCGGCGCTTCAGCTCTTCCAGGCGGGCCCGCAGCTTGCCCACGTCGTCGAACTCGATCTGGTCGACGTTGAAGCTCAGCCGCCCCGTCTTGTTGTAGAAGTCGATCCGGCCCCGGAAGACGAAGACCTGCCCGTCCTCGGGCAGCGTCGTCACCCGGCGGGCGTTGTCGGCGAACAGGACGGCTTCGATCTTGCTGAACCCGTCCTGGATCGTGAAGTTGAATATGCCGGCGGCGCTGCGCTTGACCCCGGTGACCTCGCCCTTGAGCAGGACGGCCGTAAGCGGCCGCAGCTCGCGCTGGATCTCCTTCGCGAGCTCGGTCACGGTGAGCGGGCGCGGGGCTTCCTCGGGCCGAATCATCCTGGTTAGCTTAAATTGCCGCCATGAGTGCCTCGGACGCAACCACCCCGGCCCGCCCGGCGGCGTCCAGCGAGCGGCGGCCGATCACTGTGCTGTTCGCTGACATCGCAGGCTCGACCGCGATCGCCGAGAGGATGGACCCCGAGGACTGGACAGTGCTGGTCGGCGAAGCGTTCCGGCGGATGAACAGCACGGTCGAACGCTACGAAGGGACGGTCGCGCGACTCATGGGGGATGGGGTCCTCGCCTTCTTCGGAGCGCCCACCGCGCACGAGGACGATCCCGAGCGAGCGGTCCGCTGCGGGCTAGACATGGTTCGTGAGATCGACGCGCTGAGCGCGGCGCAAAAGTCGCCTGACGCGCACTCGCTTCGCGTCCGAGTCGGCATCAACTCCGGACCGGTCGTCGTCGGGATGGTCGGCACCGAGAGCGCCAACGAGTACACCGCGATGGGGGATACGGTCAACGTCGCGGCCCGCATGCAGGGCAACGCGCGCCCTGGCAGCGTGCTGGTCACATCGACCACTCACCGATTTGTGTCAGCGCTCGTCGAATCGGTTGACGTCGGCATGCTCGAGCTGAAAGGCAAGACCGACGCGGTCCACGCGTACGAGATAACGGGCCTGAGGGCCGACGCGGTGAAGACCCGCGGGCTGCTCGGCGTGCGAGCCCCGATGATCGGCCGCGACCAACAGCTCGCGAAGCTGGAGGAGGTCTTCAACATCGTCCGCGCGGGCCAGGGCCGCGTGGCGTGCGTCCTCGGCGAGCCCGGACTCGGCAAGAGCCGGCTGCTGGCCGAGCTCCATGCCAGCCTCCGCCGTTCTGGCGCCCCGGTACGCTGGATCGACGGACGGTGCCTCTCCTACGGGGAGACGGTTCCCTACCACCTCGTTGTCGACGTCGTGCGTTCGCTCATCGGCGTGAACGCTGCCGCGGATGAGGCGCACGTCGCGCAGGCGTTGGAGACCCAGCTGCGGGACCTGCTCGGGGACACCTGGGCCGAGAACTACGCGTACCTCGCCCACCTGCTCTCACTCCCGCTGGCTCCCGAGATGCAGGCCCGCCTCTCCATCCTCGAGATGGAAGCGATCAAACGTTATGTGGCGTCACTCGTCAACGTGCTTCGTGCCATGAGCGCGCGCGGTCCGATCGTCCTCGTGTGCGACGACGTGCACTGGGCCGACAGCGCATCCGTAGACGTGCTGTTGCAGGTAGAAGCCGGCCTCGCGGCGCTCCCGGTTTTCTTGATCCTCAGCTCGCGCGTCGAGCGCGCATCGGCCGGCTGGCGTCTGATCTCCGGCGCTCGCGACGTGTTCGGAGATGCGCTGACCGAGATAAGGCTCGAGCCCCTCTCGCTCGAGGACAGCCGAACACTTGTCTCCAATCTGCTGCACATCGACTCGCTGCCTGTTGAGATCCGCGACCTCATCCTCGCCAAGGCCGAAGGGAACCCGTTCTTTGTGGAGGAGGTCATCAGGATGCTGATGGACCGCGGCGCCATCGTGCAGGAAGGCGACCGCTGGGTCGCGACCGAGCGCGTTGCGACCATCGAGATCCCGGACACGATCCATGGCCTGCTGCTCGCGCGCATCGACAAGCTCCCACGGGAAAGCAAGCGCACGTTGCGGGTCGCGTCGGTCATCGGCAGGCAGTTCGGTGTGACAATCCTGGAGCGCTTGTTGGACACCAAGACGTCGTGAGCACCCGAGCCGACCTGGGCACGCTCGAAGCCGGCGGGCTGATCGAGATCGCGGCGCTGCAGCCAGAGCTCGAATACCTGTTCCGGCATGCGCTCGTGCAGGAGGCCGCGTACACGTCGCTGCTGAAGCAGGATCGCCGCTCGCTGCACCGGGCCGCCGCCGAGATCATCATGGCGCTCCATCCCGAGCGCGCCCGTGAGCTGGCCGGGGTCATCGGCATGCACTTCGAGCAGGCCGGCGATAACGCCCGCGCCGCCGAGCAGCTCGTAGTCGCCGGCGAGCACGCGCTGGAGCGCTTTGCCAACAGAGAGTCGCTCAGCTTCTTCAGCCGGGCGGGCAACCTGACCGATGGCTCGCAGATGGATCTGCGACTTCGCGCCGGCATAGGCGGTGCGAAGGCGGGCTGGACGTTCGTCAGCTCTGGCACCGAGCTCGAGCAGCTCGAGAAGGCGCTGGCCGCTTCCGAAGGTGGTGACAAGCGGCTTGTCGCCGAAGGCAACTTCTGGGTTGCGTTCCTGCTTCGCCAGCGCGGTGAGGTGCCGGAATCGAGCCCTGCCTTGCGTCAAGCGCTCGAGCGCGCCGCTCAGCTCGGCGAGGAGCTGAAGGATCCGACAGCCGCGGCCCTTCCCAAGGCGCTGATGGGCTCGTTCATCGGATTCACCGGAAATCTCCGCGAGGGTGCGAAGCAGATGCGCGAGGCGCTCGACGTCATCGAGAAGACCGGCGACGCGGTGTCGATCGCGATGATCTCCGATTTCCTGGCGCTCGCCTACTCGCGGATGGGCGAGTTCAAATCGGCCGAGCAGACGATCGAACGCGCCATGCAGTTTGCGAGCGATGCTGACCCGATCTCGCAGGTCGACGTGAAGATCGCGCAGGCGGGCCTCGACCTCGAACGGGGTGACGCCGAAGCGGCCCGGCGCGAGGCCCTCGACTGCGCCACGCGCGCAGAGGACATAGCTGTGCCAGGTCACCAACATGGCACCGATGCAGACGCTTTTGAAGGGCCTGCTCGGCTCAACCCGGGCACGCCTTGGCGATCTTCCAGGCGGCGTGGAGCAGTGGGACGCCTCACTGGTGACCGCGCGGGGAATGGGGGATCGCTTCGGGGAGGCCCAGACGCTGTGGGGTCGCGGCCGGACATATGCCCACCAGCAGAACCCAGACCTGGCCGCCGCCGTCGCCGACCTCGACCGGGCCATCGAGCTGTTCGAAGGGATGGAGGCGCGGCCTTCGCTGGCCCGCGCGCTTCAGGATCGCTCCCGCGCGCTGAGCGCTGATGGTCGCGCTGAGGACGCTGCCCGGGATGAGCAGCGCTCGGTTCAGCTGGGGCGCGAGCTCGGCCTGCTCGACTTCGCCTGAGGCCGCTTCGTCAGGTCGGGCGCTGGAAGTGAAATGCGGAGATCCGCATGCCCTTGTTGAAGTACAGCCTGTGCGCGGTGGTGCGATCCGGCCCAACACCGGAGTCGAGGTGAAACTCACCGCACCCTAGCCGGCGGGCCTCGTCGACCATCCAGTCCATCAGCGCGCCCGCGTGGCCGCGGCCGCGGTACTTCTCACGGGTCGACAGGTCGTCGCAGTAGAGCGCGTGGCCCCATGCGAGGTAGTCGAGGACTCGAAAGCCCGCCGCGCCGGCCGCCTGCTCGTCTTCGTCGCCGAACGACGCGATGAGCCGGTAGCCCTGAGGCCGCTGCTTGTCGTTGACGGTGCGCACGAAGTCGGCGCTCGACCCGATCTTTGGCCGCAGCTCGAGCATTGCCGCGTACGCGAGGTGGGTTTCCCCGGCGGCGAGCTCTCGGATCACCCTCCGATCTGGGACATGTTCTTGGCCGGCTTGACGAAGCCGGGCTTGTTGATGAGATGTCCCTCTTCTTTGTGCCAGATCGCGGTCTCGATGACGCTGCCGATCCGCTCGTCGGAGACGCCCGAGCGCATGAGGTCGCGCAGCGGCGTCTCGTTCAGCGAGAACAGGCACGTGCGCAGGCCGCCCTCCGCAGTCAGCCGGACGCGATTGCACGTCGTGCAGAAGGCCTGGCTGACCGAAGAGATGAAGCCGACGCCGCCGGGCATGCCGTCAGCGAACTTGAAGCGCGTCGCGGGGCCGGGCCGCGTGTCCTTCACCGGCTCGAGCGGGAAGAGGTCCTCGATCTGCTCCTGGATTCGCCGGCTCGGGACCACCTGCTCGTTGGTCCAGATGTTGTCGCCGTCGAGCGGCATGAACTCGATGAAGCGGACTTCGTAGCCCTTCTCGCGCGCGAGCCGGGCGAAGTCGACGACCTCGTCGTCGTTGTGGCCTTGCATCACGACCATGTTCAGCTTGATCGGCCACAGGCCCGCCTCGCGCGAGGCTTCGATGCCGTCCATCGTGCGCGCGAACATGTCAGCGCGCGCGATCTCGTGGAACCGATCCGCGTGCAGCGTGTCGAGCGAGATGTTGATGCGCTTCAATCCCGCCTCGGCCAGCTTCTGCGCCTTGTCGCGCAGCAGGACGCCGTTGGTGGTCATGGTGATATCGAGCGTCGGATCGATCGCGTTGATCATGCCGACCAGCTCTTCGACCTTGATGCGCACGAGCGGTTCGCCGCCCGTGATCCTGATGGTGCGCACGCCGTAGCGCTGGACGAAGATGCGCGCCAGCCGCGTGATCTCCTCGAAGCGCAGCAGGTCGTCCCGCGCCAGCCACTTCAGGCCCTCGGCGGGCATGCAGTAGATGCAGCGGAAGTTGCATCGGTCGGTGATCGAGATCCGCAGGTCGTCGGCCACGCGGCCGTATGAGTCGAGTAAACGCCTGCCCCCCATCTGACCGATCATAGTCGTCGTCATGGCAAGAGGCACCCTCTCCCTCCGGGAGAGGGGTCAGGGGTGAGGACGATGGTGCACGAGGATGTGGGTACAGGCATTCTCTCCCTCTGGGAGAGGGGTCAGGGGTGAGGACGATGGCTTACGAGTACATCAAGGTCGAGCCGGACCCGCCGATCGCGACGATCACCCTTGATCGGCCGAAAGTGTTGAACGCCCTCAGCCCGGCCGTGATCGCCGAGGTCGGCCAGGCGCTGAGCGAGCTGGAGG
>WNGC01004008.1_pt1 | contig 10469 bp, 14 predicted proteins | sample 5400051 | NCBI WGS metagenome assembly WNGC01 (sample SAMN13153368, study PRJNA577476) | soil metagenome | isolation source: 20 cm soil or saprolite under grassland replicate 2 | place: USA:California | collected 2016-06-15 | reverse complement strand
GGGCTGGCACGCGGTACGATCCCACCCGGGTCTGGAATAGAACAAAACGAGGTTTGGACTGTTGGGCATCTCAAGCCCGGTGTCAGTCCCGAGACTGCTGCCGCAGACCTGGCGATAATTGGGAAACGTCTTGAAAAGACTTACCCCCTATACTTTCCGCCCGATTTCAGGCTGACAGTCAATGGCTTCAACGGCGATTCCGTAGAGTACTACTTCAGGGGAATGCTTTTCGTGCTAATTGCGGCTGTAGCGCTGCTGTTATTGATCGCTTGCAGCAATGTAGCGAACTTGTTGTTAGCCCGGGCCACCACGCGCGAAAAGGAAATGGTGATTCGCTCTGCACTGGGAGCGACAAGGAGTCGCTTAATCCGTCAGCTTCTGGTGGAGAGTTTTGTGCTGGCGGCCGCCGGTTGCGCACTGGGATACGCATTCGCCCATTTCGGATTGAAGGGTGTGGTCGCCGTGATGCCGGAAAGAACAGTCCCTTCGGAAGCGGCGATTTCTCTGAACGCTACAGCGTTGCTTTTTGCGCTGATCATCACTGGTTTCACCGCTGTGGTCTGCGGCCTGACTCCTGCGCTTTACGCCGTACGTCGCGACCTGCAATCCTCGCTTACTGCAAGCGGAAAAAACGCGACCGCAGATTTTCGTCACGGAAGGTTGCGCTCCGGTCTAGTTATCGCGGAGGTCACCTTCTCGATTGTCTTGTTGATAGGGTCCGGTTTAATGATGCGCACTCTTCTCGCGCTCAAACAAGTCGACGTTGGGTTCAATCCCACGAATGTTTTGTATGCGCGGTTGTCTTTACCTGAGGGGCGATACAAGAATGTTGAGCAAAAACGAGTCCTCACCCAGAACATTCTCGCCGGCATTGAACGAATTCCTGGAGTGATAGCTGCCGCAGACGCTTCCACATCCCCGCCGTACACGTGGGGTTGGACGACGGTGGTCGTGCGCGGAAAGCCACAGCCCACGAATCGAAATACAGCATTTGTGACTTGTAGTGAGGGCTATTTCCAAACCTTAGAGCGGCACTTATTGCGGGGCAGACTCTTATCGCGAAGTGATGTTGGTGACGCCCGACGCGTAGCGGTGGTCAACCAGACATTTGCGCGGGACCACTTTAACAATGAGGATGCTATCGGCCAAAGCATCCGATTCAGCGATCTGGAAACATTGTCCGATTGGCCGCGAGATCCAGACTTTGAAATTATCGGAGTCATCGGAGATGCGATGAACAGCGGTTTGCAGGAACCACCGCGACCGGAAGTGTATCTTCCTTACACACTAACCGCGGACAACCAGAACTCCATCTTGGTGCGGACCACAGTGAACCCTTATTCGATCCTCCCGACCATGCGGCGGGAGGTCGCGGCGGTTGATCCGGAGATCGCGCTCGCGGACCCTGGGACGATTGAGCGCGATCTAGAACATTCGTACTACGCCAGTCCGAAATTCACGTTCGTTACACACACCGTGGTCCAGCAAACCCACGAAATCGGAATCCGCATGGCGCTTGGTGCGGAGCAAGCTGAAATTCTGCGCATGGTACTGAAGAAAGGAATGGGCCTGATCATGACGGGCGTGATCATTGGCCTATTCGCGAGTTACTTCCTTACGCGCTTCCTCGCCAGCCAGATTTGGGGCATCTCGCCAACCGATCCCTCGACTTTCGGCGCTGTGGCAATGCTCGCCATTTTAACCGGCGTCATCGCCTGTCTGCTCCCTGCCCGTCGCGCGACAAGAGTCGATCCGCTCATCGCACTTCGTTACGAATAGTGCTTCTGGTTCGCTGGTTAGGCGTGCACACAAATCTGGCTAATTTGGGAAGCCCCGGCCACCGGTAGAGCGGCACTTGGATCGATAATAGGAGCCGCCCGTCACGGGCCACAACGGCGTTCTGGGAAGTTGGGATTTGCAGCGGCGGGTTTTACTTGATTTCATAACATGTTGGCTCCTTCCTCCCGAGCCTTTGGTCGTCAAATTGACCACAGGGTCGAGGGAGCCAGCATTGTTATGAAATCAAGCCAAGCTTCGATGGCTCATACTAGTGCCGATTTCGCTAAGGAGGTGCTCGTCGTGCCCTCTTCCTTCCGGCCCGGCCTCGCAATTCTTGCCGCAGCGCTGCTCACGACTTCAGTAGCACTTGCGTTTAATGCGCCTCTATCCGATGAAGCTGTCCGCGAAGCCTCTTTCCTCGGTCAGCGTCACGATGATACGACCGCCCGGTTCTTGGAAACCTACCGTCGCTACTTTCCGGTCCCTGAGTCCGGGCCTCATGTTCTTGTGGTCGAACTATTCACGCCCTATGCGCAGGCTGTCGAATCTTCGAGTAAACAGGGCGCAGGCTATAGTGCCCAACAGGCAACACAGGATTATCAAGTCCGCGGCGACTCGCTCCGCGTCTCAGTACATGTTCGCTACACTAGCACGCATGGCGCTGGATTTCCTTACAGCCAGAATAGAGTTCATTGGAAGGACTTTCAGGTTCGACTGTTGCTCGGTGGCAAGTCAGTCAAGACCCGAAGCGTGAGGCATGAAGGCACGCTCATGGGTACAGGATACGGCGACGCAATCCCGACGGGTTTCATCGTCAGACAGGAATACGACGTACCCGATGCTACTTCCACAGACGCAACCATCGAAGTCGACACCCCCGACGGCCAGCATGTCGTCGCGGTCTTCGACCTCTCCAGCCTTCGCTGAAGCACTTTTGCAGTATCTTTGGTTGATTCGTCGAAGCGATCAGCGAGCCATCGGACAAGCTGAAATCAATGAGGCCGCCAGATCTCGGCCTCCATGCCTGGCGAACAAAACCGGACAAAATGGACCCCAAAATCACTTCATCTAGGGGTTCGGTGTGTCCGAACTCGAGGTGTAGTAACCCGAGCGGGTCGTAGCGTTGTAACCGGGGCTGGCACTCACCCTGAGGGTGTGGAATTTTGACGAAGGGTTGTTGCCAGTAGGAGCGTACACGAGGGTGTAGTCATGGCGTGCTTGTTCAGTCATGCGCGTTAACGTGAGTTCCATAGTGTAAGTTGAAGTTGCGTAGAAAATCCCGCCCCCAGTTTTCGAGGAGTAGTCGGTCAAATTGAAGAATTTACGTTTCGATTTGCCAGAGCCTGAGGCTAGGGCGTAGACGGAGATATTGTTTTGAAGGAGGAAGTCACGCACGGCCTCGTGAGAATGGTGATTCAGCTTTGGTTCGTCTAAACCGTCCGTAAGGATCAGAATGATTCTGCGACGGTCACTGGGCCGTTGCTGAAGAAGTTGCGCCGAGGAGTAAAGCGCATCTTCAAGCGCCTTGGTTGGTCTAGAACCAGAGTAGGTTGGGGCAGAGACCGACGGCGGTTCGGTGGTCGAGACCCGATCGGTAACCAGAGGCTGCGGAATGTATGGAGGAGAGGGTTGCGCGGCTGACTGGGCAGATTTTAAGGCGGCCATAAGCCTCATCGAGTCACTGGTGAACTCGTCTACTGGGTAGAACAGCATGTCAAAACGGCAGACCATGGCTTCGTCTTGGTCGGCGATGTCGCCGATGATTGAACGCACACTTCTAGCCATCTGCGTTCCTTCCTTCCACTTCAGGTCGTCGTCGACGAGGATCAGGAGCGAAAGAGGAAGACTCTCATCAGTGAAAGAGAGAATACTTTGCTCGACTTCGTCATCGAATACATGGAAGTCGTCCTTGAGTAAGCCGGAGACAAGTCTGCCGCGGTCGTCTTTCACCGTAACAGTCAGAACGACGAGATTTGACTCGACCCTAATTTTCTGTCGCAATTCCCGCGTTCGCTTGGATTCCTGCGAGAGGCCGGTACAACAGACCAGGTTCGTAATCACAAAAGTGGAGATGGTTTTCTTCCAAGCCATATATTCACCAGAGATGCGAATAGACCGTGAATGAGACGCCACGAAACGTGGCGGGGGTTGTGCCTTCCGTACCCGTTAATGTGAATCAGTTGAGACAGGCCCGATCTGGGAAGTTGCTCCAATGTCGCCACCAACCGATTCCGGGCGGATGACAAGGAAACCGTTCTTTCGTGCACACTCCTGGGACAGGCGCACATCAACACAAACCCTATAGACTGAACCCTTCCTTGAGACAAAAGTGTGCATCACACGTCTGTTTGGGACCTGGAAGAACCAAGAGATCAGCCTCCCAACCCTCGGATTAGCATCTACTGAGTGCCAAAAAATGCCATTCTCAATTCTCGAACATCGACTCATGCAGTGCTCCTTCACTTTTTCCCCGGGCAAAGATCGAAGGGCCTCTCGGAAGGGGGTTTTTGCGTATCAAAAAGCGGGGCAGGTCAATCTCGCAAAGTGTGCATCGGTAAAACCGTCTCACTTTAGGGGTTCATCTCCAGTATCGACATTGTTGACACAGGTCTGAATTCCTGACAAAATGTCGCTGCACTGTAGACACAGGGAGGAATGACGATATGAGGACGGTGGTCAAGAAATGGGGCAACAGCGCCTCGGTGCGAATTCCCGCTGCCCTCATGGAGGCGGCTCATCTGGATCTAGACGATGCCGTTGACGTGCGCGAAGAGTCCGGGCGCATCGTCATCGAGCCAGCACAGCGCAAGGAATATGATCTGACCGAGCTTGTGAAGGGGATTACTCGTGAGAATTTGCATGACGAGGCGGATTTCGGCAAACCTGTTGGCAAAGAGGCGTTGTAAATGGCGCAGCCCTATGTGCCCGACGCTGGGGACATAGTCTGGACCAGCTTCGACCCACTGACTGGACATGAACAGGCTGGGCACCGGCCCGCAGTTGTGTTGAGCCCCGCCGCATATAACGCGAAGACCAGTCTGATGGTCTGCTGCCCGATGACGACGCAGATCAAGAACTATCCCTTTGAAGTGGTGATTACCGGGCCGAGTCCAAGCGCGGTTCTGGCAGATCAAGTCAAGAGCTTGGATTGGCGCAAAAGGAGAGCCAAGCACAAAGGGATCATATCGGTGGCCGAGCTTGCGGAAGTGCGCGCCAAAATTCGAGCGCTGATAGGTTAAAGGTCTTGCAAAAGCACAGCCCTAACCGTGGACATCATGAACTAGGTACGAATCATCATGGCTTACGACCCCGGAATGATACAGCCGAAGCGGAAGCAGCCCGCCGCTCCCGAGATTGAGACCGATCTATTAAGGATCCAACAGCTTTCACAAGAACACGACGACGAAAACTGGGAATTCCGGTCCTGGCTCAAACAGAACGCCTCCGATAGCACCGACGGCATCGTCAAAGCCCTGAGTCAGAAATACTTCTCCCTTATCGACTGCACGCAGTGCGCAAATTGCTGCCGATCACTGCAAACGGAATTCAAGAGAAGCGAGCTTCACGCCATTGCAAAGACGCTCGCGCAGTCGATGGAAGCGTTCGAGAAACAATTTATGTCAGAAGGCTTGGTAAATCCGCCTTGCCCAATGCTGGACGGGAAGATTTGCTCGATTTACGAGAATAGACCGGAGGTTTGCAGGTCGTTTCCTCACCTAGAGCAACCAGGATTCACAACCCGACTCATGGGTGTGATTGACAATGTTGCGATCTGTCCGATCGCGTTCAACGCTTTTGAGGACCTAAAAACAAAACTTGGATGGCTACAGGGCCGTCACAATCGGCAGCACTAGCCAGCTGAACTGGCCAGGCCCCTTCGCTTCAGTGCAAAACTCGACGACCTCCTTTTCCCGCAAGGTGCTAGGCGCCACTTTCCGATAAGGCAAATCAGGAGTTGACACTTGGTCGGGTATTTCGTTGGGGCCTGGCTGTTAACAATTCTGTACTGAGAGCGTCTCGTTAGGCAAAGGAGAACGCAATGAAGCAACTCAGTCTTTTCCTCCTCTGTGTCACTGCCGGGAGTCTTGTAGCGGCTATGCCACCCGGCTTCCTTTCGGCACAGGCATTGCGACCCGACTCGTGCTACGTCACTACGCCGAACGGAATCGTCGCGGGCTCATCGGAACGATACGAAAGAAGTTACGGAAACGCGCTGTTGTCAGTTGGCCCGTTCGGACTGTGGCCAAACGGAACGGTTGTGTTCAAACCGGCGGAGCCGGATTTCAGACGAAAGAAGGGGCGCTGGGAATGAAGTTCGGATGGACGCGGGGCATTCGAGGCAAAATTAACGTCACCGGCCGTCGAATCGACGCCGATGCTCCACCGCTCCGGTTTGAAACGAACCAAACGAATGATGCTCACAGCACCGGCTTCCTCGCGAGTTACCTGCTCTTTTCGACTACAGGCTGCTGGGAAGTCACTGCCCAGGTCGGCGACCGCGAGGACTCGAAAATAACATTCGTCACGCGAGTCGAGAAAATCGGTGACGGCCCGGCATGGAGGCGCTGAACCCCGCCATGTCCATCTGGTTAACGCTTACCGTCAAAGTTGATTTGCAACCAGGGCTCTAAGGATTGGTGCACAGTTGCTCCAATCAGCTGTATTTTGCACAGCTCGCGTGAATGGAGGAGAACAAGTTAAAGGCGAATCCAATAAATCTTATGCAATGAAAGCGTTTGGTGGACGTGGCCGGGATCGAACCGGCGACCCCCTGCTTGCAAAGCAGGGAAGAAAAAACACTAAAGTGCTTTGATGGTGTCGCTTACGCGGAAAATCAACAAAATTCTCGCTCTCCAGTTGTCCCGAAGTTGTACCGAGTTCTGGCTCCGGCAACGCTACTCGAGAATGAACCAATCATGAATGTCCTAGTTGACCCGCGCCGGATCCAAGAGGCAGAAGGCGGCGGTTTGCTAAACCTACCTGCCCCTGTTTGCACTCGCTGATTTTCACGTGTAGCTGGGAATTGTTATACGGGTTATTTTGCCGGTAATCGCGCTGCGAAAGTGAGCGCCGTCTCACTTCCTGAACGCACAAGGTGGCAGTGAACAGTGAACAGTGAAATGGTCGGAGCCGCGAAATGCCTGCGGAGAAACACCGAATGATTTCTTGGAAGTTTTGCCGAGTTTGACCGACCGTCGCAGCGATCAAGAGTCTTTTGAAAATCACGCAGCCACTGGCGTCTGATTTAGGTTCCGACAGTGAGGTTGCCATCCAAACGAGCGGAGATTGACGATTGATCGTGACGCGGGCGCATCCGGCGTTCGTCCTTCCAACGAGGTATGCGTGCGATGACTGTTAAAGTAGGTCCTGAAATCGAAGGCTTCAGTAGGATTGCGGAACGAAGCAGACGAGTTGGGCGCACCAAGATCGCCATCCAGCCGGCAAGGATGCGGTCCCACGCGGATAGATTAGGGGATCGTTGCCGGGAGCGATTCAAGATCAGGAGCTGATGCTTGAGGAGAAGGGACTCCGCAACTAGGGAACGGACGCCGCCAGGTCCAAGCAGGCGGGCCAGCGTGGCCATGAAATGGATAAACAGAACGACCAAATGGCGCATCGAAGAATGGTAGGAGGACGGGAAATCCTGACGAATCATGGGCGAAATAGCAATTCGCCAGCCACAGGTATAATCGTGGCCATGATCACACGCCGCGATTCCCTCGTGGGAGCCGTTGCTCTACTCTGCGACCTGGCCGCTGCTAACGCAGAGGCCCAAAACAACAAGGCAGCTCAACCATCTCAATCAGAGGGCGGCCTTGTCTTCAAACACGACCTTCCGAACATCACCATGGAAGACTGGGAGGTCACCGTCAGTCATGTAGACTACCCGCCGGGAAGAGTCGGCAAGGTACATCATCACGCCGGCTTCGTCCTGGCCTATGTTCTGGAAGGAAATATCGTCACAAAAATTTCGGGGCAGGAAGAACGAACTTACAAACCGGGAGAAATGTTCTTTGAGCCGCCGGGAAGCACCCACGAAGTGTCGCGTAATGCCAGCGAAACCCAGCCCGGAAAGCTTCTCGCCTTGATCTTCGCCAAAAAAGGCGCACAGCTGACCATGCCCGGGCCGGCTTAGCGTTTTGGGTGTGCAGCGCCGTAGATTTTGGTGCCTGGATGGAATTCCGCCCACGCGAACCAATATTCCGGCTCCAATATAAGTGAGGTGAGCTGCGACCCCTTCAGCGGCCCGGAAATGCATTTCCCGTAGGCATCCCACCGCGATCCGGTTTCCTTGTCAGTGACTTCGGTAGCCTGCGCATTCGCTGCGTCGAATCGCGCTTTCTTTCCTTTCACGCGCGCAATAAAGGCGGTTGTCGTGTCTGACTCCGGCTGATGCACAATCAGAACCGACTGGCCGCCCACCTCCTCATTGATCACCCGAGCCTCCCGAAGTACCGACAACTGAAAAGCCTCGCTGGATTCGCCCGCGTTGAGACCCAGAATCATCGTGCGCGGCTTGAGCCGGTTATCCGCCGGCGGCATGCCCGGCGGCGTCGGCCCACCTCCCGACAATCCTTGCCGGATCATTTCGTTCATTTTCGGGATGCGCTCTGCATAGCCAGGCAATGGCTTAAGGACCGCCGTATCCGGATGCAGCCGGTGCCACTCGTGCCAATCCGTCAGAAGAAAAGGATAAAGCTCGAGGCGCTCGCCTTGCAGGGGCCCAGAAATGGCCTTCAGGCTCGACTGTTGCCACCGGCTGCCCGTTTCCCTGTCCTTAAAAACTTCGTTGCCGCCAACAACGCCGGCATTATCCAACACAAGATCGCGTCCTTTTGCCGCGGCCCTGAACACGAGGGCCGTGTTGCAGTAGCTTCACCAGGTGATGGCGATAGGTCCGGACGGTGTCTGATCCTCGACGAGGCCATGCTGAGAAAGAATCGCCGCTGGATAGGCCTTCGCCACTGTTCCAACGGTGATCGCGATGACTCGGTTCGGATCGCTCAAAAAAGTTGCCGACGATGCCGGGATGAATTGCGGATCATGGACCGCCTTATAGGGTAACTGCTCCTCAGCTTTCTTCTGCGCCGCACCGTTTACCGCTAACCCGGCGAACACCATCACGCACACGTACCATCTTTTCATGAGCCGGCCTTTCCGCTTTTGAAGTCATCATACATTCTAACGCTATCCTATTTGGTGCTCGATGGTGTGAAATGCAGGGTAAACGAGAATCCCACCACTGTGCCTTGCCAGAAATAAGAGCTGTGGTTCATCAAAACTTCAGCCGAGACGCAAGACGGGCGGTTCTTTGTAGAGCAGACCTGAATACGATTATCGCCTCGATACAGCATGACAGCATGAAGACTCTGGAGGGCACCAGACCATCTATGCGGCGCAGATTAAATTTTGATGACCGACAACGATCGCCAACGGTAAGAAGAAAAAGAAGAGGTATGTCGCCGGCCGCATTAAGGGCGCTGTAGAATGTGCTCGGTAGCGGATCTGGGCTCCAACGACCTGCACAAAAAGTACCACGAACCGAGACCAAACGAAGCCGTATTGGATCGGTGCCAGGACGCTGACTCGCCGTGAACTCCGCACAGCGAAAGAGATTCACACACCGGGAGCAGTGCTAGTGACGCGATATCCCATCGTATTGGATACGTGCTGCACGGTCGGTGTATTGAATTCCCCATTCCTGCAAGCGCGCAACGAGTTCGGCCGAGACGCCGGCCTCACGGAACTGTTGAGCCGCCTCCCATACCTTCCCGCCACTGATGTACCCGTAGGTGTGGGGTGCAGTGTAAGAGGTCGGGGGTACCCCAGACACCGGCAGGTACTTGGTGATCGAGTATTGCAGGTTCTTGTCCATCCATGCGGCAAGGAGCGAAGCGGTGAGAGCCCGATGTACCGAGATCGGCAAAGGTTTGAAGATGGGCTCCCAAACGGGACTGATCATGATGCGGGGATCAATGTTCTGGTCCGGCCGCCAACCCTGCTTGAAGTCGTCGGGGCGCAAGCCGGGATCGGTAGATTGCAACGCTTTGATTATTGCCACAAGGAGCCGCGCGGGTTCCGGCTGGCGTGTCTGGGAATAAAGGTCGTGGAACCGCCCGATCAGATATACCCAATCCACCGGGCTGCGATCCCGGCGTTGATGATTGCCGCTATTCAGGACCACCTGCAACTCATACCAGGAGGCCATGAAATATTCGTTGGTCAAGGCGCTACCGCCAACTCCGGCTAGCCCGTCCGGGATTTGGGCTGCGGACGGAGCAGTCTCCGACGGAATGGTGTTGCACCAGGTACGGGAATCAGCGGTCGACCCAAAGAGGTCGCGGCCGCGCGCTTCGAGCCCAAACTCCTGCATCATTTCCCACGTCTTGACGAGCTGCCAGAGCTGGGCCTGAAGGAAACGGGTTCGACGATTTCGGAGTGAAGCTCGATGACTTCGAGGATCGAGCCGAGCACCGGGGACGGGCGCTTTTTGGTCATCTCATCCAAGACTCGACGGTACTCGTTCAAGATGGGCAGCGATACCGCAAGGAGGAAGCATCGTTTCTGCCAAGCCTTCAGAATCTCAAACGGCGCGCCCTGCCAGAAGATTCCGGAAACAATGACGTTAGTATCGAGGATCGCCTTGATCGTCACTTCAAGCGACGCCTGGATTTAGCAATCGCGGATTT
>WNGC01006329.1_pt1 | contig 10470 bp, 9 predicted proteins | sample 5400051 | NCBI WGS metagenome assembly WNGC01 (sample SAMN13153368, study PRJNA577476) | soil metagenome | isolation source: 20 cm soil or saprolite under grassland replicate 2 | place: USA:California | collected 2016-06-15 | reverse complement strand
GCATCAACGCCGGGTATGCCTTCGATTTGCATAGTGAGGTGAGCGACCTCGATTTTTTAAACGCCGGTCCGCCGGTGAAAACTTTCTCATTCGATTCCGACGGCCCAGTCGCCGGCGGACAAGTTGGATTTAACCTGCAACCGTTGAGTTGGCTCGTGCTCGGCATAGAAGGCGACGCCGGCTATCTCGGCGTACATGGACGCGCGAGGCAGCCCGGTTCACCTGGTGCCGGGACGTTCGCGGAGATCAATCCCGGCGTCTACGCAACGGCTCGCGGACGAGTCGGCTGGGCTCACGATAACTGGTTGCTTTATGTGACCGGCGGCTGGTTCGGTTCGGATTATGAGCGGCGCGTGGAGGACAATGAGATCTGTTCTTGCGGATTCCAGCTCGGCCATGGCGCCAACGATGACTTCAAATCCGGTTACACGGTTGGCGGCGGTTTGGAATGGTTGTTTCGAGAACACTGGTCGTTGCGCGTCGAATATCTCTACTTCAACGTGGGGGACGGAACGGTTACCGTGCCGATCTTCCAGCAGGGCCCTTTTCGTTTCGGCTTTGATGACGACGGCGGCCACATCGTGCGCGGCGGCCTGAACTTCAAGTTCTAGCCGTCGGATCGCCTCCGAACCGTATTATCTCCGGATTGTAACCGTGGATTTGTTGAATTGCAGTGTCGCGAAGTAACCTGGTCCGTTAATTATTGTCATCGTCGCGGTCCTGTTTGTCTTCCGCGCAAGGTTCTTTAAAGCCGTGATAGTGACCGTGGCCGACGTTTTACCTGCCGGAATCGTGATCTTCCCGAAGATGCCGCCCAAACTATAATCGGCCGCGAAAATTGCAGTCCCACTCATCGTATAGAAAACCGTCAGCGGTTGAGTAAGAGGACCCTTCGGAAGGGTAACCATAAAGGTGGTCTTACCTCCTGTGCCAAGAGAGCTCAAAATACTGCAAAGGCGAACCTCGGTGGTAGCAGGCGCTACGCCTAGTTGTTCAGCGATCCCGAGCGAGCATCCGTTAGCGTCAGTAATAACCACGTTGTATCCACCGCTGGTAAGGCCAGTGAAGGTCGTGCTTCCGCCGGACGCGGCGATAGTATGGGGAGCGCCGCCGTTAAGCGTGACCGAATACCCAGGAGTCCCACCATTGACTGTAACTGTCATGGTTCCATCAGCAGCAATACTGGAGCTCGCTGGCGTCGTCGTAATCGATGCGTTGATCGCCGTTGGGATCACGATCGTTTGTGTCTGGCTAGGTCCTAAGCAGGCATTGCTATCTCTGACAGCAACGGTGTGTGAGCCGGCGCCGAGGTTGTTAAAGGTCGCCGGCGACGTGCAAGGCGCAAATGAACCGTTGTCCAGGCTGCATTCGTAGCCAGGCGTGCCGCCCGAGAAGGTCGCAGTCATGCTGCCAAGCTGCCCGTTGCACAACGGATCAGCCTTAGTCGATGAGGCAGCTACCGGGGTCGGAATCGTCACGGTAGCACCGGCGGCGGTGGTGCAACCATTCGCGTCCTTCACTGTGATTGTGTAGGACCCGCTAGCTAAGCCGTTGAACACGTTCGAAGCTTGAAAATTCGTTCCGTCAATGGAGTAGCTCAGTGTACCGGTGCCGCCTGAAGCTGTTACCGTGATCGAACCCGTGCCGGTGCTGCAGGCAGGATTAGTCGCCAAAGCTGAAGCGGTAAGGCCTGAAGCAGGTTGAGTGATGGTGACGGACTGCGTAGTCGTGCAACCATTCGCATCCTTAACCGTGATCGTGTACGAACCCGCGGCCAGATTGCTGAACGTGCCGCTGTTGCCAAAGTTAGTCCCGTCTATCGAGTAAGTGTAGGGGGTAGTTCCACCAGAGCCAGAAACAGTTACGCTGCCCGTCGAAGAGCCAAAGCACGCGACGTTGGTTTGAGAACTGATCGAGGAACTAAGGGCTGCGGCCGGTTGTGTGATTGTGACCGGCTGAGTTGTCGTGCAACCATTGGCATCCTTGACCGTGATCGTGTACGAGCCTGCGGCGAGGCTGCTGAAATTACCGCTATTGCCAAAGGTAGTGCCATCGATGGCGTAAGTATAAGGCGAAGTTCCACCCGAGCCCGCAACCGTTACACTCCCGGTTAAACCGCCAAAGCAGCCAACATTCGTCTGTGAACTGATCGACGAACCGAGCGCCGAAGCCGGCTCACTGATTGTGACTGGCTGGGTCGTGCTGCAACCATTGGCGTCTTTGACCGTGATTGTGTAGGAACCGGCAGCCAGACTACCGAACGTTCCGCTTGCTCCAAAATTTACGCCGTCTTTGGAAAACGTGTAGGGAGAAGTTCCGCCAGAACCCGCGACTGTTACGCTGCCGGTCGAACCGCCAAAGCAGGCAACATTCGTTTGCGAACTGATTGACGAGCCAAGGGCTGCAGCCGGTTGAGTGATCGTCACCGGCTGAGTCGTGGTGCAACCATTGGCGTCTTTAACCGTGATTGTGTAGGAGCCTGCGGCCAGATTACTGAACGTTCCGCTGGCACCAAAGGCAATGCCATCGATCGCGTAAGTATAAGGCGAAGTTCCACCCGAGCCGGCAACCGTCGCGCTGCCGGTCGAGTTGCCAAAGCAGGCAACATTAGTTTGCGAGCTGATCGAGGCTGCAAGTGCCGAGGCTGGCTGCGTGATTGTGACTCCCTGAGTCGTGGTGCAGCCGTTAGCGTCTTTAACCGTAATTGTGTAGGAACCCGCGGCCAGATTGCTGAAGATGCCGCTGTTGCCGAAGGTCACCCCGTCGATCGCATAAGCGTACGGAGCGGTTCCACCAGAGCCCGCAACTGTGACGCTGCCGGTCGAATTGCCGAAGCAGGCAACATTAGTTTGCGAGCTGATCGAGGCTCCAAGTGCGGAGGCTGGCTGCGTAATCGTGACACCTTGAGTCGTGGTGCAGCCGTTCGCGTCTTTGACTGTAACGGTGTAGGAGCCTGGCGCTAGATTGTTGAAGGTGCCGCTGTTGCCGAAGGCCACGCCATCAATCGCGTAAGTGTAGGGAGCAGTTCCGCCCGAGCCAGCAATGGTTACGCTACCAGTTGAAGAACCAAAGCAGGCAACATTGGTTTGCGAACTGATCGAGGCTCCAAGTGCCGCGGCCGATTGAGTGATCGTGACCGGCTGGGTCGTTGTGCAGCCGTTGGCATCTTTGACCGTGATCGTGTAGGAACCGGCAGCGAGGCTACCGAACGTTCCGCTTCCTCCAAAATTTACGCCGTCTTTGGAAAACGTGTAGGAACCGGTTCCGCCAGAGCCGGCCACAGTTACACTGCCGGTGGAACCACCAAAGCACGCGACGTTGGTTTGTGCCGCTTGCTCCAAAGGTCACGCCATCTTTGGAAAACGTGTACGGGCTCGTGCCACCAGAGGCGGACACGGTCACACTTCCGGTTGAAGCACCAAAGCAAGCAACATTGGTTTGGGAGCTAATCGAGGCTGAGACTCCGGAGGCAGGCTGGGTGATCGTCACCGGCTGGGTCGTGGTGCAGCCATGAGCATCCTTGACCGTGACCGTGTAGGGGCCTGCGGCCAGATTGTTAAAGGTCCCACTAACGCCAAAGTTAGTGCCATCTATAGAGTAGGTGTAAGAAGGAGTTCCGCCCGAACCCGCGACCGTCACACTTCCGGTTGAGCCGCCAAGGCAACCAACATTTGTTTGCGACGTTATCGATGATCCAACCGCTGAAGCTGGCTGAGTCACGTTGATCATGGCGTCCTTAGTACAGCCGCCGGTCGCAACAACGTGCACAGTTTTCGTTCCGGCGCTCAGACCGGTAAATGTAGTCGACCCTCCATCGGTCAAGACTGTCTGCGTTGTGGCGTCGAGGGTTACCGAGTAGGGCGGAGTACCGCCATTAATCGTAGCCGTGACCGAGCCGTTGGAGCCGCCGAAGCAGCTCACCACGCTTTGCGTTAATGACGCAGTAAAACCGGCGCTGAAAGAGGTCGCGATCGGCGTAACGAAGTCATCCAGGACCGAAGTGGCAGTTGTAGAAGTTTTTGTCCGGACGAAAACGCTGTGGACCTCGATCCCGGAGCACGGATCAACAACTGCTTGAATTAGTTTGGTCGCATCGATCGACATCTCGACAAATTGGTTCTTCGAGTAGGTCGTCGCGCCGAACGCGCCGTAAGGCACCGACACTCCATCAACTGTGTTCGTCGCCACGAATGCGGTGTTCACCCCGATGGATGACGTAATATCAAACCACTGATAGGTTCCTGAAACCAATTTCCACTGATAGACGATGGCCGAAGCGAGTGCGCCCCCGCTATTGTATTGTGCCGTTATCAACAGATCGTTAGGAGTTCGTCCGCCAGTAGCAAAAAGCGGATCGCCTGAAAGCGCTCCGCCAGGATTTGTTTCGAAATGGCCACAAGGCGCTGAGGAACAGCCGACATCGGTCACCTGCGTCAGGCCAGCCTGATTCAGCTCGAAATCAACGAAGGCGGTTCCGTTGTTGGAGAGTCTATCGGCGGACGCGGTTACCCAGCGGTCACCACTGCTATCTTTCGAGATGTGAACATAGACGTTGTTTAAATCCGACTTATTGCCAGCGCTGGCGGTCTTCCAAGTATAGGTGTTCGGATTGTCGTTAAACGTATGGCTGCCGGCGAAAACATCATCGCCCAAATTATATGCATCGAGGCGGCGGAAGGTGACGGTGGGATCTATCGGAACCCCGGCGCTTGTAAGCAGTCCCGTAGTGCCAACGCCATTCGCGATCCAATCTGTGTGGCCGCCTCCGGCAGTAGCCACAACGGCACCTTGAATCTCAAAGCCGCCCGGATCGCCATTCGGGGCAATGCCCGCGCCCACGACATCGGTAAATTGAGTTGTGGCCACGACACCGCCTTGGGTCGCTGTCAGAGTAAACACGACTCCAATATCATGTGCCTGGACGACGAATTCGGAGTTGGAGAAGTTGCCAGCTGCATCCGGCGTCGCGGAAACGTCCCACGGAAGATCATTGTCGGACTCTTCAATGTGGAGAGCCACAGGCTGACCCGGGATCCAGCCCGAACCGCTAATCGCGACGGTTTCCCCAGGCGCGTAATCGCTCTTGTCCGTGGTAACAGTAGAACCGGCGGTAACCTGAGCCAAATGCAGTTGGCTCGATGCCATCAGCCCAATTAAAACTAGAACAGCGCCAAGGACTGGCGTGATTCGACTCGTTAAGGGAGCAGCTGCTCGAAAAATCTTGCTCATATGCGTGATGTTGGAAGAACGGGGAATTACCTAGGGATTTTGGGGTTGCACCGCACTGCGTCTCAAATCTCCATACCAATCATGAATTTCCATATCAGCCATAAAAACAAATTCGGCAAAAAACGTCAATAAAAATAAGAAAAAATCTGATGCTGACGTAGTTAAATCTCTCACCGGGGTAAAGGCATCTCCCTGGGATCCGACCTGCGGGAGGAACAAACCTGAATTGGGAGGCATGCTCGCAGGTTTCTTTTGGCTGGGGTTGTGCTTGGGCTGGCTTTGTTTGGCTGTGCCGGAACTGTTTGGGGGTTATTAACCTTTACTCGCCCATTTTCTCCGCAAATGGCGGTCGGAAGTTCAAATAATTTCGAAAGAGATTAACGAAATGGTGAGTGTTGCCTGTCGAGCAAACACACTCATTTTTTCGAATGACGAATCCCTGAGTGATTCCATCAGGGGAATAGCGCCTTTGGTGCGGTGTATGTCTCTGATCAGCAGATCAGGAGCTTTTTCGGCCAGTAGCTATTGGCTGCGCCGCGCCCCGACGTCGGTTGCGCCTAATAACTTCCTTGACGAGTGAAATTCGACACGGCAAAAAGAAAGCGCACGGGAGGCGCGGCTAGTTTGGCAAAAAACCGTTTTAATCTTTTAGTCGCGCTTATTGGCGCGGGGACAATGTCGATCTTGGCGGCAACAAGTTTTGCGCAAGATGTCGATCGTGCTCAATTACTTCAGGGCCAGACGCAGCCGCCGTTCGGACCGGCCGGATTGCCCGAGGGCGTCGAAGATGGACACGCCGCGTCCAGTCCGAACGATGCCGACATTGGAGAGCAGGAAATTCTGAAACGTGTGACGCAATATCAACCGCTCACGCTTTTATTGGCTTCTCCGATTTTCTACACATCGAATGTGGCGCTGACACGGAGCGGCGAAAAGAGCGACGTGGTGATCGCGCCGACAGCGGCTGCTTATTATGATCCGCAGATCACAAAAACGCTCTACGGGCATTTCGGTGCGCGGGAACAGATCTTTTATTACGGCAAATACACCGGGTTCAATTTCGGCAGCCTCGATGTCGAAGCTGGACTGAATTATTTCCTGCCGCAATTTCATAATTTGATCCTGCGCGGTTGGTACGACTTTAACCGTTTAACTTTGGACGATCGGTTGGGTGACGAATTTTTCTCGAACCACGCGCTCATATTTAACGCCGAACTGCCGTTCCAGGTCAGCCGGGCGCAACAGCTCTTCATCGGCGCAGACGCGAACATTAGTGTCGCGGCGGACCATCAAAGCCCGCGGCGGAACGATTATGAAGGATATCTCGGTTATTCCGCGAATCTGACGCGCGCAGTTTCCATCAATGCGGTCGGTCGCATTGTCGCACGCGATTATCACCAAAACGGACGCACGGATGTGAGCGAGATTCTTTCGCTCACAGCCAGTTATCGCCTGACGAACTGGTGCTCGGTCGGCGCGATCAGTTCTTTCGCGCACAGCGACTCGAACAAGGACGTCTTCGACTACGACGTCGCGAACGTCGGCGGTGCAATCGCGCTTACTGCGAAATTTTAGAAGACGCAATGAGGATTAATCGCACTTTCCGATTCTGTCTGATCAGATCGGTTCCTCTGATCTGGGCCGTCGCCGCGACAATGTCGACCATCGCGACCGAGCTCAACCAAGCGACCATCACGCGACTGATCAAGCAGTCCCTGGGCGGGATAGCCATCTCCAGTAGTGCCCAACTTCGGACCATGCTCGATTCGATGGGCAACAGTGGTCAAATCATAATGATAAGATCGACAATCAATCGATGAAAACTTCCTTCCCAAATTCAAATCTCGTCGCTGCCATTTGTTTAATCGGAACCGTTGCCGGTATTGTCAGTCTCCTTTTTGCAGCCGACCAAAAACAGGCCAACGTTACCGAAGTGATCCATGATGTCCGCCTGCTCGCCGGGCAAACCGCAGCCCGACCCGCCACCGTGAACGATACCGTTCGCGAAGGAACGGCTGTCCGGACCGGCACCGATTCGCGCGCGGAACTGACGTTTCTTGATCAAACACTCACGCGGCTGGGCGCGAATACGGTTTTCAGTTTTGGCGGAGCCGCGCGCACTTACGATCTCGGCAGCGGCGCGATTCTAATGTCGGCCCCGAAAGAGACCGGCACCGTGAAAATCACAACCGCGGTTGCGACCTGCGCCGTGAGCGGTTTCACCGCGATTTTGGAACGCCATTCGAACACGTGGAATAAATTCATCCTTCTTCACGGCAACGGCACGTTGACGTTGAAGGGCACTCCGGGCGGTCCCTGCCGGTTGCAAGCTGGACAGATGGTTGTGTTTCCACCACATCCGACCCATTGCCCGCCAGTCCTCAACATCGACATCTCTAAATTACTGAACGGCAAATTGGTCAAAGGCTTCAACCGACCGCTGCCGGAATTGAATATCATTCTGGCTGACATTGAGAACCAGCACAACAAACCGCCGAGTGGCGGACTGATCGATCCGACGAACCAGGATGTGATCGACCAGGCCATGAATGCGCGCATGGAATCGCCGCCGCCGCCGCCGCCGCCGCCGCCGCGTCCGACCGTCATTCCGAGCGCCGCGCGTTTCTAACACTCATCGCCGACACAGTCGCGAACGTAACCAATTTGTCAGTCGTTAGGCGGAATCGTCAGCGTCAGGCCCGCTTTCAAATTGTCCGGATCATCGATCTTTTTTTCGTTGGCGTCGCGGATGTCTCTCCAGCGCTTCGACGTTTTGTAAAACTTGCGCGAAATGGAAGCCAGAGAGTCGCCTTCTTTCACAGTGTAAGTGTGAGAGCCAGCCTTCTTCGACTCCGTTTTTTCTTTTTCGCCGCGACGCGATGCCGACTTGTCCGTGGCGGGGCGAGGCTTGAGTGAACCAGCGTCAATTTCCCTGTGCAAATTGAGATTTTCATTTCGCAATCGCGCCGCCTCCGCGCGGGTCACGACCGAGTCGCCGGACAAACTCGTGCCGAGCGCAACTTCGTCACGTTTCATAAAATCTTTGACCTCGGCCGCGTGCGAGCCCTCTGGATTCAAAACGAGGTAGCGTTTGAAATGATGGAGCGCGTGCAGCGGATCGTTCATTTTGTCGTCATAAAGCAAAGCTAGTTTAAAATGCACTTCCGCGGATTGGGGCGTGCCATCGAGGGCGGCTTCGTAAAGATTGATCGCCCAGAGGTAATCGCCCTGGGCCGCCTTCCAGTCCGCTTCTTTGACCAGGCGTGTATTCCGCGACGTGACCATTCGATCGCACGCGCTCAAGAGCACCAAAATTGAAAATGATGCTACCAAAAAGTAGAAGCGAGAGTTGTCAGCGCGCATTTCTCGTGATCAACGTCTTTAATCGTGAATCCGGGTCGAGCGCAAATTTTTTTCGTGACCATACTTTTATCCGCTCCACTCTGGTTGATCCGCGCTGAGTTAACTCTCGGCGAAAAATATCGAATTAATCTCGTCGATGTCGATGGTCATACATTCTCCATCGACGACGGCCACATCATGACTGTTGTTTTGACCACCCAATCGAACATCGACAAAGCGCGCGCGGTCGGGGATCGTACGCCCGCCTTTTGCCTCGGTGATCCGACTCACCGAATGATCACTGTCCTCGCATTCGAAGGGAAACACAGCAAACCGGTCCGCATGGTTCTCACTTCGTTGATGCGGCGACGACTCGATTCGGAAGCACGCCGCCTCCAAACGCGCTACGATCAACTGAAGATAGTGCGAAATGCCCGTCAGGATGTCTCCGCGGTCGCAGATTTCGACGGAACAATCACGACCCAGCTCGGCGCACAGCCAACCAGTGCGCTCTTTCACGTTTTTGTTTTCGGTCGAAACGGCGAACTTCTGAAACAGTGGAACGATGTGCCGACCGCTGAAGACTTGGCCGCCGCCTTAAAGCAAAACTAATATTTCGGCACGTCCGAGTCGATTTCGTCCGACCATTTGGCGATCCCGCCTTCGAGATTAAACACCTTTGCAAAACCGGCGTCGCGCAATAACCGCACCGCCTGCGCGCTGCGCATACCACTATGGCAATGCACAATCGTCAACCGGTCGCGGTCCAATTCACCCAACCGGTCAGGCAATTCTCCGAGTGGAATTAATCGCGCGCTGTCGATGCTTGCGATCTCGTGTTCGAACGGTTCCCGAACATCGACCAGCTGAACGGGTTCGCGCGCGTCGAGTCTTTGTTTTAGTTCGCGCACCGAAACGGTCGGGACGTCGGTCGCAACGCCGCAGAATTGCTCATAATCGATCGGTTCGGTAATCGTGGGCGAATCGCCGCAGACCGGGCATTGCGGATCGCGCCGGAGATTGAATTCGCGAAATTTCATTTTCAGCGCGTCGAAATAGAGAAGCCGGCCGACGAGCGGCTCGCCAACACCGAGGATTAATTTGATCGCTTCGTTTGCCTGAATCGTCCCGACAATTCCGGGAAGGACGCCGAGCACCCCCGCCTGCGCGCAATTTGGAACCGATCCCGGCGGCGGCGGCTCGGGAAATAGGCAGCGATAACAAGGCCCGCCCAGATGCGGCGCGAACACGGTCGTCTGGCCATCGAAACGAAAAACCGATCCGTAAACGTTTGGCTTTTTCGCGAAGACGCAGACGTCGTTCGACAAATAGCGCGTAGGAAAATTATCGGAGCCATCGACCACGACATCATAACCGGAGACAATTTCGAGCGCATTCTTGCTCGTAAAGCGGCATTCGTGCGTTTCGATCTCGATATTCGGGTTCGCGTCCCGCAAACGATCGCGCGCCGAATCCAATTTTTTGCGACCGACGTCCTTCGTCCCATGCAAGATCTGTCGCTGGAGATTGCTAAGATCGACATCGTCGAAATCGACCAAACCAAGTTTGCCCACGCCGGCAGCGGCAAGATAAAGCGCAGCCGGCGAACCGAGCCCGCCTGCGCCGATGCACAAAACTCGCGCGGCGTTCAAGCGACTTTGCCCCTCCGCGCCGACCTCCGGCATGATCACGTGGCGCGAATAACGCAGCTGTTCGTCTTTGGTCATCACGTTTTGATCAGGTCCCAATTGATTCCAACAATCCGCTTGTTCTCGAATCGCTTCAACGATTTTGGAAAAATCAGGTAGCTCGCGCCTTTCTGTTCTTTGAACCCAACCATGCCGAATTCGCTTCCGGCTTCGCTTTTTTTAATCGTCATCACCCGGTTGTTTTTGATTT
>WNGC01005198.1_pt1 | contig 10470 bp, 11 predicted proteins | sample 5400051 | NCBI WGS metagenome assembly WNGC01 (sample SAMN13153368, study PRJNA577476) | soil metagenome | isolation source: 20 cm soil or saprolite under grassland replicate 2 | place: USA:California | collected 2016-06-15 | reverse complement strand
CCGCTTACTTTGTCGCGCCATACCAAATTCCTCCATCACCTGCCCTCCTTCTCCTGCCATCATGCGTCTAAGGAGGGTTAGATTTTCAAATGGCGCAACGAACCTTTACTGGGTTAGATTATACACGGCGCAATACGCCACGTTGACATAAGACCACCTTCTTGGATATTCTGCGCTCCAAAGTAACGATGCGGGTCAGCCGACAGTGCCGCGAGCCCTTGTGCGTCCCGATGCGGGCTGGAGTATGGTAACGGGGGCGACTTTTGAGTTCTCAATGATCCGATCCTAAAAGGGAGTTCCTATCACTTCCAAAGGAGTCGACCATGTCACGAATTCTTTATGTCATCGCATGCGCAGCACTGGCTGCAATTATCCTGGGCGGGGCAGCCCAGGCGCAACAGCAACCGGAGCAACCAAAACCGCCCCCGTTTGCGACCACCAAGGTGGAAGGTACCGATAACGTCTACGTCTTCCGCTACGCCAACCACCAGGCGATGTTCGTCGTCACCAGAGACGGCGTGATCGCCACCGATCCCATCGGTTACGGACGCCCGCAAGCGGTGACAACCTATGTCGACGAAATCAAGAAGGTCACCGACAAGCCGATCAAGTACCTGATCTACAGCCACCACCACTACGACCACATCTCCGGCGGCCAGCCGTTCAAGGATGCTGGCGCGAAGATCGTCGCCCACAAGAAGGCGAAGGAACGCCTCGCAGTGCTCAAGGATCCGGCGACGCCGTTGCCCGATGAAACAATGGACAAGAAGAGGACGATTAAGCTCGGTGACACCGCGCTCGAGCTGACCTACCTCGGACTCAACCACTCCGACAGCTCCATCGTCATGCGCTTGCCGAAGGAGAAGCTCATCTTCGTAGTCGACTTTCTTCCGGTCGGTACATTGCCGGGCCGGGGCATGATCGACTTTTATCCCCTCGAGGCAGAGAACTCGATTAAGCAAGTTCTGGCATTGGATTGGGAACGGCTGATCCCCGGCCATCCCGGCGCTCCCGAAGGGCGGCTAGGCACCAAGAAAGACGCACAGGATCAACTCACCTTCCTGCAGGACGTCTCGGAAGCTGTGAAGGTCGAGGCGCGAGCAGGGAAATGTTGGGAGCCGGCGGAGAAAGAGTTGAAGCTGCCGAAATACTCGAGCTGGCACAATTACGACACCGCAATGCCCTTCGTCCTCAGGCGCTATTGCGGCCTGTGGGGCCGCGGCACCTGAGCCGCGCTGTCGAGCGCGCGGTCGGTCTACGGTTGCGCGCAACAGGGGCTGGTAATACAGTCGAGCGCGAGCCATAAAGCCCGACCCCCAGCCGACTGATATTCTTTCCCATCTGTCGAGCCTGACGCCGTATCCTCATATCAGCTACGCCAGGTTCAGCGTGTTGGCCGCGAACATCTCCTCCGGGTTGACCGTGCGCGGCAGGATCTTCTGTTCGTGCGCGAACCGGACGATGGTCTCCAGCGCCTTGCGATTGCGTGCCAGACCGTTAGGGAGAGGATCGTCACCTACGATGCTTCGACGCTTGGCCAGGACTTGTAGGTCGGCCGACAGCTCGGCGGCTGAGCTGAGCTGCTTCAGGAATAGCGCCTTGGCGGCCTCGAAGCCGGCGAACAGCCGGGGCGCGAGCGAGGGATCGGACTGGAGCAGCGCGTCCTTGACCACGACCGTGTGGTTGATGGGATAGATGCCCGTTTTCTGGTACCAGGCGGCTTCAGCCGCGGCCGCCTCGGGGATGAGCGGCTTGACGTCCGGAGAGTCGACCCTGCCGACGCCGATGGCGGCCGCGAGCTCACCCTTCACGAGCATCTCGGCCAGGTTCGCCCCAGGTCGCTCGATCACGTTGGCGGGCTTGCGGTACTCCTGAACGTGTTCTTCGTCGACCACCACCCAGGTGATCTTGTCGAGGTCGACGCCGTACTCCGTCGCGAGAATTCCCCTCGCCCAGACACCGGTAGTAACGGTGTACGCGCGCACGCCCACTTTCTTGCCCTCGAGATCCCTCGGCGACTGCACGCCGGACTTTACGTTATAGACGATCGCGGAATGCGAGAACTGGCGCAGGACGAAGACGGGCAGCGCGGTGAACGGTTTATCATGGGCCTTGGCGGTCAGGTACGTCGTAATCGCCATCTCGCACACGTCGAAGTCGAGCGTGCGGCACATGCGGCGGAAAGCGCCGATGATCGGCGAGATCTCGACGTGCTCGAACTGGACGCCGGGCACCGACACGGTGCCATCCTTCAGGCCTTTTGTGTGCGGGTAGGTCGCGATCGCGGTCTTGAGAACCGTCATGTCATCCTCCTGTTGAGAGAGGCGCTGCAGCTGAAAACACCAATAAGGTTTGTCTTACCCCAACCTTTTTCTGGATCACGTAAAATAAGTTTCGCCGCCTAATGACTCTGCACGCCGGCGGCCTTGGCCGCGTGAATCGCGATGGCATCCATCAGAGCCGGGGACAGACAATCGTAAGGCTCCAGGCCAAGTTCCTTTAACCTACCCCTGACCGCACCCATGTTATTGGGGTTCGCGCCTGACTCGATGATGGATGTTCGATAGCTCGGTGTGGATAAAGTCGAACCCGTAGAACGGATGAGCTTTATTCTCAATCCGGCCGTACATGTGAACGCCGCATTGTTTGCAAGCATGTCGCTGAATGACTGCTTTGGGATCTACGACTGCAAGTTTTCCCCCATTTTTTGTTACGGTGAGGTTGTCACGCGGCACAACGGCGACCTGTGAGAACAATGCTCCTTTCGGTTTCCAGCACTTCGTACAACCGCATACGTGATTGTGCGCGCATTGCCCCTTGATCGCCACTGTGACCCGGTTGTCCGTGCACTGGCATAGCAAGGTCCCGCCCGCAAAGTTCTCCGCCTTGGGTTTTATCCCGCGATCGACTGCAGGGTGTATCGTGATTGGACTCGCCATAACGATTTCCTCCTCTGAAACTACTGAACAAGTTTTGGGACTATGAAATGCAGCCTAGCGACTTTTCACCGATTTGAATTTTTTGAACCGTTTGGCCCTTTGAACTTTAACCTTCAGGCGTGTAACGGGCCATATGTTGGCATGTATATCGCCGCGCTTGACAAAGCGTCAAGACCAAAGAGCTCCGTTCGATTGGTCCCGCGCACAGGTTCTCTCAGAACGATTCGGAGATAACGGCGAACTGGTGACGGCTGAGTCGTCCGCACGCATTGCCTGAAGAACCCCAACAAGTGGCTTTTCATGATGTTGATAAAGGAATTGGTATTATGTCTCCAGAATTCCTTAACGCAAAGTAGCCGACGTCTAAAGTTCAGACCAAAAGAAATACACATGAGAAAAATCAAAAAGCCAACTCAACCATTATCAAGATTAAAAACTTGCCCCGTGAATTTGTGATATCCGTCTCAACGGTCGACAGTCAAAAGTAAAGATGCGACCGGCGTTGTTTGCGCGACTCCCGCTGTTTCGGATGCGCCGTTCTCGACAAGCGGCCTTCGTCAGCGTACAAGTTTTATAATGCCAACCTCCCTAGCTCCATTGAGAGCTACTTTCCTGTCGACTTTTTTGGTGTTCAATCTGCTGGCACTTACCTCGGCCCTTTCGTGGTACGACAAAGGCCATCGGATCGTCGGTTTGATCGCCCAGGCGAATCTCACCGCCGACGCGCGCAAGGAGATTGAAAAGATACTTCCCGGGAGCATGACGCTGGCGGACGCGGCCATTTGGCCGGATCATGAAGGGCGAAGCATACGAGATTTCGATCCCCTCCATTACGTCTGGATTCCCGAGGCTGCCAGCGGCTACGATCAAGGACGCGACTGCCCGGAGAGAAACTGCATGGTTGAAGCTCTCAAATGGTTTTCAGCGGTCATCGCAGAAAAGAATGCTCCGATCATGATGAGGAGACTCGCGCTTCACTACGTCGCACACCTGGTGGGCGACATGCACCAACCACTTCATGCCGGTCGAGCCATGGATCAAGGCGGCATCGATATTCTTGTGTCTTACAGAGGCGGGACAACGAATCTTCACTTTTTTTGGGACACAAACCTGGTAGAGCTGGAAACAGGGAACGAGGAAGAAATTGCCAAGCGACTTACTGCGAATCTCACGGAAGAAGAGCGTCTCAAATGGCAGGCCGGCGATCCGAAACAGTGGACGAATGAATCGTTAATGCTGGTGAGGTCGCACGCGTACGATATCGGACCATCGGTCGAGCTCTCCGATGATTATGTGGAGAAAGCCCGCCCGATTGTCCGACGAAGGCTTGCTCAGGCCGGAATTAGGTTGGCCTGGTTGCTGAATATCGCTTTGAAATAAGGAAAAAGCCCGCGAAGTACAGACTCAGTCCAGTCTCTCAATCGCTCGTCGGAAGCGATCGGGGTTGCCAATGAAAGCCAAACTAGACATCGAGGTAAACGATTGTGTGTAGAAACATCAAAACACTTTTCAACTTCCAACCTCCTGTGACGGAGGAAGAGATTCGTTCCGCGTCATTGCAATTCGTGAGAAAGGTCAGCGGCTTCAACAAGCCATCGAAAGCCAACGAAGCTGCCTTCCTCGCTGCCGTTGACGAAATAGCAGCGATCTCCGGTAACCTTCTCAGCTCGCTCGAGACCAACGCGCCGCCGAGGCACCGCACAGAAGAAGCTGCCAAGGTGCGAGCACGCGCTGCTCAGAGATTCCCTAAGTAATTGGTCACAACTAACCCATCAAGGAATTACGTCCTGCGTTGTGGCGATGTGTCATTGCAAGCCTGGCCTTAGATTGTCCGGTGTCAACGGCATTTTCACCATGAGCGGCCCGCAGCCAGGCTAATTAACACGACGGAGCACCTTTGCGGAGCGTGACTCGACCGGGATTTCGTCTCCTGGTTTGTAGAGCTGCTCTTCTTCTTCCGGCAGCGGCTTGTTCGTATCCAGTACGACGATCCATTCTTTGCCCCAATCTCCCTTTGGGAGGACGAACGGCAGGGGCTCGTAGTGGGCGTTGAACAGCACGTAAAAGCTGTCGTCGACGACCCGTTCGCCGCGGGCATCCGGACTATCGATGCCTTCTCCATTGAGAAAAACTCCGAGCGCTTTGGCGAAGCCCTCGCCCCATTGTTCTTCCGCCATCTCCAGTCCGTCGGGGGTGAACCAGCCGATGTCCGTGACTTTTGCGCCGTGAATGGGACGGCCTTGGAACCACTTGCGCCGGCGAAACACGGGGTGCTGCTTGCGCAGCTGAATAAGCCGGCGCGCGAATTCGAGTAAAGTCGTATCCGCCGAGCTCCAATCAAACCAGGAATCTCGTTGTCCTGACAATAGGCGTTGTTGTTTCCCCGTTGGGCGCGGCCGATCTCGTCTCCGCCGAGGAGCATTGGGATGCCTTGAGATAGAAACAAGGTGGATAGGAAGTTGCGCTTCTGGCGATTGCGCAGGGCGTTCACTTGAGGATCATCTATGGGTCCTTCGACTCCGCAGTTCCAAGAGCGGTTGTTACTCTCGCCGTCGCGATTGTCTTCGCCGTTCGCTTCGTTGTGTTTTTCATTGTAGGAAACCAAATCATGAAGCGTGAAGCCGTCGTGAGCGGTGATGAAGTTGACGCTTGCATAGGGCCTTCTTCCGGTGGCCTCGTATAAATCCGGGCTGCCGGTGATACGATAGGCAAACTCGCCGAGCGTTTGGTCTTGTCCGCGCCGGTAATCGCGCACGCAATCGCGATACTTGCCGTTCCACTCCATCCACAAAGGCGGGAATTTTCCCACCTGGTAACCGCCTTCGCCAACGTCCCAGGGTTCCGCGATGAGCTTGACCTGGCTGATCACCGGGTCCTGTTGAATAATGTCGAAAAAAGCCGAAAGGCGATCGACGTCGTGTAGCTCGCGGGCCAAGGTCGCCGCCAGATCGAAGCGGAAGCCATCGACGTGCATTTCCAGGACCCAGTAACGCAATGAGTCCATAATCAATTGCAGCACGTGGGGATGGCGCATGTTGAGACTGTTGCCGGTGCCGGTATAGTCCCTGTAGTAGCGGCGGTCGTCGGGCATGAGCCGATAATAGGCGGCGTTATCGATGCCCTTGAATGAGAGGATCGGCCCCAGATGGTTGCCTTCGGCCGTATGGTTGTAGACGACATCGAGAATGACTTCGATGCCCGCTTCGTGCAGACCTTTGACCATTTGCTTGAATTCCTGCACCTGCTGGCCGGTTTGCCCGCTTGCGGAATACTCGTTGTGTGGCGCCAAATAGCCGATCGAATTGTAGCCCCAATAATTCCGCAGTCCGCGCTCCACCAAGTGTTTGTCATGAATAAACTGATGGGCGGGCATGAGTTCCACAGCTGTGATCCCCAAACGGGTGAAATGCTCGATGGCCCTGGGGTGCGCCAGTCCCGCGTAAGTTCCCCGCAGTTCCTCGGGGACGTCCGGGTGTTTGATGGAAAAACCTTTAACGTGCGCTTCATAAACTATCGTCTCGTGCGATTGCGTGCGCGGATGTCGGTCATTGCCCCAATCGAAAAACGGATTGATCACCACCGACTTTGGCATGAAAGGCGCACTGTCTTTATCATTAGGCGGACCGTCAGGATTGTTGAAGAAATGGGGAAAGACCGCCTCGTTCCATTGCACTTGACCTTCAATGGCCCGCGCGTACGGATCGAGCAGCAGCTTGGCCGGATTGCAGCGATGTCCTTCCGCTGGGGCCCAGGGTCCGTGGACTCGAAAGCCGTAGCGCTGGCCGGGCCCAAGATTGGGCAAATAGCCGTGCCAGCAAAAGCTGGTTACCTCCGGCAGGTCGAACCGTGTCTCATTCCCCTTTTCGTCGAACAAGCAAAGTTCCACTCGCTCGGCGATTTCTGAGAAAATAGAGAAGTTTGTTCCGGCTCCATCATAAGTAGCCCCTAAAGGATAATCGTTTCCCGGCCAAACTTTTGTCATGGCGCTGTCCAATGATTCTCTAATTTGGGGAATTTAAATCGGTTCGCCTCAGGACTAAAGCTACCGCCTTTGCCGATGCGGCTCAACGTTCCGGCGACTACCTTATCGTTTTAGAAGTCGCTCATGGCGACCGGTGTCACTCGCGCGCATTCCTCTCGAGACCCGGAGTCTTATGCTAAACTCTTGATTTCAAATGACCAAGTAGATTCTAAATTGAATCGCGAAGAGTCGTCGGACAATATCACGATCACAATACCATTGCGCGGTTAGCGCGCAGCCATAGGCCGTGATCGGTGATGTGCTTGCTGCCGCAGTACTTGGGGTAGCTTATGGAAGATTGGTTGTGATCGAGGTGATCTCCCCCAAAACTAAATTACCGAGAGTTGTTTCTATCAGAAATTGGACAGCAGTAGGATGCAAAAATCGGATCGTGGAAATTTGAACGCAAGCCGTTCCAACGATCAACTCGATTCGGCTGTACAAAGGAATGCTGAGAGTCCGGCCTCTGATACGCTAACTCTCCAACACAAATCTTCATCGAATAAATCGAGTGTCTGATTGCCCGGTCTGGCTCCTATTAGCCATTGTGATCTTCCGAACAAATCGCGCATTGTGCAATGCCTCCGGGCCTAACCGGAGCTAGTGTGCAAGCCACCAAAAATTCAGGAAAGTCGAGTCGTGAAAGCCTGACCCAGACTTTGTGTGACCCTAACTTGCCCGCTCTGACCCCGTTAACCGAACGATACAAGACCCTAACCCTAGGCAAGTTGACACAACTCTGCCTAATCGAATAATCTCGCTTCTCAGTCCTCTCCGCGGGGCGTTTAAGGCTTTCGGAAAGGGAAGCATTTCTGTCTATAAACCGACCAGGCGAAATGAAACGAAAATCAATTTTGGCAGATTCCCTTTTCTATTTCCTGGCTGCGGCTCTGCTATCGATACTATCCTCCGTAAGTTCTCCCGTTTCGGCTCAGTTAATAAAATTGAATGTGGGCTACAGCGCTATTAGCGGGGAACAGTTGCCGGCTTGGATTGCGAAAGACGCGCGGATTTTTGAAAAAAATGGTTTGGATGCCCAGTTGATTTACTTTACCGGCGGGACGACGGCCGTTCTGGCTCTTGTCTCCGGCGAGGTTCCTATCAGTCAGGTAGCGGGTCCCGCCGTCGTGAACAGTGCCTTGGCTGGTTCCGATGTCGTCATGGTCGCCGCAGGTGCGACGTCCTTGGACTATTGGCTTATGAGCCTGCCGGAGATCAAAAAGCCCGACCAGCTCAAAGGAGGCTCTGTAGCGATCAGTCGCTTTGGGACCGCCTCAGACTTTGTGGCGCGCTACGCGCTCAACAGAATCGGTTTGGTTCCCGGAAAGGACGTCGCAATTGTACAAGTGGGAGGCGTACCCGATCGACTAGGAGCAGTGCTCGCGGGAAAAGTACAAGGCGCCATCCTCAACCCTCCAGCAAGCTTCATCGGACAAAAGAAAGGGTTGAACATCCTCGCTGATGTCTCCAAGCTGGGTCTTGCGTTTCAATATACCGGAATAGCCACCAGCCGAAGATTTACTAGAGAGCACCCCGACATTGTCAGGAGATACGTCAGATCGCAGGTGGAGGCGGTGAACCGTATCCATACGGACAGAGAAACTTCTTTGAAAGTTCTGACGAAATACTTCGGCGGCAATGTAGAACGGGACATACTGGAGAAGAGTTGGGAGTTACTGGCCAATGAGAATATGCTTCCGAAAAAGCAGTACCCATCTTATGAAGGCCTCAAATTTATTTTAGCTCCCTTGACAGAAAAGGATGCCAAGGCAAGAGCGGCAAAGCCCGAAGACTTTGCCGACTTGAGCTTCATCAAGGAACTTGACCAAAGCGGCTATATCGACAGCCTCTATAAGAAAAAATAAAAAGAAAAACCCGTGAAGCCAAATGTTGCGCCCATCGATCCTGAATTTCTTGGGTCAGGAAATCGGGGTCAGAGTAGTTTTTCATTCCGATACTTGTTCAATAAAATACTTCTCTGACTCCAATTAAGTTTACGAAACCGGCTGGTTCATGCCGCCGGAACGCCCGGCTCTGAGACATCGAGGTAAACGATTATGTGTAGAAGCATCAAAACGCTTTTCAACTTCCAACCGCCGGTGACGGAGGAAGAGATTCGTGCGGCCTCATTACAATTCGTGAGAAAGGTCAGCGGCTTCAACAAGCCATCGAAAGCCAACGGAGCTGCATTCCTCGCTGCCGTTGACGAAATAGCAGCGATCTCCGGTAATCTTCTCAGCTCGCTTGAGACGAACGCGCCGCCGAGGAACCGCACAGCTGCTAAGGCGCGAGCGCGCGCTGCGGAGAGGTTCCCTAGGTAATTGGTCACAGTCCTTTCTGGCCCCAGATTGTCTTTTGAACTGCTTGAACGGTTTGAACCGTTTTTCCATTTGCCCAATCGGCGTTGGACCGCGGTTGCAAGTACCATCGAATCGGCGAGAAGATATAAAGGGTTGGGATCGACTTTTGGCTCAATTTGGGAGCAAACTATCCCGAGAGAGAATCGTCAGCGAGAGGGCAGGCATGAAAGGGCTAAGTTGCGCTAAGTTGTTGTTCGTGATCACGGTGATGATGGTTCTAGCGGTAAGTCTCACTTACGGGGCTGACCCAACCTCCACGGGCCGACAAACCGCGATAGCGACTTTTGCTGGGGGTTGTTTTTGGTGTATGGAGCCACCGTACGATGAAATTGACGGAGTTCTCTCGACTATCTCAGGCTATACCGGCGGAACCAAGAAGAACCCGACCTATGAACAGGTGACGACCGGTACAACCGGCCACGCGGAAGCGGTACAGATTGCCTATGACCCCAGTAAGGTCAGTTACGAAAAACTTCTCGAAGTCTTCTGGCGCAACATTGATCCGCTCACACCCAATGCGCAGTTCTGCGACCACGGAAGCCAATACCGGTCCGCGATCTTTTACCATGACGAAACGCAGAAAAAGCTCGCGGAGAAGTCGAAGCAGGCTGTTCAACGGCGTTTCAAACAATCCGTCGTAACTGAAATCGCTCCCGCCACGGAGTTTTATCCGGCGGAGGACTATCACCAGGACTACTACAAAAAGAATTCGATCCGTTACAAAGTCTACCGTTATGGCTGCGGGCGCGATCAGAGACTCGAACAGCTTTGGGGATCGGTAAAGAGGTGAGCCGCTCAATGCTCGAAAGGTGGTGCGTGTTTCCGAGCGACGCAGCGCAAGATACATACACCGTCAAGCCTCCTCCCCTCGAATGGGTGAGTCGATAAGATGCGACCCCAACTTGTCCTCTTGTCAGCGGAACTTTTCATTGACATCGACGGCGGCGCATGGCGCCGGCGTCGAAAATAAACTTTTCATGGCAACTTAGACCAACGTGCGGAAGGTAACCAGAAATTAACTGTGTCTGAGTAGTCCAACTGTTTTAACGTACTTGAAAGACGGTCGGTTAGCATAAGGCTAACGCGCTCGGTAAAAACAGCAAAAGTAAAAAATTTGACCTGAAGCTTTGACCCGGTCTTGCAATCACAC
>WNGC01002870.1_pt1 | contig 10472 bp, 5 predicted proteins | sample 5400051 | NCBI WGS metagenome assembly WNGC01 (sample SAMN13153368, study PRJNA577476) | soil metagenome | isolation source: 20 cm soil or saprolite under grassland replicate 2 | place: USA:California | collected 2016-06-15 | reverse complement strand
CACCGAAAGACGGTGAGAACGGGTCGAATTCCGAAGTGAAGTCGTCCGTGATAATGCCGGTGAAGTGGGCGGCGACGTGAGCCGAGGTGAAGACCCAGAACTTCGCCAGCGCCGACTCCTGGTCCTGCAATGTCACTTCTTTGCGGTCGCATAGATTGCGAGTAGCTCCGGCGAACGGCGCTACTTCTTGGGACTGCGGGAACAAGCTGATGTAGTCGGGAACGATGCGCGAAGCGCCCACACACGGCCAGAACGTCTCGATACTGCCCGTGTCTCCTTCGTGTCTGGGGACAGCTCCCAAATCCGTGGTCGGATTCTGGGCGTTGTTGGCGTTGTAGGTGGCGCCTACCGCAGCCTGATCAGGCATGATGTAAATGGAGCCCAAGCCGCCGAACTCCTGGGTCACCGGTGCAATGTAGTTGTCTCCGATGAGAATGTTCTTGTCCTCTTCCTTCACCAGTTCATAACCGGGAGGCACAACCATTTCTACTACATATTTGCCGGCGGGCAGCATGGGAGTCCCAGACCTATAAGGATCAGTCGTGTCGGGATTCGGCACGCAGATGGTGCAGTTCGTCCCGGCGGGTTTTCCGGTCGTCGGATTCAGGCCGGTGACGCTGGGGAACTGGTACATGCCGTCGTAAGGCGCCGGCTGCACTTGATTCCAGTTGTGCATACCGTCATAGCACTTGAACTGGGAGTTGCTCGGGATCGTGTGGGCTGGAGTGCCCCCGTTGTTGTACGTGTCAAGCCACATTGGCTGGTTGAACAGCGTGAAAAAGAAGAGATCTGCGGCCGTGCCTGTGTCTCGGGCCTGGCCTGGGCAGTTCATATTGGGATTACCATCGGACCGGAAGCCCTGGGCCCAATCGTCCCAGCTGCTGGTCTTAGTGGTGTCAACCAACCTGAGGGTTTGGGTGATCCCATCGGCGGCCGTCGACTCCTGGTAGAGGTTGATGGTCACTCCCGGCACGTCCGGCGTCCAACTCGTGTGGATCAGCAACGCGGGATCGTCGAATGGCCGCGTTGAGGCGTAGATCACTTCGCCATAGATCCCGCCGTTCTCGGTGCGCGCAAATGGCTTCTTGCCGAATTCTAGGAACGAGTTCTGGCCGGAGAATCCCTGCCAACCTTCGCTCACAACCCAAGCGGGATCGACGCGCCCGGTAGAGCCACCGCTGGTGTCGCCAGCGGGACAGTCCGCCGAATGACAATACCTCGCGCCGGGTACCCGCAGGGCTGGGGGCAGTGGGATCTGTTCGGCGGTGTTCGCCATGTTGCCGCCAATGTTGGAGCTTCCGCACGGTGCCGTTGTAGAGGTGCACGTGCCGTCGGCAGGGCCGCCCGCGTCGTAGACCACGTGAACCCCCGTGTTCTTGAAACGTGTCGAAGTCGTTTCAATAACGTACCAACTGAACAGCGGGAATATCTCGTTGAAACCGGCATTGCCGCTCAGGTCGGTGTTGTTGAAGTTGGAGTAGCTTCCGTCGCGGAAGCGAATGTTCGTGTTCACCAGCGTGAGCCCGGGTTCGGCGTCCTGCCTAACACCGTCGCCGTTCTGGTCGAAGAAGGTCGACGTGTAGATATTCGCCTGCCACTGGTTCATGGCAATGTCGCCCAGATTGGTCGTTCCGCCGGCCAGTCTGACAGGCGTCGAAAGGCCGTCCACTAGCATATCGTTCCACTGGTCAAAGACGGTGATTCTCCAGTCACCATTCGGCAGACCCGCGAGCCTGAAGCTGCCGTCGGCGGCGCACTTGGTGAACGCGAAGTCTTCGCCGTCCGGATCTCCAAAGCTCACGAAGCACTGCGTGAAGGCGAAGCTATCGATCGTGCCGCTGCTATAAAGTCTCTCATCCGGCGTGCGGCTCATGCGCTCGGTTGTGACTTTGCCCGTCACAATATTGGTGCAGTTCGTGCCCGTGACGGTCGGGTCAATGCCCGCGCAAACGCCCGCCTTGCGAGCATTGATGATTTGGGGGTTGGCAAAGCCGATGGCCACATGGTATCCCGCCGGCCCATACTCCTGGAAGAAGCCCGGCTCGCCGACCCGGAGGAAAGAATCGTGCGCCTTCTGGCCGTCCAGAGTGTTGGTTTGGAGCCACTCTTCACCTCTGGCAATTCGGTCAGCTCCCGCCGTGGCCACTACCCCGTACCGTCCCGGCATCAGGTTGGCAACCACGGCCTGACCTGCCAGCGGAGATAAAGTTGTGCCGTCCGCTTCGTACTTCGGGCAGGTAACAATCATGCCCGTGATGCCCGCTTGCGTCGGATTGCTCGTAGGCTGCTTCGAAATCGGGCAGGCATCCTTTCCAGTTACCGGATCAATCGTTCCCGCAAGGCTGTTCGACAACGGCATGTTGAACATGTCATAGGTCATCTGGCCGGTCGAATCACCCGTGCCGCCGGCGTCGTCAAAGAGGACGATTTCAAAGCCTCCCAGGCCCGGCTCGTTCGGAGCTAGGGTGCCCCCCACTCCTCCACCGCCATCCTGCTCACCGTTGACCGGGAAGTCGTCCTGGAACACAAACACGGAGAGCTTCGACGGTGGGAATGGAGTGGCTTGCGCCAACACGGTGACGGCAGGAAAGGTTCCGGTGCTGGTACACGTTACGGCTGGCGACACAGGGATGCAGGCTACCGGAGCGCCACCCATGCCGTGGCCGACAGCTCCGCCTTCGAACGGATTGGCCGCATCGCCCGGCAAAACCGAGATGTAGTAGCGTTTGGTTGGATCCAGATGGACCCGACTGGGATTTAGGGCCGTCTGTTGTGTACCAGGCCTGCAAACGCCATTACCGATATCGCAAACAGACGCGACACCGAGAACCGTCTGGCCGGATTCGCAGGACAGCGGCCCGGTGCAGCCCGTCGCCACTAACGGCATGTAACTGGTGTGGAAATTTGTCCCAAAGGTTGGAACAATTCCGCTGGTCGCGGTCGGGCAGCCCGTCGGCGGAGGATTTGTTGTGCATTTGGGGTTGACGTAGAAGGTGCGGTCTTCCTCAATAATCCAGCGATAGTCGGTGATAGCGGCCCTTGTCTTACCGTCCAGAACCGACACAGCGAGATTGCTCGGCTGCGGGAAAATTAGCGTCACCGTCGCGGACGAGGCACTAACCGTTCCCTGGGAGTTCTGTGCCTTGTAGGAAAACGTGTAGGTGCCCGCCGCGCCGACGGACGCTGTAAACCCGCCATCGCCGTTCGCATCCATGGTGAGCGTTAGTCCTGCTGATGGAGCTGGGGCGTTCCCAGCCGACATGGCAACCGTGAGAGGATAGCCCGCCGCGTCTCTGTCATGGCAGGGATTCGCTACAGTTGGAGTGCATGTATCCCAGAGCGTCGAGAGGACGCCGGCGGGCTTGATGCTCAGCGTTGTGGACGTCGACAGGTACGTTTTGGGGCCAACGCTGATGCCGCTGGCCGCCTCAATTGTCGCCGCACCCAGTGTCACAGTAGCGGTTATACCGGAGGAGCACGTCGTCCCCGTAACAGAACCGTTAGCGCAATACGTAAAGGATGTAGGAGAGCCCAAGTACGTAAACGTCCCATTCGGGTTCAGAGTCAGCCCGGCTACGGTCCCCACGACGTGCACGCCATAGACATTTGTATCATTGGCGATCAGACCTTTGCCTGGATCTGACACGGTCAGACTCTGGCCCGCAATGAGGGAGTTGTAGGTATCAGGTCTGGCGACGACCGCAGCAGCGACCGCAGGTGCCGGAAGTCCGGCGCCATTGACGCTAAGGTAAGCCAGCATGCCGGCGTCGCGCGCGCTCGCGTTGCCCGACAGGCTCAACTCACGATCGAAGACCGGAAGGGCTGAGCCGCCCGCAGCGGGCACATTGATCATCACATCGTAAGCCTTACCTGCCGCCATAAATACTTCGCTCTGCACGCGGGGAATGCCCGGCAGCGGGTTGCCATCTTCAGCGATGAGCGAGAAGCCAGGCAGCACCGAGCTTGTGGTGCCTACCGTCTGCGTCGTGAGCGCCCCCACAATCGAGGGCACATGCATGCGCAAGCCGGCGTTGACGAGGCGCACCAACACATTGCCGGTCACGCCTGACGCTGGCGACGCTGCAAACAGCGAGGTTGGCGCGGCAGCAGCGCTGGTCTTGTTGAACGCAACTCCATTAAAGAGGTAATACAGCGGCGTGTAGTTCACCGCCGGCGGGTAGCAGGTGTGGTAGTTCGACGAACTGGGGTTGCCGCACTGATTTGGCTGGCCAGACCAAACGGCAGTTTCGCTGAAACCCGCGGTGTTGACGGCGGCGTTAACCGTGTTGTTTTGCACCGGGTCGATTTCACTGAGGAGCAGGGGAACTTCTGCATTGTAGGTCACCGCGGGAGTAGTCCCGACCGCTGGGTACGCTGTGCCCGCAGTCGTTCCAGCCGGAGCGGTCGTTACTACCAATATTCCGTACAAGCCCATGGGGCCCTGAATGGACGGGTGTGTACCGGACTCAATCAGGTACGTGCCTGGCTTGAGATTTAACCAAGTCAACGGCGGGCTCGTTGCTCCCGCCGCCACTTCCGTGGAGAACGACTGCACACGGGGTCCCTGCTGCGGCGGCGTGCCCAGCGTGGTGGGGTCGGCGATAGGCCAAGTGGTTTGCTGGGCGTTGGAGTGGTCTGGAGCCGCCGTGAATCCACCCGGCGTCCCGAGACCGCCGCCCAACTGCCCCACGATCACTAGTGAAGTGGGTATTCCTCCCCCAGTAAACGTGAGACTATTCGTAAGGTTGATGGTCAGGCTCGTCCCCGTGGCAACATAAGGAACGGTAATCACCACCGGAGACCATCCGGCAGGCGTAGTCGCCGTCGCTGCCGGCGCCGCTGGATTCAAGGGGCGACAGCCGGGACCAGTAAGGGCCACGGTTCCGCAAGTGTAGCCCCACATCGGCACCACTGACCCATCGGGCAGGGTTACGGTGGTCGGCCCCGCGGTCAGATTGACCGTCTGCTGGCCAAGGGCCACAACCGCGGCGAACGGAAGAATAGAGACTACTCGTAGCGCGGCCTTCAAGATAGCTTTCAAGTTGTTCATTCGCATTGTTCTTCCTCGTCGTCAGTTGGACTCGTCGATCACAAATTCCCGGGAATCAACCAGCATCATCATCATCATTCCGCCAGGGAAAATATTGTTGGTGGTGATCTCGCGCTCGTTGTGCGAGTGCCACATAAAGGCAAATCCAGCTTCGCTGGTGGGCGAGTTGGCGATCGTGCCCGACGGCGGAGTTGTGCCGGTGGGACCGCTTGCGCGCACGGTCGCATCCGGCCCAAGATAAGGGCTGCCGCCGTACCACGCTCCGTTCGTCAAGATGTTCGCATCGGGCAAAGTGGCAGGTCCGAGGCCCGCGATATCGCCGAACGGAGCTGCTTGAAGTGGCTTGTTGTGGTCCTGACACCACTCGAAATAGTTGATTGCAGTGGGGGCATTGGTGTTGTAACCGTTGGCATCCGGAACACAGGAAAGCTTGGCGAGAGGGTCAGAAGAAGCGGGATTGTGACCGTACGCATCCCAGTTTAGACCCTTGGCTGTCCAGTAGAAAATCCCGTCCATGGCCTGACCCGGAGTCGTCGTCGTGGTGAACAGGAGAGGCCCGGCGAGACTGTTAGCCGGATCGCTTTGGCTGACAATCAGGTTCCCGTCGCGCCCTAGGACGCGCACATGGTTACCATGCTCGTGGAACGGGTGTTGCCAGCGGCCCTGGCCGATGATGCGCAGCAGCACCTGCTCACCGGGATGCATGTGAGGATTGCCGTTGTAAGGCTGGTGGGGATACTCGGGGGCATAGTTAGGATCCATGTCGTCGGGCATCGAGCGTCCGTTAATCATGTAGTACGCGGGAAGGTAAGGCTCAGTCGCAACTTCGAGGCTGCACCCGGGAGCGCCAGCCACGCAAGTGCTCCGTGCCGCAACCTGCTCCTGTGCCTGGCGGTGAATTCTGGGATCCATCTCAGAGAACTGGAAGAGATATTCGCGGTCGTAACAGGCCTGCGGGTGATTGTATGCGGCGCGCGCCAAGGTGTAATTAGATTCACTCCAGTGCGCTTGCGCAGTTCGGTTCTGAGCTGCGAGCCCCGAAGTGCAGTTGGTGGGAGTGGCGGACGGGAGCACAATGATTGCTCCATAAAGGCCCATCTCAACCTGCAGGTCGCCTTGCGTTCCGCTGTAATAGGCGCGCGTACCAGGCGACGACGCAACAAACGAGTACGACACCGTGCTTCCCGGAGCCGCCTCCCGCGTCAACAGCCCGGCCACTCCGCTGCTACCGGTTGCCAAATTCAAGCCAGGGAACAGAATCGAGGTGTTGCCAGCCGCCGTGGGCAGGTTATTTGTCAGATTTACCGTGACCGTCTGTCCTTGCGTGACGATCAGCGTGGGCCCCGGAACTTGCATGACATTGCTGCAGACAGTGCCGGTCGTCGGAGCAATGTTGGCTGGAGCCGCCGTGCCTCCACTGCTACAGGCATAACCCCAGGAGTAAACCATCGAACCGTCCGGCTGGCTGATGTAAGCCGCTTGCGCCGTCAGGTTGAAGGTCGTGCCCGTGATGCCAGGAGCCGCAGCATGCGCCGTAGCCGTGAGCAGCAAGGCCACCGCCGCTATTACCACTGGAAGCAGTTTTATAATCGAGATTACTGGTTTCTTATTCATTGGCTTCATCGCTGCGCTCCTAGTTGACATGGACTTCGGTCATCAGCCCGCCGAAGTTCTCTGCATCGTTTGACAGGTGGTCAAGATTGGGGGTGTAGAGGTAATAGGTACCCGTAGCCATCGGCGTAGTGCAGCTGCCCGTAGAAGCACGAACCGCACACGCGTCCAAAATTACATCCAGCGACTCGCCACCACCCAGCGTGATGGAGTTGGTGTTGTAGTACAGATTATTTCCCGCCTGATCCCGCAGCAGCTTGGCGTTGATCGCGATGACCTGCATCGAGATCCCCAATGAAGCCAACGTCTGAAATTCCGTAACGTCGAGGTCGGAAATGCGCAGCAGCGCCTTCTTACCTGCCGGAATGTTGATGATCGTGGGCAGCGGCTGGGCGAAGTGGTCGACGCCATCCGCCGACTGCGTCTTCAGCGGACCGGCCGTGACCGTGTCGGGGTAGCTCCGGCCATTCAGTAGGAAGTATTTGTCCTTCATGTCTACAAAGTTTTCAGGGTTGAAAGTCATCCCGACAAAATGGAAATTGGGGTCGAAACCGTGAATCTGAATGGGATACTCGACATCGTATGCGGTCGAGCCGTCCCCGTCGTTATAGGCATACTTGGCGCCACCCGAGACAAGGGTGTTCACTGTCGGCAGAGGATTGCTGCAAAGGATATCAGGGGAGGTCGTAACAGTTGGGCTCACATTATCATTGGGTCGTCTGCAGGCTGTCCGCGGATCGGTCTCCTGTAGCTGGAGCGCGGCATAAAGGGTGGTGGTGCTCGGTACTCGATTCTGCCGTGGGCGCACATAAATTTGCCCGACCATGCCCATCTGCAAGTGTTCAGGCGGCGTAATGTGGCAGTGCCAGAAGTAAGTGCCAGCATCCGGCGCGAGATAGTAATAGGTGAAGCTGCCGCCGATATTGATGGCGACCGAGGCATCCGGGACGCCATCATAAAAAGACGAGGCGTTTGGGTAACCGTGGAAGTGAACGGTGTGTTGCTCGAACAGGTCCGGCCGCATGATCATGCCGACGTTAGTGAGAGTCAGGAAGAATTCGTCATCTTCGTCGATCGCCATCAGGGGTGCCGGTATGTTGCCGTTCATCACCCCGACATCCTCAATGGGGCGGGGATCCACGTGTCCATCAATGACGCCCCCGTTATCTAGGTCGGGAACCAACCCCACGGCGCCGTTGTACGAAAACCCGCTGCCCGTGGTGGCAGGATCACCGGGCTGCAGCGGCGCCCCCGAATACACGGTATTGAAAACGTTCGGGAACTCTGTACCGGGCTGGCCGGAAGCGATGTCCCGGAGCCCAGACAAGGGTCCGAAAGAGAACAGGTAGGTCTGCGTGCCGTCGCCCATGGTCGCGAAACCATCGCCGCCCGAGATCTGCTGGCATTTGATCGCGCCATTCACGTGGCCAGCATGTGACGTCACATAGGTCTGCCCGCTCGTGAAAGTCGGAGCTGTGTAAGCAGGTTCCGAATTATTGTTGGCCGCCGTCGGGTGGGTTATGGTGCTGGTTGGACACTGAACCCGGAATGACTGAGCCCTCGCGACCCCCGTCGCAAGACAGACAAAAGCGATAAGCAATCCAATATGGTGCAGCTTTCTCATGACTTGGCAATCTCCTTCCAGACCTGCGGGTGCCCGAGATTCACGTTCTGTTTTCTGACCAATGAATGAAACAGGTGCGACAACGGCTGCATGATAGCGACTCCTATCCAGGAGTCCTTGCCCATTCGCAAACGCCAGAGGAAAATAATCGCGAGGAGGAATTATCCCTTGCAAACAAGGGACAGCGCATTATATATTAACGTACAGTTACGTAGTCTTATGGATATGCTGTGTAGATGCGCCGGATCTATAGCGCCGTGCTGGTTGCGTACAACGATTCTGCCTGGCTTGCTGCATTTACGGCCCGCAAAGTGTTTGGTTTTTGTCTCCCTGCTATCAAAGACTGGCACGGGCGCCACAGTTATCTTCTGCAGGCCACCAAGGTGAACTCTCTCGCGCACGCGAAAAGCGTCACTCCTCCAGCGCCGATTTTTCCGTGGTCATCGAAAAGTCGGAGCGAAGTCACGACAACGATACTGAAGAGATCGATCGAATTGGGAAGCCCCACGGCAAGGAAGATCCAGTTCGAGGGCTCCAAACGCAGAGAGGGAGTTCAGCACCGTGTGCCACGTCTTGCATTCGAATCAAGAGGTCACGCTGCGCGACTGCGCGACTCCTTAAATTCGCTCATCCTCCAAACCTGTGGGGGGGTCTCTTACTGATTACACTTGGCGATCACGAGTCGTACAAACCTGGCTTCAGGCAACAAAGGCACTCTCAGCAGGTTCTTGATTGCAGCCAGCATGATACAATATGGTTATGAAGCAAACGCGAAAAGTACTAGAGCCGCGCGAAGAGACTCGGAAAAAAATGCGGCCGATAACACGGGATACTTTCACGGCTATCGTCGATAAAGCGATTAAGACGCCTTCCAGGAAGCCCGCTCCAAAATCGATTTGAGCGCCGGCTTGCCGCCCTTTCGTCGATTCAGCCGGCTGCTTTTCTCATGCAAGCGAGCTCGCCTGTCTTTCTCGCTTCCGTTGCGAGAGAGACCGCCGACTGCCCTTCTGGCGCAAGACCAGCTACATTTCCATCGTCTATCTTTGCCGTTGGCCGCTCCGATTGCAGGTGCTCATTGTTGAGCAATCGCCGAATCTCACAGAACGTGCGCCATGCCGTCTTGTACGTAACGCCGGTTTCGCGCTGAATTCGCTTCGCGGATATACTGCTGTTTGTGGAACCCATTAGGTATATGACGTAGAACCAAGTCTTGAGTGAAGTAGAGCTCTTCGCAAAAACAGTCCCATTGAGCGGGTAGATGTGATTCCCGCAGTGGTTGCAGGCGTACGCTGTACGGCCAGTCACGCGGTGATGCTTACGTTCGACGCCGCACTTCTGACATTTAGTGACCCCGTTGGGGCAGCGCTGCTCTTTGATGTATTCGAGGCAGGCATCATCATTCGCAAATTCGCGGTTAAAATCAGTCACCGAATAGAACCCTTCTTTTGCGATGCTCCTTCTGGGCCTCATGTCCGCCTTCCCGAGATACCGGGCGTATTGCCATACTTGTATTCAAGGGATAGATACAGGTTGGTGGCTGAAAACCGCGTGAGAAGCAGAATCGCTCCTTGCGACTGCAGTTTCGACGGTTCGCCCGCGGATCGAACACCCACTATGGCCGGTTCAGAAATTGTAGCCTCCCTTCCCTATAAGCAGCTCCCCGAACCTGGAAATTATCCAGTCTTACATAGACCCAAGAGCCGAGGGACATTGTGAACCTCGATCACTTCTCTTCGAAGTTTCAAGAGCCCCTGATTTTCCCAGTTGGTGAGTATCCGGCACACGGTGAACGCGGCCATGGATGTTATCTGCGCCAGTGCCTCCTGCGAGACGTTGATTTCAACATGGCCGTTTACGTTACGACCTATTTGATCGAGTAAACGAGCTAACCCATGAGCCAGCCGTGGCGCGACCGTTTCAGTGGATACTTCACAAAAACGGCGTTCAAGCTCATGGAGGCGCTGTTCAAGGATGCGCTTTACGTTGCATCGGAGGCTTGGGAAACGTTCCATGGCAGCCTCGAAAGTCGCTGCATCCCAGGCAAGCACGTCGCAATCCTGAGCTGCTTGCGCAGTCGTGGAGTGCCTGCTCCCCGGCACCAAAGCAAGCTCGGAAATTACTTCGCCAGGGATGCACAGCCGAAGGATGACTTCCGTGCCGCGTTCACTGAATTGCGTTATCTTCACA
>WNGC01002869.1_pt1 | contig 10472 bp, 8 predicted proteins | sample 5400051 | NCBI WGS metagenome assembly WNGC01 (sample SAMN13153368, study PRJNA577476) | soil metagenome | isolation source: 20 cm soil or saprolite under grassland replicate 2 | place: USA:California | collected 2016-06-15 | reverse complement strand
ACCTGCTGCAAATCCAGGAGAAACTCGCGGAAGCTCAGGCGGAGCTCGACAGCGAAGCCACGCAGCGCAAGGTCCTCGCCAACGAAACCGAAAAGGTGTATGTCGAAATCGCCTTTCACGCCGAACAGCGGACGATTAGTCGCGGCTCCTTCGCGTCCGTCGGCGAAGCGCTGCGGGATTTCGGCTCCGTCCTTGGCGACAGCCTTGCCGCTCTCATTACCGCCGTCGCGGCCATCATTCCCTGGTTGATCGTGATCATTCCCGGGTTATGGTTCTTGATCAAAGCCGTTCGCCGGTTCCGGGAGCGTCGGCGTGCCGCGAAGGCAGCCACACCAGCCGCGTAGTCTAGCGGAGATCTTCGATTTCTGCCGCTTCAGCAATGAATGCTCGTAAGCGCCGTTACGGTAGAAGTGGTTCGTGAACATCCAGACCCTAAGAGATTCCGCCCGCCGGAAAGATGCCTCCAGCCGGACTACGAGTTTCGGGTCCAGCATATTCGCGATGTTACGTCGGTTGCCATCCGTGCCGCTAAGTTTTTACTTTTGAGCCGACGTTTCCGTAAAAGTGTGGGCGAAATTTTCCACCATCGGATGTTTCAAATGACTTTCGAAAAACGAGGGAACGATCAGGGAACATTATGCGTTCCGGACCGATCCATAGACTCACTTTGTGCTCCCTGTAGTTCCTCGTAAGTCCTTGAAATTCCATGCGTGGTTACATTCGACTCCCACACGCTTCCGCCATATCTAGTTGCAAAAAACGAGGCGGCAAAAGGCGGCATTAAGGGATATGCATCCGGTTTTTGTGAGCAGTTCTCGGCGGCGCGAGTGACAACCGGATCCCAAAATGCCTGAATTGCCCGTGATCCAAAACTTAAATCGAACTGTCTTCAAGAGTACAACCTCGGCCGAGATGCGCTTCCGACGACATCACAGGCTTTCCGCTACATCAAAATCAGCTTCCCAGACCCTCTTTTCTTGCGAGTGACAGGCGTCAGCCCACTCATGATAAATTCTGCTTAACAATACTCAGTCCGACGTCAGGGCAGATGAGACGGGCCTTACAATGAAGCCGTTTTTGAAGTCAATGGAGGAATCCCGGGCATTCTTAGTCCGGCACGCCCCCTCCGTGACGTTTTCCTATTTAGGACGAACGAAGCGGATTCCTGTGGTTTTCGCTTTTGCAGTTCCATCCTCTCAATAAACCAAATGATGATCTCCCTTGCCGAACTGCAGAGCCTTTATGACCAGAACCGGTTCTTAGAGGCATTCCGCCAAAGTGCTGAATGCTGGAAGCCTTCCCAACGATTGGATGACCTTTCTTCAGACGAATTGATTTTTGGCGGGAGGCTGGCGGCGCGCTTGGGAGGGCAACGACTGTCTCGTTGGTTACTTCGAGAGGCGTTGGCGCGAAATCCATCGGATGCGCGAGTACGGTACTTTACACAGGGGTTGCGCCGGCGCGGATGGAGACTGTTTGAGGAATTGCGACGGTGGGAAGTGAATCCGGACCTAGAACGTGCGGACGTTAATACTCAAGCGAGTTGGCTTGCGTCACAAGCGGTCGTTTGGGCGTCACTACGAGACTTTGCGCGGGCACACGTATGCATCGAGCGTGCGAAGTCGCTGGAAACCAGGGAGAGTTGGGTATTCAGTTGCGCGTCGGATGTACTTGGACTGGAAGATAGGTGGGACGAGGCGTTGAAATCCGCAGAGATTTCCTGGGAGATGAATGCGAGAACACCGTACGGCGCTCGCAGTCTTGGCAATAGCTTGGTTAACCTGCGGAGAATTCGCGAGGCAACAGAGCGATTGTCCACTGCCGCCGAAGAGTGCCAGTCGTTTGAGGTGGCGCAGATGGCGTGCTGGCACGTCTGCGCGCTGGCCGAGACAGTGGAGGGCGAGGAGCGCGGCCGAGCGTTGGGGAGAGCGGAGGAATTGGTGGAGGAGCTTCCGAAGTTGGCGCCACTGGCGGACCGCGAGACGCAAGGCTGGTTCGCGAGAAGCCGGCTGGACATCGCCGAGCTCAAAGACGATCACGCGGGCATGGAGCGCTGGGCTAATGAAGTGCGCTCTCCGTTTCATCGCAAACTGTTGGAGAATCTGCGCAAGAATCCGCAAGGGCTGCGCATTCGAATGCCATTTCGCCGCGCAATCCAGAAATATGAGGAGTGCTTGCCGACCAGTGTCACGTCCGCGCTTGCCGCGATGGGGGCTCCGATGGACGCCGAAGCCATGGCTGCGGAGATTACATTTGGAGGCACAGCAGAATGGGCCGCCGCAGAATGGCTGGAAGGGAAAGGAGTCGCGGTCAGGTTCTTTGCCGTGGAGCCGGAAGTTGCCAGCCGCTTGATCAGAAATGGCTTTGCGTTTGTGATGACGCTCGAAGCTGATGCGAATGCCCACGCTGTGGCGGTAGTGGGATTGGATGAAGCGGCGGGGACACTCATCGTTCACGATCCGAGCACACTGCGCACGACCGAGTATCGGTTGGAAAGCATTGGAAAAGAGGAGACGCCGCTAGGCCCGCGCGGCATGGCCCTGGCGACACGCGACAAGACAGCGCTGCTGGATGAGCTGTTGCCCAAGAATGATGCCGAGGCGGCTGCCGCCAGGGCCGCTCACCTTCGGGCGATCACGTTGGGCGGACCAGCGGCCGCGAGGGAAGTAGTTGAGAAGCTGGCCGAACGACAGCCGACCCATCCCATCACCAAATTGTTGAAGGCAATGCAAGCGGTTGAAGACGGAAGAGTGGGCACGGCGGTGATTGAATTCCAGAAGCTGATGAAACAGTTTCCGGGATCTGCATTCGTCCGCGCCAGACTCTTAGGTTGTTGCCGGTCACTGGGAGACGCAGCGCTGATGCGCAGGACACTTGCCAGCGTGGTGGAAAGGGGAATACTGCCGGGGATTCAGTCGCAGCAGAGCTGGTTCTACCCTCCGGGCACTTACGTGAGCGAGTACGCGGATTGGTTGCGCGCTTCAGCGGAGACGCGAGAGCAGGCGCGCACTCTGCTACATGGCGTGATTGCCAGAGAAGCCTCGTGCGCGCAAGCGTGGCATGTGCTTGGTGATCTGTTATGGGAGGAGCGTGACCTGGAGGGAGCCGTTCTCGGGTATCGAATCGCCGCGGGTCTCGCGGGGAGCAGCGAGCATTATGCGCGGGCCTACTGCGATGCGCTTGCAAACGTCTCACGGCGGGAAGAGGGGCTGGAATGGCTGGAGAAACGTGTCCAGCGCTTCGGCGGCTCACCCCGTGCGGTTGCAACCTGGATCACGTGGATTAAGGCATTGGAGGATTGGGGACACCCGGAACGCGCTCTGGCCGCTTGTGAAGAGTCGCTGAAAAATCATGTGCGCTCCCCCGACTTGCTTGGCTTCGTGGTTCCGTTTTTGGCGCGAATGGGCCACTGGGAAAAGGCCGATGCGCTTCTCAGCCAGTTGAAGGCCGCGGGGAACTCCGCGCTATATCACGAAGCAGCAGTCGATTTTCATCATCGACGAGGCGAGCTGAATAGGGCCGTGGACCACGCGGCGGCCTGGGTGCGGGAATCGCCTCTCGCCATGGAAGCGAGGCGGGAACTGCTACGGCTAGTGACCAAGAGAGATGGGACGGAAGCTGCCCTGGAGCTAGCAACACGATGGTTTGCGGAACATCCTTGCCACGATGATCTGGAGCAACTCTATAGCCAGTATCTGGAGCAGGCGTCAGCGCCACGATGGAAGAAGTATGCGTTGCTGCTGCGGCGGGTGAAGCGAAATCCGGAAGATGGATGGGCCTGGCGGGAGATTGCATTCAACTGCATCGCTGACTACGAGTCCAAAGATGCGCGGGGCCGGGAAAAATTGAAACGCCGGCTCCCGGGCCTGATCGGGGAATGCGAACGAACAGCTCCGGAGGATGCGGCAACCATGCGCGTGCGGGCGCAATGGTGCGAGGTACGTGGGGAGTGGGCCGGGGCGATCGATCACTGGATGGGCTCCATCAAACGCGAACCTCACAGTATGTATACCTATCGCCAGGTCTGGGAGTGCTTAGCAAGATCCAGTGCGGAGCAACGAAGGGAACTATGGCTAAAACTTTCGGCAATGCTGTTGAGCTACCCGGGGCGGCTGGATGCCGCTCGTGAAACTATTATGCTGGTAGCGCGCCGATTCGGCGTTGCGGAAGCGGAGGAGGCCGTTTCCACGTGGAATAAATTAAGACTGGACGACCCCGAAGTAACCGAAGCCTTCGCGAACCTCTTGCTGGAACAAGGCCATGGACAAACGGACGCGCAGCGCGCGCTGGAGTTGTTGCAGGCAGCAGTCGAGAGGTTTCCATATCACCTGGGCCTGAGGTTTTCCCTGGCCACTGCACAAAGGAAGTTGGGGAATTTCAACGAAGCGGAAGGAACATTGGCGGAGATCATCCGCCGGCACCCGGAGAATTCCTCCGCGAAAATTCAATTGGCGCGAGTGCACGAGCGTCACGGCAGGATTGAAGAGGCGCTTAAAACTCTGGCAGCTGCGGCCGACTGCGATCCCCAAAATGTGGACATCCGTGAGGTGCAAGCGCGGATTTTGATTGGCGCGGGCCGCCACAAGGGGGCCCGCAACGTCCTGGACGAAGCTACCGTGAAATTTTCCAAAAGCGTTCCGTGGCGTGAGCGGGCCATCCAGCTCTATGCAGATTGCGGGGACAACGCAGCTGCGGTACGCGTTGCACGCGAAGGCATTGTCGTGCATCCGCAAGGCGCTTATCTGTGGTTCCTCGTGGGCAGAACACTGAATGAAATGCCGCGTTTCGCGGCGCAAGGGGAGGTGGAGTCCTGTCTGCGCCGAAGCTTGGAGCTGAATGAAGGTCTATTCGTGGCCGCAGACTGGCTTGCAATGTTGCTTGTGGAGCAGCGCCGCTATGACGATGCAGAGGAGGTGATACGGAAAATACGGGACCGGCTTAGTGATCCTTCCCCAGCGATGGGCCGTCTGGCTTGGATTCGCCGGGCGAAGGGAGATAAACAAGGAGCGCGTGCGGAGATGGCGGCTTTGCTGCGTGAAATGCCCTGGTACGGCTGGGGATGGGGCGTTCTGATCGAGTGGCTGACGGAAGACAAGGCTTGGGAAGAGGCGCGGAACCTGCTGGCTACCGTTCGCCCGGAAGTAAGAACCAACACTCAATTTCGCCAGCAACGTCTGATGGTGCTGGAGAAGGCTGGCCTTCCGGCCGTTGAACTCGATTCCGAATGGAGCAGTTTGTTGCAGGACTTCCCCGAAGAGGTCCCGCTGCATCTGCTTCGTTACGACTCCTTGGTAGGCAGCAAACGCTCAGCAGAGGCCGCCAAAGTACTGGAGTCGATCCGGCCCATCGATCCGGACAGCCCCTTTGTTCTAGCGCGATTTGCGGAAGTGTTGGCCAACGATCCCAGTAGAAAAGAACAAGCCGTCGAGACTCTGCTTCGGATCATGTTTGAAGTGGCGGAAGGCTCGGCGTGGCCTGCTGACTACGGTTGGAAAGCGGTGCGGAGCGCGAATTTAGAAGACGTAGCCTATCAGCGGGCGTGCGAGCTGCTGAGTCAAGGGAAACGGCCCACATTGGGGGCCCTGTCCGTCGTGGCGTCGTATGCCGTGCAACAAGGGAATTCGGAGAAGCGGTCCCTGCAACCCTACTGGCGCACGTGGTTTCCGGATCGTGGGGCGCGCGGCGTACTGCACCTGCAAAAAATGGTGGATGCGGCGGCGTGGTCGTCCAAAGATCGGTATCGTGCAAGTCTGATGAGGCAGTTAAGCGACGCAGGCTATGCACGGCTGGTGGCCCGCTATTGGAAGAAGAACAAGGCGGCCGTGGAGGGTGACGTCGACGCGTGGGCGGAAACAGCACGCGCCCTGGTGGTGCTGAAACGCAAACGCGAGGCCCGAGCCCTCCTGCAAAGTTGGCGGGAGCGAAGTGGAGTGGGGATGTGGGCGGTCGCCAACTACGTGAACAGTTTGACGGGGGCGCGGGCGAAACAATTGGAAGAAGTGAGTTCCGCTTGCCGTGACGCCCTTGCGGGACTTCCGCACGATCACTGCGCAAAATATCTGGTACATCGGCAAGCGGAAGCGTGTGCACTGCTTGGGGACCGGCAGGGACTATTGGAAACCTGGAAGCAGTACCGTAACTATTTTGATGGCAAGTTGGAAAAGAGCGAGTGGTTCGAGACGCGGCGAAGATATCTGCTGGGGGATTTGGTGATTTTGGCGCGATCGTTGGAAGAAAACAACCGGAAGATGTACAACAAGGTGCTCCGGAGTTTGCGATGGAAAAAGATTGCAGGGAGGCTACAGTTGCAGAACACCAGCGGAAGGAAAGCGAACCTTCGCTGGTGGTGGGTGATCTGGGTGTTGTTCATGTTGCTGAGACTGCTCTTTCAGCACCCTTAGTAGGATCGTGAGAACCACAGGAGAGTTGAGGGTGCCCAAAAACCCCACTTCTATCCCAGTCGCAAATGACTGATTCCGTGTGCCCGAATTCCCTGTTTTTATTTGCCCACAAAGAGTTGATTTTGGGAGGGAAAGAAGTACCGTGGCCCGTTAGGTGTTAGGTCCGTAAAGGTCGGACTTCGTTGTCATCTTAGGGCCTTAGGCCCGCGAAATCTCATGAAAATCGCTTAGAGGTAGAATCGCAACGGCCTAGAGCGGCGAGGTCGAAGCCACATTGGAGAAGTCGAGGCTGTTTCGTTGTCTGATCCGGAGCGTGCGTGTTTGAGCGAATAATTGGGCGTCGTTGTGTTCCCCTGCGGGAGCGGCGATAGCCCGCGACCCTGGTTAAAGTAACCGCAGCACGCTCTCCGCTCCCGGCCAGGAGGAACGCATGCCTTATAGGATAGCGGGAATCGATGTTCACAAGAAGATGCTAGCCGTAGTCGTATCCAACGTCGAAATCGAAAGCGAGTACCAGTTTGAGCGGCGGATGTTTGGCAGCAATCCCGAACAACTGCGATTGCTAGCTGCATGGCTGCTCGAGCAAGAAGTCGAAGAAGTGGTCATGGAATCGACGGCCCAATATTGGAAACCAGTCTGGGAAGCACTGGAACGGCACTGGAAACCGGCGCGCCAGAAACGGGAAGGTGCAGGCCGGAGGTCGGGAACGTTGCATCTGGCCCAGGCGCAGTCCAATCGCGGGCCGCGGGGGCGCAAGAAAGATTTCCGAGATGCCGAACGTCTGGTCAAGCGGCTGGTGGCTCGGGAATTGACTCTGAGCTTTGTGCCCGATGCCGAGCAGCGTCTGTGGCGGACGGTGACGCGGAGAAAGTACCAGTTGACGCGCGATCACGTGCGGTTGCAGAACCAATTGGAGTCTCTCTTGGAAGAGGCCCACATTAAGTTGTCTAGCCTGGTCTCGGATCTACTAGGTGCCAGTGCACGGCGCATGCTGAAGGTTGGTAGTCGCAACGCTGGTTGTATGCGGCGTGGTGCTGATACAGTTGATGGTCACAAACGCGCGCGTTGCTGGATGTGCGTCTGAGGTGCTGAAGACACCAGCCCTCTATCTGGAGCACATTGGGGATGAGGACAAACCGATAGAACCCATAGTCATTGCCGCGAGCCGGCCGAACGAGCGAGAACTTGGCTGTGCGGTCATTGGAAGTTCGTGGAGATGGGCTGCGGTCTTCCTAGTTAAGGAGGAAGAACTCGCGCAAGCGAACAAACTGTTGAAAGGGAGTAAGTCCGGCGGCGAAGGAACCGCACAGCCGAGGGAGTTCCGATACGTTCTAGTCTCGAAACTCGGGACAGTAGAATCCGGCATACTCGACCCAACGCAATCCCACGATACCATCGCAGCCCTAGCGGCATACTTTGACGGCCGTCAGCCAGAATTGCACGAACATCTGACCAATCAGAGATTCTAAAGTGAGGTTATAAAAAACGGCGCTGTTTCCGTTAGAGCCGTCGGCCAAGTCCTGATAAGGCGTAACCGGACCGACACTAAGGCCCGGAACGGCCCGAGAACGTGCTTTGATCAAAATGAGCAGGCCTCATTTCATTGTGAAGCGTTTCTCGAACAGTTCCTGTGATAGTTTGGCTCCCTCCTCTGTAAGCGCGACTGACTTGGCCTTCGTTGCCGGATTTGAGATGAAGCCTTTTTCATGCAAGGAATTCATCACTTGCCAGTCGTGGCCCTTCCAGGTTCTCAACCCAAATTTGTCCTTGAAGGAAGTCAATAGAGCAGTGCAAAAACCGTCTGTTCAACTTTTTCCTGATCAATGTCCATCGATCACCACCTTACAGTCCCGGAACGTGAGAGACCGAATCTTTGAATTGTGACCCGAATGGTACTCATCTGCGGCCTGATACAGTTCTTGGCTACAACCTCACTTGTTTTGCCCGGGTGTAAGTCTGAGGTACTGAAGAAACCGGCCGTCTATCTTGACCATATTGGGGCTTCAGACAAGTCGATATTCCCAATAGTCATCGCCAGTAGCCGACCGAACGAGCAGGAACTTCGCCGTGTGTCTATTTCGTGGAGATTGGGGGAGGTCTTTCTGGTTAAGGACGAAGAACTTGTGCAAGCCACCAAACTGTTGAGAGGGACTAGGCACGTCGGTGAGCGAACAGGACAGCCGGGGGAGTTCCGATACTTTTTAGTTTCTAGACTCGGAACGGTAGAATCCGGAATAATCGAGCCAACGCAGTCCCACGAGACCCTCGTTGCCCTGGCGACATACTTTGACGGTCGCCAGCCAGAATTGCACGAACGTCTAACATTTACCAATCAGAGGTTCTGAGCTGCCGGGTGCCCCTGGTGCTGGTTTTGCACCTAGGTGTTTTGACTTTTTTCCGTCTAGTAAGAACGCGCAATGATCGCGCTCCTTCAACAGCTCCTCGTCGCAATCCTCACAATCACGCTCGCTATCCGTCACGCTGGTGAGCCGGCCGATGGCGTCCTAACGGTCATAAGCGCGGTTACCGTGGAGCGCCGCAGAGCGGATAGAAGAGCCATGCCTTCGGCATGGGGAGTGGGGTGGACACCGCCACCCCAAACCCTGATATGCAGTTTGGGGGTGGCACTCGTTCGTGATCCACCTCGATGATTTGCTCTACTTGTATAGCGTGGGCTGCCATTCGACTTTTGCAGACCATCAAAAAACGCCTTCGGATAACGAGCTGGTTATCAGATTCGCCGCGCGAAGCATCCTTCGCGCCTCGCAAGTCGTCCAAATAGGAGGAATGGCAGTGTATAATCACATTATGGCTAAGGATGTGATCCACATTTCGGAAGCGGAAGCGGCGAGCAAGTTCGCTTCGCTGATGGCCCGCGTTCGTGCAGGCGCGGAAGTCATTATCGAGAATGATGCCCGACCTGTTGCGGTCCTGCATCCCGCCGAGCCGGTACGCCGCACCATCTCCGAATGCATTGCTCTCTTACCCGAGGACTCGATGGCTACCATCGATCCTGACTTCGCAAAGGATGTTGAAGAAGCAATCGAAAGCCATCGCGAACCGTTAAATCCGCCCGCATTGGACTGATCCTCGACTCCAGCGTTCTTGTCGCAGCGGAACGCCAAGGCACGAACGCCCGGCAGATGCTCTCAACGATCTCTGCAAAAACAAGTGAGACGGAAATCGGCATCTCCGTGATGACCCTGATCGAACTGGCGCACGGCGCAGCTCGCGCCGATACGCCGGATCGCAAAGCAAAGCCGCGTCAGTTTATCCAGGAGTTGCAAGTTGCGTTACCGATCCATCTTGTTACAGCGGCGGTAGCGGTTCGTGCCGGAGAAATCGACGGCGAGAATCAGGCCCGAGGGGTGCGGCTGCCACTGTCTGGTCTGCTCATCGGTGTGACGGCACTTGAACTCAGCTAAGGCGTGGCGACGGCCAACATTCGCCACTTCCAGATGATCCCCGGCCTCACAGTCGTGCAGTTCTAACCGAAGAACCGCCCTCTCGATCACAAAGGAAAAAATCTTCGAGCCGTTCACCGATGCCGTTGAAGACAACGGACGGAGCGGACGGAGATCGCTGCTGGTTGGGCAACAGCGGCTCACGTAAAATCCAGTCATGCGAGCGTCGGGCGTGACGACTTGACCGCTTGGGAATCCATGATTTTGTAGGCTCAGTGCAGCAATCTGATTAACAGATACGTTTCATACCAAGCTTGCTCCATTGTCAGCTCAGCTTTGCACGCGAGCGCGCCGGCCACGCTGCCAGAGAATATCTATACCAAATCCGGTGAAAGTACAGCGGGTCAGCGACGCTCGAACTATTCCGCCAGCTGTGGGAACGTGGAGGGAAGAAAAGCTGAATGTTCATAGATTTCCATATTGTGAACATACGTGCTATGCTCAAAATGGGAGGATGAGCGTATGGCCTTAGCTAAGACGAGGTCCCACAAGCATTTTCAATTAGACGCGGGAAAGCTCAAGCGCGCCCAGAGGGCGCTGCGGGCAGAGACAGAAACGGAAACTATCGAGCGTGCGCTCGACGTTGTTATCACCGAACACGCGAGAA
>WNGC01002868.1_pt1 | contig 10473 bp, 10 predicted proteins | sample 5400051 | NCBI WGS metagenome assembly WNGC01 (sample SAMN13153368, study PRJNA577476) | soil metagenome | isolation source: 20 cm soil or saprolite under grassland replicate 2 | place: USA:California | collected 2016-06-15 | reverse complement strand
CGCCGCGGGTCACCGGCCGTGTTTCTTCTGCCGTCGTGAGGCCGCAGAGGCCTTTCGTAACGCCTGGGCGCTCGCCAGGGCGATAGGGACGCCGCGGGCCGCAGAAATTGATGCCGTCCTGCACGCTGAGCGGCTCGACCACGGACGCAAGCGGCTGCATGCCTTGCCGGGCCCGGCGGACGAATTGCCCGACGGCAGCGTGATTGCAGCAGCAGGTAACGCCTACATCCTTGCGCGGGGCCGGGCGTTCCAGTGGACGGCGCAGGGCTATGAGGGCCCTTTACAAATTCCTCGCGCCGATGTGCTGCTCACCCCACCTTCGACGCTGGGAGCGCTCCGTGCCGGTTACCGGCCGGTGCTGCACCCGAGTATCGATACGATGCAGGCCGCAACCACTGATGCCTGACCTGTTTGCTACGGCGGGAGCCGCCGAGCCATGGGACGAAATGATCGCGCGCGGTTCCGTGCTGCTGCGCGGTTTCGCCCTGCTGTTCGTAGACAACATTCTTGTCGTACTTGGCGATATCACTGCACAGGCGCCGTTCCGGCATATGACGACGCCATGGGGCGCGGCGATGTCGGTCGCGATGACCAATTGCGGAGAGGCAGGCTGGCTGACTGACCACGCGGGCTACCGCTATGATCGGATCGACCCCGAAACCGGCCAGCCGTGGCCGGCGATGCCGGAATGCTTCCGCGAGCTGGCGAGCCGTGCCGCGGATCGGGCCGGCTATCCGGGTTTCGTGCCGGATGCGTGCCTCATCAACCGCTATGCGCCGGGCACCAGGCTGAACCTGCACCAGGACCGGGACGAGCGAGACTATGCGCACCCGATTGTCTCGGTGTCGCTGGGTCTGCCGGCCACCTTCCAGTTCGGCGGGCCGAAGCGCCGCGATGCTGTGCGGAGCTTCGTGGTACGGCATGGCGATGCGGTGGTGTGGGGCGGTGTGTCGCGGCTCGCTTATCACGGCGTGGCCGAGCTGAGGAGCGGCGAGCACGCGCGTCTGGGCAGCCAACGCATCAACCTGACATTCCGCCGGGCGTTATGAAGCAGATCCGCGTGCGCGAGCCGCCGCAACCGCCTCGATTTCGATCAGCAATGACGGATTGACCAGCGCTTTGACGATAATCGTTGCCGATCCGGGACGTGCGTCGCCGAAGTGCTTGGCCCGTGCTGCGCCCGCGGCGGCCACATCCTCCGGACGAACGAGGTAGGTGGTGATCTTGACGAGATCCTGGACCCCCATTCCGGCGTCGCCGAGAATCGCGATGATGTTCTGCCAGCAGGCCTCGGCCTGCGCCTCGATCGTATCCGGCACCGTTCCATCCGGCCGCACGCCGACGTCTCCCGAGATGTAGAGCAGGGCGAGAGCCCTCAGGCGTGGCTTTCTGCAATAGTTGCGTAAGTGGGCGTACCGATGGATCTGCGCGGGAGAAGGCGGCTGCCGCATGAGCTTCGTCAATACCGCGGAAAGAGGTGCGGGTCGCCTTTTTGAGGCGCCCGCCGCGGCTTCATCTCAACTGCGCAAGCTTATGCTAAATGGCTCTTCGGGTCGGCCTTCGCGGTTAGATTTTCGTCGTGGCAGTGGCCGCTTTCGGCGCAGAGCCTCAGGGTGAGCTTGGATTTGGGATTTCCTCCCGCTACCCTCCTGGGCGATCCGGCCGCGCCGTGGGAAAGCGTGTTGACCATTCGTGACCGGGCGCTTCGTCCTACGAACGCCAGATTAAGTAGGCGAGCGCTGGAGACCGCCGAATGCAAGTAGTGATGACGGCGCCTCGGAAGGCTCGGTGATCGGCGAGGAGACGCAAACCCCGCTTGCCGTGCTGAGCCGCGTGTTCGGCTATTCCAGCTTTCGCGGACAGCAACAGACAATCATCGAGCACGTTGTCGCTGGCGGGGATGCGATCGTGCTGATGCCGACGGGCGGCGGCAAGTCGCTGTGCTATCAGCTTCCGGCATTATTGCGCCCCGGACTTGGCGTCGTCGTCTCGCCGTTGATCGCACTGATGAAGGACCAGGTGGACGCCTTGCGGCAGGCCGGAGTCCGGGCCGCCGCACTGAACTCGGGGCTCCCGGCCGGCGAAGCGGGCGAGATCGAGCGCGCAGTCCGCGATGGTGCGCTCGATCTCCTCTACGTCTCACCGGAACGCTTGGTCATGCCGCACTGCCTCGATCTGTTGCGGCACTGCCGGATCGCGCTGTTCGCAATCGACGAAGCGCATTGTATCTCGCAATGGGGCCACGATTTCCGCCGCGACTACCAGTCACTCGGCATCCTCAAAAAGAGCTTCCCCGACACGCCCGTGCTGGCTCTGACGGCGACCGCGGACGAACCGACCCGTCGCGATATCGCCGAGCGGCTGCATCTCGGCGCGGCCCGGCTGTTCGCCGCAGGCTATGACCGCCCCAATCTGTTCTATCGTGTAGTTGCGAAGCAGAATGCGCGCGACGATCTGCTGCGCTTTCTCGATGACGAGCATACGGAAGACGCCGGCATTGTTTACTGCCTGACGCGGCGCGCGGTCGAGGACACCGCAGCCTGGCTGGCTCAGCGGGGGCGCGCGGCGCTGCCATATCACGCGGGTCTGACGGCCGAAACGCGGGTTCGGCACCAGGACCGCTTCCTGCGCGAGGAAGGCGTCATCGTCGTCGCGACAGTCGCCTTCGGCATGGGTATCGACAAGCCCAATGTCCGCTTCGTCGCCCATCTCGACGCGCCGAAGAACCTCGAAGCCTATTACCAGGAGACCGGCAGGGCCGGGCGCGACGGGTTGCCGGCAGATGCCTGGATGGCGTACGGCATCGCCGACGTAATGAACCTGCGGCGCCTGACTGAAGCGAGCGACATCGGCGAGCGGCAACGCCGCATCGAGCGTCAGAAATCCGAGGCGCTGATCGGTTTCTGCGAAACGACCTCGTGCCGCCGCCAGGCACTGCTCGGCTATTTCGGAGAGCGCGATCACCCGCCGTGCGGGAATTGCGACAATTGCCGCAACCCGGTGGCCAGCTGGGACGGCACGATCGCGGCGCAAAAGGCCCTCTCCGCAGTCTATCGCACCGGCCAGCGGTTCGGAGCGCATCATTTGATCGATGTGCTTGTCGGCAACGCGACCGCACGAATACGAGATTTAGGCCATGACCGGCTTAAAACGTTTGGCGTCGGTACTGAATTGGACGGCCGCCAATGGTTATCGGTAATCCGCCAGTTGCTCGCGCAAGGGCTTTTGCTGCCGGATCCCGACGGCCATGGCGGGTTGGCGCTGGCGCCGAGCGCGGGAGATGTGCTGCGCGGCGCTCGCACGGTGGGTTTCCGTCAGGAAGTGCCGCGCGAGCGCGTGAACCGGCGCAAACCTGGTAAGAAGGCATTGCCCGATCTGGCGCTCGATTCGGCAACCCAAATCCTGTGGACGGCATTGCGTGCCTGGCGGCTCGATGAGGCGCGGCGCCAGGAGCTACCACCCTACGTGATCTTTCACGATGCGACGCTGATCGAGGTTGCCCGCCGTCGTCCACACACGCTCGAAGCCTTGGCCGACATCCCCGGAATAGGTCACAGCAAACTCGACCGCTACGGTGTCGCCGTGCTCGCAATTACAGCAAACGGGGCATAGCTTTGACCACTCGAGCTCATGGTCGAAGTCGCGACCCCAGGCGTGGCGAAGGACTACGAGGAATTCCTGACCGTATCGCGGATTGACTCGCGTATCTCGTCGCTCAATCGAAGGGCGGCTTGACGAGCGCCGGTTCGATGTGGTGCGAATGGCTGGAATCGGCGCTGAGCGGAAGCCCGGTTGCGAGGCCGCCTGCTTCCGCTCAGCGCCGTTAACGGACCTTCCCGCACGGCGGTTTAGCCGGCTGAGTTCGACCCTTTGCTGGCATTCAAGCCTCGCACCGAGTGACTATCTCTGAACAGATCACGCCAGTGCCGTGTGCCGATGTAGCCCTTCCTTTGGTGCGGTCGCGGTGAGATCCGCGACTAATGTTCACGCTACTTCAGGTGTTCACACCCGGTCGCTTGAAATTGCGGTCGAGGTGACCTTTGCCCTTTTGGTCGCCCAGTTCGAATAGCCAGCTGTAGCCGCCCTCGGGGTTGGTCAGGATCTCCCAGCAATTGTCGTCCGCGTCCCAGAAGAAGAAGCTGTACGTGCCGTGCTGAAGGTGCGGCTTCGTGATTTTCTTCAGCCGCCACTTGTCGGCGTCGGCGCAGACGATGCGGTGCGCCTCGTCGACCTCTTCCCGGCTACTGACATCGAGCCCGTTGTGGTTGAGCAGGTTCATCTCGTGCGCCTGCTTGCTGTAGACAACCGCGATCGTATTGGGACCGCCGAGCCTGATTAGTAGCGAGATCGGGCTAGTCTGCACGATCTCAAGCCCGAGAAACTCCTCGTAGAACCGGCGCGAGAAAGCCAGATCGCGGCTCTCTAGCGTGCCGTGCGACAGAAACCGGAGCTTAAGGGCTGGTCTCGGCTTTTCCTGCGGCAGCAACGTGTCGGCGACATGTGTTTCAGCCATCGGCGCCTCCGTGAAAATCTCAGTCTAAGGCGTCAACAGCGAAGGACGATACTCTGCAGGACCTAGTCCGGTCGAACGGGGTGTGTTTGGCCGGGTTCCCGGGGACGGCAAAGTGTTTCGGTCCAGAATCATCTTGCGCTAGGCTCAATGGATGTGCGCCGACATCCCTTCCTCCCCTCATCCCGACGGCCGGATGCGCTGCCCCTGGCCCGGCACAGACCCGCTCTATGTCGCCTACCATGACGAGGAATGGGGCGTGCCGGAGTTCGATAGTCGCGCACTGTTTGAGAAGCTGATCCTCGACGGGTTCCAGGCCGGCCTTTCCTGGATCACGATCCTGCGCAAACGTGACGCCTTCCGGGCCGCCTTCGCCAATTTCGATCCCGAGAAGATCGCCTGCTTCAACGCTAAGAAGATTGCGGCGCTGATGAACAACCCCGGCATCATCCGCAATCGCGCTAAGATCGAGGGGACCGTCGTTTCCGCACGGGTCTACCTGGAGATCGAGGCGCAGGAAGGCTTCTCCGATTTCCTGTGGAAGTTCTTCGATGGACGGCCGCAGCAGAACGGCTTTCGCACGAGGGCTCAGATCCCGACGCAGTCTGCAAAATCGGTGGCGTTGTCGAAAGGGCTCAAGGACCGAGGCTTCAAATTCTGCGGCCCGACGATCGTCTATGCCTTCTGCCAGGCGACGGGGATGGTGAATGATCACCTCGTCTCGTGCTGGCGGCACGAGAGCTGCGCCGCGCTGGCGCAAGCGTAGTCGCGAGCCGCGCGCCGCTGCGGCACATGACCGCGGACGTGCCTGGATGCGCCTGTGTCCGGTAGACGGTAATTTGTCTGGGTTCCAGAAACTCTCAAAACTCTCACCCCCTCAATCCGAAGGATCCGCCCCGCAAGGGTTCAATCTGGCCAATATGACGAGAGCCGGAACCAATAGATCGATGCAGCAATACCAGGTCTCGCAGCAGCGATCTTAAAATCGTCACTCCGACGAAAGCCGGTTTATGTCGCCTTATTCACCAGTCGGCCACGCTTCGGTGACGCTTCGGCATGACCGTCCGTTTTCCGGTCGACACCCGCCTATCTGAATTCCGGCGCCGATGACCGCTTTCGAGCGCAAGAGTGTCCTTCGACCGGTAATCGTGCCTTACCTCTTTGTAATTGCGTCCTCGACACGGTTCGCCAGGGCGACAGGGTCGATGAGCGGCTGTAGGATAGCGAACCATTACCGCGAGAAAGATCTGGCCATGAACCAGCGAGAGTTTGAAGCCGAGCTGCGGCGTGAGGGTTACCAAATTTTCTACGGAGGCTTGAAGGCGGGCGAAGTGAACCCCGAGCACGCCCATGATGGGACGCGCGCGTCATGGTGATTGGCGGAGAGATCACACTTACCCGCGCTGGCAAGCCAGAGACCTTCCGCGCCGGCGACAGTTGTTCAGTCTCAGCCGGTGAGATGCACGCTGAACATGTCGGTCCGCAAGGTGTGGCGTACGTCGCTGGGCGCCGCGCCACCGCTCGGTAAAAAAGTAAGCCCGCCGGCGAAGAGTTGCCGAAACGCTACGGCACGTTGCTTAACGACTGAGTGGCAGTGGGAGCGTCGCGCCATCGAGCGGCTCGAAAGGGGAGCTTGGTAGTGACTGAGGGCGGCAGTCGCCGCTGAGGCGTTCCGGTAGGCGCCGATCCCGGCGGCTGCCCCATGATCGTTCCAAGATAGGCGCGAACCTGCTGATAAACTGGTCGTAGGAAAGCCTCTGCGGGGCGCCGTCGATGCCTCGTCGATATTTATCGATGCAGCCCATTGCGCCACGGCGCGCCGTAGCTCCGGATTGGCGAGAATGAAATCAACAGCTTGGTTCTGTGTGCCAAGGGTCGGGGCACCATTCTCCGTGGTCAGCTCATCGTAAATCCTGATTACAGAAGCCAGTGCCTGAAGCCGGACGCTTCGGCCACACGCGTGTTCCCTTAGGAGAAGTGCCAGCATAGCCTGGAGTAGTTCGCGATGAAGCCCTCGCTGGCGGGATCGGACATGATCGTGACGACGATGAGCGGCAGAGCGCCGATTTTCGCATTTTGGACGCGAACGGCCCTTGGCGCCCGCCCTCACCACGACGTAAGGGCGGCGCGCAAGCACCTCGTCTGCCAAAGCAAAAAGTCTCTCATCCTGCGCTCCGGCGCTCCGCTCTTCAATGAGCAGATCGCGATCCTTGACTAACCGAGCCGGTGCGGTTGCGAGGCTTGGGCGACCTACTTGACAGAGTAGACGCAATTCGATTTGGTTCCAGCACTCTCGGGCAGAGAGCCAACCACATTTTATAAACTTAGAAGTCTGAGGAGGCTCAAAATGGGATTCCGTCCATTGCATGACCGCGTGGTCATTCGGCGCGTGGAAGCGGAAGAGAAGACCACGGGCGGCATCATCATCCCCGATACGGCAAAGGAAAAGCCGATGGAGGGCGAGGTGGTGGCAGTCGGCCCCGGCGCCCGCGGCGAAGACGGCAAGATTCAACCGCTGGACGTCAAAGCCGGCGAGCGCGTGCTGTTTGGCAAGTGGTCAGGCACCGAGGTCAAGCTCGACAACGAGGACCTCATCATCATGAAAGAGTCCGACATCATGGGCGTCATCGAGCAGACGGCTGCCCGCAAAGCCGCTTAAGGAGTAAGGAAAAAATGGCTGCCAAGGAAGTCAGGTTTCATACCGACGCGCGCGACCGGATGTTGCGCGGCGTCGACATTCTCGCCAATGCGGTCAAGGTGACGCTCGGTCCCAAGGGCCGCAACGTCGTCCTCGACAAATCGTTCGGCGCGCCGCGCATCACCAAGGACGGCGTCACCGTCGCCAAGGAGATCGAGCTCGCCGATAAGTTCGAGAACATGGGCGCGCAGATGGTCAAGGAAGTCGCGTCCAAGACCAGCGAGCAGGCCGGTGACGGCACCACGACCGCAACTCTGCTGGCCCAGGCGATCGTGCGCGAGGGCGCCAAGGCGGTGGCCGCGGGGCTCAACCCGATGGATCTGAAGCGCGGGATTGATCTCGCAGTCGAGGCAGTCGTTGGCGACCTCAAGAGCCGCTCAAAAAAGATCTCCACCAATGAGGAGATCACACAAGTCGGCACGATTTCGGCCAATGGCGAGCGCGACATCGGCGAGATGATTGCCCAGGCGATGCAGAAGGTCGGCAATGAGGGCGTCATCACGGTCGAGGAGGCGAAGAGCCTCGAGACCGAGCTCGATGTCGTCGAGGGGATGCAGTTCGACCGCGGCTATATCTCGCCCTACTTCGTGACCAACGCTGAGAAAATGCTCGCCGAGCTCGACAACCCGTACATCCTGATCCACGAGAAGAAACTTTCGGGGCTGCAGACGATGCTGCCGCTGCTCGAAGCGGTCGTGCAGAGCGGCCGGCCGCTGCTGATCGTCGCCGAGGATATCGAGGGCGAGGCGCTGGCGACGCTGGTCGTCAACAAGCTGCGCGGCGGGCTCAAGGTCGCCGCGGTCAAGGCGCCGGGCTTCGGCGATCGTCGCAAGTCGATGCTTGAAGATATCGCGATCCTGACGGCCGGTCAGGTCATCAGCGAGGATCTCGGCATCAAGCTCGAGAACGTCACGCTCGACATGCTCGGCCAGGCCAAGAAGGTCCGCGTCGAGAAGGAGAACACAACGATCATCGACGGCGGCGGCAAGAAGGCCGATATCGAGGGCCGCTGCACCCAGATCCGGCAGCAGATCGAGGAAACGACCTCCGACTATGATCGCGAGAAGTTGCAGGAGCGGCTGGCGAAGCTCGCCGGCGGCGTTGCGATAATCCGCGTCGGTGGTGCCACCGAGGTCGAGGTGAAGGAGCGCAAGGACCTCGTCGACGACGCGATGCACGCGACGCGCGCCGCCGTCGAGGAGGGTGTGGTTCCCGGTGGCGGCTCCGCGCTGCTCTACGCGATCAAGGCGCTCGACAAGCTGACCCCGGCCAATCCTGACCAGAAGGTCGGCATCGAGATCGTCCGGAAAGCTTTGCAGTGGCCAGCTCGGCAGATTGCCGAGAACTCGGGTGCTGACGGTTCGATCGTCGTTGGCAAGTTGCTCGACAGCAAGGATGCCAATTACGGCTACGACGCGCAGAAGGGCGAGTTCACTGACATGATCAAGGCCGGGATTCTCGATCCCACCAAGGTCGTGCGGCACGCGCTTCAGGACGCCGCATCGATTGCCGGCTTGCTCGTTACCACCGAGGTCATGGTGGCGGAGAAGCCGGAGCCGAAGCCAGCCATGCCGCCGATGCCCCCGGGCGGCGGCATGGGCGGAATGGATTTCTAAGCCAAGTCCAATCGCTCGTCGGCAAGGAACACCCGTCCGCGGTACTCGCGGGCGGGTGTTTACTGTATACGAGCACCAATCCCCACCTCACGGACCTCATTCGGCGCGGATGGAGGTTCTCCACTGCCAGCGTGGAGGATTAGTCGCGCCATTGAGAAGCTTGTTTATCAAGACCAACCGGGGTGCTTTTTAAAAGCAAGCGACTGGTGCGGAACGTTGGAGCGTGACACCAGCATAAATGAACAAAGGATCAGACATGACTACAGCGACCACGCACATGACGGCTCGGAGCAACCAGTACCCGATACCCGCCCGGATGAGGGCGTGGGTGCTGGGCGGGCCGGAAGAGCTATCGCTGATCGAGAAGCCGGTGCCGCAGCCAGGGCCGGCCGAGGTGCTGGTTCGGGTCGATGCGATCGCGGTGTGCGCGACGGACATCGAGATCATCCGCCACGGCGTGCCGGCGATGATTGATGGCGAGCTGCCATTCAATCGCGGCTTCTCGCCGGGCCACGAATATATGGGCACGATCGTCAAGCTCGGCCCGACCGTCGACGAGTTTCAGGTCGGCGACCGCGTCACGGTCGAGGTGCATGCCGGGTGTGGCCGGTGTCAGCGCTGCCGCGAGGGCATGTACACCTCGTGCCTCAATTACGGCTACCGCGCGAAGGGGCACCGAGCCAACGGCTTCAGCACCGATGGCGGTTTTGCCGAATACGCCGTCAACAACATCAATACGCTGGCGCACATCCCGGACGAGATGAGCGATGCTGAGGCAACGCTCGTCGTCACCGCCGGGACGGCGATGTACGGGCTCGATGTCATGGGCGGCGTCATTGCGGGCGAGGGCCTCGTCGTCATCGGCCCGGGGCCGATCGGGCTCATGGGCGTCGGTGTCGCCAAGGCATTAGGCGCCCAACCCGTCATCTTGACCGGCACCCGCGACGGACGCCTCGAGATTGGTAAAAAACTCGGCGCCGACCATGTAATTAATGTCGGCCGGGACGACCCGGTGGAAGCGGTGCAGCGCCTGACCGGCGGCAAGGGCGTCCAATACGTCCTCGAATGCTCAGGCGCACCCAATGCGCTGAATGAGGCGGCGCGCATGGTCAATCGCGGCGGGCGCATCTGCCTCGCGGCCTTTCCGGTTGAGCCGGTGCCGGTCGACCTCGCCTATCTTGTGCGCAACAACATCTACGTCTTCGGGATCCGCGGTGAGGGCAAGAGCGCGACTCACCGCGCCGCCGCTCTGATGTCTCAAAAGCGCTTCGACGCGAAACTCATACATACCCATACCTTCCCACTCGCCGAGGTGCCGACCGCGATCCGCTATGCCCGCGAGCGCATCGAGGACGCCATCAAGGTGGTCGTGCAGATCCGCGACAGCTGAACTCACTGCTGATAGCTTCGCTGACTCGTCTCTCTCTGCTCAGGTGTCTTCAGGGACGGGATGCTCGGATGCCGACGCCTCAAGTTCGACCGCCGCTTCGTCGTGCTGCGCGGCAAGCCGCCGTAGATGCCGCCGGAGACTGGCGAGGGGCTCCGCGTCGGCCAACGCGCGGAAATGTGCAGCCATGTCGCGATAATGCTCGGCCCGGAGTCGGACACTCCGTTTCACGATCCCTCCATCTGAGGGTGTCATGGTGGCG
>WNGC01002867.1_pt1 | contig 10474 bp, 7 predicted proteins | sample 5400051 | NCBI WGS metagenome assembly WNGC01 (sample SAMN13153368, study PRJNA577476) | soil metagenome | isolation source: 20 cm soil or saprolite under grassland replicate 2 | place: USA:California | collected 2016-06-15 | reverse complement strand
TGATTGTTTTTATCGTCGTTGTCGGGTACGGGAATCGCCACCGATGGTACCAACTTCCGCTGGTTCCGCTCGCCGCTGCCTTTGCCGGTGCCGGATGGGCCTTTGTTGGGTCCAGAATCTCTTCGCGTTTTGCTGCAATCACATCATCAATCGTGCTTGCAGTCAGCTTCCTAATTCTTGCCTTCGTCTGTGTCCGACCATTTTATGAATCATCTGCGGCGCAACTTCGCGATGCAGGTCTGGAAGTGAAAAAACTGACACCGTCCGATGCATTGATCGTGGCCGCGGACATGGGCGATCCGACCATCTTTTACTATGCCGAGCGCAAGGGCTGGCATTTCCTTGAGGAAAACGCGATTTACAACGGCAACCCGGACGACAGCGAACAGGCAATCGAGAATCTTGAGCGCTTGCGGCGCCGCGGAACAACACATTTTGTTTTCACCAGGAATACTTTTTCGTGGCTGCAGTCGTATCCTGAGTTTGCTGAGTATCTCCTGCAAAACTCCACGCTGATCGAGGCGACGCCGGAATTTAGGATATACAAGCTGACGGTGCGTTGACATGAGAAGGCTCTCCGCCTCTCAATCGTCATGTCGAGCAAAAGTCGAGACATCCCGCGACGCGACGTAAGCGCTAAACCACGGGATGGAAAGTCTGGCCCCTCTCCGCCTCCGGCGGCTGCGTTGCAGCCTCGACTCCGCTCGGAATGACAACACCGCATAAACCGCACCGTCAGCTTGGTTTATTTGACGCGACCATGATCGTGATGGGCGGCATCGTGGGCGCGGGAATCTTTGCCAACCCGTCCGAGGTCGCGCACCGCGTGCATACGCCTTTTCTGATCTTCAGCGTTTGGGTGCTTGGCGGGTTGCTCGCGATGTGCGGCGCATTCATCTGGGCTGAACTTGCGACGCGTTTGCCCGGCGCGGCCGGCGGTCAATACGCCTATCTGCGCGAGGCGTATCATCCTGCCGTCGCGTTCGTGTATGGATGGGGACTGCTTTTGGTTACGCAGACTGGCGGCATGGCCGCAGTCGCGGTGATTTTCGCCTCGTACTTTCACACCTTCACTGGAGTAGCTTGGAACGAGAGCGCCGTCGCCGCCGTAGCGTTGCTCGCATTGACCGGCATCAATTGTTTCGGCGCGCGCGCCGGTAGCAATGTCCAGAGCGTTCTTATGCTGCTGAAAATTGTCGCAATTGCGGCGCTGGTAATAATCGGATTTGCTGCTGGTGGTCATGCGCCGGATGCATCGAGCTCGTTGGTCCAAAGACCGTTCTCATTCGATGTTCTCAAAAGCATCGGCGCGGCGATGGTCCCGATTGCGTTCGCGTACGGTGGCTGGCAGACGGCCACTTTTGTCGCTGCTGAGATTCGAGATCCGCGCCGCAACCTGTCGCGCGGATTGTTGTTAGGTGTCGCTGGCGTTGTAACGCTTTATCTTGCAGTGAACGTCGCGTGTTTGCGAGTGCTTGGTCCGGCTGGACTCGATGCAACCACAACGCCTGCATCGGATCTTATGCGGGTGGCGCTGGGCGAAAGCGGCGCCCGTTGGATCGCGTTCGCCATCACAATTTCCGCGCTCGGATTCCTCAGCCAAAGTATGCTCACTGCTCCGCGCGTGTATTACGCGATGGCTCGCGACGGACTTTTCTTTTCTAGCGTAGGGAAACTGTTCGGAGAAGCGGAGGCGCCGGTCGTTGCAATCATTCTTCAGGGGTTCGCCGCAATCATTATCGCTTGTTCCGGGACGTATGGTGAGATTCTAAATTTTGAAGTCACCGTCGATTTCATATTTTTCGGAATGACTGCGGCCGCGCTTTTCATCCTACGCCGGCGCCAAATTGGATCGGACTCCGTTACTTACCGCGTCCCCGGTCATCCGTTCACGACGATGCTGTTCGTGTTGTCATGCGCAGCCATTGTCCTCAGCGCCATCATCGCTTCACCTCGAAATAGCGCGATCGCGCTGTGCATTATGCTGGCCGGGCTGCCAGTTTATTATTTCTGGAGCAGATTCAGACGAGCACGCTCATGAGACACAAGCATTCCGATTACATGCATTGGTCGAAGACGCAGAGCCGCGCGCGGTTCAATCTCGCAACGAGCGGCGTGGCTTCTTTTCCTTTTCGCGAGTTGCCGATTGATGTCAAGGAGCTCGAAATCAACGGTGACAACAGCTACGGCTATCCGCCGTTGCAGAGAGCGATCGCTGCGCATCACGGCGTCGGTCGCGAGTGCGTGGTCGAAGCTGCCGGCACATCAATGGCAAATCATCTCGCCATGGCCGCGATCATTGAACCCGGCGACGAAGTTTTGATCGAACATCCGACGTACGGACCGATCTTGGACATCGCCCATTATCTCGAAGCGAACGTGAAACGCTTTCGGCGCCCAGAAGAAAACGGCTGGACGATCGATGCCGCGGAAGTTCGCCGTTGCGCGACGCCGAAGACGCGACTGATCGTGATCACGAATCTGCATAATCCAACGAGCGTGCTTACGCCCGATTCTGTTTTGCGCGAAGTCGGGGATACGGCGCGAAGCATCGGGGCATTCATGCTCGTCGATGAAGTTTATCTGGACGCCGTTTACGAGAATACGCGGCGCACGTCATTTCACCTCGGGCCGCAATTCGTCGTCACCAGCAGTTTAACGAAGGTCTATGGGGTCAGCGGTCTGCGATGCGGATGGATTCTGGCGCAGCCTGATCTCGCATGGAAAATCCGCCGCCTGAACGATCTTTACAGCGCCACACCGGTTCATCTGGGAGAATTGCTCAGCGTCGCTGCATTCCGACATCTCGATCTCCTTCGTGAACGAGCTCGGCGAATCGTGGAAGCCGATCGCAAATCGCTCCGTGAATTTCTCGCGCAGCAATCGGCGGTCTCTGTGGTTGAGACCAACTGGGGCACGACGTCGTTCCCGCGATTATCTTGCGACAGCGGAAGAAACGCGGACGCTTTTCTCGAGCGCCTGCGATCGGAGTTCGACACCTCAGCCGTCCCGGGCCGCTTTTTTGAAATGTCCGATCACTTTCGCATCGGCATGGGCGTTAATACCGAAATGTTCGCCGAAGGCCTCAACCGCATCACTCGCGCATTAGGTAGGGGCGATTGACCTCAATCGCCTACCCTACTAGGCGGCCTCCAGCGCTTGTGACTTGCGGAGATAGTCTGTAACTTTGTTTTCAAGCTCGGCCTGCGACATCACCGCGTCGAGTGATGACTAGGGGTCGGGCCGTTCTTTGGGCCAGATGCGGTGACGTCAGTAAACGTCCTCAATTGCTCGTTGATAAGCGACGCGTTCTGCAAACGTCAGTGCCGCGCCTGCGGGATGAGAAGCTTTCGCTGACGCTTCGGGATGAAAAAAAGCCAACAGTGTTCCCGTGATCATCGAGCAGACTGGCGTTGAGCAAAGGACTAGCTGCAGGGTAAACGAGCCGAATTGGGGAATGCGTTTCCTTTTCATAGATAGTTATGGATGCGGTGGCGGCGTGGGACGCAGTCTGGGCGTTGGAGCAATTCTCGGCGTTGGTGTCGCCGGGGGCGTCGGCGAAGATGTGGCTGTAGCGGTGGCTGTGGGTGTTGCTGTCGGAGTAGCTGTTGTAATTGGTGTTGGTCCCGGTATTATCCCTCCCCACACGATCATCTCTACTCCGGTCCAGACTGCGGTATGTTGGGATCGAGCAGCGGGAGCGTTGACGATGCTTGTACTCGTCCAACTATTCGCGGCGGGACTGTATCTGCCGCCGGTGTTGAAAGAACCCTCATACTGACTGTACCCGCCCCAAACGATCATTTCATTACCGGTCCAAACTGCTGTGTGGTCGTATCGGCTAGACGGGACATTAATGATACTCGTCGCTGTCCAACTGTCCGTATTAGGATTGTACCTGCCGCCGGTGTAGGAGTAGCACGGAGGACAAATGGTAGTTCCGCCCCAGACGATCATTTCATTACCGGTCCAGACTGCCGTATGCTCGTATCGGGCGTCTGGTACGTTTAACATACTGGTCGCCATCCAACTGTCTGTGCTCGGATCATATCGACCTCCCGTATCGGTGATATCAAATCCATCAAGCGCTCCTCCCCAGACGATCATCTGAGTACCGGTCCACACAGCTGTGTGGCGCACTCGACCACCGGCGGCGTTGGCCGTACTCGTAGGCGTCCAAGTATCTGTATTGGGGTTGTATCTACCGCCGGTGTTCACGAAATGCATGAAGGTTTCGCCGCCCCAGACGATCATTTCACTGCCACTCCAAACTGCTGTGTGCGACGCTCGACCCTCAGGCGCGTTAGTCGCGCTAGTAGCTACCCAACTATCGCTGGCTGGATTGTATCTGCCGCCAGTGTTCAGAGGAAACCCCGAGCCGAAGGGATAACCTCCCCAGATGATCATTTCGGTACCAGTCCACACTGCCGTGTGATAGTATCGAGCGGAGGGCGCGTTGATGATGCTAGTGCCCGCCCAGCTATCTGTGGTGGGATTGTATCTCCCGCCGGTGCTGTCATTAGTACCGCCCCAGACGATCATTTCGCTGCCAGTCCAGACCGCCTTGTGATTTGTCCGGCTAGCACCGCCGGTAGCTACCCAGTTGTCGGCTTCAGGATCGTATCTAGCGCCGTTATCGAAGTAGGTATAGGTCCCCGCAGAAATATCGAAAAAGAATCCGCCCCAGACGATCATTTCCTTCCCGGACCACACTGCGGTGTGTGCAGCTCGCGCGCTCGGCCCGTCGCTGGTGCTGGTGGCCATCCAAGTGTCGGTCTCGGGATTGTATCTCCCACCGGTATTCGCGTAATACGGATAAGAAAAGATGCTTCCGCCCCAGACGATCATCTGGCTACCAGTCCAGACTGCCGTGTGGTTTGATCTGGAACTTGGCGCGTTGGCGGTGCTGGTGGCTGTCCAAGTATCAGTGGCCGGATTGTATTTGCCGCCGGTGTTCCCTGAACCCCAGACGATCATTTCACTGCCCGTCCATATTGCCGTGTGACCGGACCGTCCGGTAGGTGCGTTGGTAGTGCTCGTAGCCGTCCAACTGTTCGCCGCTGGATCGTATCTCCCGCCCGTGTTTAAGGAGCCACTAGCGCCGTACCCGCCCCAGACCATCATTTCACTGCCGGTCCATACTGCAGTATGAAGGGTTCGGGCAGCAGGTACATTCGTCTGGCTGGTGGCTGTCCAGGTGTCTGTGCCAGGATGATATCTGCCGCCAGTATCATTATAGCTGGGGTAGGTGCCTCCGCCCCAGACAATCATTTCATTGCCAGTCCACACCGCCGTGTGGCCAGTTCGAGCAGATGGTGCCTTAGTCGTACTAGTGGCTGTCCACATATCCACTGCCGGATTGTATCTTCCGCCGGTGCTGTCATTAGTCCCACCCCAGATGATCATTTCAGTACCTGTCCAAACCGCTGTGTGCTGGCGTCGTGCCGACGGTGCGTCCATCGTACTCGTCATTGTCCAACCGTCCGTGGCGGGGTTGTATCTCGCGCCAGTATTCGTATAGCTCGTCCCATCGTATCCGCCCCAGACGATCATTTCGCTGCCAGTCCAAATTGCGGTGTGACTGGCTCGCCTGGTGAGCGCACCGTTTGTGGGCAGCCAGCTGTCGGTCTGGGGATTGTATCTTCCACCACTATTCGAGGTGATGTCTGGGAGCCTGTAGCTACCTGCCGCTGCAACTGGCTTTGTCATCTGCTTTTGTGATGTAGCTCGCCCGGACTCGAGCGGCTCCTTACGCCCATGCAATTCCTGCGAGCTGCCTTGCGCTGGTCTGTGAACTTGTCGCTTGTTCGTATTAATCTCTCTCAATAATCCTTCAGCTAACGTTGGCCTCGCTAAACACTCCGCGATCACAAAAGGATCGTTCCCCAGCGCTTCAAAGAGTTCGCGCAAGACCTCCGGCTGCTTTGTATTCTTTACCATTCGACCCATCTCAGCCTGTAACTGCCCGGGAGTAATCGGCTGTTGCGAGTAATCCTCTAGCGCTTGCGATTTGCGCAGATAATCTTGGACTTTGCTTTCGAGCTGCGCCTGAGACATCACAGCGTCGAGAGATGGCTTCGGGTCGGGGCGTTCTTTCGGCCAGATGCGATGACGCCAGTAAACTTCTTCGATTGCCCGCTGATAAGCTACGCGTTCTGCGAATGTAATTGTTCTTTCGGGGTGGTTCGAAGGCGCATCAGTACGGAAGAAAGCCAGCAGTCCGTCACTTGCGACGAAACATCCCGCCGCCAAGCAGACAAGCAGACTTAGTAATACACGGGGACGAAAGAATCCACCTTCGCCGAGGCTACTCCGAAAGCTTTCGCGAGCAGGCTGGCGGGCAGGTGCGGATTGATTAGTGAGTTTGTTTTTCATAAACAGTTTAGGGGCGTGGTGGCGGCGTAGGACGCGGCCTAGGTGTTAGTTGCGGTCTCGGGGTCGGTGAAGGTCTTGCTGTACATGTTGGTGTTGGAGTTGGCGACAGACTAGCAGTAGGAGTTGCGGTTGCCGTCGGTGTTGGAGTCGGTGTAGGTGTCGCTGTGGAAGTTGGCGTTGGCGTTGGTGTCGTACCTGCCTGGACTTCAAACGAGCCGACGTCGATGCGACCATTGCGGACGCGCAAAAAATCGGGCCCGCGTTGATCGTAATATGGCGGTGGAGTGAAATTGGGATCGCCTGTATCAATCGCAGGACTGCCTTTCAGCAGCTCATGAGTGAAAGTGGGTCCTCCATTGTTTTGAAGAGGGCCAAGCATCGGATCAGTGTTGATTTGATCGTCGGTGCCATTCAAATAGCCGCCACCGTCGTCGCTGCTAACGTTGTAGCCGTAAGAGGTGACGGTGCCGAAATCATTGAGAATACTATGTCCTCCGGGGCTGACGTTGAAGATCGTGTCTGACATGGCCACGACGACTGGAGCGTTGAAGTTCTGGATCTCCACGCCATTATTGCTCATGGTGGTATTGAAGACGCTCGCTCCAAGTGCACCGTTATCGTTGTAAATGCCGGAACCGTTGTCGCTGATCGTACTATTACTGACCACTGTCTCCGACAGAGTCGAGTTGTGCACTCCACCGCCATTTCCGCTGATAGTGCTGTTAGTGATTGACACTGTGACGGGGCAAGAACCCCTGCAATTTTCCCGTCCAGTGTCGCTGTAGATCGCACCGCCTGGATTGCCCGTAATGGAACTATTGATTACTTGAACGCTCGTCGTGCCGTTTCCGCAAAATGTGCAAGACCACCCGTCGTTGTTAATAGCCTCGCCATTGTTATTGTTCGACAGAGTGCTGTAGGTGATTACTAACGTTGCAGTGCCGGCCCGCAACGCGTCGTTGTAAATGCCGCCGGTGTTCTTAGTAATTAAAGAGTTGTTTATCTGTAGCGTGGCATGACCAATGTTGTTTCCGTCATTGTGGATACCACCACCGAGGTTGCCGGTCGCTGAGTTGTCACTGATGGTGCAATCATTGAGTATCAGCACTGCGTGGTCATTGTAGATACCTCCGCCGCTATCGCTAACGTGGCCGTTGGTGATAGTCATGCCGGAAATGGTCACGGTTTGGCCAGAAGCGATGTGGAAGACACGGCTTTGGTTATTGCCGTTAACAGCAAGGTTCTCAGCGCCTGGTCCTGAGACCGTGATGCTCTTATCCACCAGCAGTTCGCCGCTCGTCAGCCCAATCGTGCCAGTCACTGCGAACTCGATGGTATCGCCGTCATTCGCATCCGTCAGCGCCTGGCGAAGTGAACCAGGGCCACTGTCGTTTGTGTTTGTGACCGTGATGATGTTTGCGTGAACGCTTATGCCGAGTAGGCAGATAAGAGCCGAGCAAATCCAAACGCGTAGATTGAACCGAGCAGATTGAGTAGTGCCTTTCTTTTTCATCAACAAACCCTAGGGGCGCGGTGCTGGCGAAGGCCGAGGCCGCGGTGTGGGAGTAACGCGCGGCATCGGCGTCGAGGTAGGCGTGGGGGTTGGCGTATCGATTATTGTCGGAGACGGTGATGGCTGCGGTGGCGTGACTGTTGCCGTCGCCGTCGGACTTGGAGGTGGCGTCGTTGCTGTTGCAGTTGGCGTGGGCGGCGCGCATGGATTACAGTAGATCTCCATCGAACTAAGCGGCATGCCGTCGCTGCCATAGCCGCCTGCCAGCCAGATGTGACCATATCCGAAGAACCCGTCGCAGCCGCCGTTGCTGTCAGTTGCGAAATTGCGCCGCGCGGTGATGAAGTGATCGTACGTGCCCCAACCGTTCGTGAACGGAAAATAGACGTTTACTTCGTCCGACGGGTTAGGTGGAGTTCTCCCCCCGCCCATGACAAGCATCTCTTGAGGCAACTTTGGAAATGCCCACGGGACCGCTCGGGTCTCGGCTGTGGCTCGTGGGATGCTTGCGATGGTACCAATGGAATCAGCTATCGGGTCATATTTAAACGAATCGTTGGTATCCACGAGCGTGGTGCCATTCCAGTCGCTGCCACCGCCAGTATAGATGAGGTAGGTTCCGACCTTGAAGTCATAGACTGCGAGGGTTGGTATATATCCGCGTGAGACGGGCAGCACGGCGTTCTTCAGCAACCACGTGTTAGTTCCAGGAGTAAACTCCCAAATCGCGCCGGTCATTACAGTATTGGTCCGGAACCGCCCAGGATATAGAGCTTGTTGTTATAAACCGCGAAGCCGCCGGGCAGAGTTATCCCATCAGCATCACCCGGCCATGGGGAAGGAATGGTTTCGATCACATCCGCAACAGGATTGTAGCGGAACACCCGATCAGTAGCTGTGGTCTGCCCGCCCGCGGAGCCGCCTACGCAGTAGATGTAAGGGGTTCCCGAATCGCTGAGTATGCCGCAAGCCATATTGCTCACTTGATCGTCGGGATAAATGGCGGATTTGATTGTCCAGGTGTTAGACTCGGGATCATATTCAAACGGGTGGGTGAAATCGGTGTCCACTCCATCCATGCTGCGGCCGCCGATGACATAGAAATTTGGATAGAAGAAGACGCCAACCATGCGGACGCCAGTACTTGGCATATCCGGACCGGCTGACCAGCCAGCCGTGCAAGGGATCCCCGCTGGGTTCTGTTTCAGGGAGGACGCAGCGGTTAGCCGTTGTCCCAACGCAAATGCGATGATGACACCGACGGCGAGGAGCAGAAGCAGGAAAATCGCACTTCGAAGAACCTGCGCTTTAAGATTTGGATTAAGCTGCTTTTTCATAGAATCCTCCCTTGCAAGCGGCGCGCCGATTGTGATTGGGGAGCCCATGGAATGTCGAGATCTTTTTGCTTTGTTCCTTTGAGAAGGCATGGGTGACAAACGTGTAGTCACGCGTCTGTGTGACGTTATCAGTGGCGCGGAGCGCCGCGTTACAAATAGTGCAGCGCTGTGGGTACGGGTGCGTACGGATCACGAGACGCCTTTTGGAAAAGGTTGCAGCAGTTGCGTCAATTCGTGCGTCATGGAGAGTCAGCATCGGAGTGAATACAGCAGAAATTTTTGAGATTCGTCCGGGGCGCGTGGACGACGTGCGTGTCATCCTGCAACTCATTCGCGATTTGGCGACGTATGAACGCGCGCCGGACGAAGTGAGCGCGACAGAAGAGCAACTTATCGAGGTTTTGTTCGGCGAAAGACCGACGGCAGAAGTCCTTCTCGCGTTGGAAGGAGAAACACCGGTCGGGTTCGCAGTTTATTTTTATAATTTCTCCACATGGCTGGGGCGAGCCGGGCTTTATCTTGAAGACTTGTTCGTGAAGCCGGAGAAACGCGGGAAAGGCTATGGCCGCGCTTTGCTTGTAGAGCTGGCGAAGATTGCGCGCGATCGGAGCTGCGGCCGGATGGAATGGGCGGTGCTCAATTGGAACGAACCGGCAATCAAATTCTATCAGACACTTGGCGCGAAGCCGATGAACGAATGGACCGTGTTTCGATTGACCCGCGAGGAGATCGCGAAATTAGCGGGTGCGGCCGACACGGCCGCCACTACAGAGCCGAATAAAGAATGAGCCTATTGCTGTAGTGTCCGCTGTCCTCAGCGGATTTCTGACTGTTGAAGGTTGTGCGCTCAGAGAGCGCACGCTACAGGGACGAGCCAGAGCAACAGCAGGAACAGGAGCAAGAGGAAGAGGAAGAGGAATTAAGTGGCGAAAGAAAATACAAAAATCGAGGACTACGCGTTCCTTAGTGATACTCAGACAGGCGCGCTGGTGAGTCGCGACGGCTGCGTAGACTGGCTTTGTTTCCCGCGGTTCGATTCCGGCGCGTGTTTCGCGTCGCTGCTCGGGGAGAAGGAAAACGGGCACTGGCGGTTTTTTCCTGACGAAGAGGTAACAGCCGTTCGTCGCCGTTACCGTGGCGAAACGCTCATCCTGGAAACAGAATTGGAAACGAAAGATGGGGCGGTGCGCCTGATCGATTTCATGCCGCCGCGCGGCGAGAACCCGGACATCATCCGCATCATCGAAGG
>WNGC01002864.1_pt1 | contig 10479 bp, 9 predicted proteins | sample 5400051 | NCBI WGS metagenome assembly WNGC01 (sample SAMN13153368, study PRJNA577476) | soil metagenome | isolation source: 20 cm soil or saprolite under grassland replicate 2 | place: USA:California | collected 2016-06-15 | reverse complement strand
GGATCGGTGATTTCACCCTGCTCAATGGCGCGCTCATTATGGCGGAGGAAAGCATCGAAATCGGATCGCATTGTTTGGTTTCATGGAACGTCGGTATCGCCGATTCCGATTTTCATCCGCTGGAGCCTGCGCAGCGCCTAATCGACGCGCAAGCTCTGGCGCCTTATTTCAAAAATCGACCAGCCCGCCCCAAGTTAAAAACTGCTCCAGTTAAAATCGCGGACAACGTCTGGATCGGCATGAATTCTGTAATCTTGAAAGGTGTCACAATCGGCGAAAACTCAGTTGTAGCCGCAGGTTCAGTGGTCACGAAAAGCGTTGAACCGAACACAATCGTCGCCGGTAATCCAGCAGTTGTGGTGAAGCAGTTTCAAGTCTGATGCATTTCAAGGCTCAACGCTCAACGCTCAACGCTCAACACTCAATTCAGAAGATTGGACTTTGGGCGTTGGATGTTGAGCGTTGGACGTTTCCGCTGCAATGAAAGCGAAGCGCATCGTCGTCATGGGCTTCATGGGCTCAATGCCTATCGCTGGCGTGATCTGGCAACACATTCATTATGTCGTCGGTCTGCAGCGCCTGGGTCACGACGTTTATTACATCGAAGATTCCGCGCGCCTGCCGTACAATCCGGAAACTTTCGAAGTCACCAATGAATTCGATTATGCAGCACGGCTCCTGAGCCGCTTATCGCGAGAATTCGGGTTCAAAAATCGCTGGGCATTTTGCGCGCGCTATTTACCAGCGAATCCAACTGCCGGCCTGCCATTTAAAAGAATCCAGCAACTATTTCGCGAGGCCGATGCAATCCTGAACGTTTGCGGGACGCAGGAATTTAATGACGACCTGCTCGTTTCCGATCGCATTCTTTACATCGAGAGCGACCCCGGCGTTGAGCAAATCAAGATCGACAAGGGCGTAAAATCGACAATCGAATATCTGCGAAGACATCGCGCGCTTTTTACATTTGGCGAAAATGTCGGGACGAAAAGTTTTCCCGTTCCGACGCATGGATTCAAATGGCTCCCAACGCGGCAACCGGTAGTGACGGATTTTTGGCGAACAAAGCGTTCCCCTTCTCGCGCCGCGGTGTTCACCACCGTGGCCAACTGGTCCACCAGCGGCTTGAAAGATATTTCGTGGCGCAAGCGGAAATATCTTTGGAGCAAGTCGCGTGAATTTCTGCGTTTCATTTCCGCGCCGAAGAGAGCCGGCGAAACATTTGAAATGGCGACAAACATCGAACACGCCGCGACCCGCAGAAAATTTGAACGAAACGGTTGGCGATTGCGCTGCCCGCTGCAAATGAGCGTCGATTACTGGCTCTATCGCGATTACATCCAGCGCTCCAAAGGCGAGTTCACTGTAGCCAAGGACCAATACGTCCGGCTCAACAGCGGCTGGTTCAGCGACCGCAGCGCATGCTACCTGGCAGCAGGCCGTCCGGTTATCACTCAGGAAACCGGCTTCACCAAACTTTATGGTGGAAAGGCAGGACTGCTATCCTTTCAGTCACTTGACGAAATCGCCGACGCAGTGATAGCAATTAATCGGGAATACGCGAAACATTCCCGTGCGGCTCGCGCCATCGCGCGCGAATTTTTCGAAGCAGAAAAAGTGGTCAAATCAATTCTCGACCGAGCTGGAATTTGAGCTGATCCTCCTCGTTTACAAAGGGCAAGTGATTTTCGGCACGTCAGCAGATTTGAACGCATGAAGCATGTGGCATGTCAGTATCTCGCGAAAGGCTACTTGCAAATTGAAATCCTAATCTTGATTTTCGATCAGGTTGTTTAAGTTTCGAGCCTTTCCCGCCAAATGAAGCGCATTTTTGTCATCGGTTACGCTGCTTTGCTGTTTGCGTCGATTTCGTACGCACAGGACACCACGCCTGCGCCGCCGCCGGCTGAGCCGCAAGTTCCAGGTCGTGAGCAGCTGGGCGCATCGCGATCGACTCCACCTGCACAGGCAGTGGTGCCGGTGCCGGTGCCGATTGCGCCGCCAAAACCAAATGGCCCGGTCCAGAAAAGCCTTGTTCGAATCACAGCCACGTCGGTGGAGCCGGATTTCCGCGCGCCGTGGAACGCAGGCGGGCTTCAGCGCGGCGTCGGCGCTGGGTTTGTCATCAGCGGCAATCGCATCATGACTAATGCGCATGTGGTCGCCAACAGCCGGTATATTACCGTGGAGCGCGACGGCGATCCCAATAAATATCCGGCGACAGTGCAATTCATCGCGAACGACTGTGATCTGGCGCTCATCACTGTGGCGGCTCCAGACTTTTTCAAAAACATGTTGCCGCTAAAATTTGGCGGCATTCCTGCACTGGAGTCAACGGTTTCGGCGTATGGTTACCCAATCGGTGGCGAACGGATGTCGGTCACAACCGGGATCGTGTCGCGAATTGATTTCCAGCTCTACACGCATTCGTCTGTTGACCAGCATCTGGCGATCCAGATCAGCGCGCAGATCAATCCCGGCAACAGCGGTGGCCCTGTCATGCAAGACGCCAAAGTGGTCGGCGTTGCCTTTCAAGGTTACAGCGGCGACGTCGCGCAGGGCGTAGCTTACATGATTCCCACACCGGTGATGAATCGGTTTTTAAAGGATATCAGCAATGGGCATTATGACGAATACCCCGATCTGGCGATCACCTACGCAAAATTACAAAATCCCGCGCAGAGAAAGTTTCTTGGCTTAAAAGACGACGATCGCGGCGTGCTGGTGAGCTCTGTGATCCCGGGCGGGCCATCTGACGGTATTCTTCGGTCGGGTGACGTTCTTCTTGCGATCAACGGCCATCCCATCGCCAGTGATGCGAATGTCGAGCTAGAAGGCGAGCGCGCACAGTTCGAGGAGGTCGTCGAGCGAAAGTTCAAGGGTGATTCGGTCAAGTTCGATATTTTGCGGGACAAACAACCGACGACAGTGACGATCAAACTATACAAACCCTGGCCGTACTCGGTTCAAGGTCACAGCTACGATGTGCGGCCGCGTTATGTTCTTTACGGCGGGTTGCTTTTTCAACCCTTAAACCTGGACATGCTGGAAGCATATCGGACAACGGATCTGCGCCTTCGTCATTTCTTCGAATATTTTATTCTGGAGCAAATTTATTTGCAGCATCCCGACGTGATTGTGTTGAGCAATATTTTGCCCGACCCAATTAACACGTATCTGGCACCCTACCGCGGTGCGATCGTGGATGAAGTAAACGGCAAGAAAGTTCGGACACTCGACGAATTGGCAGAGGCTTTTGCGCAAGCGCCGGACCGGCTGGTCATTCGGATGATTGGTGACGGGCCTCCGTTGGTGCTTGATCGCAATAAAGTCGAAGCTGCGCGCGAACGCATCAAGACGCGTTACAATGTAGCGAAAGAGCAAAATCTCGAGGAACGACCGGCGTCAGGCGCGCCAGAGCAGGCGAACAAAATCTAGCATGCTAAAACACTCTCTTATTGCCTTTGGTATCATTCTTGTCGCAGCTAGTGGGACGCTGGCGAAAAAGGAGCCTGCTGTTCCGGCCACAGCAAGTAAACAAAAGCAGCTGGCGCTCGTTCGGGTAAATGTGACGGGCCAGTCCTATGATTACTTTCGACCGTGGCAAAAAAAAGCGCCATTTTCAAAGCGAGCGCTTGGAGCGGTTTTATCCAAAGGCCGTGTTCTTGTCACTGCCGATCTTGTTGCAAACCAAAACTTTGTCGAACTCGAGCGCGCTGAGTCGGGCGAAAAGACCGCGGCCAATGTGCAGGTGATTGATTACGAGGCAAACCTGGCGCTTCTCGAACCAGCTGAGAAAACATTCCTGGACGGAATTACGCCGCTCGAAATCACACCAGATACGGTCGTCGGCGACCGGCTTGCAGCGTGGCAATTGGAACCGACCGGCGCGCTGCTCGCGACGGAAGGCTTGGTGACGACGGTTCAAATGATGCCCTACCCCATCGATGTTGGGCAATTCCTCACCTACCGCGTCAGCATCCCGATGCAGTATCGGGAGAACAGTTACACAGTTCCGCTAGTTAAAAACAACAAGCTTGCCGGATTGCTACTGCGTTACGATTCCCGTTCACAACTGCTCGACGCCATCCCAGCGCCCATTATCACGCACTTCTTGAAAGAGGCTGAAAGCCAGCAGTATCGTGGTTTTCCATCGGCTGGATTCTCATTTTTTCCCACGCGCGACCCGGAACTGCGTGAGTTCGCCGAAGAAAAAGGCAAAGGAGGCGGCGTGTACGTTACAAATGTGGAACCAGGTACGCCGGCGATGAAGGCTGGACTGCAGGTGGGCGATGTCGTGACTGCGATCGGGAATCATGAGATCGACCAAAATGGCAACTATGTCGATCCGCTCTACGGCAAGATCGAATTCACAAATCTGCTGACAGCTCACGCTTACGCGGGCGACGTTGTCCCTTTCCGCATCCAGCGCAACAGCAAGCCGATGCAGTTAAATGTGACGCTCGAACATCGCGATGCAAAAGATTACGTAAGTCCGCCGTATTATCTGGATCAGCCACCGCGATACTATGTCCTCGGCGGTCTGATTTTTCAGGAGCTATCCCGTCAATATCTCAAGGAATGGGGATCCAACTGGCAACGAGAAGCGCCTCAGCGTTTGGTTTATTTCGACCGTTTCCAATCCGAGCTGTTTCCAGAGAGGAATCGGCGCATCGTGATTCTCAGCCAGGTTCTGCCTGCCAACAGCACAATCGGCTACGATGACCTCGCTTATCTGACCGTGACGAAGGTGAACGGCAGAGAAATTAAGTCGTTAGACGACCTGGCCGAAGCGGTAAAGCATCCAATCGAAGGTTTCATCAAGATCGAGACCGAAGAAGATCCGAAACAGATCGAGCTTGATGCGACACAAGTCGCCGCCGAAGCGCCGGAGCTTCAAGAAAATTACGGCATATCCTCGCTGCAAAGGCTGCAGTGATCTCGCGGCGGTCAGCTGCCGCTCTGTCGAACTTTTAGCGATCAGCGCAATCGCTACCGGTATTCGTCGCTCGCGGCTTTGCGAGAAAACGTTCCACTTCGTCGTTGTAAGTCTCGAATGGGTTGCCCATGACGAGAAAATCGCGGCTGTCGCATGCGATAGAATCCCAGTTGATAACATAAGGGAGGTTGCAGGTCTGAAAAAACGTGACTGCACGCGCGCGACCGGATGCGCGCGTATTAGCCGGAGGAACCTGCGTCGCGCTAGGACGCCGCACGCTGTTGTTCCACTCCGCGATTCGTTTGCCAGGCGTGACACCAAAGAACAATCCGCGGCGCGGATCGATGTTGTGATATTCGAGATCGATACTTTGCAGCCATGGGTCGTCCCAGCTCAGTGCCTCGGATTCGACAAATGCTTCCAGCAGCCATTTCTTGGTGATCCAGTCAACGCCGCCAATCAGCGCCTGGCGATTATGTGGGATTGCTTCAAGGACGAATCCCCAGTTTTCCAGTAACCAGTTAGTTTCCGCGCTGCTATTGTGCAGGTACTTCTGCGCGAGCTGATGGAATTCCCATTGCACGTCGAGCGCGCCGATGGTTTTGCCGTTCTCAAGACGGACGATCCATCGCTGCGTAGGATCACGAGAAATGTCACGTGTGCTCTGCACGGCATCAGCCAGAACAAGGTTTCGCGGCAAACGGCCTTCTTCCAGCAATGACAGAACGCACGCGGTCGTCCCGATCTTTAGCGCATTGGCATAGGGGCTCATGTTCGAATCGCCAATGAGCAAATGGAGCCGGCGATATTTTCGGTAATCAGCCAGCGGCTCGTCGCGCGCATTGATGATGGCGCGATTGAATTGCACCCACTGATATATGTCGTTCACGATGTGATCAGCGCGCTGACTCAGCTGAAAATTGACCTGCGGTTCCGATTGCGGCGGCTCGAAATCGAACGCGAGTGGATTCGACTGACCGACGCGACCGGAGCCAGTAAAGATCTGCCGCGTCGCTAAAAACGTCAGCAGCGTTCCGAGAATTGGAGGTGTGAACTGGGCCTCTCTTTTCATCAGATAATTCTCGTGACAGCCAAACGTGGCTCCGGTGTGATGATCGACATTGTTCTTGATAAAGGACACACGATCCTCCGCACCGAGCGCGACCAGTGACGATTGCAGCAGGTCGTCGCCGGCTAACTCATAGGTCACTAGATCGTGCAGATGTAAACATTCCGGCGACGCGTACTCGATGTGACCCATGTCGAGGTAGAGGCGTCCGCCATTGAGAAGAAATCCTCCGTTGCCCGGCGGTTCCTCGTAGTCGCGGTAATGCAAATCGATCGTGCCAGCGTCCGCCTTTCGGAAGAGATAATTTTTAACCTTGGCCGGCCACAGCTCCGAATTGACGTGCGGTTCGTCTTCATTCAGAAGACAGCCATATTCGGTCTCGATTCCAACGATCCGATCCATTGGAAGCAATTAACGCACTGAATCGAGATTTGGCTAAACGAAAAAGTCCCCTCACCTCAATCCTCTCCCCAAACGGGGAGAGGCGGATTCCATTGCCTCGGTGCGCGAATCAGCTCGACAATTGCGAAAAGGCTCGCCTCTCCCTTTCGCAACGGGAGAGGACTGAGGTGAGGGATTGTTTTCGGCGCTTGAAGCAGCCGCAAACAGGCTCAATTTAATTTGATGTCGCAAGTTGCTCTTCGCAGCCCGTCCGAGAAAGTGGGTGGCCTTTTTTATTTTGGCCGCATGCTGGATAAAATCCGGCTGCACGCAAAAGGCGAACTACCTTCAGACTACCACGCCAACCTTGGGAAGGGGTTTGACGAGAAATGCGTGCGCTTTCTCCGAGTCAATTACGATCAGTTACTCGAGCGCGTGAAAAAGGGCGGTACCGACGAGGAGATTTTGCAATGGTGCTTCGACAACGGACGCACACCGAATGGAGACGACCTGCATGTTTGGAACGAATTCATGCGCAAGCGCGGCTGGAACGACGAAGTTTCCGAGACGCTCGCATGGCGGAAAAAGGAAGCCGGCATGTCCGACAGATCGGACATTCAGACGTCGTTCCAATTTATCGATGCCGACGAAGGCCGCCTGCCAAGCTGACCACGACAGAGCAAAATCGATCGGCAGAACTGATCACCGATCACAGATCATTTTTCTTTACTCCTCTAGCGTATCAATTCGCTCGGCCAGACCAAAATCAAGCTCGGTCAAGCCGCCTTTGCTATGCGTTGAGAGAACCAGACGCACTTTATTGTAGCGAATGTCGATATCCGGATGGTGTTCTTCGTCCTCCGCCACCTCGGCCACAGCATTTACGAAATCGATCGCATCGGCAAAATCATCAAACTCGAAAGTGCGCTCGATATGTTTCTTCTCCAGCTCCCATTCCGGGATCTTTTTCATGCGGTCTTTCAGGTCCGCAGCTTTGATTAAGTCAGCCATAACGGCACAACGAGTATCACCCGCAAATCGTTTTGCAACGCGAAATCTAGCGGCTTTTTCGTAACACAGTAACCGTGGCTGTTTTTTGTTTTAGCGCCAAAGACGCTATCTCTAACCGTCCTGTGGCGGACTTTGACGTGAATGCCGCGCCGTCGGCGCTAAAGATATACATGGCTGCGAGGCGGGCGAACGTCTCGGTGCCGCTTTAAAGATCGAGAATTTTTTTGAGATTCTTTTCCGAATCAAAGGTCTCTACTGCACAATCGCGCGCTTGCCTGGATAGCCGCGGCCAGCCTCGAAGCACCTCTTTCACGGCGACCTCCGCCTCACTCGCATTTCGTACAAAACTGAATCCATTCTTCGCAGGGAGGTAATCTCTGGCCCCGGTGTCTTCCGTGATGACATGCCGGCCGAGAGCAAGAAATGCCGCGGAGCGATCGCTGACCCAGCCGGTGCGCCATGCCACGTCAACGCCCTTGATCGCGGTGAATTCAGCGAGCGCACTGGCAAGATAGCGGCGGTAGGCACTCGGCGTGCGGGCCACCTGGTGCGGATCGACAATTTTCCAGCCCAGCCGTTGCAGCCGGTCCCGTTCTGGGTCCTCGGCAGTTATGTTCATCGCCAGTTCGAACTCCGCCTCCGGTACGCGGCTTGGAAGATTCAGGTAAGGCTCGAACGCGTGTTTTTTTGATAAATCAGGAAATTCACCCGCAACTTCCACGGCGCCACCCCAATACCATTGTCCTACGGTTGTAACTTTTGGTCTGCGCGGCCGCGGTTTTGGTCGCAACAATTTCGTGTCCACCACTGGGTAAAATGTTTTCCAACGCAGCGATGATTTAGGCAGCTGGCAATCGCTTCCGTGCACGTTGAGGCCGATCGTCCAGAATTCGTGGTGATACGATTGGCCCATCTCCATCTTCGTCATCCAGTAAAAGATTTCGCTCGGATCGAGATCGCAAAAAACGCGGCGCTCGAACTTCAAGAGCAGCGGCGGGTGAATTGAATACGCCAGATTCAGCAAAACATTCGGTCCGCGGAGGCGTTCGATGAGTTCGCGTTTTGAAATTCCAATACAGCGCATCCCATCTAGATCGTGAGTATCGGATGCGGGTTTTTGATAAACCAAACAGTATCGGCCGCCTAATCCGTGCGCCTGCAATTGCCTCTGGAAGTTTTTGATCCTCTGCTGGTCCGCTGCCACATCATCGGTTGCAGACAGTAACTCTAACCAGATCGCGTCCAGCTTCAGTCGTTGCAGTCCGAGCATCCATTGCAGCGGCACCGAAAAATTTCCGCCGCCTTCGCGATACTTCGCAGCAAATCCGCAGCCAAGGAAAATGGTCATCCAAAATTATGATTTATGATCAGTGAATGTGATCGGTAAATGCAGCGAGCGCGTTCTCCCAGCTATAACTAGTAGGGCGTGATTAGAGGAATAATTTGACGACCGTGCTTCCGGTAAGTCGCAAAGTCGCTGTCCGTAGTGAACACGGTGGCGTCGGGAATGAGTTCGGCCATTCTTACTAAACACGCATCAGCCAGGCTCATTGGAATATCGCCGTAGCGCCGAAGCAACCGCAGCGTTTCGGTGACTTCATCCTCCATGGAAAACCCAAGCAAAATAACTTTACGTTCCAACAACGCGCACAGCGCTTGCTTACCTTCCCGCGTCCGCTCCAATAGGAAAAAGCTCTCAGACAAAGCCGCTTCGCAGGTCATGCATGGTTCGACAAAAGCTTCGAAGTGCGCCCGTGCCCACGCATGATGTTGATCGCGCTTATGCAGCGCAGCGACAATGCAACCGCTATCGATGAGTACGGTTCTGCCCATATCGCTTCAGATGCTTTTTGTTGGATGAGAGATCGCGGGGCAGCTCACCGGAATCGATCACTAAATCTTTCATCCGATCCCAAAGCGAGGTGTGCCCTCGTTTTGCCGCGGGGTGCACACCATGTCCGGCGAGCCGCTCCCGCACTACATCCGATTTAGAAATGTTGCGGGCTCGCGCCTGGCCGGCAATCTCAAAAAAAAGCGAATCGGTCAGTTTTACTGTGAACGTCCTCATCGCCCCCAGCGTAATACAGTTTCAGCAAGATCGCAATACCACAAGACGGCCTTTAACCTTGTTGCCCGGATCGTGGGAATTGTCTATTTCTTGCCCACCTTATTTGACCGCCCTGCCGTTTCTCCGCAAATTACCGCTCTTTACGGCGCCCGTAGCTCAACTGGATAGAGCATCTGACTACGGATCAGAAGGTTAGTGGTTCGAATCCTCTCGGGCGCGCGACATTTTCAAAATGCCTTGCCCGTATGTTGCCCAAAAACCCGCAAATCGTATGCAATCGGCTACGTAAAGTTTTACAGCCGCTCACATGATGCTGGGGACCCCGCGTTTTCGAACTACCGATTTCTCAAAGCTACTATCAAGGTCATTCTTGCCGTCGTTGGCTTGGTTAATACGAGGCCCTCCGCGTGGTAAATCCAAAAGAAATGCTAACCGTCGAAACTTTCCGAGGTTTAAACATCCACGTTCGGAACGTACTGACGGCGGACTTATCCAAGGTTGAGTCTCCAGTGCTTTGCTCCATTGAAGCTTCAGTTACCAGGCCGCTCGCCCGATCGACGGACAAAATGCAAACTCCATTTCCTGTAACGCCCGCCGAACGTGCCTCCCGCGGATACTCAGGGCGCGGCGCATAAATGGCGAGGGCTCTTGCTGAGGAGATCGACATTGTGCCGACGGTACCCGCGACCTGCGTCGCTTTGATTGGCATAACCTGCTGCTTCGACCGTGGCGGCGGAGGCGTTGTTTTTACGACAGGCTCCGGCGTCGATCGAGCGCCAAGATTTTCCGCGGGTTTTGCTGCCCTCCCTGCGTCTCCGCTCCGCTTTTGCAGGGAAGCAATCTCGTTTCGGCTGGCGTCTAATTTGTTTTCTAGTTCCGCCTTCTCGTTCTGGAGTTTCAAGAGATCTGTTTGAGCTTTTGTGGCCTTGTTTTCTGCCTCCGCGATTTTCGCTTCCGCGCCCGCTACAGCAGTTTCGCGCGTCTTGAGTTCTGTTTCCTGAGTCACCCGTC
>WNGC01005369.1_pt1 | contig 10484 bp, 9 predicted proteins | sample 5400051 | NCBI WGS metagenome assembly WNGC01 (sample SAMN13153368, study PRJNA577476) | soil metagenome | isolation source: 20 cm soil or saprolite under grassland replicate 2 | place: USA:California | collected 2016-06-15 | reverse complement strand
CTGACCAGCGCCATGGCCACGCTCAGGATCCCGCGTATCACCCCGCGCAGGCTCGGCGGATCTGCGAAGTCCACGGGGAGCAAGTTGACAGCGCCCGCCCGGCGGCGCAACCTACGCTCGCGCATTTCACAGGGAGTCGCTCCGTGTCCGACCTGCTGTCGCGTCGTGAATTCCTCACCTCCGCCGCCGTTGGCGTCGCGGTCACACGGGCGCGCGATATCCCGTTTCCGATGCGGCCGCCGCGGCCGCTCCCGCCCCGGAGCCGTTGGGCGGCGAAACCCGTCGCCGTTTCGAGCGCCAACGGCCTGCGGGCTGTGCAAAAGACGTTCGACCTGCTGCTGCAGGGGGCGGACACGCTGGATGCGGTGATCGAGGGTGTGAAGATCCAGGAGCTCGACCCGAACGACGACTCGGTAGGCTACGGCGGGCTGCCCAACGCCGACGGTGTGGTGCAGCTCGACGCGTCGTGCATGCACGGACCCACCAAGCGCGCCGGCGCGGTAGGCGCGCTCGAGGGAATCAAGACCCCCTCCGAGGTCGCGAAGCTGGTGCTCAAGTACACGAACCACATTTTCCTGGTGGGGGAGGGTGCGAAGCGGTTCGCGCTCCAGTACGGCTTCAAGGAGGAGGACCTGCTCACCCAACATGCTCGCGAAGTGTGGCTGCACTGGCGGGCAAACCTGAACCCGACCGACGACTATCTGGACGTGCCGGAGACCCAGGACATGTCCGTCCGGCCCACCGGAACCATCAATTGTGACGCCGTCACCCCACAGGGCGACATTTCGTCCGTCACGACCACCAGCGGCCTGGCGTTCAAGATCCCGGGCCGGGTGGGCGACAGCCCGATCATCGGGGCCGGCCAGTACACCGACAACGACATCGGCGCCGCGGGGTCCACCGGGCGCGGCGAATCGAACATCAAGGTGTGCGGTGGCTTCCTGACGGTCGAATTCATGCGCCGGGGGATGAAGCCCACCGATGCGTGTCTCGAGACGCTAAAGCGTGTGGTCCAGCTCACGGAGCCGCGACTACTGGGCTCCGACGGCAAGCCGACGTTCGATCTCAAGTTCTATGCAGTGAACAAGCGCGGGGACTTCGGCGCCGCCTCGCTCTACCCGGGGCGGTACGCCGCGCACGACGGCACCGAGGCCAAACTCCGCGACATGGCCCACCTCTACGAGCGGCCCGCTGCGAGCCGCTAGCGCCGCGCTCGCGCTGCTCGCGGTCGCCGCGCCGGCGCTGTCGGCGCAGCGCTACTGGCGCAGCAACTTCTATCCCAATCTGTCCCACAGCCCGGGCGACGGGTTGTGGGTCGGGCTCCACTATGGCCGGTACAGCCCCGTGGGCTCCGCCGAGCGCCCGGAGCCGAACCTCGCGTCGATCAACCTCGATGTCGGGGCCAGTACCCAGGGCAGCTTCGCGTTCGTCGCGGACGCACAGGCACCGGCGTGGTGGGCCGGCTGGCGGGCCGGACTCACCTTCGGCGCCGTACGCGTGAATCGACTGGGCTATTACGGCCTGGGGAACGACACACAATACTCGAGGGACAGCGTCACGACCGCCGGGTCGTACTTCTACAAGGTCAGCCGCACCACTCTGTTTGCGCGCGTCAGCGTGCAGCGCCGGGTGGTGGGACCGTTGCGGATCCTGGCCGGCGCTACAATCGACCATTCCGACTTCCGGGCCCTCCCGGGGCGGAGCGTGTTCGGCAGCGACCTCGCGGCCGGGGTTATCGATCCGGGCACGATCCCCTTCACCGACAAGGTGATCCGCGCCGGCGTCGTCCTCGACACGCGGGACAACGAAATCGACCCGCATCGTGGCGTCGCCGCGGAAGCGCTGTTCGCGAGCGGCACGGGTTATACGCGCACGACTGGAAGCGCCCGGGTATATGTCCATCCCTTCCAACGGCTGGTTCTGGCGGGGCGGCTGGCGGCCGAGGGCACCGGTGGGAACCCGCCGCTCGCGGCGCTGGAGCTGATGGAGTCGTCGGCGCGGCCCTTCGTGGCGGTAGGTGGCTACTACTCGCTCCGCGCGTACTATAACGGTCGGTTCACGGGGCCGGGCAAGCTGATCGGCGGCGTGGAGGCGCGCTACGCGCTCATCTCGGTACCGAGCTTGCTCGAGGTCAAGCTGGTGGCGTTCTACGACGCCGGTCGCGTGTTCGACCGCGGGGAGGCGGTCCGGCTCACCACCACCGCCCTCCACCGCAGCGGCGGCGCCGAGCTGGCGGTGCGCCTGCTCCGCAATTCACTCCTGTGCATGGGCTACGGCCACGGGAGCGATGGGGGACGGTTCCTGTTCGGGACCAGTTGGAGTTATTGACGCACGACGGGTGACCCCGTCGGCAAAAGCGACAAAATCTCCCGCAGCGTCGACTCGCCTTTGTCTTTCGCGTACCAGCGGCGAATCTGCGGATAGAGCTGCTCCTTCGGCGTCGTCTTGCGCGCCTCCATCACCCACGCCTGCAGCTCTGCCGGTCGCGACCCCCAGTGGCCGATCTCCTGCCACCGGTCGTCGAGCACGACCACGATGGGGATGGCGCGGGAGGTTCCGGTCAGGTAGCGGTCCATCACCTCCGGGTGCTCGTCACGTCGCAGGATCCGCATCTCCAGGCACTGCGCCTGCGCGCCGAGCTTCGCGACGTAGGGGATCGTATTGGAGGCGTCGCCGCACCAGTCTTCGGCAAGCACCAGCAGGCGCAACGTCCGTCCCCGCTCGCAAGCGCGCTCGAGCGCCCAGGCCGGGATATGGGCCAACCGGTACACGCCGGTCCACAGCGCGCAGTGCTCGGTCGACTGTTTCAGGAACTCGTCATAGGTCAGCGCCTGGTCCCACAGCGCGCGGAAGTCGAGATCAGTCATGGTCATGCAAGAACGGCGCGGCGGCGCGCACGGTTCCGGGCGTTGTAGGGACAGGCCGCCGGGGGTTCCCGAAGCGACTGCGTCGTTTTGTCGCGGAGGGAACCCCGGTGGCCTGTCTAGATCTCCCGGATTTCGACGCCCCGCTTCGCCAGCTCGGCGACGTAGTCACCGAACGGCACCGCTTCATCGGGGGTGTGCACCCCCATCGCAGCGATGCGGCCGTCCGCCTGCATGAGGCCGGTGATGGCGAGCGAGTACCCCGTGGTCCGCATCATCGCACTGATCCCGTGCGCCTCATCCGCGTAGTCGAGCAGCTGCCAGGCGACCGGCTTCCCGTTTTTTCCCCGCACTTCGACCCGCAGCGCGACCAGGTCGCGGCCCTCGGGCTTCGTGAGCTTGGGGGACACGGTGGCAATGAACGCCTCGCGCGGCACGACTTCCTTTCCTTTCACCTTGACCGGCGTGAGGTCGAGGAGGCCGAGCTCGCGGATCGGTCGCATGATGCCGATGTGCCCCGGGTAGCGCAGCGTCTTGTACTCCATGGTGCGGACCCTGCCCTCGTACGCCCAGGGCAGCGTGGAGATGCCGCCGCCGGTGTGAAACGCCTCGAGCTGGCCCACGGGCGGCGGAAATGTCACGTGCTCGAGCTCGGAGAGGGCGTCCACGCGCGCCGGTTTGCCGTCGCGCAGCACCCAGGACGGCGTTGTGTAGTAGTCGAGCGCGCCCTCGAGCGAATACACGATTTGGTAATTGAGCGGGGGCTCGGGGTGCTGCGGCAGGCCGCCGACGTAGATCTTCACGGATTCGGCGGCGCCGACCCGCCGGATCCCTTCGGCCGCCAGCACGTTGACCATGCCGGGCGCGAGGCCGCAATCGGGGATCACCGACACGCTCCGTTGCTTCGCCTCGGCGTCGAGCTTCTTCTGCTGAAAGACGATCTCCGTGTTGCCACCCAGGTCGGCGCAGTGGATGCCGGCGTCCACCGCGGCACGAGCGACCTCAAGATTGAAGTAGTAGGGCGCCGCGTTCTGGACCGCTGCCTGACCGACCATCGCGGCGCGCAGCGCGGCGCCATCTTGCACGTCGAGTTTCAGGAGGGTGAGCCGTTTTCCGACGTGGTCTTCTAGGAAGCCGGGAATGCGCTCGGGCTTCAGGTCGGCAATGGTGACCCGCTCAACTTCGGGCTGCCGCAGCAGATCATAGGCGCACGCCGATCCCTGAAGTCCAGCGCCCAGTACCAGCATGCGCATCGCGCAACCGCCTCCGCATGAACGGGGGAAAAGAAGCGGCGGAAAGCTAGATGGTCACGGCAGGCGACGGTAGGTCGGGTTAGATTCGCCTCCGATGACTCAGGCCGACCTCACCCGTGAGCGGCTCGTGCGAGCGGCGCTCGAGCTGTTCACCGCGCAGGGCTACCACGAGACCACCACGCCACAGATCGCGAAGAAGGCCGGCGTGGCGGAGGGCACGATCTACCGCCATTTCACGAGCAAGCAGCATTGCTTCAACGAGCTGTACCGCACGGCGGCACGGTGGGCGGGACAGCTCGTCAAGGACGCCGACGCCCTCAAGGTCGGACCCCGCGAGAAACTCGCCGAGCTCGCCCGCGGGCTGGTGACGGGAGCGACGCACGAGGCGGCCGTGGCCAGGCTGTTCTTCATTCAGCGGCACGAGGACCTCCTGGACGAGGAAAGCCGCAAGACCGCGCGTGACTTCCGGCTTGGCCTCGAGAGCCTGATCGCACAGGGCAAGGCCGACGGCTCCGTGAAGGCCGGCGCCGCGGAGGTATGGGCCGGCGTGTGGCTCGGCGTGGTGACGCTCGTGATCGATCGGGTGTCGGCCAAGGAATGGCCGGAGACGCACGCTGGGGTGAAACTGGCGCTGGACGGAGCCTGGGACGCGATCGCCGCGACGCGGGGGTGATCCCCGCAGGACGTGCGTGATTCGCCTGCCGGAGCCCGCTCCGCGACAAAAATACGCAGTCGCTTCGCGGGCCCCGGCAGGCTCATCGGCGCGCACGGTGAGGTCGTCGGGGTCCCACGCAGCGACTGCGTCGTTTTGTCGCGAAGTGGGACCCCGACGATCTCACCCCCGCCGCAGCTCGAACAGCTCGATTTCCGGGGGCGCGAACACGCGGATCGGCACGCCCACGACGCCGATCCCGCGGCTCACGTACAGCTGGCTGTTGGCTCGCTGGAAGTGCCCCATCACGTACTTGGTGATCAGGCTCCCGGGCGACCAACCGATCAGCGGCAGGTAGAACTGGCCACCGTGGATGTGTCCCGCCAGGGTCAGCGGGATGCCGCGCGGGGCGGCCGTGTCCCACGCTCCGGGACGATGGGCCAGCAGCACGTGAAACGCGTCCGGCGGCGCCGCACGCCGGGCCGCGTCCACATCGGCCTGCTGCGGATCGTCCGCGGTCCAGTTGTGCGGGTCGTCGATGCCCAGGAGGGCGAGCACCGCCCCGTGCCGCTCGACCACGTGGCAGCCGTTCTGCACGAACACCTGACCCGCCTCGCGACAGCCCTGGATGACCTCGCGCTCGCCGGTGTAACGGTCGTGGTTGCCGAGCACGGTCACCACGCCGAAGGGCGCCGAGAGCTCCCGGAAAGCCCGCACGTACGCCGGGATGTAGGAGCGGGAGATGTCGATCATGTCTCCCGTCTGCACGATCAGATCGGGCCGAAGGGCGTTCGCCTGCGCGACGATCTCCTGCATCATGTCCTCGCCGAGGTGCATACCGGCGTGCAGGTCCGAGAGGTGAAGCAGCGTGAGCCCATCGAGCCCGGGCGGGAGATTGGGAAACACGAGCGTGCGGCGGGTGACCTGAGGAAGTCGGTAGGCGCTCCAGATGCCGTACGTCGACAGCGCGGCGCCGGCGCCGGCGTAGGCGTACACGCCCCGCGCGAGGAACCTCCGGCGTGAAACCACAGCGTGGTGCGTGGTGAGTAGTTGCTCCCGGTCCGCGGCGCCGACCTCCGCGCCGCCGCGAACCACAAACCACGCACCACGCAGTCTTGTCGCGAGCCACCAACCTCCCTTTCCCAGGAGGTACAGAGCGACCAGCGCACAGAAAATCCATCCCAACAGCTGCCACGCGATCCACGGGCCCGTGAGGGGAATCCGGCCCACGCCCCACATGGTGCCGCCGAACAGGACGCGCTGGCCCACCACGAGCCATGGGAGGTTGAACACGATGAAAACCGTGGCCAGCACGACCCGCACCACGTGCCCCCGGCGGGGCCGGGTGGGGTCAGGCAGGCGCTCGCGCAGGTACAGATAGATCAGCACCTGCGGTGCTATGAAGAGAAGGAGATAGATTAGGCGCGTGAACACGTCTTCGAGGCTCCTCGCGTGTCTCGTCGTGACGGCGCTGGCTTCTCCCCGCGGAAGGGCGGTCGCCGCGCAACAGCTCACTGCCGCCGAGCGCGCGGCGGCGGTCGCTTCGGTGTGGGCGGAGGCGCGCTACAACTTCGCCTACTGGGACCGCGTGCGGTCCGATTGGGACTCGGGGCTGGTCGCGAATCTGAAGCTCGCCGCCGAGCCGCAATCGGATCTGCTGTTCTATCGTCGGTTGCGCCGGCTCGTCGCCTTGCTGGGCGACGGCCGGGCCGGCGTGATCGCACCCCCCTCCCTGCGCTCCCGCATCGCGCGGCCGCCGTTGCTCGTGTCCAACGTCGAGCGCCGGCTATTCATTCTGGATTACGCCGAGAACGACGAGATGCGCGTGGCGCGTCCCCCACGACTCGGCGAGATCCTCGCCGTGCAAGGCATTCCGGCGGAGACGTGGATCCGCGACTCGGTGCTGCCGGAGGTCCCGGCCGCCACCCTGCCCGACCGCTGGCAGCGCGCCGCCGCGTGGATGCTCCAGGGTGATAAGGGCACCACCGTCCATCTCCTCGTCCGCGTGCCGGGCTCCGAACCGCGCGGTCTCAGCGTGACCCGCAGCCTCTCGCTTAACGACCGCTGGCCGCTCGATCCACCGGCGTTTGCCACGGAGTGGCTGCCGGACGGCGTCGCGGTCGTGCGAATCGCGTCCCTGGGAGACGAAGAGGTCGTGCGCGAGGTCGACCGCGCGTTTCCCGACTTCGCCCGCGTGCAGGGGCTGGTGCTGGACCTGCGCCACGCCACGGAGGGCAAGACCGAGTACGCCTACCAGATCCTCGCCCGTCTCACCGACCGCCCGTTTCCCGCCGTGCGCTGGAGAACGCCTCAGTATCGAGCGGTGTTCCGTGCATGGAACCTGGGCGACTCCGCTACCACCTGGTACGGGCCGGAGCCGGGAACTGTTGCGCCGCGCGAGGACCATCCGTCCTACGGGGGGCCGATCGCGGTACTGGCGTCGAGCGCCACGGCCGGCGCGGCTGAAGACCTGCTGGCCGCGTTCCGCGCCGCGGGTCGCGGGGTGATCATCGGGGAGCCGTCCGCCGGGAGTCCGGGAGACGTCGCCACGTTCGCGTTGCCGAAGAGCTGGAGCGTGCAATTCTCCGTGGCCCGCCATGAAGCGCCCGACGGCACGGGCTTCGCGGGCGTCGGCGTGAGGCCCGACCTCCTCGTGATACGGACGGTCGACGACCTGCTCGCGGGAAACGAGCCGGCCCTGGACAGGGCGCGGGAATACCTGAAGGGCGGCAAGCCCTAGGGTTCCAGACTCTCCCTGAAGAACCGAATCACGTCCCGCCACGCACTGTCCGCGACTTCCGGCTTTTCACGGGCCCGCAGGAAGCCGTGGCCGACGCCGGGATACACGGTGTGGCGGTAGCTCTTGTGGTACGTGCGGATCGCCGCGTCCACGTCGGCCAGGCCGTCGGGGCCGGGCCCGTAGCAGACGACGAACGCTCCGAGCGATGGGTTGTTGGTGGCATAGCGGAAGCTCTGCCCGCCGCCCCAGCAGAAACCGATGATGCCCAGCCGGTCGGGCCGGGCCGCCTTGACGCGCTTCACGTATGCCACGGTCGCATCGAGATCTTTCGTGATGGTGTCGGGATCGAGCCCCGCGATGAGCTTGCGGGCATCGTCCGGCGACGCCGGCGTCCCGCCGCGGCGCGACAGCAGATCGGGAGCGATCGCCACGAAGCCGTCCTTGGCGAGCTGCTCCGTCGTCTGGCGGATGAAGTCCGACAGGCCGAAGATCTCGTGGATCACCACGACCGCGGGCGCGGGATCCTTGCGCTCGGGATAGGCGAGGTAGGCAGTGACGGTGTCGCGGCCGCTGGGAAACTTGACGTACTCGGCGTGAATGTCAGCGCGGTCGAGGGCGGTCGAGGGCGGTGGAGGGCGGTGGAGGTCGGGCAAAGCGAACAGCACTCCCGCTAGTACAGCAACACCGCCACCTACCTGCACCGCCTTCCACCGCCTTGCACCGCCGTCCACCGCCCTAGTGCCCATAACTCACCCTCCAGGTCAGATCGCCCGGGTCGACACTCGCTGGTCCTCCCCAGGAACGTAACTTACCGCTCGCCCGCGTACACGCCGTCGAGCGCCGATGGTCCGGGTGGCATCCGCTCGCGGCTCTGCACCGCCGCCTCCGCGGCGTGCTCAATTTCGGCCGTCACCTCCGCTTCGATCTCCTCGAGCCGCTTCACGGGGATCCCGTCCGCTTTCAGATATTCCTCGTACATCCCGATCGGATCTCGTTTGCCCCAGTGCTGGAACAGGGCGGCGGGGAACGTGTCGCGCGCCTCGCGCTCGTCGTGGGTCGCGTGCCCTCCCATCCGGAACGTCTCGGCGACGAGCAGCGCCGGTCCCTCGCTCCGGCGGCAACGCTCTACCGCGAGCTTGGTCGTCGCATACGCGTCGAGCACGTTGTTGCCGTCGAACGCGGCGCCGGGGATCCCGTAGCTCGCCGCCCAGTCGTCGAAGTTGCCGGGCAGGTGATGCTGGTCGAGTCGGGTCCCGAGGGCGACCTGGTTGTTCTGGATGATGAAGACGGCGGGAAGCTTCTGGACCGCGGCGAAATTCGTGCCCTCGTGCGCCGCCGCGGTGTTCGTGGAGCCGTCGCCCACCCAGGTCAGGGCGACGCGGGGCTCCTGCCTCATCTTGAATGTGAGCGCGATGCCGGCGGTCACGGGAACCATGTCGCCGACGTGAGAGATGGGCTGCAGCACGCCGAGCGCCCAGGCGCCGACGTGGAGGTCGCGGCCGCGCGTGGGCGAATCGTCGCTGCCGAGGTAGGCGCGCAGCATATCGCTGACGGGCAGCCCGAGCTCGCAGCAGGCCGCCGCGTTCCGGATCATCGGCGCGACCACGTCGCGACCGCGCTCGAGCGCGTGCACCGGGCCGACCGTCACAGCCTCCTCTCCGGTCCCGAGCCACGCCTTGGAGATCACGCCGGTGCGCACCCAGCGCTTGAGCTGAATGTCGTGCAGGCGCGCGCGCAGCAGTCCGGCGTACAGCCCGAGCTTGTTCTCGACCGGGAGACCTGCGACGACCGCGGCGCGCTCGGGATCCCGCTCGATCGTCTCCCGGAAGCCACGCGCGAGGACGGGGTCGGGTTGCCACTCGACGTACTCGGGCGGATCGAAGGCAGGGAAGCGCCTTATTTCAGCTTCTCCTTGATCTTCGACAGAAAGCCACCGGCATGGGATGCCGTGAGCGCGTCGGCGAACTCGAGCGCCGTGTTGTAGCGGCCGTCGGGGTTCGCTTCCATGGCGCGGGCGAGCGCGCCCTCGAGGCCCTCGGACAGATCGGCGCGGAGCTGGCGCAGCTTCTGCGGCTGCCCGCGGAGCCGGGCGATCATCATTTCCTGAGCGTTCCGCCCCTGGAACGGCAGCTTGCCCGTGAACATCTCGAAGGCCACGATGCCGAGGGCGTAGATGTCGGAGCGGGCGTCGAGGGGCTTGCCGCGGATCTGCTCGGGGCTCATGAACTCGGGCGTGCCGAGGATGATGCCGGTCGCGGTGAGCTTGGCGATGGCCGGATCGGCGCGGCGCTCCTTCGCGAGGCCGAAGTCCATCACCACCGCCCGGTCGCGGCCGCCGTCCTCGGCCACCAGCATGATGTTCTCCGGCTTCAGGTCGCGGTGCACGATCTGGAGCTCGTGCGCATGGTGCAGGCCGGCACACACCTGCCGCAGCACGTCGATCCCGGCGGCGAGCCCCATCGGCCCGCCCCGCACCTCGCGGTCCGAGAGCAGCTCGCCCTTGAGGAACGGCATCACGAGGTAAATCAGCCCATCCTCGGATTCGCCGAGGCGCAGGATGCGGCAGACATTCGGATGGTCGAGGCGCATGGCGAGTCCGGCCTCGCGCCGCAGCCGCTCCACCGAGCTCCGGTCGGTGGCGAGCTTGGGGGAGAGCACTTTGATCGCCACGTCCTGCCCGGTCGAGACTTCGCGGGCGAGGTAGACGAACGACATGCCCCCCTCACCCAGCTTGTTCTGCACCTGGTAGCGGGAGTCGAGTAGCTCGCCCAAAAGCGAGGAGGCGCGGTCGAGCCCGGGCTTCGCGTGCGGCGGCGTGCGCACGGCGGTGCCGCCTGTCGAGGGGGAGCCGGAGGGGGGCCGCGGCGTCACCGGCTTCGGCTGCACCTCCACGAGCATATTACCGTCGCGGGGGCAGAACCGGGCGCTATCGGCGTACACGGTCCCGCACTTGGGACAGCGGCGTTCGCTCATTG
>WNGC01010558.1_pt1 | contig 10488 bp, 4 predicted proteins | sample 5400051 | NCBI WGS metagenome assembly WNGC01 (sample SAMN13153368, study PRJNA577476) | soil metagenome | isolation source: 20 cm soil or saprolite under grassland replicate 2 | place: USA:California | collected 2016-06-15 | reverse complement strand
CCCCTCACATGCGCGATCAGGATCCGCTGCGCACATTCTTGCCATTGGAAAAAGAATCCACTCGCGAACAAATCATCGACGAATTGAAAAACTCCAGCGCGGAACTCATGGTCAATTATCTTCCGGTCGGCTCCGAAGAGGCGACCCGCTTCTACGCCAGTTGCGCGCTCGAGGCCGGACTTGGTTTCGTCAACAACATCCCGGTCTTCATCGCCAGCGATCCGACCTGGGCCAAACGCTTCGCCGATAAAAATCTGCCTGTGATTGGCGACGACATCAAAGCGCAATTGGGCGCAACGATTCTACATCGGATGATTGTCGATCTTTTCCGCAAACGCGGCGTAAAGCTCGAACGCACCTATCAGTTGAACACCGGCGGCAACACTGATTTTTTGAACATGCTGAATCGCAGCCGGCTCGCCTCGAAAAAAGTTTCGAAGACCGAAGCTGTGCAATCGGTGATGGCCGAACGTCTGGCCGACGAAAATATCCACATCGGCCCCAGCGATTACGTGCCGTGGCAGCTCGATAACAAGATTGCCTTTATCCGTGCTGAAGGCAGGCTCTTCGGCGATGTGCCCATGGAGCTGGATATCAAGCTTTCCGTCGAAGATTCGCCCAACTCGGCTGGCGTAGCGATTGATGCGATCCGTTGTTGCAAACTGGCGCTCGATCGCGGAATCGGCGGCGTCCTTCATTCCGCGTCCGCCTTTTTCTCGAAACATCCTCCCGTGCAAATGACGGACGACGAAGCTTATCGTTGCGTTGAGCAATTTATCCGAGGCGAACGCGATCGCTGAGTCCGGAAAATTCCAATTGCACTGGCGGTCCTTCATGATCAACCGCGATTTCGGTCGCGATCTTCTCCGGTGGCAACGTCCTTAATCTCTCCCATTCGCGGCCAAGGTCGTCGGGATCATAGCCGATGAATAGACCTGTGGACGTAGAATAAATTCCTGCGTCAACGGACGCGCCTGTCATTTGTGTGACCGCTTTCCAATAGGCTGAGATTTGGGACCGGTATTGCGTGCGTAAGTTGTCGATCTTGTCTCGCGAAACGCGGTTCGTTTTCCAGTCAACGATCAGCCATTTTTGCGCGGTGGAATCAAAAAACGCAAGATCGATAATTCCTTCGAGACAAGCCTCCTCGGCAATTCGCCAATAGAACGGCATCTCGGCGTGGACGAGAAATTGCCGATCTATCAAGCGGCGGCGGAAATCCGACGAACTTGAAAGATGATTCTGCAGGAGTCGCCATTCCCGGGTGGAACGCGCCATGTCCGGGGACATTGGGCGATTTGTCTCAAAAATCTTTTCTCGCCAACCCGCGTCTGCCTTCCACGGAATCTGTTGAATAAAGTCGTGCCACCAAAGACCATATCGCGTGGCGGCAGTAGCGGCCGCTCGCAGCCGGAACCTGTTGTTCGCGTCCGTCCGGGCATCGGCACCGATTTCCGCGGGAGGTTCTTCGTCTGTGCCTAGTCCGCTTGGATTCAATGTATGAACGAAGTTCGAAGCCTGTTTCCGCGCTTTCTCCAGTGAAACCCGCGGAAACACCGGGGCTTTCAGGATCTTTTCGGTGTCGATCTTGGCGCGGGATTTTTTCTGCTGCCCAGCCGTCGTCGGGCATTCGCGCGCTTCAGTTAAGAGACCGGCAAGTATCTTTTCAGTGCAACCACCCGAATCGCAGCGGAGCCATTTGATTTGCGAATCTTTGTGAACCTCGCCATTTGTCTTTGCGAACAATTCTTCGTCGAACGCGAGCACGAGCGTGTGTTGCGCGCGTGTCAGCGCCACATACAGCAGGCGTTCCATTTCCTGGCGTTCGTCGCGATCAAGCAACTCTTTGATTTCTGCGCGGTCGAAATCATCCCAAAGCAACGTCATTTCTCCCGTCTGGCGGTTTTTGAAAACGCACGGATAACGCGGCGACGCCGAACGAACTTCGCGCGCCAAAAACGGAATGATCACGGCCTGCCACTCCGATCCCTTGGCTTTTTGCGACGTGATCAACTGGATCGCTTTCTCGCTTGACGGCCGGATCTCGCGCTCGTCGGCGAAATGCATGCGCAGCAACTCCGCGAACTCGCCCAGTGTCATGCGCTCCGCCTCGGATGTCGCGGCAAGCGCGAGCAGTGCATCCAACTCGCCCTCCAGGTTTTCAAAATCCTCGGCCGGTAAGGCGCGCAGGCGTTCGCGCAATCGCGTTTGCCTAACGAGTTCGTCCGCCGCGTCAAACAGCGGCAATGGCAAGATCGACAAGCGTATTTGCGCGAGCAAGCTCAGTTTCCTGGAAACGATGTCAGCTCCATTTGTCAGCGTCTCAATTTGAAAGCGGTCGCCGTAGCCACGCGAAAACAGCGCAAGATCGTGATCGGAAATCCCAAACACTTCACGCAACACGCCGACGATTTCGTAACCGCAGCACGGCTGCGACATGATGACGAACAGCGCGGTCAACCACGCATACGCCGGACTGTCGCCTTTCGATTCTTTTTCCGATTGGACCTGCACGGTGAATCCCGCTTCGCGCAAACCGCGGCGCAATGTCTGAAGCCATTCCTTGCGCGGACAGAGAATCGCGACGTCGCGCCACGATTGTGCGCGCAATTTCGCCAGGCCGGCTGCGCGTAACCATTGTGCGAGCTGGCGCGCTTCCTCGGCCGCTTTGCGCGCATCGGAAACTTTCCCGCGCGCGTCCGGCGAAAGATTTCCCGGTTTTAGGTTGAGACGCACCACTTGTCCCGGCAAAATCTGCGGGCGAGGACTCAACTCTACGAACTCAACCTGATTGTCGATGTTGTTGAGAATTTCCTGAAATGTTTGGTTCACCAGCTCCAACTGCGTGATGTCGAGCCGGAATGTGACCGAAAATTCCAGCGCTTCCGCTGCGTTCGCTTCCACGAGCCTCTCGTGAATACGCTGGTATTGCGAGAGGTCAGCGCGATCGCGATAAATCGACTGCTGAAAATCGCCCACCATGCAGAAATGCCCCGGCCGTGGCGGTGATTGTCGATCTTCCAACCAAACTTCAGCCGCGTCCGGCGGTCGCGTAATTTCCAGCAGCAGCGAAAATTGCCGGGGATCGGTGTCCTGCGCTTCATCCAAGAGCACCCGAAAATCTTTGGCGCGGATTTCGCGCGCGACGTCCGGATGCTGCAGCAGCTGGAGCGCGAGTGCGACTTGATCGTCATACGTCAGCATTCCGCGCTCGAGCCGAAACTCGCGATAATCGCGTTGCACCTCCGCCGCCACACATAGCGACGCTTGATCCAGCCACCGCCGCATCGGCCCAAAGGCTTCGCGCTTAATTGGAACGAAATCACGGGCCCTGGAATTGCAAATTGGCCAGCGAACGAAGTCTTGAGTCTCACGCCAAATTTGTTCGGCGCGCCGCAACTCCTTTTGAAAAGAAGGAACAGTTTGTAGTGTCGGACCTTTTGCGACGTACCGATAAATCGCGCTGAAATCCGCGTCCGGGCATTTTTCCATGGGCGGATCGACAGCATTCAGCTCGCCGCGCCGACCGAGCTCCATCAATTGTCGCGCCTGAACATGACGCAAAAGTTCACGGCGATTTTCCTCCGAGAGCGAACGCCCGATCGTTGTTTGTTGCTGTACGAACTCATTCCAAAGCTCGTCATCGACGGTAACCAGATCGAATTGCGGCGGCAGACCCAAACGATGGCCGTACGTTCCCAGCAGCCGCACGCAAAAACTGTGGATCGTTCCGAAGAAGGCGCGATTAAACGCGCTCAACACATCAAGCGGAACACCGGCGCGCAAAATTTCGGCGCGAGTGCGCTGCTGCATTTCGTCTGCGGCGCGATTGGTGAACGCCACGACTACCAGCTGCGGCAGCATCTCGTGTGCCTGATCTGAGCGTGCGATTTCAACAATCCGGTCGGTGATGGCGGAGGTTTTGCCCGAGCCCGCCGCGGCGACGACGGAGAAGTTTTTGTCCAGCTCGGAGACAAAACGTTCGCGGCTCGCCTGATCGATGGGCGCGTTCACGGTTGATCGTCCCCCTCTTCGGCAAACGGCGGATGCGTCAGCGTCCATTTTTCCTGCAGGAATTCCCTGTCGATCGGCAGTGTCGCGAGCGGATAATCCGCGGCAAAACTGAATTCAGGGCGAATCGCCCCGCACACTCCGAAGATCCCCGTCTCCTGCATCCGATAGAGCTCGCTCCAAAAATCGGAATGCACTGCAAGATCGCCAAGCGCAAGCTGTGGCCGTTCGAGTTCGGTGCGTGGCGAGAGAAGGCTCAACTTGATTTCGCTCGCGCCAAGTTCGTGCGCGACCAGGCCGTAAAGGCCGAGCTGGATCGCATCGCCGCGGACGAGCTTCTTGCGCACAGCCGCGAATCGCGCTTCCGGTGTTCTACCTGTTGCCGTTAGCGCTTTCCTGTTTCCCGTTTTGTAATCGACAATCCAAATGTCCGCGCCGTCGAGCTTGGAGTCGTTAGGCCGATTTTGTGCGAGAATGAGATCGATCCGTCCGCGAACGCGAAGTTCGCCGCCATCCAGCGAAATAACCTGCGGCGATTTCAATATCCATTCGGTCGCAATCTGCGGCCAGCCATCTAATTCTGTCAATTTGCCGGCGAGACAATAGGCGAGCGCGAATGCGTTGCTCCAACCCGAAAGCCACCAATCCGGCGCTGTCCGCCTGCAAGCGTGGCAAAGATCGGCAATCTCTTTTTGAAATCGCCGTGCCGCCTGCGCGACGCGCTCGCCCAGTTGCCCGGGTGACGGAAGATCGACAAATACATTTTGCGTGGTCGCTCCGGAAATTTGCGCAAGCCAATCATGCACCCAATTCCCGGTCGCGGCGCTCCATTCGTCTAGATTCGATTCTTCGTTTTCCACGCCGAGATACACTTTCATCCAGATAAGCGCCGGCGTTGTGACGACCCTGTCCCATTGCGTTGCCCGCAACGCGATTTGCCGATCGATTGGTTCCCGCAAGGCAAACTCGTATTCGCCGAAAGCTTCGTAAGTCCTGCGGCGCGCATCGTATGCCACACGTGTCTGCGTGATGTCTGGATTGTTTGCCCAATCGCGTTCGAACAAATTTTGTTCATCCAGCCACGCCCGCGTTCTTTGCCGCAAGATCGACATGGTCTCCTGCGATAGCGGCGTGCGGCGCGCAGAAAAATAGATTTCGCTAAAAAGCTCGCTCGGGTTCCAGACGCGTTCGGGCGCGGATTCCTGATGCAAACTGGCTGTAATCGCCACACCGTTCTCTGTTGATTCGAGGGCGCTGCTGAATTGACGCAGCGCGATCTGTCGCAGGTCTTGTGCGCTGAGCAAAAATGTTTTTCCTTTTTGCAACGCCGTGTGCCCTTCGCCCTGGCGTCCGCTGCGAATTGCGCGCGCGTTTAGATCGAATTAGAAGCGACCATTCATTTCCGTTCGCCTCGGCGTAGGAAAGGAAATGCACCCGGCTGTAAAGCTGGTCGCCTTCACTCGCGCGAGCGATGGCAAATGAATCGACAATTTCCTTTAGCCAACGCAGGTAAGTCGCACGCGGAAATTCCAGATCGAGCGCGCGAGCCCAGTTTTGACTCATCCGCGCAATTTCGGTCCAGCGATTTTTCCATTTCAGTTCCGCAAAACTCGCTTTCGTCTTCGCGAGAAAATGCGACAAAGTCGCATTCGGCGGGAGTCTTATTTTTGCCAGAAGGTTCGCGATGGCTGCACATTCGACGCTTTGCGTTTGACGCGCGCAGTATTCGCCCAGCAGACCGATATCGTCGATCAGGATTTTGCGGTAAGCGCGCTGCAACTCGCTTCGCAGAGTCTGGATCGATAATTCACCGCGCGATTCTGGATTCGCTTCAAGAAAACACAGCAACGGACCGAGCCGGTGATTTTTCTGCAACTCAAGCCAGGCGTTCCAGGCCGCGGTTTCGAACTCGCCGGGAGCGAGATGTCCAATCGTGTCGTTGTGCGGAATTGCGAAACGTGTGAGCAATTCGGAAACAAGCCGGGACAAAGCGCCGGTGCGCGGAAAGAGAATACCAACCCGTGTGCACGATTCTTCCGCGAGAAATTTCAGAGTCATCGCAGCGATGGCTTGCGCTTGCTCGTTCGTGTTGAGGCCGACGAGAAAATGCGGCCCGTCGCGGTTCGCAAGGTCGACAACCTCGACATGGTCGGAGCTCGCAAAGCTTTTCGGAGCCACATTCGCTGGCCTAACAAGTTCAGAAAACGGTCGCGCACGCTCATTTGCGCTGGAAAACGGGAGGGCAGCGCCGAAAACTTCTTCCCATGTCCCAACCCAGGTCTCATCGCTCGCGCGCGTTTGTTCGTGCGGATATTCCAGAATCACTGTGGCGCGTTCCGCCGATAAAACGGCCGCTTGCAGTAGTGGCCAGAGATGCCATTGCGTTGCGCTGAATCCGGTTACGAGCAAACTCCCAAGTCGTGGTCCAGCGGTCTTCGCGGTTTCAATCGCCGCGCGGTCCGCTTCGTGAACCAATTGAAATCCGCACTGCCTGACGAGTTCAGTAAATTTTCCTGCAATCGTGCGCAATGCTGGCGGCGCAACGTCACCAAAGCTCCAACCCGCCGCGCTCACTCGGTCGATCGCTCGCAGCAAATGATCAGGCGCGCGGGCGACTAATTTTGCGATTGCTGCAAGATCGACATCCTGCGAATCATCGCATTGTTCGGCAGCGATCGAGAGAAGCAAACGGAGATGTTCGCGCAACGGGATTGAAACGTCGTCCTGCAAGATCATTTCTCGTAATTTCGCGGGCGTGAGGAATTTCACTCCGAGCAGCGAAATCCCGTGCTCCAGCAACCTGTATCTGAGAAACGTTGCGTCGGGGGCAAACGGCGTGGCGACGACAGCCGGCTGGCTCTGCATGAATGCGGTCGTGGCCACCAATTTGAACCAGGGCAGGGCAACACTTTCCCATGCCTCCACAAATGACGGACCGATGTAGAGCGACACCTCGCCCGAATTTTTGTGCGTTTCTGTTTTCGGCTTGGGCACTCGCTATTTTAGCAGATTCGCACCAGAAGAAACTTTACTGACTGGACAATCTGCGACGATCGCCTGCTCGGCGCGTGATTCCGGCACGATCCAGGTGCTCGAGAAATGGCACCATGATTCGGCGCGAACTCTCGAGCGCCTGCCGCAGCTCGCTCACAGTCGCCGGTCCGTTTTTGGAAATGAAATCAGCGACCGCGTTTTTCATACGTTCGAAATTCTCACGTGGCAGCACTACGTCCGAGGTGAATTCGATGACTTCTCCGCTCGTGATCAAAAATCTGAGAACTCGCTGTCCATTTGGGTCTGACTCGATCTCTTTGCGCGCGGGCGGGTCGAATGGCTTCTTCGACAGCGCTTCGCGAATTTTCGCTGCGGCAGGTCGCAATTTAACCGGCAACGCTGGCTGATGCGAACGGCGTGCGATCATTGATTCTTTCCGAACAAAATCATCCGAGCACATGTCCTCCATGAGCGCCTCGAAAACATGTCCGGCTTGATCGCGCAGCGCGGCGCGCAGCTGACTCAAGTCGAAACCAATGCGTTCGGGGTTCTTACTGAGCGCATTGTCGATCAGGACAGTGGCGCGGTTTCGTAATGCCTGCCAGCTCCCGGTATTCGCGGCGATTTTGCCATGAACGACAATTTCCCTAAGGCGTTGCAGGCGCAGTAAGGCTTCAGTGATCTCGAGGCGGCTGAAGTGAGATTTGCCAAGAACACTTTGTATCGCCACGAATCCGCGCAGTCCAATTTCGGAGCGAACACAAAGATCGACATCATCTGGGGCCGTAGCGCGAGCCATCAGTAACTTGCGCTTCTCCTCGTCACGAAATTCTTTGCGGTCGCCATCTGGATCAAGAACTACTCCGCCCGCGATTGTGTATTGCTCCGATGGATCGCGAAGGACAAAGCGATCGCCGAGAAATGCAAAGATCGGTGATTCCGGTTGTAGTTGCGCGATCATTTGTTTGCCAGGCTCGAGCGCACCACTATCAAGCAGATAAATCTTCGTCGGGAATCGCGACGTGCCGTGATGCAAATTGACCGAAGTGCCATTCTTAAGCGGGCGGCTGGCCGGATTCTTTGGTTTAAGTCGATGCGATTTTTCGAGAAGAACGACCAGAATCGGACTCGATCCGCTGCCAAGGTTTATCCGGAGCGAAGCCGAACGATCGACAACAGTGATCACATCGCCACGCTTGATCCGGACGGGACCGTCGCCGATCCCGACATCCGGGAGGCTGATGGCAGTGCGCATTCCCGGCTGAGCGTTTTCCAGCTCGCAACCATGACTCTGGATCGAGCGGATGCGCGCATCGAAATTTTGCGGCTGAATAACCACGCTCTCGCCGCGATGGAGACGGCCGCCAGTGAGTGTGCCGGTCACGACCGTGCCGATTCCGCGTAGTACAAAAGCGCGATCAATAAACAGGCGCGGCTTTCCGACATCGCGTTGTGGTTGCATGGCTGAGAACTCGGATGCCAGCGATCTCTTCAAATTTTCGATTCCTTCGTCGGTACGAACCGACGTTGGAATAATCGGGGATCGCGCAAAGGTGGTAGTCCGCAATTGATTGCGAATTTGCTCGACGACACCGTCGATTTTTCCCAAATCGCTTTTTGTGAGTGCGATCACGGCTCGTTGCACTCCGAGGTAGCTCAGGATTTGTAGATGCTCTTCGGTTTGCGGCATCCAGCCGTCGTCCGCTGCGACAACGAAGAGAGCGAGATCGATCGACCCCACGCCAGCGATCATGTTTCGGACGAAATCTTGGTGGCCGGGCACATCGACGATGGCGATATGGAACCGCTGCTCGTTAGCGCCTTGCAGAATCAATTGTGCGAAGCCGAGCTCGATGGTGATTTGTCGCGCTTTCTCCTCGGGCAGGCGATCGGGATCGGTTCCGGTGAGCGCTTTGACCAGCGCGCTCTTACCATGATCGACGTGACCGGCGGTTGCGAGAATGAAATGTTTCGAGGTCATCGGTCGTGGAATTGGTTTTGGACAGTCAACATTCCTCGCGCGGTCAGCCTGAACGAAGTGAAGGACCTCCCACAGGTTAATTGATCACACAATCTAGACAGTGTATTCCCCCTTCGACTGTGAGGGCCCTCGCTACACTCGGGGTGACAGCGTTGTTGAATGCATTCAGCGAGTTTTCGCGCACGTTGCGCGAATCGCTTCGACCACGGCGTCATCCTGCTGGCGAAAAATCGTGCGCAGATCGAGCTTGAAACGCTCGTTAGCGATGTAACCGATGACTGGGGGGTTGAAGCTGCGGAGACGCGCGGCAAAATCGGCCAGCGAACAGTTCCTTGGAACAATGTCGATTGTAACCGACGACATCACTGACTTTGGCAAAGTGCCGCCGCCAACTTTGACTTTGCCGCGGCCAATCGCGATTTGCAGTGGCAAGCCCTCCAACCGGTCAGCAATCGCTGCGGCTCGAGCGCGCAATTCATCTTCGGGGATTTGCAAAAGGGCAATCGCAGGAATTGCGGATATCGATTGATTGAGGTGAAGATCGACAGTCGCTTGTAATGCCGCGAAAATCAGTTTGTCGCAGCGCAACGCGCGAAATAAAGGTTCGCGCTTCAACGCGCTGGTAAATCGCTTCTCCCCCGCGATGATTCCCGCCTGCGGACCGCCGAATAATTTATCGCCGCTGAAACAAACGAGATGGGCTCCGTCCTTCAGAGCTTCAGCGGGCGTCGGCTCGTGCTCGGCTATTCCAAATTGCTCGGTGGCGACAACCGCTCCGCTTCCCAAATCCTCGACAAAAGGGACGCGCTTTTTTCGCGCGAGGGCAGCGAGTTCCGCCGAAGGAGGCGATTCCACAAAACCGCTCATGAAGAAATTGCTGCGATGAACTCTGAGAATGAGAGCTGTGTTTGGCCCAACTGCATCCTCATAATCATCGAGAGTCGTCTTATTCGTGGCGCCGATCTCCCGCAATTTTGCGCCGGCCGCTTGTATAATTTCAGCGATACGAAAGCCGCCGCCGATTTGGACCATCTCGCCGCGTGAGATGACGACCTCCAGTTCGTTCGTTGCAAAATGCCGAACAATCAGCACTAGCGCAGCGGCGCAATTGTTGACGATCGCGGCCGCTTCTGCTCCGCAAAGCAAGGCAAGGGCATTCTCAATGTAGGTGGCGCGGCGACCGCGTTCACCTGTCACGACATCGTATTCAAGATTCGAGTACGTCGGACCGATCTTGCTGAGCGCACAAATCGCTTCTGGAGCGAGTGGCGCCCGCCCAAAGTTCGTGTGAATGACAATTCCGGTCCCGTTGATTACAGGTTGTAATCGGCTGGCGCGAAGCCCCTCGATCGAGCCGCGCACTAGATCGACGATCGATCCGAATTCCGGAGTCTCCGCCTTCGCACGAACTTTTGAAAGTTCTCTCCTGACAACATCGACAATCAGTGGGCGTGGCAGATCGTAATCGCCTAGCGCGTCGAGAACTTTGCTTACTGCGGGAA
>WNGC01002860.1_pt1 | contig 10488 bp, 6 predicted proteins | sample 5400051 | NCBI WGS metagenome assembly WNGC01 (sample SAMN13153368, study PRJNA577476) | soil metagenome | isolation source: 20 cm soil or saprolite under grassland replicate 2 | place: USA:California | collected 2016-06-15 | reverse complement strand
GCGAGCGCGGCCTCGCGATAACCATTCGGCACCAGGAGGACGACTTCTTCCGTCGTGCGCAGGATTAGCGGAATCATGATCAGGCTTAGCGCAAGACCGCCGGCGTAAGCCGAAAAGCCTTTGAAGCGCAACACGACCAACCCGTAAACTACTACGCCCCAGGTGATCGATGGGACTCCATTGAGCACGTCAGCTAGAAATCGCAGGACTAAATTGACGCGTGTCGAGCCGTATTCCGCCAGGTAAACTCCGCCCAAAACGCCAACCGGAATCCCAATCGCGCCTGCCAGCGCGAGTAATTCTAGCGAGCCAACAATTGCATTCACCATGCCGCCACCAGTCGCTCCAACCGGAGCTGGCAATTTCGTGAAAAAATCCCAGTTCACCGAACCGGCGCCATTGACAAGGAGATGTAAAAACACCAGAGCCAATGGTGCGATCACAAGGATCGCGGAGACGAACGCGACCGTGGATGCCAGCGTGCTTTTGATTTTGCGCCAGGTGTGATTGTGTGCTCGTTCGAAATGCATTGCTATTGTACAGCGCGTGTTGCTGATGTCGTCCTGATCGTGCGCAGGAGCAATTGCGCCAAAAGGTTCACCAAGATAGTTATTCCAAGCAGCACGAAGCCGATCTCGAAGAGAGCTTGGACATACATGTCGGTCGTCGCTTCCGTGAACTCATTGGCAAGCACGCTGGCCAGGGTATATCCCGGCTGGAACAGCGATGCAGCGATCTGCGGTGTGTTGCCGATCACCATTGTGACCGCCATCGTTTCGCCTAGGGCGCGTCCGAGGCCCAGGATGACGGCGCCGAACAAGCCCTTCTTGGCGTAACTAAGCACCGCGATTCGCGTAGCTTCCCACCGGGTCGCACCGAGCGCATAGGCCGCTTCGCGCTGTAAGTTCGGAACACTGCGGAGAATCTCCCGCGAAACGGAAGTTATGATCGGCAGAATCATGATGGCGATGATAATTCCACCGGCAAGCATACTCGGGCCGTAAATCGGTCCGGTGAAAAACGGGGTCCAGCCAAAAAAGCGCTTCAGCAATGGAAATGGATATTCACGCAACCATGGGATCATTACGAATATTCCCCACAACCCCAGGATTACGCTCGGAATTGCCGCCAGCATTTCAATCAGGGAAACGAGTGGCTGCCGAATCCATAGAGGCGCAAGTTCCGTTAGATACGCTGCCGTGGCGATGCTCAATGGCACGGCGATGAGAAGCGCGATCAGGGAAGAAACCAGCGTGCCGTAAATAAAGGGCAGCGCGCCGAATTGCTCCGCAACTGGATCCCAGGTTGATGTCGTGAGGAAACGGAAACCGAATTTTTTGATCGCGAGCGAAGAGCCATTCCAGAGTTGCCAACCAATCAAGATGATCAGCACAACCACCGCCAGCGCCATCGTGAGCGTGAGCAATTCAAATGCCTTGTCACCAAAACGCGACGGTGAAGCCATCCTCGCTTGCGCAGAACGCTCTTCCAACGCCACCGATGCGGCCACAGCCATAACGTTTTAGTTTTTGATCAGCAGGGACAAGCCGCTGCCCTGCGCCCATTGGTTACGATTTGATCTCGTCGATTCGCTTCAAAACGCGCTGTTGAACCTCATCTGGCAGCGGCGCGTAATTTAAATCCTTGGCCATTCCTTCTCCCTTCGTCAGTGCCCATTTGAGGAATTCAATCAGTTTTTTCCCTTTCGCCGGATCCTTCTGCTGCTCGTACACCAGCAGCCACGTCGCACCAGCAATCGGATATGCGCTATCGCCCGGAGCGTTCGTCATCGAAAACCGGAAGTCATCGGGAATATTGGCTGTTCCGAGCGCTGCGGTCACCGATTCCATTGAGGGCTTCGCAAATTGTCCTGCTGCGTTCTTGACGTCCGCGTACGGCATTTTGTTTTGGACCGCATAAATTAACTCGACGTATCCGATCGCCCCCGGCGTTTGTTTTACCTGTCCCGACACACCCTCATTTCCTTTGCCACCAATCCCTGTTGGCCAGTTGACCGACGTGTTGTTGCCCGCTTTCTGCTTCCACTCAGCACTGACCTTGCTCACGTAATCAGTGAAAATGAACGTCGTGCCGCTACCATCGGAGCGATGCACGACGACGATTTCGTTTTCCGGTAACTTTGCTCCTGGGTTCGATGCGGCGATCTTTGGATCGTTCCATTTCTTGATTTTGCCGAGAAAAATGTCGGCGATCGTCTCGCCATCGAGTTTCAAGGCGGGATTGCCTGGAAGGTTGTAGGTCATGACGACCGCGCCTGCCACAGTCGGAAGATGGAGGATTTTTCCCGGCGCTTTTGACAGATTTTCGTCGCTCATCGGCCCATCCGAAGCGCCGAAATCGACTGTTTGCGCGAGTATTTGTTTTTGCCCGCCGCCGGAACCGATCGATTGATAGTTGAATCGCACGGAGGGATCGACCTTTGCGTATTCGTCGAACCACTTCGAGTAAATCGGATACGGAAACGTCGCGCCGGCGCCGTTGATCATCATTTGCGCCGACGCCGTCGCACTCAGTCCAAATGCGATTGTGAGTCCAAGGAGGATTTTCGATCTGTAGGATTTCGTCATGTGACGAAATTGCCGTAGGCCGATTCAACTGGTCAAAACCTTTACTGTTACGTTTGTGTGACAAACGGAAATGACGAAGCACGAATGACGAATGACGCCTGAATTGTAAGGCGTTTCTGTGAAACGCCGCGGCGTCTGATACAGACGCCCTACAATTTCGTGATTCGGTTTTTGTCGTTCGGATTTTGTGCGATCGGCAAAACCACACAAATCGTCGTGCCTTTCCCAATTTCGCTTTCTGCTTCCACATGGCCGCCGTGGAGTTGTGCGACGTGTTTCACGATCGCCAGGCCGAGACCAGTTCCCCGAATGTTTTCACCGGTCCGCGCTTTATCGGCGCGATAGAAGCGCTCGAAAATGCGCGGCAAATCTTCTTTGCTGATACCAATTCCATTATCGCCCACGCTCAGGACAATTTCTTCATCGCGCCGCCGAGCCGTCAGCCTAATCTCGCCCTCCGCACCCGCATATTTTACAGCGTTATCGATCAAATTATGGAGAGCTTCCTGCAGCCGCACGCGATCAGCGCGAATCATTGGCAAGTCGGGAGGAACATCGACAATGACCTTGAGCTGTTTATTGGCGAGTTTCTTTTCCCAATCGCGAATCAATTCTTCGAAAAAGCTCGACAGATCAACGTCATCCAGCTGCAAATTGGGATTGGCTGATTCCAATTGCGCAAGCGTAAGTAGATCCTCGGCCAGCGAGTCGAGGCGTTTTGAATGCCGTTCCATAACGCCCAGAATTCGGGAAAGTTCCTCGCGCGACATTTCAGGGCTGTCGAGCAAGGTTTCAATATAGCCGCGCAAGATCGACAATGGCGTTCGCAATTCGTGCGAAATGTTGGCGACAAAATCCCGCCTCACCTGATCGACCTTCTTGATCTCGGTTATGTCGTGAAACAAAACCAGTGCTCCTGTGATCTGGCCGGCGTTGTTCCGTGTCGCCACGGCGTCAAGCTCGATTTGCAACCCATCCAGGGTCAACTCGGCGCGAACTGGCCCGCCGCGATCTAAAGCATCGTCAATCGCCCGATCGAGCGTAGCATCGCGGACAATCTCCAGCAGAGGTGTCCCATCTGAAATTTCCGGCAGCGCGAACAGTTTTTGAAACGTCTCATTAGCCAAAATCACCTGCCGGTTGGAATCGACTACGAGCAATGCCTCATGCATCGCAGAGAAGATGGTCTGCATGCCGGATTCCCGCTTTGCGATTTGCTTTTTGAGCTGCTGCAAATCCTCAGAAACTTTTTCCAATCGCAAACCAACGCGTTGAGCCTGGGCGCCGCCGTCAATTAGAAATGTGCTCGGCCGTTCGCCCTGTCCGATATGGACGACGAGCTCTTCCACCTGCCGCCACGGCGCAATCCATTTGCGCCACACGATGAAGGCAAGGGCGATTGTCGCCGCGACAATCGCGCAGAGCAGAAGCCAAATCATTTGTGTTAGCTTTCCCGCAGCCGATAACCGAAACCGCGCACGGTTTCAATAGCGTCACCGGCTTTCCCGAGTTTTTCACGCAAGCGGCGCACGTGTGTGTCGACCGTGCGGGTGTCGATCACACTTTCGTAGCCCCAAACCTCGTTAAGCAATCGGTCGCGGTCCTGCACGCGGCCGCGGCGTTGCATCAATACCCGCAGCAGTTTGAATTCGAGGCTGGTGAGATGCACCTGCTTCCCGTCAACGCGGACTTCGTGACGTGCAGGATCGATTGAAATCGGGCCTGCCGTCAGACTTTCGTTCGCCGTTTCGGCACGTCGCAAGATCGCCCGAATTCGCAACACGATTTCGCGCGGGCTGAATGGCTTTGTCACATAATCATCAGCCCCGAATTCGAGACCCACAATCCGATCAATCTCTTCCGCTTTCGCCGTCAGCATGAGAATCGGAACCTGAGCCGTCGCAGCGTCGCTCTTCAAGATTCTGCAGAGTTCCAGTCCCGACATTTTTGGCAACATGAGATCAAGAATGACGAAATCGGGCTTATCATCGCGCACCTTATGCAAACCGCTTGCGCCGTCCGCAGCTGTCGAAACCCTGTAGCCCGCCTTGCGCAAATTGAGCGTAAGCAGGTCGGCAACGTCGCTCTCATCTTCGATGATCAGGATTTTTCTGCCCGAGCCGGTCTCCATTCGAACAGCAAATCAACTCGCCCGCGCCTGAAATTGCAATCCTTCCGCGCGGCTTCGTGGCATCGCCTCGACCATTAGCGGCAAAGTTTGCCGAATCGTCACGTTTTCGTCATACGGCTGTCACAAAGGGCTTTTAGCCTCGCCCATGTTCGGATAGGTAGTTCCTAACTGAGCGGTTCTACCTCTCGATCCAACCATCAAACACCAAGGAGAAACTCATGTTCATCAAGAAATCAGTCTTACGGGCAGCGGGCGCCAGCTTGGCTGCAGTTGCGTTACTAGCTGCGCAGCCGCTGCGCGCTGAGTCGTCGTCTGACACTACGCGAATCGAAAAACTCGAGCGCGCCGTCGAACTGCTGGCAAAACAGAACGCTGAACTGCAGGCGGAGATTAAGAGCCTGAAAAAAGAGACTGCATCCGTGCCCGACGGCAAATTCAAAAAGAAGGTGACTTACGACGGAAAAACGTATGTCGAGAAAGCTGTCGTCGAAGAAAAACCGCCGGTCTATGTGCAGCAGCGGGGACCGGAATTGAAGCTGGTGCTTGGTGGATTCATCCAGATGAATTTCGAAGACGGCGATGTCTCCGCGTTTGAAGGCCGCTTTGGTCAGACCGCATTGAAAGATCGTTTCCGCCTGCGCCGCGCACGAATCAATCTCACTGGCGATTTTGCCGAGCAATTCGATTTCAAGCTGGAAGGCGACTTTGAAAACAGCGATGGACTTAATGCGAACCGAACAGCGTTCGAGGCCACGGACATTTTTATCAACTGGCATCAATTCCCATGGGCACAGGTCAAGATGGGTCAGTGGAAAGCGCCGTTTGGTTTGGAGCAGATAACTCCAGACACGACGCTATACACGATCGAGCGAACTCTACCGACCGGCGCGATTACACCCGAGCGACAGGTTGGCATTCAGCTCTGGGGAAAACCATTCGCGACTATCTGGCCTGACCAAGCAGATCTGCTCACTTATTACGCTGGCATCTTCAACGGAAACGGCCGGAACATCACGAATAACGACAATAACAACTTTATGTATGTGGGTAGGCTGGAGTCCACCTTGTTCAAGGACGTTTTTGGAAAGGGATCCTTCCTCAAGCTCGGCGCCGACATTTTGAACAGCCGCGATGACAAGGGAACGAATATCTCGCAAAGCTTGACTCTACTGGTGAATTCGGACGGTTCTCTTTCACCTTTCACGCTGCCGGGAGCGGATGAGCGGACCGCGTGGAGCGTGGATGCGTGGCTCAAGATGGGTCCGTTTGATCTTATTGGTGAGTTTCTTCAGGAAAGCGTTCACCCGCGTACCGTCAATGGAGTCCCTGCGGGTTTTGACAGATTCACGACCGACGGATTTTACGTTACCGGGGGCTATTTCTTGATACCTAAGAAGCTTCAGGCCGTGGTTCAGTGGCAGCACTTAAATCCCGGGCAAAAAGGGAATGATGGCATTTCATCCATCGTTGGTGGCCTCAACTACTACATCCACGGAGACGACCTTAAGCTGATGGTCAATTACATTCACACATGGTCGGATTTCCGCGAAGCCAATCCTGAATTCGGCGATGATCAGTTCGATGAAGTGATCGGCCGCATGCAACTCATGTTTTAGTCGCAATCTTCAGTGTTAGGTTAATGAAAGCCCGCCGGGAGAGCTGCTCCTTGGCGGGCTTTTTAATAGCCGCAAGCGCCGCCGGCCCACGAAATCAAACGAAAGGCGCAAACGAGCCCTCCGCCGACGGTTCGAAGCTCGTTTCTGAGGGTGCAGTCCGCTTTTTTGTCGGTCGTTGCTGCCGTTCGAACCAAGCATACAGAATGGGCAAAATGATCAGCGTGAGAAATGTTGAGCTGAGGATGCCGCCGATGACGACAGTAGCGAGTGGGCGCTGAACCTCCGCTCCCGTCCCCGTGGCGATAGCCATCGGCACAAAGCCGAAACTCGCCACGAGCGCTGTCATAAGCACTGGCCGAAGGCGCGTTAGTGAGCCTTCGATCACAGCTTCGCGAACGCTGAGGCCTTGCTCGCGAAGTTGGTTGAAATAGCTGATCATGACCAATCCGTTCAGCACGGCGACCCCGCTCAGCGCGATAAATCCAATCGCGGCAGTGATGCTGAATGGCATTCCGCGCAACCAAAGCGAGAGCACGCCGCCCGTCACGGCGAGCGGGATACCCGTGTAAACGAGCAGCGCCTGTCGAATGCTGCCGAAGGCGAGAAAGATCAGGATGAAAATCAACGCCAGCGCCGCCGGCACGACGACCATTAAACGCGCCCGCGCTTGCTCTAAGTTTTTGTAGGCGCCTCCAAATTCAACAATGTAGCCTTCCGGCATTTTCACCTCTTGCTTGATTCGTTGCTCGGCGTTGTGGACGAATCCTTCAACGTCGCGCGTATCCAAGTTTACCAAGAGAGCGGCACGGCGGCGTCCTTCGTCGCGCAAAATTGGTTCGACGACTTCGACCGTTTTTAGGTCGGCAACTTCGCCGAGTTTGAGGAGGCCGTGATCCCCAACACGCAAAGGTAACTCGCGAATCTTCTCTTCGTCCGCGCGAAATTGGTCAGGCATTCGGACCACGATTTCGTAGCGTTTTTCTCCGTCGATGGCCGTGCCGACCACTTTTCCGGCGAGCGCTGCAGAAACGGCCTTGTTCACTTCGCTTGCCGACAAACTGTAGCGTTGCAGCTCATTGTGTCTGGCTTCGATCAGGAGCTGGCCCGTGCGTCCCTCGGTTTCGTATTCTATTTCTCCGGCGCCGGGCGTTTTCTCGAGGATGCCTTTGATCTGCTCAGCGAGCTTGTCGAGTACGTCGTAATCGTCTCCGAAAATTTTCACGGAGAGCTCCGCCTTTGTCCCTTCGAGCATTTCGTCAAAACGCTCTTCGATTGGCTGTGAAAAAATTATGTTCGAATTTGGGCTCAATCGCTTCATCACGGAGCCGATCTGGGTGTGTAGCTCGGCTTTGTTGCGAGGCCGCCCGCGCGTTTTCGGCCATTCCTTGATTGGTTTGTAGAAGATAAAAACGTCGCTCTCGCTCGCCGGCATTGGATCGGTGGCGATGTCGTTTGTGCCGGCGCGCGTGAAGACGCGCGTAATTTCCGGGAAATCGCGGAGCAGCGTTTTTTCCAGTTCGATGTCGATCCGGACGGATTCTTCCAAGCTGGTCCCAACCGGTTTGTAGAACACCTCCGTAATCGATCCCTCGTCGAGCTTTGGCACAAACTCGGCGCCGAGATGAGTGAACAGCCAGAGTGAGCCGGCGAATACCGCGATCGCAGCTATCACGACGAGCCAGCGCGCCGCGAGCGCGAGACGTAAGAGCGGTTCGTAAATGTTCTTGGCTGCGCGAATGATCACGTTGGCGCCTTCGCCAATCCGGCCGCGGAGCAGGAACGAGCAAAGCACCGGCATCAACGTCAACGCGAGAATCAGCGCGCCAGTAAGCGCGAGCATCACCGTCACTGCCATCGGATGAAACATTTTCCCTTCGATGCCGGTGAGCGCGAGGATCGGGATGTAAACGATCGTGATAATGACAACGCCGAAAAACATCGGGTTCGCGACCTGTTTGCTTGCAGCGAGCACAATCTGAAGTCGCTCTTCGTTCGTGAGCCTGCGCCCGATTTCGTGCTGTCGGATTCCGAGTTGGCGCACCACGTTTTCAACGATCACGACCGCGCCGTCGATGATGAGTCCGAAATCAACCGCGCCGAGACTCATCAGGTTGCCTGACACGCCGAGCTTCACCATGCCGCTCAACGCAAAGAGAAAGGAAAGTGGAATGGCTGCGGTAACGATGAGAGCCGCGCGCCAATTTCCCAGCAATGCAAAAAGCACGGCGATAACTAGAATGGCGCCTTCGAAAAGATTGTTCCGGACGGTGTGAATGGTTTTGTTGATCAAAATGGAGCGGTCGTACTGCGTCTGAATCTGCACGTTGTCCGGCACTTTTTCTTGAATCTCGGCCAGGCGCGCTTTGACTCGCTCAGCGACTTCGCGGCTGTTTTCGCCGGTGAGCATCATCGCTGCGCCGATGATTGTTTTCTGGCCGTCGACTGTTGCGGCGCCGGTGCGGATGCGTGAGCCGCAACTCACATCCGCGAGATCTTTGACCAGCAACGGTTTGACGCCGGCGGCAAATTTCACGGGGAGATTCGCGATATCTTCCAGAGTGTTCGCGCGAGTCACCGCGCGGATGCTCAATTGATTGCCGCCGCGGTCAACGATGCCGCCGCCGGCGTTTTCGACATTCGCGGCCACGACGTCGGCAAGCTCGCTGAAGGTCATCCCGCTCCGTGCCAAATCTTCCGGGCGCGGCTGGATCACAAATTGTCTTTCGTAGCCACCGCTTTCGTTAACCTCGGCAACGCCGGGCACAGTTCGGAGCAGCGGTTTGATCGTGTATTCGTTAACCTCGCGCAGTTGAAACAACTGTTCCTGGAGTGACTCCGGCTTTTTAGCCCCCTCTTTGTAAGAGACGCTGTAGTAAAAAATTTCGCCTAAACCGGTGCTGATCGGCGCGAGCTTCGGCGCAACGTCGTGTGGTAGATGCTCTACCGCCGCTTGCAACCGCTCGGTCACGAGCTGCCGCGCGCGGTATATGTCAGTGCTGTCGTCAAACTGGAGCGTAACTTGCGACAATCCGAATTTCGTCAGCGAACGCATTTCTTGGAGCCCAGGGAGTCCGGCCATCTCGATCTCAATCGGCCAGGTTACGAACCGCTCTGATTCTTCCGCCGCCAGGGTCCGCACTTCGGTATTAATTTGAACCTGCACGCCAGTGATGTCTGGAACTGCGTCAATCGGGAGATGAGAAGCCGACCACAGCCCGACGCCAACCAGAGCGAGCGTGGCAAGTAACACAAAGGCCCGATGTCGTAGCGATAGTTCGAGGATCTTGTCGATCATCGCCGCTTCTCCGAGTCCAACCGCATGGCCGTGAGCTGTTCCAATTGCTGACGCGCTTCAACCGCCGCCGCTTGTGCCGCAGTGAATGCATCGATCGAATCGAGATACTGCTTTTGCAATTCGGTATAAGTGGAAACTGGAATCGCTCCATCCCGGTAATTGCGGTCGCCCGTTTCCGCGGCTTCGCGCATTTGCGGCAAGACGGATTTCTGCAAATCGTTCGCCTCTTCGCGCCGTGAGCGGTAAACGAACTCAGCGTCTGCGACCTTGCGTTCTACGTCGCGGACGAGTGCCATCAGCTCGGCCTCAACCTTGGCCGCGCGCGCTCTCTCCGTCTCGATCTTTCCTGTATTCAAGTGCCAAAGTGGTAATGGCAGGGACGCGGTGATGCCAAACAAGTATTCATTCGTGTCGGCGCGCTCATTGTGAGCAACTGGACCGATGCGCACTGCTGGCCACCGTTCATTGAGCGCAAGCCTGACCTTGTAGCCTTGTTGTTCCAACTCGAGCACGCGCATGCGCACGTCGTAATTGCGCTCGCGCGCTGTCGCCAGCAGTGTCGCAACGGACGGAAGCGGTCGAAGCGCTAAATCAATATTGGGAAGCGCCAGCGGTGAATCAACCCGCGCGCCGCGCAATTGATTGAGCTCGTAAATCGCGCTGTGCACCTCACGCTGTGCCTCCAGCGGTCTGCGTTTGAGCGCAATCGCGCTCGCCTCGATGATTCGCACATCGGCCTGTTGGGCGACACCAGCCGCTGGGCGTTGCGACAACACCGTCGCAAGCTCGTCGAACCGTTTGGCGATCTCATCTGCGGCACTGGCTTTCGCCTTGCCCAATGTTGCACGGAATGCCGCG
>WNGC01006878.1_pt1 | contig 10494 bp, 9 predicted proteins | sample 5400051 | NCBI WGS metagenome assembly WNGC01 (sample SAMN13153368, study PRJNA577476) | soil metagenome | isolation source: 20 cm soil or saprolite under grassland replicate 2 | place: USA:California | collected 2016-06-15 | reverse complement strand
CTTCTTGACGGAAGACTGTGATGACGCCGCGCACCACATCGTCTTTGAGCAGCGGGACGAGCACCACGGTGCGGGCTCCGGCGAGATCGACGAGCGCGCGGCGGTTCGGATCCGGCCGCCGATAAAGATCGGTGTCTCTCATATCGGGGACATGCACGAGCCGCTCTCCGGCCATAATGCGGCCCGGCCCCGTCTCGGGCCCGTAATCCGGAGGGTTCTGCCGCATGAAATCGGCATACGCCGCAGGTACGCTACGCAGTGCCACGTGACGAAAATGCTTGCCATCGAAGGAAAGCAGGATTCCGAAAGCGGCCTCGCAAAGGCGGGTCGCCTTCTCAAGTATCGCGTCGAACACCGGCGCGAGATCGCCGGGCGAGGCATTGATGACGCCGAGCACCTCCGCGGTCGCGGTCTGCTGTTCGAGGGCTTCGTCGCGCTCGGCATTGCTCTCATCCAGCCTGCGCTGCAATTCAGTGTTAGCGCGCTGGAGATCCGCGATGATCTGCGCGGGATCCGCTAGCGTGTCTGGCGTCGGCGTCATCGGCGGACCTCGTCGGACCATCCTCCCAACGGGATCATACCGCGATCCGCACGGGCCACTACGCTGTTATTGGGTCAGTGTCGCATCGCGAAGGACCGTTAAGGCCCGACCTGTCGGTTCGCCCGAGGTCCCACGAACGGCCGGAATCGGCGCGTCTCGCCGGTTCCCTCGCGTCCGGCGGAAGGTCCCGTAACTGAACCGGTAGCGGTCGCTTAGCTTGGGTATCGGGAACTGGTCTTCATGCCCCCGAGCGGAAGTCCGGTTGCGACGCCGCCGGCTTCCGGTTTGCACGAAAGCAGCCATTAAGCGATCGCGATCAGACCGCCGGGATCGCCTCAATCAGATCGTTCCATTTTTTGCTGGAGATCGGAATTGCCCCGCAAGGTGAAACGCGGCGTAAGCCGTAGAAGACCGCAAAAGCGGCCGGGGGCCACACTGTTAGTCCTTTGGGTACGCTGTTGCTGCCAGTATTGGCCGGAATTATCAAGCAGCGCGCTCTGTAGCGCTCTAAATCGTCGACGGGACCGGGCTCCGCTGCAAGACTAGAAATTTTCTAAACTGTATTGACTTCCAACTCCGCCGGGCGGACAGTCCTCATCGTCACTGGCTTACCGCCAAGCTCAGGGGACATGCCTTCTCTCAAGGGAACGGTGACCGAACAGAATCTTAGGAACGCGTTCGCTTGGGAGAGCCAGGCGAACCGCCGCTATCTTTATTTCACGCAAAAAGCCGACACCGAGGGCTTCAACGACGTGGCGGCCGTGTTTCGCTCGACTGCCGAGAGCAAGAGCGGGCGCGCGCATCGCTATCTTGAATATCTCGAGGAAGTGGGCGGTCCCGCGACCGGGAAGCCGATCGGTCCCACGGGCGACAATCTAAAGGCCGCGATCGCCGGCGAGAGCCACGAATACACCGACTTATATCCGGGCATGGTTCGCGCCGCCCGCCAGGAGGGCTTCGACGAGATCGCCGACTGGTTCGAGACGCTCGCGAAGGCTGGGAAGTCGCATGCCGGCCGCTTCAAAAAGGCGCTCGACGCGCTTTGATCTAAATGGCTCCACACGAACAGTTCGAAGATAACTGGAACACGATTGGAGTGAAACATGGACGCCGAGACTGAAAAAAAGGCGGGCAAGTGCCCGGTCGTGCACGGGACCACGAATGTTGGCATGAGGTCGAATAAAGAGTGGTGGCCGAATCAACTGAACCTGAGGATTCTGCGCGCGAACTCGCCCCAGTCCGATCCCATGGGCAAGGCTTTCAACTACGCCGAGGAGTTCAAGAAGCTCGATTACGCCGCCCTGAAGAAAGACCTCGCCGCGCTGATGACGGACAGCCAGGACTGGTGGCCGGCGGATTTCGGCCACTACGGCGGGCTCATGATTCGCATGGCGTGGCACGCTGCCGGCACCTATCGCATCGGCGACGGCCGCGGCGGCGCGGGCGCCGGCCAGCAGCGCTTCGCACCCCTCGGCTCCTGGCCGGACAATGCGAACCTCGATAAGGCGCGCCGGCTCTTGTGGCCGATCAAGCAGAAATACGGCTCGAAAATCTCCTGGGCCGACCTCATGGTCCTTGCCGGCAATGTCGCGCTCGAAACCATGGGCTTCAAGACATTCGGCTTCGGCGGCGGGCGCCCCGATGTGTGGGAGCCCGACGAGATCGTCTACTGGGGCAAGGAGAAAGCTTGGTTCCCTGATCCTCATAGCGACGAGCGCTACAGCGGCGTCCGCGATCTCGAGAATCCGCTGGCTGCCGTGAATATGGGCCTCATCTACGTGAATCCGAATGGACCGAACTTCAAGCCGGATCCGGTTGCCGCCGCCGTCGACATTCGCGAGACCTTCAAGCGCATGGCGATGAACGACGAGGAGACGGTTGCGCTCATCGCCGGGGGACACAGCTTCGGCAAGACTCACGGCGCCGGCGATGCCGCGCTGGTGGGTCCCGAGCCGGAAGCTGCGCTGATCGAGGAACAAGGCCTTGGCTGGAAGAGCAGGTTCGGCACGGGCAAAGGCAAAGACGCGATCACCGGCGGTCCGGAAGTCACCTGGAGCACGACGCCGACGAAGTGGAGCAACAGCTTTTTCGAGAACCTGTTCAAATATGAATGGGAGTTCGAGACGAGCCCTGCTGGGGCCAATCAATTCAGGGCAAAGGGCGCTGCCGCCACGATTCCGGATGCCTTCGACCCGTCGAAGCGTCATGTGCCGACCATGCTGGTCACGGACCTCTCTTTACGGATGGATCCAGCCTACGAGAAGATTTCCCGGCGCTTCCTTGAGCATCCGGACCAGTTCGCCGATGCGTTCGCCCGGGCGTGGTTCAAGCTCACGCACCGCGACATGGGCCCGCGCGCCCGCTATCTCGGCCCGGAGGTCCCGAAAGAGGTGCTGATCTGGCAGGACCCCCTTCCGGCGGTCGATCACAAGCTGATCGACGCGAAGGACATCGCCGACCTCAAGGCCAAGATTCTCGCGGCGCGGCCCTCCATTCCCGAGCTGGTGGGCACCGCCTGGGCCTCGGCGGCAACCTTCCGCGGCTCCGACAAGCGCGGCGGGGCGAATGGCGCGCGTATCCGTCTTGCGCCGCAGAAGGATTGGGAGGCCAACCAGCCGGCGCAATTGGCAAAGGTGCTCGAAACCCTTGCAGGCATCCAGAAAGACTTCAACGGCGCGGCCAGCGGAGGCAAGAAAGTGTCCCTCGCCGACCTGATCGTTCTCGGCGGCTCAGCCGCCATCGAGCAGGCCGCGAAGAAGGCTGGGCACGACGTGACCGTCCCCTTCGCACCTGGCCGCACGGATGCGTCCGAGGAGCAAATCGACGTGGAGTCCTTTGCCTATCTCGAACCGGTGGCGGATGGGTTCCGCAACTACCTCAAGGCCAAGTTCGACATCACGTCGGAGGAGCTGCTGATCGACAAGGCGCAGCTCCTGACGCTCACGGCGCCAGAGATGACGGTTCTGGTCGGCGGCCTGCGCGTCTTAGGCGCGAACCACGGCAAGTCGCAGCACGGCGTCTTTACGATTCGTCCGGAGACACTGACCAACGACTTCTTCGTGAATCTCTTGGACATGAGCACCGAGTGGAAACCGACCTCGGATGACAATGTGTTAGAGGGATACGACCGCAAGAGCGGCAAACTGAAGTGGACCGGCACCCGTGTCGACCTCATCTTCGGTTCGAACTCCGAGCTGCGCGCGCTTGCCGAAGTCTATGGCGCCGACGACGCCGAAGCGAAGTTCGTGGCCGACTTCGTGGCGGCGTGGACCAAGGTGATGAACGCTGATCGCTTCGACCTTGCCTGATCTCTCGGCCGCGAGGTTTTCGAAGGCTGTTAAGGCCAAGCCGTTCCAGCCCTGCGGCTTGGCCGGGATGATGCGCCAGACGGCGTCAAAAGCGCGCTATCGGACGCAGTACTCTAGCTTCGTGATCGCGGGGAGATCGCTTACCGCGCAATGATCCCTCGAGCCGCGGCCGAGAAATGGCTCTTGCCCATTACCGGCCACGCCGGGCTCCGCTCTGGATTCCGATGTCTTCGTGATCCCGGAGCCGCAAATCGCCCACAGGGTCGCCCCCACCGCGTCAATCATCGCTGTGGCCCCAGGAGCCCCCTTTCTCTTCACGAAACTCAGGGCCGGCTGCCTTTATTTCGTTCGGTTCGCGCTACCAGGAGACCTGGTTCTGCCGTCGGGTATGGATCAGATACGCCAAGCCATAACCGATCATGCCGGCGATCAGCAGCGCTGCAAGCGGATACTCGTTGACGTTCTGCGTCAGGTATTCACCCGTCCGCTGGCCCTGGCGATAGAGCACATCGCCCGCCGCGCGTGCCTGCTCACTGGTCCGTCGCGCCAACTCCTGCACCGTGGCGTTTGGGTCGGTTGCTGCCGCCCGCGCTTGATTGCCGATATTGCGAACCATCGCCTTAGCCTTCTCGACAGGCTGGCCGGTCCTGGCGGCCCTCAGTCGTCGCTCCGGGCTATGATCGAGCGGGTGTTCGCCTGCCTCGCGCGCAACCTCGATTGCTTGTTCTCGCGTTAGAGTGTCGTCGGTCAGTTTCTGATCCATCGAACTTGCTCCCATCGAGGATTTTCAGTTGGAAACATCAGCTGCAAAGAAACGCTCCCCTTCGTGATAGCTGCATTTTGGTGCGCAGGATGATTTCGCGGCGATCGTGCGGAGCTCCAGCGCTTTTTTCTGGGCTTCGCGCACCCGTGCTGGTTGACGATATCCGGCCGGGCGCTCTATCCTCCGTTGGCTCGCCTATAAATTGGGCATCCATATGCCGCGGCTTTCGCCAAACTTGGCTGAACGGCTTCGTACCGCCGGATTTAGGCTGACGCGCCCACGCCTAGCTCTGGCGCGTTTGCTGTTTGACGCCGATGACCGGCATGTCACTGCCGAGCAATTGCACGGGGAAGCGAACGCCGCGTCAATCTCGGTATCTCTAGCAACCGTCTACAATGTTCTTAATCAATTTACTTCTGCCGGTCTCTTGCGCGAGGTCATCGTTGATCCCGGGCGTTCGTATTTCGATACGAACATTGACGACCACCATCATTTCTTCTGTGAAACGAGCGGTGCGCTGCACGACATCGCGGGCGACGATGTCACGGTGAGTGGGATCCCAGCGCCACCAGATGGAACCGAGATTAGCAGCGTCGAAGTCATTGTTCGCGTGCGCGCATCCGGCGACTAGCGGCGGCGCCACTCGCCTTTGTTTGGAATTTTTCTGATCTGTTGACTCCGCTCCTTGCCTGATTTTTAATCCCATTAAGTCGGCCCGGCCGCACTTCTGCGACCGCCCGTTCCGAGGGATCTTAGGGACGGATGGCGTATTCGCGATATCGAACTATCCAAAAGGTTATCACCGCCTCGGGCGGCGAGTGTGCCCGTCTTCGGTGCCGGCGCGCGCTTCCGCCATAACCGCGGCATGCCGCGTCGGGCTGGATTGAGACACAAAGAGATCACCAAAGAGAGGAGGCCCCCGAAGATGGCATACCAAGAAGACATAGCTTTGATGGCTCACCTGATGCGCCGGGCGGGGTTCGGAGCAACTCGGGACGAACTTGAAGCGCGTCTCGCCAAAGGTTATGAAGAAACCGTCGAGGAGTTGCTACATCCCGAGACGCAGCCGCCGGTCGACGCCTACACCTTGCTGCGTTATCAGCCGGCCTCGCTGCTGCCCGGGGGGCAGCCGCCGATGGGGAATGTAAATTGGCTCTATTACTTGGTGAATACCAAGCGACTGCTGGAGGAGAAGATCGCCCTCTTCTGGCATCACGTCTTCGCTACGGGTAATTCCAAGGTCGACAATTACGACCAGCTCTTGGAGCAGATCGAATTGTTCCGAGAGAGCGGTTTGGGCAGTTACCGCGAGCTGTTGTACAAAGTATCGACCAACCCGACGATGATGTTCTGGCTCGACAACAACCAGAACCACGGGACCGCGGTCAACGAGAACTGGGGCCGCGAGTTGTTGGAGCTGTTCAGCCTCGGCGCCGGCAACTACACCGAGAAGGACGTTCGCGAGGCTTCCCGCGCCTTCACCGGCTGGACCTTCGAGACCAAAATCCCGCGCGCGCCTTATGGCCGGTTCCCTTGGAAGTTCGAGTACCGGCCGGAAGACCACGACGATGGCGAAAAGGAATTTCTCGGCCATCGCGGCCGCTTCAACGGCGAGGACATCCTAGATATCGTCGTGCAGCAGCCGGCCTGCGGTAAGTTCATCTGCCGCCACCTGTACAACTTCTTCGTTGCTGACGAGCCGCAGGTGCCGGCTTGGCCGATCGAGGCGCCCCGCGACCAAAAGGCGATCGATACTCTGGTCGGGGCTTTCCGCGACTCGAAGTTTGATATGCGTTCGGTGCTGCGCGTGCTGTTCAACTCGGATTTCTTCAAGAACGCCCGGTTCCAGCACGTCAAATCGCCCGCTGAGGTCGTCGTCAGCACGCTACGCTTCGTCGGCGGCTACGAGATCCCGAAGCCCGGCTATGGCGAGCTGTCCATGAACACCGCCTATATGGGCCAGGATTTGCTCAACCCGCCCTCGGTCGAGGGCTGGCACACCGGTAAGGAGTGGATCAACAGCGGCTCCTTGATGGCCCGCATCAACTTCATGGCCGAGAAGGTGGGAGATACTTCGGCGCCGGGGGTGCGCGGCATCATCGACCGGCTGAAAACCCAGGGCTCTTTGAGACCCGAGCAGCTGGTGGATGGCGCAAGCGAATGAGTGGGGCCAGATCTCCTGGGACAACGGCAAATCGCAAATCGCCGATCAGCATGTCGGCCAGATGCTACAGCTGATCGTCGCGACGCGCGAATACCAGTTCGCATGAACTGAACTGACTAGATTAGGGAGGAATGGCTATGGCAACGAATGAGCCATGCGTGGTCGTTTTGCAGCTGACCGGCGGCAACGACTACCTGAATACGATCATCCCATACAACAACCCGTTGTACCGGGATAACCGTCCGGCGGTCGGGATTGGTGACAATAACATCATCCACCTCGACAAGGACTACGGCATTCCGAACTACATGGCACCGATGAAGAAGTTCTGGGACGAGGGCAAGCTCGCTGTCTTGCACGGTGTCGGCTTCAAGGACTCGCCACGCTCGCATTTCCGGGCGATGGACATCTGGCACACCTGCGAGCCGGAAAAGGTCGGGACCGAGGGCTGGCTCGGCCGGGTCGCGCGCGAATTTGACCCAAAAAAGGAAAATGTCGTGCAGGTTGTCAGTATGGGGCCAAGCCTGCCGCGCTCCCTTGTCTGCCCTGGCGTTCCGGTCGCCTGCGTCGCCGGTCCCCTGGAGCGGTACGGCTTCCTGCCCCAGGTGCAGGGCGCTGAGCGCACCCAGGTGCTCGATCGCTTCGCGAAAATGTACAGCCCCGCGATAGGCAGCGGCCCGGTAATGGATTACCTCAGCGAGACCGCGATCGACTCGCTTAAGGGCGAGGACATTATCAAGGTCGCGCCGCAGAAATACTCGTCCACCGTCGAGTATCCGAACACGCCGATTGCCCGCAAGCTCAAGGGCATCGCGCAAACGCACATCGCCGAGATCGACAGCCGGCTGTTCTACTGTGACCACAGTACGTTCGACACGCATGCCGGCCAGAACCCCGGACATGGCAATCTTTGGAAGGCTGTATCCGAAGGGATCGAGGCGTTCATGGCCGACCTTCGCGAACACAGTAAATCCGACAACGTTGTGATGCTACTGTTCTCCGAGTTCGGCCGCCGGGTCCATGACAATGGCTCGGGCACGGATCACGGCGCCGGCGGTGTCGCCTTCGCGCTCGGCGAGAAGGTCAAAGGCGGGCATTACGGCGAGATGCCGTCGCTGAAAGCGGAGCATCTGGTCCAGGGCGACCTGAACCCGAACATGGATTTCCGCAGCGTCTATTCGACGATCCTCGAGAAGCATTTGGGACTGAATGCGGCGACCTCCTCCCCGCCGAGGCGGGGCGGAGGTTCCCACCGAAACTGACGAACAAACTCCTTCCGGATTACGGAAGGGGTAACAGTAGATCGAAGAAGGAGGGAACGATGCCGTTGACAACGGTCGCCCGCGGACGGGTTTACGACTGGAGCCACGCCATCGGGCGTGGCGCAGCCCGAGGCACTGGGTTCAATTACATCCAGACGATGTGCCTCGGAAAAAACGGGGTCCTCTACACCACCAATCGTGGCAACGAGAACAATTTCGGGATGCACGCCAACAAGGTGCAGCTCGGCGGTCCCGGTGAAGAGGAACTGCTTCACGACTTCTTCGAATACGGCGAAGGCGACGGGAATTCGATCTGGCCCTTCGGCATTGCCGTCGACGAGGAACGGGACCGGGTCTACTGCTCGGATGAATGGGCCAACACGATCTCGGTGTTCGACAGCGGTGGCAAATTTCTCCAGAAATGGGGCAAAACCGGCAGCGGCGACGGCGAATTGCTGCGTCCGGCCGGCATCGCCGTCGAAAAGAACGGCAACGTTATAGTCGTCGACAGCGGCAACAACCGCCTGCAGGTCTTCAACCCCGAGGGCAAGTTCATCGGCAAATGCGGCGGCCCTGGCAAGGGACCCGGCGAGTTCAACCAGCCCTGGGGCATCACTCTCGACAAGGACGGCAACATCTACGTCGCTGATTGGAAGAGCCACCGCATCCAGAAATTGTCGTCCGCGGGCAAGTGCCTGATGACGATCGGCTCATATGGCGTAATCCAAGAGCCCGAGGGCGCCTACGCGGTGACCATTTTCGGCCCGTATATTAAGGCCGACAGCGAGAAGGCTGGTTATCCCCGGACCGACCAGTTCAATCACCCAACCGACGTCGCCGTCGACACCGATGGCGATATCTACGTGAGCGATTGGGGCAACCATCGGGTGTGCGTTTTCGACTCCGAGGGCGGACCCATCACGACGCTGATCGGCGATGCCCAGGTACTGTCGAAGTGGGGTCAGCAGAGCATCGATGCCAACCCCGACATGGCCAAGGCGCGCCGCCGGGTAAAGAGCCTCGAACCGCAGTGGCGGCTGTGCTTCCCGACCGCGGTCGAGTTCGATCCGAACAGCGACTCGCTGATCGTCGCCGATAGCCAGCGGAATCGCTTGCAGATCTACAAAAAGGTGCGCAATTACAGCGATTTCCAGGCGAACCTGTAAGAAGCCGGTACATGCCGGTGGCAGAAAGGCATCCAAGGCGCGTCCTTTCCTGCCTGTCGCTCCGGTGGCGGGCAGGAAAGCCGGGCGCCCGCGGTGCGCCGCAATTCTGCCTAATCCCGAAACGCCGTTCTCTAATGTCATCAGAAACTTAGTTTTCTAATTGCGTGCGTGATGCAGACGCACGCTTTTTCCGCTCCAGGGATGCGGCGCCTAATGGTCGCCGGACCATCTCCGTGGCCTCTGTCGCTTAGCCCTTAAGGCCGCCATTCCAACCGGCAAGTGCGGCTCGAAAAAAAACAAAACGGGAGGAACCATGATACGCCCTCGGTCTGCTGATGATTTTTGCACAATCCGCGCTCGCATGGAGGAACTGCGCCGGGAGCGCGACGGGTTGTCGGTCGAGAGAGACCCTCTCTCAGTGAATGAGCCTTCGCTTTACGACGTCGCCGACGCTCAGATGAAAGCGGGAAAGCCGGGTATCCCTGGCTGGCGCGTCACCCGCCGGAAGCGCTTTACTACGAATTGACGGGACTAGGTCGTGTGGACGGATTTCACCAAAATAAAGGTGCAGGCGAGCGAGATAAAGGCGGCGAAGTTCTGTGCCGCCCTCGGGGTGATGTCTGGGCCAATGTCGAGCAGGATCTCGAAGTTGCGGCTGTCGCTGGCCTCGCCGCCGGTCAGGTGGAAGGCCAGCGGCAAGCCATCGAAATCGAACTTCAGGTGGATTTTGCTGGAAAAGCCGCCGCGCGATCGGCCGAGTGCCTGCCCGTCCTGCCCCCTTTTGCGCCGGCCGCCGAGACATGGGCGCGCACGATCGTCGAATCGACCATCTGAACGAGGTGAGCGGTGCCGCTCATCCCCGCCAAAATGGCGAGCATGGCCTCGAATACGCCCCGCTGGCTCAGACGCCAAAACCGCTTCCAGACGCTGTTCCAAGCGCCAAACTCCGCTGGCAAGGCTCGCCAGGTGATGTTGTGAACTGCGAAATAATGCAGCGCTTCCAGGAACTTGCGATCATCGCGCCCCTTGTCCCCGCGGCGCGAGCGCGCCGCCCGAAACGCCTCAACCACGATCTCCCAATCGGTATCCGTCATCCGTGTCAGCATGATCGGCTTGGAAGTTGGAAGTGCGGAGTGCAGCCAAGCAGGTTAGCAGCAGCAAAACTTGGCGTTACGCCGCCTCCGCCTGAAAAGCTCTACATCGAGGACCGCAAGGCGGCAGTGAGCTCGATCTCATGCTGTGACTGATGAGGGATAACGACCCAGCTGCTCGTTGGGTCTGGTCTCCCAT
>WNGC01002856.1_pt1 | contig 10495 bp, 8 predicted proteins | sample 5400051 | NCBI WGS metagenome assembly WNGC01 (sample SAMN13153368, study PRJNA577476) | soil metagenome | isolation source: 20 cm soil or saprolite under grassland replicate 2 | place: USA:California | collected 2016-06-15 | reverse complement strand
GCGCCCACGAGCCGACGTCGGCGTCGTTGCCGTCGCCGCCGGCCGTGCCATCGGCGCCGAAGCTGAAAACGTCGATCTCGCTGCGTACCCCGGGATACAGGTAATGGTAGGGATTGCCCCAGGGGTCCCGCGGCAGGCGCTCGAGATAGCCGCCCGCCTTCCAGTTGGGCGGGAGCGGGGCGCTAGCCGGCTGCGCGGTCAGCGCCTGCAATCCCTGTTCGGTCGTGGGGTAGCGCTGATTGTCGAGGCGATAGAGCTTGAGCGCCTGCATCAGGCTCGCGATGTCCTGCCTCGCGGCGATTACCCGCGCGTCGTCGGGGCGGCTGATGATCTTCGGCACCACCAGGGCGGCGAGGATGCCGAGAATCACTACCACCACCATCACTTCGAGCAACGTGAAACCAACTTGCCCGGTCGACACTTTCATCTGACCCTCCTTGTAGTCAATTGATCTGAGGGTCGTTCGCCTTCGGCCCGATCCAGCCAGATACGGCAATTATCCCGTTTGCCGAAAGACACTCCGTGCGGTGGCGTACATACGCCCGGAAACTTTCACTCTAACCTCCGAAGAATGCAGCAAGTCTTGCCCCACCCGTCGAATCTCGCGCAAACGGCCGTGGTTGCCTTGGTAACTGCCGCCGCGCTGGCGTTGCTCGGCCTGGTGGGAGCGTACTGGACCTGGGTCTGGCTCGCGCCGCTTCCGGAACCGCGCGCGCCGGCCGCCGCAGTGACGGGTAGCGCAGCCGAGTCCGCGGGCGCGCTGTTCGGCATCGTGCGCCGGGATCCGAACAGTCCGGTGCCAACAGGAATCGCGATCAGGCTGCTCGGTGTCGTCGCGGCCACGGGGGGGCGGCACGGATACGCCGTGGTGCAACTCGAGGCGAAAGACATTCTCGCCGTGCGGGAAGGCGAAGACCTTGCTCCCGGTATCCGGCTCGCCGAGGTCGGTACCGATCACGTCATCCTGGAGCGCGGCGGGGCTCGTGAAACGCTTGCGTGGCCGGGACGAAAGTGAAAATGATGTGGCGGTGGCTGAGAAATGGACTTCTCTGGTTGGCGATGGCATTGGCGCTTGGCCAGGCGTGGCCCGCGGAGCGGACCGACGGTCCCGACGTAGTTACGCTGAACTTCATTAACGCCGAGATCGAAGGCGTGGTGAAGGCGGTGAGCGAGATCACCGGCAAGAACTTCGTGCTCGACCCGCGCATCAAGGGCACGATCAATATTTTCTCGGCAAAGCCGCTGCCCAGAGCGCTCGTATACGAGGTGTTTCTGGCGGCATTGCGCGTGCAGGGTTATGCCGCGATCGAGGATCGCGGCATTGTCACGATCGTTCCCGCGATCGACGCCAAGCTGTACCCGAGCCCCACGCACGGCCCGCAGGACAAGTCCCGCGGCGGCGGCGACCGCATCCAGACGCAGGTGTTCACGCTCAGATACGAATCGGCGTCGCAACTGGTACCGATATTGCGCCCGCTGATCTCCCCCAACAACCCCATTACCGCATACCCGGCCAGCAACTCGCTGGTGGTCACCGATTACGCCGGCAACCTGCTACGCATCGAGAAAATCATCGACTCGATCGACCAGCCTAGCAGCACCGAGCCGGTGGTGATTCCACTTAGCCACGCTTCGGCGCTCGATGTCGCGCAAACAGTCAACAAACTGTTCACGGAGGCCACGAGCGCCGGGGCGGGGGACTCGACTCAGCGCCTGACGGTGGTCGCCGATGCGCGCTCGAACAGCCTGATTCTGCGTGCCGAGAATCCGTCCCGGCTGTTCCGGCTGCGCAGCCTCGTGGCGACGCTCGATTCACCCACCAGCGCTGCGGGCAACCTGAATGTCGTGTACCTGAAGAACGCCGAAGCGGTGAAGGTGGCCGAGACGCTGCGCGCGGTCTACCTGGGAGAAATCGCCGCCCCGGCGGCGCCCCGGCCCATGGCCCTTCCTGTTGCGGCATCGCCCGCGGGCACGCCGCCGCCGGCCTTGCCCGGGCCCCAGGCCGTTGCACTGTCCTCCGGCATGATCCAGGCCGATGCGGCGACCAACTCGATCCTCATCAACGCGCCCGATGCGATCTACAACAACCTGCGTGCGGCGCTGGACAAGCTCGACGTGCGACGGGCGCAGGTTTATGTGGAGGCGCTGATCGCGGAGCTCACCGCCGACAAGGCCGCCGAATTCGGCATCCAATGGCAGGACCTGAGCGGCGCGGGAAAGAGCGGCACCCAGGGCTTCGGCGGCACCAATTTCGGCGGCAGCGGCCAGAACATAGTCGGCCAGTCGCTCAATCCAGCCACGGCGGGCCGCGGCCTGAACATCGGAGTGGTGAAGGGCCGCGTCACGATCCCCGGCGTCGGCGAGATACTCAATCTCCGCATCCTGGTGCGCGCGCTGGAGACGGACAACAATGCCAACATCCTGTCCACGCCGACGTTGCTTACCCTGGACAACGAAGAGGCCAGAATCACCATCGGCCAGAACGTGCCTTTCATCACGGGGCAGTACGCGCTCTCTGGCGCGGCCACCACGCCGACCCCGTTCCAGACGATCGAGCGGCGCGATGTCGGCCTGACGCTGCGGGTGAAGCCGCAGATCTCCGAGGGCGGCACGGTCAGGCTGCAGCTCTACCAGGAAGTCTCCAGCGTTCAGGACACTTCCAACCCCGCCGGATTGATCACCAACAAACGCGCCGTCGAATCGACCGTGCTGGTGGACGACGGGCAGATCGTGGTGATCGGCGGGCTGATCCAGGACTCGGTGAAGGATGGCGTCGAGAAAGTTCCGCTGCTCGGCGACATCCCGGTGCTCGGCGCGCTGTTCACCTACAGCACGCGTTCGCGCACCAAGACCAACCTGATGGTGTTCCTGCGGCCGACGGTGCTGCGCGACGCGCAGCGCGCGGATTCCCTCACGGGCTCGCGCTACGACTACATCCTCGGCGAGCAGAACAAGGCGGCACCCGCGCCCAACCCGCCGCTTCCCGACATGGAAGCGCCCACCCTGCCGCCGCGATGATTCCCTACGCGTTTGCAAAGGCGCAAGGGGTCGTGGTCGGCGCCGTCGGCGCCGACTCCGCCGAGGTCGCGGTGCGCGCAGGCGCTTCCGCCGGCGCGCTCGCCGAGCTGCGCCGCGCGCTCGGCGTGCCGTTGCGCGCGCGGCGCGTCGGCACAGAGGAGTTCGACGAGTTGATCGCCGCCGCGTACAACAGCGCCGATGCCGGGGCGGCTGCGCTGGCCGTCGACCTGGCGCAGGATCTGGATCTTTCGAGATTGCTGCAGGAAATCCCCAAGGTCCAGGATCTGCTTGAAAGCCAGGACGATGCGCCGGTCATCCGCCTGATCAATGCATTGTTCACCCAGGCGCTGCGCGAGGGCGCCTCGGACATCCACATCGAGCCCTTCGAGACGCGCTCATTGGTGCGGCTGCGGATCGACGGCACGCTGCGCGATCTGATCGAGCCGGCGCGCGCGCTGCATGGCGCGATCGTCTCGCGGGTAAAAATCATGGCGCAGCTCGATATCGCGGAGAAGCGCCTGCCGCAGGACGGCCGTATTACGCTGCGGGTAGCCGGCAAGCCGGTCGACGTGCGCGTATCCACGATCCCCACCGGGCACGGTGAACGCGTGGTGCTGCGCCTGCTCGACAAGCAGGCCGGGCGGCTCGACCTCGCGCGGCTCGGCATGGACGACGCCGAGCTGGCGCACATGGACAGGCTGATCAAGGAGCCTCACGGCATCGTTCTGATCACCGGCCCGACCGGCTCGGGCAAGACGACGACGCTCTACGCCGCGCTGTCGCGGCTCGATGCGACTGCGCTCAACATCATGACCGTCGAGGACCCCATCGAGTACGACCTCGACGGCATCAGCCAGACCCAGGTCAACACCAAAATCGAGATGAGTTTTGCGCGCGCCCTGCGCACCATCCTGCGCCAGGATCCCGACGTGGTCATGATCGGCGAGATCCGCGATCTCGAAACCGCGCAGATCGCGGTGCAGGCGAGCCTCACCGGCCATCTGGTATTCGCGACGCTGCACACCAACGATGCGGTGAGTGCCGTCAACCGCCTTGTCGACATGGGCGTGGAGCCGTTTCTGCTCGCCTCCAGCCTGATCGGAGTGGTCGCGCAGCGCCTGGTTCGCCGCCTTTGCCAGGAATGCCGCAAGGCGGGCGTGCCAGACCCGCAAGCGCTCGAGGTCGTGGACACCGGCGTAGTGCCGGCGGGCGGGACCGTCTATACCGCACTGGGTTGCGCCGCCTGCAACCAATCCGGTTACCGCGGCCGCACCGGCATCTACGAAATGCTGACGGTCGACGACGGCTTGCGCCAGCTGATCCATGCTCGCACAGCGCAGCAGCAGTTGCGCGATTACGCGGTGGCGCACGGCATGCGGCCGCTGCGGCAAGACGGCTGGCGCTGGGTTGTTCAAGGCGTGACCAGCCCGGAAGAGCTGGCGCGCGTGACGGGCGAATAGCGGCCGCCATTACACGGAACTCGACCATGTCTAAAAAAATCCGCAATTCCGCCATTCTCCACCCCGCCGCCGGCACGGCGGAGGGCATCACCGAGGTCCGACGCCAGGAGGCCCTGCTTAAGACCGGGGCCTTGCAGAACGCGATTTTCAACAGCGCCAACTTCTCGAGCATCGCCACCGACGCGAAGGGCGTCATTCAGATCTTCAACGTCGGCGCCGAGCGCATGCTGGGCTACACGGCCGCCGAGGTGATGAACCAGATCACCCCGGCCGACATTTCCGATCCGCAGGAAGTGATCGCGCGCGCCAAGGCGTTGAGCGCCGAGCTCTCAACGCCGATCACGCCGGGCTTCGAGGCCCTGGTGTTCAAGGCCTCGCGCGGCATCGAGGACATCTACGAGCTGACCTACATCCGCAAGGACGGCAGCCGCTTTCCGGCGGTGGTGTCGGTCACGGCGCTGCGCGACGCTCAAGGCGAGATCATCGGCTATCTGTTGATCGGCACCGATAACACCGCGCGCAAGCAGGCGGAAGAAGCGCTGCTCAAGGCGGGGGCCTTGCAGAGCGCGATCTTCAACAGCGCCAACTTCTCGAGCATCGCCACCGACGCGAAGGGTGTCATTCAGATCTTCAACGTCGGCGCCGAGAGCATGCTGGGCTACACGGCCGCCGAAGTGATGAACCAGATCACGCCGGCCGACATCTCCGATCCACAGGAAGTGATCGCGCGCGCCAAGGCGCTAAGCGTCGAACTCGGAACCCCGATTACGCCGGGCTTTGAGGCATTGGTATTCAAGGCCTCGCGCGGGATCGAGGACATCTACGAATTGACCTACATCCGCAAGGACGGCAGCCGCTTTCCGGCAGTCGTGTCCGTCACGGCGCTGCGCGACGCTCAAGCCGCAATCATCGGCTATCTGTTGATAGGCACCGACAACACCGCGCGCAAGCAGGTCGAAGCAGAGCAGAAGAAGCTCGATCAGCGTCTGCGCGACCAGCAGTTCTACACGCGCTCGCTCATCGAATCCAACATCGACGCGATCATGACCACCGATCCGTCAGGCACCATCACCGACGTCAACAAGCAGATGGAGGTGCTCACCGGCTGCACGCGCGATGAACTGATCGGCGCGCCGTTCAAGAACTACTTCACCGATCCGGAGCGGGCCGAGGCAGCTATCAAGCTGGTGCTGAGCGAAAAGAAGGTCACCAACTACGAGCTGACCGCGCGCGCCAGGGACAATAAGGAAACAGTGGTCTCCTACAATGCGACCACGTTCTACGACCGGGATAGGACTCTGCAGGGCGTGTTCGCCGCCGCGCGCGACATCACGGAGCGCAAGCGGCTGGACCAGGTGCTGCAGGAAAAGAACGTCGAGCTGGAGAGTGCCCGATCCGTGGCGGAGAAAGCGAACCTCGCCAAATCCGAATTCCTTTCCAGCATGAGCCATGAGTTGCGCAGCCCGCTCAATGCCATCCTGGGGTTCGCCCAACTGATGGAGTCCGATTCCCCGCCGGCAACGCCCGCCCAGAAGGAAAGCATAGCCCAGATTCTTCAAGCGGGATGGCATCTGCTGAAGCTGATCAACGAGATCCTCGATCTTGCGAAGGTCGAATCCGGGCAGCTGTCGATGTCGCGCGAGCCGGTGTCTCTGGCCGAAGTCATGCTCGAATGCCAGGCCATGATCGAACCGCAGGCGCAACAGCGCGGCATCCAGATGACCTTTCCCCAGTTCGACACACCCTATTTTGTCCAGGCCGATCGGACCCGGGTGAAGCAGGTTCTCATCAACCTGCTTTCCAACGCGATCAAGTACAACCGCGAGCAGGGAACGGTCGTCGTGGGCTGCACCGCGAGCACCCCGGAGCGCATTCGCATCAGCGTCAGGGACACCGGCGCGGGGTTGCCTCCGGAAAAGCTGGCGCAGCTCTTTCAGCCGTTCAATCGCCTCGGACAGGAGGCGGGCGGCGAGGAAGGCACAGGCATCGGCCTGGTGGTGGCCAAGCGACTGGCCGAGCTGATGGGGGGCGTAATCGGAGTGGAAAGCACCGTCGGGGTGGGAAGCGTGTTCTGGTTCGAGCTCATCTCGGTTGCCAGGCCACAGCTTTCCATGGTGCGAGGCGACGCAGCGGCATTGGCCCAACCGCCTGTGCCTCGCGGTGCGCGGCTACACACCCTGCTCTATGTCGAGGACAACCCAGCGAACCTGAAACTGGTCGAGCAAATCATCGCCCGCCATCCCGATATTCGCCTGCTGACCGCGGTGAACGGGAATGGCGGCATCGAGATTGCGCGCGCCTCCCGGCCGGATGTAATCCTGATGGACATCAATCTCCCCGGCATGAGCGGTATCCAGGCGCTGAACATCCTGCGCGCAGACTCCGCCACGGCGCACATCCCCGTGCTTGCCATCAGTGCCAATGCCATGCCGCGCGATAGGAAGAAAGGCCTAGACGCGGGATTCTTCCGTTATCTCACCAAACCGATCGTGGTCGACGAGTTCATGGACGCGCTGGGCACGGCGCTGGAATTCTCGGCAGCCGCGGCGGCGAATACAGATAGAGTAGGACCGAATTGATGATCAGTGCATCCGACATACTCAGCGCGAAAGTGCTGATCGTTGACGATCAGCAAGCCAATGTCCTTCTGCTCGAGCGGATGCTGCGCGGTGCCGGCTACGTTTCCATCACGTCGACGATGGATCCGGGCGCGGTCTGCGAGCTTCACCTCAAGAACCGCTACGACCTGATCCTGCTCGATCTCCAGATGCCCGGCATGGATGGATTCCAAGTGATGGAAGGCCTTAGAACAATAGAAATGGACGGCTACCTTCCGGTCCTCGTGATCACCGCCCAACCGGCTCACAAGCTGCAGGCGCTGCAAGCCGGCGCCAGGGATTTCGTGAGCAAGCCGTTCGATGTTCTCGAAGTGAAGACGCGTATTCACAACATGCTGGAAGTACGGCTGTTATACAAAAAAGTCGAGAATTACAGCAAGGTGCTGGAACAGATGGTGGAGAAACGGACTGCCGAACTGCACGAAAGCGAAGCGCGCTTTCACGCCCTGAGGGAAATGGCGGGATTCTGCGCGCAGCTCCGGCAACGGCACACATCCGTGAAGGGCAAATAGCTGCTGCCATGGAAGCATTCCAATACGAGGCGCTGAACGCCGCCGGTCGCACGGTATCCGGCGTGGTGCAGGCCGACACGCCGCGCCAGGCGCGCGCGCAGTTACGTGCACAAGGCCTGCTGCCCTCGATGATCGGCCAGGTACACGCGCGCGCACGGCAGGTATGGGCGCGGGGCATTTCATCGGCCGGGCTGAGCCTGGTGACCAGGCAGATGGCGACACTGCTCGAGTCCGGCCTGACGATCGAGCAGTCGCTCAACGCTCTGATCGAAGAGGCCGCAGACCCGGTGACGCAGGAGGTGCTTACCGGAGTCAAAGCCGAAGTGACGGCCGGTCAGTCATTGGCCGGGGCGCTGGGCGCTTACGAAAAGAGTTTTCCGGATTTCTACCGGGCGCTGGTGCATGGCGGCGAGGAGTCGGGCGCGCTGCCGACGGTGTTGCAGCATCTTGCCGACTATCTCGACGCGCGCCAGGCGCTGAAACAGAAAACCGGGCTCGCGCTGCTTTACCCCATCCTGGTCACGGTGGTGGCGATCTCGATCGTCACCGGCCTGCTGGTCTACGTGGTGCCGCAGGTCGTAGGAGTGTTCCAGCAGTCGCGACAGACCCTGCCTTTGTTGACCCGCGCGCTGATCGGGCTGAGCGACTTCCTGCGCGCGACTTGGCCGTATCTCGTCGCGATCATCGTCGGCGGAGCGGTGGCTGCACGTATGGCGCTGCGCCGCGATGCGGCAAGACGCCGGTGGCACGTCCTGTTGCTGCGCATGCCCTGGCTGGGGCCGCTGATTCGCGGCGTCAACACCTCGCGCTTCGCCAGCACGCTTGCGATTCTGGTCGGGGGCGGCGTGCCGCTGCTTACCGCGCTCAACTCCGGTGCGCGGGTGATGACCAACATGGTGATGAGAGAGGCCATCGAGCGTGCGATCGAGCGGGTGCGCGAAGGGGCGAGCCTGGCGCTGGCGCTGGGCGAAACGCGCGCATTTCCACCGCTGCTGGTACACCTGGTGGCGAGCGGGGAGGCGAGCGGGAAGCTCGAGCAGATGCTCGGGCGCGCTGCGCACCTGGAGACTCAGGCGCTGGAGCGGCGCCTGGCGGTGTTCCTGACGCTGCTCGAGCCGGCGATGATTCTGGTGATGGGGGGAATCGTGCTGCTGATCGTGCTCGCGATATTGCTGCCGATCATCGAAATCAACCAGCTGGTGCATTGATCCGGTTCTCCAGCGGCTTCGACGTTTTGCTGATGGGTAGCTTGACATAGCGATGATGAAGTTCGTCGCCGAGATCGCCAACTGGTAACAGACTCGCAAGCGGGGGCGTTTCCGCTCCCGCGCCTCGTCACTCACACCGATTTAGCCTGATCTACCGACCCAAACGACCCTGGGGGAAGACCCGGCTTTCTCCGCATCTGCTGTTCACTTCCAGCCCAGGACGTACTGTGCGCCAGCGTACGGTTGGAGGTATGCTACCAGCCATGTCTGCATCGCTCAAACCCAAGCAAAACCAAGTGCTTGCCGCCCTGCCCGCAGCGGACTACGAGCGTCTGCTGCCCCATCTGGAACCCGTAGCATTGCCGCTTGGCTTGGTCGTCTTCGAATCCGGCAGCAAATTGCGGTACCTGTATTTCCCCACCAGCGGTATCGTGTCGTTGCTCTACGCCATGGAAAGCGGAGCCTCGACGGAGATCGCGGTCATCGGCAGCGAAGGCGTGGTCGGGATCGCGTTGTTCATGGGTGGTGAGAGCACGCCAGGCCGGGCAGTCGTGCAGAGCGCCGGCCACGGCTACCGGCTTAAGGCAGTTGCGCTGAAGACGGAATTCGAACTCGGCGGCCCCCTTCAGCATCTGCTGTTGCGCTACACCCAGGCGCTCATTGCGCAGATGACGCAGACCGCGGTCTGCAACCGGCACCATGCATTAGACCAACAACTGTGCCGCTGGCTCTTGTTGAGCCTGGATCGCTTGCCCTCGAACGAGCTGACCATGACGCAGGAGTTGATCGCCAACATGCTGGGGGTGCGGCGCGAGGGCGTGACGGAAGCCGCCGGAAAACTGCAAGAGGCGGGACTCATTCATTACTCCCGCGGCCACATCACCGTTCTCGATCGCCCAAAGCTGGAAACGCGGGTATGCGAGTGCTACGCGGTGGTCAAGAAAGAAATGGATCGCCTGCTTCCGCTCACAACGGCAAGGCAAGTCCGGGAAGCGTGACGAGTGACGGGGGTAATAAGCTTAGGGTGCTCGACGCTTTCGAGCATGCATCGCCTTCCTTAGCCGTCGAAAATGCTCACGCGTTCGTAGGTGGCGGTAGTTCCGACGGTATCTAATGTATGCAACCGCCCAAAAATCACCTTCCCACAGAGCCTTACGGTCTGGGGTTGATCATTGAATGGGAATGACCGACGAAGCTTTCATGCGTCGGGCGCTGGAGCTTGCGCAGCGCGCCCAGGCGGAAGGGGAGGTTCCTGTCGGGGCGGTCGTTGTTTTGGAGGGAAAGACTTTAGGTGAAGGCTGGAACAGGCCGATTGCGGCCTGCGATCCGAGCGCCCACGCCGAAATCCAGGCGATGCGCGCCGCGGCGTCCGCGCTCTCGAATTACCGCCTGACGGGCGCTACGCTCTACGTGACCCTCGAGCCTTGCGATATGTGCATCGGCGCCATGTTCCACGCGCGCATCGCCAGGGTGGTGTTCGGCGCCACCGACCCGAAGAAGCTGGTGCTCAAGAACCGGGTCGCCCTGGAGGGCGGCGTGCTGGCAGGCGAATGCGGCGCGCTGCTCAGCCGGTTCTTCGCTTCCCGGCGATGAAGATCGAAATCAACGCCGGCAGGCAGCAGCTCATCCTCAGGGACGAGAAAAATGTTCCTGTGAAAACCTACTCCGTCTCGACGTCG
>WNGC01004792.1_pt1 | contig 10497 bp, 11 predicted proteins | sample 5400051 | NCBI WGS metagenome assembly WNGC01 (sample SAMN13153368, study PRJNA577476) | soil metagenome | isolation source: 20 cm soil or saprolite under grassland replicate 2 | place: USA:California | collected 2016-06-15 | reverse complement strand
GAGCCCGGCCGGAGCCTAGCGACTGGTCCGGTGTCCGGTATCGGCGCGTCTCGCCCGTTAGCGCTCGTCCCGGCGAAGGTCGCTTAACTGAGCCGATAGCGGGCGTTCAGCCGGCGGGGCGGGAACAGGGTCTTCATGCCCCTTTCAGTCATTTGTCGCGGCGGACCCGCACCTCGGGTACTAGCCGAAACCAGCCATTCACCCCGAAGCGCGGCCCGCCTACTCGATGACCTCGTCGGCGCGTTGTAGCAACGACTGCGGGATCGTCAGCCCGAGCGCCCGTGCCGTCTTCAGATTGATCACCAGCTCGAACTTGATCGGCTGCTCGACTGGCAGATCGGCCGGTTTAGCGCCGCCCAAGATCCTTCCTATGTAAACGCCCAGCTGATGGAATGCGCCGTCGATGCTCGCTCCATAGCTAATTAGACCGCCGAAGGCTGCAAACTCACGGAAATGGTAGATCACGGGAATCGCATGACGCTCGGCCAATGCCACGAGCTGGTCGCGCTGAGTGGCGAAGAAGGCGTCCGACTGAACGATCAGCGCGCCAGCATGCAGTTCGGCGAGAGCGGTAAAGGCGCTTTCGATTTCGATGTCACTGAGGGCCTTGAGAACGGAAAGCACCGTCCCTTTTGTGTGGGCGGTGTTCTGCACGTCCCTGATCGCCCGCTCGGTATTGGGATTGGCTGGGTTGACCAGCAAAACGATCGATCTGTTGAGCGGTACCAGCTCCGAAATCAATTCGAGACGTTTCGCCGTCAGCTCGCTGCTCAGCAAACTGACCCCAGTAAGATTGCCACCCGGCCGGGACAGACTCGCGACTAGCCCGTCCCCAACCGGGTCGGCGCTAACGAAGGCAATGGGGATCGTCGAGGGCGCGCGTTTGGCTGCCAACGCTGGTGGGGCGCCGCCCCCGGTCACGATCACGTCGACCTTGCGATCGACGAGTTCAGCGGCCAATGCGGGTAGCCGGTCATAGCGGCCCTCGGCCCAGCGATATTCAATCGTAACGTTCCGTCCCTCGACGAAGCCTGCGCGGCTTAGACCTTCGCGGAAGGCGGCATACAAGGGGGCTATGACGGTGCCGGGCGAACCGTCCCCAACATGCCGATCACCGACATCGACTTCTGTTGCGCGCGGATAGCAACCGGCCAGCCGGCAGCGCTGCCGAGCAACGTGATGAAATGCCGCCGCTGCATAAGATTCTCGTGCGCCTGGGCTTGCAGGAAAACCTTAGCACACGGTTTAAGGTGCTGATTGGAATAACCGGAAGCGGTCGAACCATGCCGATTACCGACGGAGGGAGGAATGACCGAAATCGGCGCTGAGCAGAAGCTCATGTTGGAGATTGGTTGCTTCCGGTTTTTCCCGGTTTGGGACCTTGCCGGAGGGCCAGCCAAACGGCTCAGTAGGTTGGAAAAGCGACATTCAACATGTCGGTGCCGAGTTGCATGCGTTCGACATCTCCCGTTTTCGCGCCGTTCAAACACATGAAGCCTGTGCGGGACGGCTCTGCGCGAGCGGCAAAAAAAGCTGCGAGTTCGCTTGCGGCCCGTTTCGACGGCGCCGTTCACGGGTGATCGCGTCGGTTGGACCTTCAGCGCATACAGGAAGGTGAGCGAGTCTTCCTCACCTTTGCTGCGGCGGAGGACCCGGCTGCGGGCCCATCCGCCGGCGATTATGCTCGATAGCGAAGATGTGGCTGTAGAGGGTCGCCGTCCATTGCTTACCTTCCATCGTCAACTCAAGATAACGCAAAGCGTCTCCGATATAGCGCTCAACCTTACTCCAGTAAAATTGCGGATAGTAGTCGACCATATCCGCGGGGCTGCTATAGCCAAGCTTCTCGTGAACGCCGTTTTCGACGAATTCGTGGTAAAGTGCGTTGAGCTTGCGCGGATAAAGCGGGTCGGCCAGTTGGCCAATGAGATCACCGGCCCTGACTAAGCCCGCTTCCGTATCGGTCGCGGCGTGGTCTTCGTCTTCCGGCACTGGGAAACGCGTCAGCTCGATGGCGCTGGCGATGCGTTCTTCATCTATGCCAGGAACAAGCGCAAAACGCTCGCGGACCATAATTTTTCCACGTTCGATATGATAGGGCATCAGGAAGGCGTCGGAGGCCCCGCGCGGAGGTGTCACGGTATTGCCGGCAGCATCGATCACGAAATGCTCGGCCGTGTCGCCGGCGCAGATGCCGCGCACATAGCCGATATCGTGGGTCAACGCGGCGAAAATGGTATGGCCCCAGTCGCTGGGTGTGACGATCCGCTCCAGGCGCCGGCCGCGCAAGATGTCCTGCACGCAAAGGGTAACCAAGGCTGTGTGCTGACAATCGTGATAAAGCGCGTCACTGCTGCCGATACGCTCGATGACCAGCCGGGCGGCTTCGTCAAGCGCGGCGGGAATTCGCGGCTCTTGGTCGCCATAAATTCTGCGGTAGGTCTCGGCGAGATTCCGACCTAATGCATCAGCTAGAAGGCTCGTTGGGTTCAGCATAACCGCCCCCTTGAAGGATATTGGTGCTTCTAAATCGGCCCGCCCAAAACCTACAGCATGTTGTTGGCGCACGCTCGCTCCCGTAGACCTCGTACATCGACAAAGCCGCCCGATGAGCGCTCCAGCTCACGAGGTGAGGTAGAGAAGAGCGCCGAAGACGCCGAGGACGAGGATGAAGAACGCGGCGATCATCATGCAGAGGACCGCAAAAATGAGATCGCCGACGACGCTGATCCAGCGGTGCCGCCGAGGCCGCGTCTCGAGGGTATACGAAGGCTCTTGCGTTGCATCGGCAATGGGCACCGGGAGAGCGATAGTATGCTTCCGTGCCGCCCCTAACGATGCGGGCGTGCTCAAGAGGCGCCCCTACGTCAGCAACCAGACACCAGCCGCGATGATCAGTGTCAAAGGGACCAAAGCCCTCTCGGGCCGACGCTGACGGCGTCGGCGGTATTCATGAAACGCGATTGGACGCCCGTTAATGGTAAGCATGATCACCCCTCGGGAGCGCGGCCCCTGACTGCTTTGGGATTCAGTCAAGCGGGGATTTGGTCCGGGGGAAGGGACCGTCTCTCAAAGCAGCGCTCGGGGCGTTGGCCCCAGGATGAGGACCCGCCGGCCAGTTGCATTGCGGCAGATCAGTCGCCACAAAAATGCCCACGGATTCCGCATCGGCCAATCGAGAGACTACGGCGGGTACGAAGGGCGGCTGTGGATCCGATTTGAGCGGCCTGCCCATCTTTAACCGATGACTGCTTTCGGCGCTCAGCGGAGTACGGGACCCTGCCGACGGACTTCCGCTCACCGTCCGAAAACGGTCCTTCGCGCTACGGCCATCTGACGGCAAGGTTTGCCCCTTTTCGGACCTCGCCGGCACCGTGCCGAACGGCTCGGTAGGGTGGATTGCCGACCTTTGCGAGCCTTCGCGCAGCTGCTAGGCAGGGGGCCCGAATGAGCTGCTTATTACGGATGCCGATGGGCTACTGAGCCAGTTAATTGCTGACGTTACTCGAACGGGTCCCTCAAAATGAGACCGCATAGGCGGTCACTTGTCGGAAACGCCGACAGAGATTGCGCTTTGATCCGCCCCTCCACACCCGACCATAACCACCGATCTGGCGGCCAGTTCTCCGACATCCGCAGCATCGAGCCTGGTCGTCGATGAGGCCGTGTCATAGGCAATGTGGTTGGCGTCGAGGAATTCGCGGGCATTCGTGCTCTTGGCCGCGAAGTTGATGTTTTCCGGCAGCGTCAGGATCCAGGCGGATGTCCCCGTCCATTCTGCCGCCGACATGGTGTCGAGCTTTGACGAGACTATGCCAACCACATTGCCGCTGGAATCGAGCAACGGACCGCCGCTGCTGCCGGGCTGAACCGGTGCCGTCATCTGGACATATCGCGAGTCATCGCGGATGCCCGCCAGTGCCGATACGACGCCGGTCGTGACTTGCGGGCTTTTCGTCAGCAGACCTGCATAGGGAAACCCGACCACAACGACAGGATCGGCCGGGCGTATGCCACTCCCATCCCGAAATCGCAGAGCTGGCACCGCGCTGGCCGACTGCACGCGGACGACCGCAAGGTCGTTGCGTTCGTCACTGGCAATTGCACGGCTATCTTGCCATTCGCCGGCGATGCGAAGGCGCGGTTCGGTCATACAGCTCTTCACAACGTGGTAGTTGGTCAAAAACTCGCCTGCTCCATTGATGGCAAAGGCGGTGCCGATGCCGGCGCGTTGAGGTTTGGGGGAAGTCGGTGCGAGAGGGGTCGCCGGCGCTTTCTCGGCAAGCGTGTCGCGGGTCATCGCCGGGCCCGTGACGCAGTTTTTGCTTAAAGCCGTATCACGAGCCTTTCGCGAGATTTGGCCCGAGACATCGCAGGACCTCGCCCGAGACCCGATCCGCGCAGTTTCCGATCGGTCCGGCGATCGCTCTTCACGCACAGATTGTAGCCCTTTACGAGCGGCAAGTTGTTGCCGGTCGACCGCCTGGGCTCGTGCGTGGGCGCCGCAAATCAAAATGCTCGATCTTTCTCGAGGACATTGAAGGGTTGCGGCAACGGGTGTGTGAATAGTAGCAACCGTAATCATAGCGACGCTCATGGCGCCCATCAGAAGCTTTATCGTTGTCATGCTTCCCTCAGCTCCCGGCCGCGAACGTACGCTCGGTACGCTTAGCCTGTGTTCAAGAAGGAAACGTTGTTTTTCCACAAATCTCACGGCACCGCTCAAAATGGACAAGAAAGAAGCCGTCCACAATCGATGAGTCAGATCGAACGTTTGAGCCTATCCAGCCGCCGCGGTGCGCTTCGAGCGGTAACCCAGCTGAAGGAGCCTGCGAGCAGCGAGCAACGCCAGGGTATTCAAGCATAGCCGCCGATCCAACTATCAGCCGGAGTTGGCGCGAGCCCATAGACTTTTATGACGCCCGACGAGCCGGGCCAGCCGAATCGGAGCGTGTGCCGCGCCGGTCAGCGTGTTGGGCGGAACGGCCCAGGATCCCCCAACTTCGATACTCAAGTTTTTCTGTGCACTCACTCGGTTCATCCGTTTCAAACCTGTAGCGCTGCGTAGATGAACCGGATCCCGTTGAGGCAGATCAATGCCATGGAAGCTTAGCGTCGGCGAATTTCGGCCCCCCTAAAGGAGATTCTTTATGCATGGGCTCAGATACCTGCCTATTTCCGCCTCGTTGCTCCTGGCCGTTGCCGGCGGGGCTCCCGCTCTCGCTCAAACTCAGAACCTGCCCTGGGTCCAGATGGAATCGATGTCCATGAGTCTGGGCATCGGAGGGCAGTCCGGTGATGGCATCCTGCACCTTCCCAATCTGGGAACGAACTGCAGTTATCCATTCAAGGTCTCCGGGTTCGGCGGAGGCATCCAGGTCGGCGTCTCAAAGGTGAGTGCTTCCGGCCCAGTCGCAAACATGACGAGGGTCTCGGATCTTTCCGGCGAATACGGCGCGACAGAGGGTGAGATAACGCTCCTGGCTGGGGCCGGCGGAAGCACCATGAAGAACCGCAACAATAATGTAGCGATGAGCCTCAAATCGGAAACCCAGGGCCTCGCGTTGGGCTTCGGCGCAAAGGGCATGACCATTAAGGTGGCCGATACACCGATCAACGGGCCGCGCGCTTACGTCGTGGATTTCGGGTTCAACAAGACCTGGGTGAACCAGGAGAGCCGCGCGACGCTCGACAAGCTGGTCAGCGCGTGGAAGTGCCGCTACGCCAACATCTGGTTGTTCGGTCACACCGACTCGGTCGGCAAGGAAGACACCAATCTGGAGCTTGCGGAAAAGCGAGCGGCCGCCGTGCGCGATTATCTTCTCGGGACGGGCATCGTCCCGACGCGGGTCATGACGCTGGCGAAGGGCGAGGACCCGCAGCTCGCGCGGACTGCCGATAACGTGCGGCTTCGCACTAATCGCGCGGTCGTCATCGTCGTGCAGTAATAGCCCAGGAGGGCAACCTCATGAGGGAGGACGGCCTTGATCCTGCCCAATGTGTGGCTTAGTTCTTTTCCGAAGCCAAGCCGGAGGACGCGACGCGATTGCCGGTAGTATCCATGGCTTTGCCCGCTGCGTTCAACGCCGGTCAGGAAGCCGGCGAACGCTTCGAATACCGGCCCGGCATCGTGCGGGGTTGATACCGCGCCGTGTCCGCCAATGTCACCGGGAATGCTGATCGAGAAACCGGCGGCAGGTTTCAAAGTCTTGAGCATAGCCCGGAGGCAGTTTGAGCTTCTTGTTTCCCGCCAGACTTTTCGCGTACGCAACCATCTTTGTGGTCGGGGGCGCTGCTCGGGTCTTGCCGGAATGATGTGGAGATTTCTGAGGGGCAATGCCTGCGGATGCTGTTGGCTGAGTGTGCTTGGCCGATCGCCGTTGACGGGGTGTCCGCGCGGCTGAAGGTTCTTTACTCGACCCGCGCCGCGCGGCCGCCCGGGACTGACGCCGCCCACGGACTGCTGCGGCTGCGGCGGGGCTCAGGTCGACCGCGCTTGCCGGAGTGCCCCGGAGAACCTCAATCAGCTGCCCCGCCATCGCGGCGATGCCGTCGATAACCACTCGGAAGTCGGTGCGGCCGGAAACGATATCGTCGAGTTGCATCTCCCATGTTGCCGTTGTCGCCGGGTCAACGAGGCTCGGCGCGGCGCCGCGCAGCAGCTCGAATATCTGCAGCCCCGCCGATGTCGGCACCACGAACTTGCCATCTGCCGCCAGCAGGCTCTGTCGCTTGAGCCCCTTGATGATCTCCGCGCGGGTGGCGGGGGTTCCGATGCCTTTGGCCTCCTTCAGCCGATCGCGCAATCCCGGGTCTTTGACAAACCGCCAAGCGTTCTGCATAGCCTCGACCAGCGTGCCCTCGCTGTACCGCGGCGGGGGCTGCGTCCTCTTGGCCTCCACCTTCGGATCGGTCAGCGTCACCGCCTCGCCGTCACTCAATGGTGGTAATGTCTGCTCGGGTTCGCCCTCCCCATCCTTCTCCGGCAGCAGCGCACCGTAGACAGTCTTCCAGCCAAGCCGCAGCGGAATGTGTCCGGTAGCCCGGAACTCGGCGGGACCACCCGGCACCGGCACACTGACCGTTGCGATAGTCTGCCGATATTCGTAGTCGGGCATCACGGCCGCCAAGTAGGAGCGGCAAATCAACGCGAACAGACGCTTTTCGTCGTCGCTGAGCCGTCCAAGGCGCGGCTCCAGGTCGTCAAGGACGTTCATGTTGGGGATGACAGCATGATGCGCCACGCCCTCGAGACCTTTATCGTAAAAGTGGCCGGATTTGCCGCGCCGGATCACCGGGGCGCCGACCTCGATGTGGGCAAAACCATGCAGCCGGACCAGTGCGCCAACGATGGTTGGAACGTCGCCAATCTGGTTCTCGGACAGGTACCGGGCCTCCGCCCGCGGATAGGTGATCAGCTTTTTGCCGTCGCCATCGTAGAGTTCCTGCGCGACGGACAGCGTCTTGTCGGCGTTCCACCCCCAGCGTTGACTGCAAGTCTTCTGCAAGGCGGGCAAGTCGAATAACCGCGGCGGTACCTGGCGCCGGTGCTCCACCGATACGCCGAGTGGCCCCTTGTGTCCCGCCGCGGCGCGGGCGATCGCCTCGGCCCGAGCACGATCCGTGATCCGACGGTTGGCCGCCGGGGCATGGCGCATGGAAAAGCTGCCCGCGGCGGCCGTCGCCGTTGCGGCGATCTCGAAGTAATCCTCGGGCCGGAAATTGCGGATTTCGAGTTCGCGCAGGCAGATAATGCCGAGCGTCGGCGTCTTGACGCGACCGATTCCGATCACACCGCGAACGCCGGGACCGAGCAGCGTTTTCGTGGCCGTGCGGGTCAGCGATAGGTTGAAGATCTGGTCTGCCTGCTGGCGCGCCACTGCCGCCTCGTAGAGCGGGCGCAAATCACCGTTCGGCTTGAGCTGTGCGAAGGCTTGCCGCAAGGTTTTTGGGTCCTGAGCGGTAAACAGGGCGCGCTGCACGCGGCCGCGATAAGCGAGATGGTCGAGGATCTCCTGGCCGATGAGCTGTTGCCGTCTGCCGCGGGGCGCGTCGGATAGAGGCCGTCCGGCTTTAGGAGCGTGCATGACCAGCGCTTCCATTCGGCATTGACCTCTTCAGGTTCGGCTAGTCGAAGAAGATGTCCCTCGGCGGGTAGGATCTGGCCGAAGCGATCGCCAAGAGCGGCGCGCAGGTCCTTCGCCTGACTGGATTTCTCGGTGATGATCAGAGTCTTCATGGCGACGGCCGCCTCTTCGCACGAGCGTCTCGAGACTACCGCATTAAGAACATAACAGGAACCAATTTTCCGACTCGTTTGCTAGGACGGGTCCAGCCGGTGCGAAGGGCGCACTTGGAATGGCTGCTCAGGGTCGAGTTGAGCCGACCAATCGAGGTCACGGGAATGGCCGGAATCGGCGCTACTTCGCCGTTGACGCGCGCGCGTTAGCAAAGACCGAATCCACCCGTTAGAGACAGTCTGAGCCGGCACGGAGAACGGCCGGAATGGGATCGAGAGCGGCCACCGCCGGCCGTGGGTCGTCCCGTTGGGCCGCCGCCTGATGGCCTCTTCGCGTTCTGATGTGCTTGCGGTAGGGTCCGGCCGGAACGCGCGTATGCGGGCTTCCTAGAGGCTCTTGCGCCCCGCCGCTGACATCGCGGAAAAATCTTCCATGACGAGGAGCCGCGCTGCAATGGCGGGGTTCTTTCTGTTGGTGACATCGCGTTCCGAGGGGCATAGCGTCGCTGATGCCAGCTTCGGCTGGCGCGCATTAGTTAGTCCCCCCTGGCCCCTCCCCTGAAATACGAGGTGGGGCTCTTTTTTTACACTGGCTCTTTCTGCTCCTCGGACACTGCCCCATGACGGAGCTGTTGATCGGGACTGTGAGTTGGCTCGCCACGTTCGGTTTGATCGCAGCCATCATCGCTGAGGTGTTTCGATGATGCGGCGGCCCAATTGACCATCGGCCGGTGATGGCGGTTAACTGTTCCGGCCGTCTCGGGAGCGGCGATCCTTAATCCCAATTTCGGCGAGCCCGAGATAGCCGATCGGGTCGGCCTCTTTAGCCGGGGTGCCGGCCCGATTGCCGTTCGGCGCGAAGGAGGTGAGTCGGAGCCGCTGCGATGAGCAGTCGCGGATCAATCACGATTGGCGAACTGCAAGGCAAGCTGACGATGCTCGAAGTCGCCTGCCATCGCTGCGAGCGCCGCGGTGGGGTTAGTCTCGCGCGCCTGATCGAGGAGCACGGCGCCGATATGGGGCTGCCCTATCTGTGGGAGAGCCTCGCGGGCGATTGCCCGAACGCGCACACAACGGCGTTGCATAGTCGCTGCGCCATCTACTATCCGCAATTGCCGGCGCTGTATCTGCCGGGCAAGGAAACCTAACGCCGGATTGGGCGCGGCTGTTGCGCTGGTCAAGGTTCCTGCCATCATGCGCGCGGCGCCCTCGCGGTCTGGTGCGGCTCTTTCCCCGCTTCGCTGCCTCGCGCAGCGTATGTACCGCTTGAGGGCGCCGCCTCAGGGCGCGTTTTGCGCTGTATCGATGGAGAACCCGCCCGCTACCTGATGCATGACCCGGGTCGAGTGAGCGCCAGGCAAACCGCACGCATTTCCGCGGATCAGAATTAAGCGAGGCAGACGAGTTCTCGCAGCCAGCTTAAAGCAGAGAATGGCTGCTGTCGCGGCGCGACGTGCTGCTCCAATTCGGCGACGACAGTGCCCGGCGAGAAGCGGCTGTTGCGCTGTACCGATGCGGGGAGCGGATGCTGATTTCGGAGCGGCTTAATACCGCCTGACCGCAACCCCGCCGCGGGGTCCGCGAACAGCCGCCCCGTTTGGCCCACGAACGACCGCAGCGCCGCCGTGGTATCCGTATGGCCTGCGGACAACGGCAGCCCCGTTGGGTCCGGCGCATCCGGCTCGATACACTCCCTTGGCGCAAACAACGGCATGGGCAGGTTGGGTCAGAGCGAACGCACCAACAAATGTCAACACGACGGCGAGTGCAGCACCTTTCATTTCAAACCTCTCGATCTAAGACCGGCGTTCCTTTCAAGCGAAATCACTCTCGAAAAGAGATGCCTCGGCCGCGGTGTTGAAGCCAATGTCAAACCCGATCCCGCCGTTGGCGTTGGTCACCGGCTTGAACGAGGCCGCCGTAATTTGGTGGTGATCCAACCATGAACGAGCATCCCTCATGCTGTTGCTGAAGGAACGTCCCGGCTTTTTTGCGATGTGCACGGTAAGAGGGGAAATCAGTGTCATAGGCACCTCGGCGGTTGGGGAATGTGCGTCAGAAATCGTGTGACCCCATCCAACCGCCGTCCTCCGCAGCAGGGTCCGGACTACGAGGATGGCAGCAGGCTAGAGCCTTCCCCGCCGTCGTGCCCTGATGTAGATCAGGCCTGATCTAACCCGCGCCAGTCTCTCCTACGCACGGTCCCGCTGACGACGAAATCCGCATCCCGCGTGCCGCCACCCTGATCATGCGCTTTC
>WNGC01019426.1_pt1 | contig 10498 bp, 9 predicted proteins | sample 5400051 | NCBI WGS metagenome assembly WNGC01 (sample SAMN13153368, study PRJNA577476) | soil metagenome | isolation source: 20 cm soil or saprolite under grassland replicate 2 | place: USA:California | collected 2016-06-15 | reverse complement strand
GCTTAAGGAGCTGGTGGGACAATGGGCGGACGTGTACACGGCGCAATTCATCCAACACAACCCACAGTTCAATACCACCTACGGTTTTCCAGCGGGCTTCGGCTCGGTGCAAAACCTCAATGACCATCATTTTCACTACGGGTATTTTCTGCGGGCGGCCGCCGCGATCGGTCGCTACGACCGAGCATGGCTTGATGCATATCTGCCGTTCTTTGACGAGCTGCGCAAGGATGTCGCGAACTATGATCGCACCGACGTCGCGTATCCGTTTCTGCGTAACTTCAGTCCGTTCTACGGACATCATTGGGCCAATGGCACCAGCCTAAACGGCGCCGACCAGGAATCTACGAGCGAAGCGATGAATTTTTCCGCTGGTCTCATGGAACTCGGGCTTCTCCTGGGCAACAACGAGTGGCGCGATATGGGCATGTACATGTACGAGCAGGAGATACTGGCATCGGAACAGTACTGGTTCAATCAGGATGCGACGCTGGGCAATGTGATACCGCGGCCTCCGGGCGACCCGAATGATGTCCACTACAATGGCAACTGGCCGGATCAGTTCGTGACCTACAGAGGGCCCGATGGCGGCGTCTGGCACACGACTCTGGCCGGGATCGTGGACCAGAGGTTCATTAAACGCGAGACGTTCTTCGGCGGCATCGATGCGACCTATTTCATCCACCTCATCCCGATGAGCGCCAACACGCTTTATGTCGGCAGGAACCAGGATTGGCTCCAGGCGACGTGGCAGCAATATCTGCTGGATACTGGTGCAAAGGGAAATCCCAATTTCAAGAGTGGCTTTGAAACATTCATGGCCGCCTGGCAGGCACGGATGCCGGCGAGTGGTCAGGACATTAACGGAACCGGGCTTACCCCAGCACTGAAGCGCATTGCGCGGGAGCATGGATTCCAGCCCTTCGGAACAAACACCATGGCCAAGTATTGGGCGTACACCAACGCGCTATTGGGACAGGTGGATGCATCGATCGTTGCCGACACGCCCGCATATGGGGTATTCAAGGACGCTGGCACATCAGAAAACCGTTTCGTCGCATACAATCCAACCGACCAGCTTATCACCGTCCACTTTAAACGACGAACAACACATGAGGTTGTGGCGACTCTTGGCGTCCCGCCGAAGGCTATCCTGAGCCAGACGGCTGACAACAGCGACCGAGATACGTTCATACCGAGCGAGATCACGACCCCTGCCGGGAGGCTTTATCTGGGACCTACGACCGGCCCTACGCCCTTGCCAATGACCGGACAACTCACCAGCGCGGCGGGTACGTGGCTGCCGCCTAATGGAACTTTTCCATACCCGAGGTTGAGTACCGATATCAGCCGGATCATGCCTTCGCTCAGCATTGTACCGGTAGCTAGCGGCAACTGCTCGGACCTCGATTTACCTGGCGGGCCAAACTGTGCGAACAGCAACAAAGCATATGCTGAATGGACCGGCACTTTCAAAGGCAACCTGGTTGGCTCGAAGCCGTTTACCCAGATGACTGTGTACACCGATCCGGCGCTCCACATCGGCTGGCAACAAGATCCAACCATCCGTGCGAACAGCCATGTAAGAGTTGAATACTATTTTAACTCCACGAATGAGACTCCCGACAGGGTGGAAGTGTACACCCTGCCTTCGGTAAATGGGAACAGTTTCGTAATGCTGCAAAACAAGTTTACCCCGTACTACTTCGGCTGTTACGCGGACAAGACGAATTTTGGAGTATGTAACGGAAGCTCCTCGGGCCTCTATGGGCCGGATAATCCGGACCTTAGCCCAGGCAAAATTGCGCTCGATGATCGCTTTGCGCCGGCGGCACCTTTCCCCGCCAGAGTGACATGCGGAAAAATTAAAGTGCAAGTCTACGGCCAGGCGGGTGCAGCCCACGACTTAAAAGTACCGGTGCCGGTATCGGTCGGTACCTCGTCGCTGTTGAACAGACCATCCTGGATACAACCGCCGTACAACGGGGGCGAGTGCACGCCGTAGCGACAAATTTATTCGTTTCTGTTTGCGAAAGTTGAGACAACGGGGCTACCGTGAAACCCGTGTTCAGCTTGACCATGCTCGGTAGCGGGAGCGCGAGCGGTGCGGGGTCATGGCGGAGCAGCTTGACGGCATTCTTCTTACCCACGAACACGGCGATCACATCTGTGGTCTTGAAGTTCTTTGCCGCAAATTTGACGTGCCGATTTATTGCAACGCGTTAACGGCAGAAGCGGTGCGTTGCGACAGCTCGTTCGAGCGACATCGCAACTGGCGCATTTTCGCGACCGGAGCTGAGTTTTCGATTTGCGACATCACAGTGCAAACCTTTCCTGTGCCCCACGACGCGGTTGATCCACTGGGCTTCGCCTTTTACGCCGGCTCGGGCAGCCTCGGATTCATCACCGATTTGGGTTACGTGACCAAGATGATCGTCGAGCGATTGCGCCAGGTGCAAACGCTGATGATCGAGACCAATCACGACGAAAAGCTTCTGCAGAACGACGCGCTTCGGCCCTGGCCGGTGAAACAGCGAATCCAATCGCGCCATGGCCATCTGTCGAACACGGCGGCGGCAGGCGTGATCGAGGAATTGATACCGGGAAAAGTTGAGCGCGTTGTGCTGTGGCATCTCAGCCGGGATTGCAACACGCCAGAGTTGGCGCTGGAAACAGTGCGCGCGTCACTGGCAAAACACGGCAAGCTCGATGTGGAAATCCATTGCGCCACGCAATTCGAAATCACCCCCCAATTTCGAATCGGTGAAACAGATCCCAGCCCGTTTCAGCCAACTTTCGAAAACGCCTTTTTCCACAGTTCTGGGTAGCGGTCGCCGCGGCAACCTGGTGAGTGCGTCCCAGCGGTCACGAACTTTTCCTTGCGGCGACGACCTCAGAGAACGCGGAATCCACGGAAAGATTGTTTCGGCGCGATGCCGAAGGCAACGCGCGAGACGCGCCCGCTACGCAACTTTCGTCTTCGTGCGCAAGGGGACCTCCTTTGCCGCCGCATCGAGCGCAGCGCGCACAATTCTCGTTTTCGCAGCGGGAAGATAAACACCCGTGCAGCCTTGGCGGCCCCAGGCGCCGCTGGAGGGTTTGAAAACCTTGGGGGCATTCTCAATGAATGCGCGCTGTTGCTCCGGAGTGAGCTTCACCATCCCCCAGTCTTTGTTGGGAACGCCGAGTGACGCGAAAATCTTTTCAGTGACCCGGAAATCGGGATGATTCATGTGTGATTGCTCGACGGACGAAGGAATTTCCAGCGCCATTTTTCGAAACTCATCGATAGTCATACTCGTCTGGAATGTGATTCGGATAATACTGCTCAGCGCCGAAAACAGGAGCGAAGATATTTGTTATCGAACAGCGGATTTTTTTCTGTGGCCGACCATTTCGCCGCGCATGGTGCGGCGATCGACGCGGGTGAGGTCCTTTTCCATCGCAGATGTGAGCAATGAAATGTGTGGGATTTCGCACAGATATTCGGCGATGAACCAGATCGGCTTTTCCGTAGTCATCCAATTCAGACGATCGAACCGCGCGAGATTCACCGGACGCGAATAGCGCCGAAGAGTGCGTTCGCCGCGCAGGTTGAAGTAAATGTTAAAATAGCTCATGGCCAGCTCGCGCAAGCTGCGATAGACCGGTTCGCGGTAACGGCAGCCGGTGAAATTCGATTTCGCCACCGCACCCCAATGTCCGCGCGCTTTGAAAATCGCGATAACATGATCGGTGTCCTGTTCGGCTTCCAAATCGAAGATCAACGGTGGAAATCCGAGAATACGAAGCGCTGCCGCCCCAAAAATTCCGCCTTCGAGACATGATGCGGTTCTGTCGTGCAAAACTTTCTGCGGCGATCGCGCGGTGAAGCTCAGATTGTAAGGCAGCTCGTCGAGAAACCTCTGGATGCCAGCCGGGGTTTTCAAAGCGCGTAACCGGCGCAACTCTGCTGGTGTGAAACCGAAAGTTTTTATGCCTGCCACCTTGGGTGCTACTTTTGATCGGGCACGCGCTTGAAGGTTCCTTCGCCGCGCACGTTAAGATTTTCCACGACGACTTCGTAGGCTTTGCCATCCGGTCCGATGGTAAAGGTAACGCCGGTTCTGCCAACAGCGTTCTCGCCCGCTGTCTCATAGGTGAATGTGTCGCGGTCATAATGCTGCATTGGAAAAGTCTTGTTCTGCGGGCCCTCGGCAATCGCTAATCCGCCGTCCTTTTCGGCGACGGAGATTTCGTCGAAGAAATTGTTCATATATTTCCCGAGATATGCGCTGTTCTTCAGTGCGGGCGCTGGCGATGCGGGTATTTTGGAATAATCGAAGCCGAGCACCGTGCCGACGGCGGCTGGATCCGAGAATGCTTTCTTAAAAATGGCAAACCAGTCTTGGGTTGGCTTTCCATACAGGGCTGTATCCAAAAATGTCGTCCCTAGTGCTTCCGCCATTCCAATGGGGTACGCATTCGTGAGAATGACAACGCCCAGTTGCTCGGCTGGCACGAAGTTTACCTGCGTCGCAGCGCCCAATGCAAACGCGCCGGAATGGTTCAAACGCAATCGACCTTGTTCATCGTAACTGACGTTCCATCCCAACCCGTAAAAACTCGGCAATCCGGTGAATGGGTTAAAGCCCGTCAGCATGTTCGGACGGTGGGTTTCGGCCAACGCCTTTTCATTGACGATTTGTTTGCCGTCGAACTTGCCGTTAGCAAGTTGAAGACGCAGCCATTTCGTCACGTCGTTCACCGAAGAGCTCACTCCACCCGCTGGCGATTGGGCATCCGGATCACGCTTAAACTTTGGCACCCATTTGCCATCTACCTGCACGTGTCCGAGGGCCTTGTTCTTGCGCGCCATGAAATCGGCATACCGCGAGCTGGTCGAGGCCATGCCCAATGGACGGTACAACTTTTCTTCGGACGCCTTTTCCCAATCCAGGCCGTACGCTTTCGCCGCCGCGATAGCGCCCTCGGTTATGCCAAAATTCGTGTATGCATAATGCGAACGAAAACTACTTGCGGGATGTTGATAACGGAGGCGATACAAAATTTCCGCGCGGGTAAAACCGAGATCTTCGAGCAGATCGCCGGCGTGCTCGGGTAGACCGCTGCGATGGGCGTACATGTCCCGGATGGTGATTTCGCGTGTAACCCAGGGATCGAACATCTCGAATGTCGGATCCAGCGCGCTGAGCTTAGAGTCCCAGGTGATTTTTCCCTCGCCAACCAGCTCGGCGACTACTGTCGAGCCAACTGATTTGGAAATCGACGCGAGTTGAAATACCGTGTCCGCATCAATAGGCTGCTTCGTGTTCGCATCGCGTACGCCGAAGCCTTTTGCGTACACAGTCTTGTCTTGAAAGACGACCGCGATAGCAAGCCCCGGTAGGGTATTTTCCTGGATCTGCTTTTGCGCGAGTTTTTCCAGTTCTTGGATCGCGTGCGTCACTTGCTCTGAAGTCACATGAGACTTTTCCTGGCCAGTTACGCACAGTGGGATCAGCAGAATCGACAGGAATGTCGCGCTGAATTTCGCAAAGCGAGTCGCTTGTGTGGCACTTGAATATTGATTCATCATTTACGAAGCATTTCTGGATTCTGTTTGGGTTGCCCCCTGGGCCGCAATTTGAATTTTTCCGCTACAGGCCGACCGGATGTCTCGCGTCAAACCCGCGCGGCGGGCGATAAATGGTTTGCCAGCGTGGCGCCCATTTGCCGGTGTAACGGTCGAATGGCGTTGTATCGAGCCGCAGCCCGGCAATTACAGCGAATGTGTGACCCTCTCGTGCGTAAATAGTGATCCATTTGCCCGGACCGCGATCACCGTAGCTGCGAAACTCCGTTGAGCTCATCGGCGAAGTGATCAGGCCCGCCGCGCCCAAAACATAGGAGATCGTTCCGGAACAATCGTAGCAACAAGACGCGCAGTCTTTCCGGAAACAACAGGTCCGAAGGTTGGAAAGAGATCGCCTATTGCTGATGGAACAATCCAGGCGAAAACAGCGATGCCGAGCAGGATTCGATGACTAACCGGATAGATAAATTTCCTCCGGGATCGTGTCGTATCTCAAAAGATCTGTGGATGAAAAGGAAAAAATTAACGGAGCCTTGAATTTAGTAGGACAAAAAATTGGCAGGCGGGTGTGAAGGAGCAGCCGTCGAGTTCGACCTCGACAGATTGGTGAAAGCCTTGCAAGGCTCGAAGCAGGCAGCGCAAATCGCAAACGTGAGCAATCGGATTCAACCGACCAGCAGTTCGTCACGGCTGCCGAATAATGACCCGTACCGCCGTAAAAATAGGCGACCGGCGGATCGCCCTTTGTACCCTCGCGAATTCCGCCGGTCAACCAACCGAAAGACCTGTCAGCAGGAGAAAATTGGATCAACCTGCGTCGGCGTAGCCGTGGTCCTGCTCGTAAGCTCGAATTGCCCGACGCGTTTGAGGTCCAAGGACTCCATCGACGGATCCGTGATAATAGCCGGCCCGGGCGAGTCTACGCTGCAGTTCAACTACTCTCGACCGAGTGGCAGAGCCGTATCCGCTGTTGCCATATCCGTTGTTGCCGTTGTTGTCCCCATATCCATAGCCATTGCCGTAACCGTAGTCACCGTATCCGTAACCTCCGTAGCCGTACGGGTAGCCGTAACCGTAGCCATATCCATATGGATAACCATAGCCATATCCGTAGGGATAACCCCAGCTTGCGCCCCAACCCCACCAAAACGGAAAGCCGAAATCACCGATAAAGACGACATTATTACCATTATGATGATGCCAATTGCCGTTCCAGTTGCGACCATTCCAATTGCGTCCGTTCCAGTTACGGCCACTCCAGTTTCGACCGTTCCAATTACGTCCATTCCAATTGCGACCGGACCAGTTGCGGGCGCCCATTCCGGGGCGTCCGGCGGCGAAGCTTCGGCCCCCGCCAAAATGCCCGCCATAACCACCACCTCCGCGCGGCGCGGCTGTGGCTAATGGGGAAGCGAGCGTTATGCCAACAAGGCAACTCAAGGAAAATATAAGTTTTGAATGATTCATGTTAGGTGGGGTTTCCAATTATTAGACACCGCACCCCCTGAAAAGTCTCGGTTTTTTTACGGCGATATGAAATAAATGAGACCGGCGGGTTCACAGGTTGTATTCTGCGAGCCTGCCGGCCCATGTCGAATTAGCTGCTCGGGTGCAAATCAGCTCAAACCTATTCGGTCGAGGAGACGCGTGGTGATCATACCATCCACGACCATCCCGTGTGTGCCTTCAAAGGCGGCGATCGCTTCGCGAGTTTGCGGCCCGATTACTCCATCGACCACACCGTGATAATAACCGAACTCGCCCAAACGACGCTGCACCGCTGAAACGGTTGCGACGTCGTAACCATACCCTGCCTGGTAGTACGAGTAACTGGAGGGGTAACCCCTATAATATGAGTAGCCTCCGTAGGATGAGTAGGGATAACTCCCAGAGTATGTATACGGGTAGTATCCGTAAGATGCAGACGGCCACGATGAATAGTAGCCGTAATACGGATAACCCGATCCCGTGTAGTAGTAGCTAGGCCCGCCGTAGTAGCCCGCACTCGAATAGCGATTCTGCGTGTAGTAACGGTTACCCGAATACTGCCGCGTACCGGCGTATCTTTGAGCACCTGCGTAATGACGAGTGCCCATATAGGATGAGCTGGTGCCACGCTGGTATGCCCGCGTCACTTGTGTGGTTCGCGGAGCGGTTCGTTGCGGCCGCGACTGTGAGGTCGCTACCGATTTCTTGTGTGACGCGCCTAGGACAGGCGATGCAATCAATGCCGTTGCAGCCAAGCTGCTTATCAACCCGAAGCGTTTAGTTTTCATAAGGTAATTCCCTCTCTTTCTAGTGATCCTTTCTCACATGGCGCTGGCCCAAAGTGACATGAGGTTCTCCGAGTCGGAGGCGCCCGGCGAATTGTACCTCGGGACAGGCGCGACGTACCTTGTTTCGTTACTCAACGCTGCCGCGGATGCGCCGTGAGAATCCGTAATAGTCAAGAACTCGCCGACCGACTCGAATTTGGTTGCTTTTAGCTGCGAGCCATCGCAATTATGATCGCTCTTAACCATCATGGTGCTTTCTGCGATCTTGATAGCTCTCGTGTTCGCAGGCCAGGCGCTTCACGCCGCTTCGCCGCCACACAGTGTGAGTCCCTCGCGAGAATTCGTCATTTACGGCGCAGATGCGAAGCTGCGCGGGACGATCTCGGAACTGGCCGAGCAGACTAAGAGCAATCTGCTCGCGCTTTTGCGCCAGCGCGACGAGTGGAAGACGCCCGTCATAATCAATTTGCAACCGCAACAGGCGAACCTCCCTGAAATCCCGCCGACTGCTGACGCCGGGACGGGAGCGGGAGTCCCTGGTGGAGTCCCTTTCGACAACCGATAAAGCAAAGTCGTTGGAGGAATTTCTCGGCCAGCGCTTGGATCTTCTCGATTCCGCCGGACGTACTCTTTACCGGGCATATTCAGTGGCGCTCGTGCAATTGCTCCTCGATGAGAGTGGTGGCCGCGCGCGTTTGGCGCGCTACATCTCGAATCTTTCGCATGCATCGAACGATCCGGTCGCCGATTTGAAGGCTCAGTTTCCGCAATTGCGGGATGAGTTGGAAAAGAAATGGCGCTCAATGGTGGCTCGACTCAGTGAACATCGAACTTATCAGGCGTTAAGCTTTGCCGAAAGCGCACGACGTCTTGATGAATTGTTACAGATCAGGATTTCAGAGAGCTCGCGCAATCAGGAACAGCCGAAGCCGGCAAATCTTGGCGAGCTTTCGCGTCGGAAATTGTCTCCAGAACAAAAAGCCGCAGTCGACCACATGAGCCGGGCGTTGTTGTTGCTTGTTGGCACCGCGCATCCGGTCTTGCGTCCGGTCGCGCGAGAGTATCAGCAAATTGCAACGTTGCTCGCACGCGGAAAGCGACGAGGAATCGCAAAGCGCGTGTCGCATCTGGATGATACTCGTAAGGAACTCGCGGCCCGAATGGGCGAGATCGATGATTACATGAACTGGTTCGAAGCTACGCAGATGGAAAATCAGAGCGGAGCTTTCAGCGGTTACCTCAAGGCGGCGAACCAATCGCAGATGTCCGCGCCAGGCCGGCGCGATCCGCTCTCAGTGTATCTCGATGCATTGGAAGACCAGACCGAGACTTCCGGGCTGGAATGATGCAGTATTGGAGTGGTGGAAAACCCAATTCATTAATGCTCCAATCCACAGTGTTCCATTCGCTGCGCCGCAGTTGCCGGTTTGGGGTTTGGAGATTATGCTTATGAGCGCGTTTAAGACGCGCCTTTTTCATCCCATGCAAAAAATTGGATTCTCCGAAGCGCTTGATTCCATTGTGAGAAGCGACCCGCGGTACCAGCGAGACGCATATGTTTTTCTGCGTGACGCGCTCGATTTCACGACCAAACAGCAGAAAAAAACGAAGGGTACCAGCGTTCGCCATGTGAGCGGGCCGGAGCTACTGGAGGGAGTGCGGCAGTACGCGTTAAAGGAGTTCGGGCCAATGGTCATGACGGTTTTCGATAGCTGGGGTATTCACGCATCCGAAGACATTGGAAACATGGTTTTCAACCTGATTGGCGCCGGGATATTCGGAAAAACCGAGGAGGATTCGATCGAAGATTTCAGGAATGTTTATGATTTCGAAGAGGTTTTCGTGAAGCCGTTCGCGCCGGAAAAACCAGCGACGACGAGGGCACGGGCGGAATTGCCAGCGCCCAAGCCTACGGCGTCGAGAAAGTGATCAGCAATCACTGATCACTGAGGGACGCCGCCGTCACTTCAATGGCTCGCATACCACTAGCAAAGTTTTTCCCAACAGTTCTATTATTTATGATGGTTAATCTGAAAGCAGCGCCGGCTGAGCCTTCGGCCGTCCTCACGTTTCCGCCGAGCTCGGCCCACAAATGGATTTTGCCTAACGGGCTAACGATCATTGTGCAGGAAGATCACAGCGCCCCGGTAGCCAGTGTGCAGGCATGGTGCTCCACGGGAAGCATCGATGAGGACCAGCATCTCGGAGCGGGGTTGTCCCATATTCTCGAGCACATGCTTTTCAAGGGAACAAAAACGCGAGGCAAAAATGAGATCGCGCAAAAAATCCAGGACGTCGGTGGTTACATCAACGCTTACACATCGTTCGATCGCACAGTTTTTTGGATCGATGTGCCGAAGGATGGGGTCGCCACGGCGCTCGATATTTTAGGCGACGCGATGATGAATTCGACTTTGCCGCCGGAGGAATACCAAAAAGAACAGGAAGTGATCCGGCGCGAGTTCGCCATGGGCATGGATGATCCCGATCGCATGGCCGGGCTGCTCCTATTTTCAACCGCGTACCAGGTGCATCCCTATCGTTTCCCGGTGATCGGCGAGATCGAAATCTATAATCAGCTCACCCAGGAGCAGGTGATGCAGTATTACAAAACTCGCTACGTCCCGAACAATCTCACCTTCATCAT
>WNGC01005518.1_pt1 | contig 10499 bp, 12 predicted proteins | sample 5400051 | NCBI WGS metagenome assembly WNGC01 (sample SAMN13153368, study PRJNA577476) | soil metagenome | isolation source: 20 cm soil or saprolite under grassland replicate 2 | place: USA:California | collected 2016-06-15 | reverse complement strand
GCTGGGAACGCCGCTGAAAATGAATGGCTGAATGTAAAGAACCACCCCGCACAAGCTGTCGGGTATCAAAAAAGATTCATGAGAGGTTTTCCAAAGTCGTCACCCCGAATGTTTTAATCGGGGGTCCAGTCCGAGTTTCGCCTGTGGCGAGCCCAGTCGAGCCACCAGTACAAGCATGAGGGAATGACAGACTTTGAGAGGACTCGCCGAACCATTTGACGCAGCAAGCTGCGGAGAATCGACTCGCTAAGTTGAAACGCGTAAGAAAGAATCGTATGGCATCGATCAAAAGAAAGATTCACCGAAGCAAAAAAAGGCTGAGCTTTGCGGACCTAGTCTCAACCGAGCCAGGAAGCCTCGCGGGAAGATATATGCGCAGGTTCTGGCATCCCGTCCATCGCGCCGAAGATCTCATGCCCGGCCAAGCCAAACCGATTCAGATCATGAGCGAGCGCTTCACTCTCTATCGCGGCGAGGGCGGCGCGCCGCACGTGGTCGGGTTCCGCTGTGCTCACCGGGGAACGCAACTCTCGGCGGGCTGGGTCGAAGGGGACTGCATCCGCTGCATATATCACGGCTGGCTTTTCGACAAAGCCGGCCAGTGCATCGAGCAGCCGGCCGAGGAAAAATCATTCGCGCAGAAAATCCGGATTCCAAGCTGCCCGACGCGGGAATATCTCGGTTTGATCTTCGCTTATTTTGGCGACGGTGAACCGCCACCATTTCCACGCTACCGGCATATGGAGGAAGAAGGCGTGCTCGAGGTTCTCTCCACGATGGAATGGCCCTGCAATTTCTTTCAGCGCATGGACAACAACGGCGATACGGCCCACGTCCCCTTCGTCCACCGCGGCGCCTATTCTTCTTCTTCCGCCAATCGCCGGAGCGGCATCCCGCAGATCGCGAAAGAAGAAAGCCCCTGGGGTACGACGTCGTACGCGACTTTTCCAGCGGGCTGGACCAATGTTTTTCACCTCTTCATGCCCAACGCCTATGTTTTCCGAAATCCCTCGCCCGACCCTGACTTGCCGTGGGAAGATCGGATGCAATGGGACGTCCCCGTAGACGACGAGCACTCGCTGGAATTTCGTCTCCGCCGCTCGCCATTGACCGGTGAGGCCGCGCGTCTATTTCGACAGAGACGCGCCGCGCTGCTGGCGCAGGAAAAAGCTTCCGTCACCGCTCTGGGCGACGGCGTGCTTTCAGGCAAGGTGCGGTTCCAGGATCTCGACAAGCACTTCCAAGACAAGATCGCTCTCGTGCATACGCAAGACTACGTCTCTCAAGTGGGGCAAGGGGCCATCGCGGACCGCACCCAGGAGCACCTCGGCCGCTCCGATCTCGGCATCATCCTCTTTCGCAAGATATGGGAACGGGAGCTCCGCGCCCTGGCTGAGGGACGGCCGCTCAAAAAATGGCTCTTGCCTCAGGAGGCGGACATAAAATTTCGCCTGGACGATGCACAAAAAAATCTTCCCGCGAGCGCTAGGGGGAGAAGCTTGAGATCACCAAACTGATGGCTCTGACACTCAACTGATTGGCAACAACTGAACTCGAAAGTCAAATTACATGTCGTGGTACGGATGTAACCAACCTAGACTGGCGGCGTGCAATTTTGACGTTCATTGCTCGTCAAATCTTCAAAAGGTATCGTTACGGCATGATGGCTTTGAAACGTACGGCCCTCAGAGCAACGCTTTTCCTTGTCGCCATCTTGCTAGCCGCATACGCCTCAGTCTTGCTGATCTTTAATTCTGCACGCTTCCAAGATTGGCTCAGAGGCGAGTTGAAGGACCGAACCGGCTACGAACTCGCCGCCGGGCAGTCGCGGCTCGATCCGCTGCTTCGTCTAACTTTTTCAGCTGTCACGGTTTTCAAGGCGTCGAAGCCCGTGCTCCAGGCGGATCGCATCCTTGTGATTCTAAGCCCTGCGTCCTTGTTTGCCAAAAGCATCTATCGGCTTCAACTGGCGAAGCCGACTTTACACCTTGATCTTAACGAGCTGTTTGATGCCACAAAAAAAAGCAAATTGGACGTTAGCATCCGATATCTGAATATCGAAGACGGCACTCTCGTCTTAAAGGTAGGTGACGGTACTCCCATCGATTTCCGGTCACTGGCCATGAATGCGCAGAATCTAAATGTCGGAGGGGCAACCGGCCTAAATCTGCGGACGGATGTCCCATCGCTTGAGGGCGTTGCCGAAATCATGGTCACCGGCGATGAAAAAGAGAAAAAAGCAACAATCCGCCTCGAGCAAAACCGCGCCCGAGGCTTTACGAATCTGATCAAAGAAAAGAATCAAAGCGCTCCTTCACTCGAGGCAAATATCAAAATCACGAAAAACGCCGGCGAGCCGATCCAAGTCAGCGCGGACGGAAAATTAAACGAAATGGCGATTGCTGCCGAGCGCTTCAGCGGGAATTTCGACGTGCGAGCCGATCTTACACCGGACCTCAAAGAAGCCGTTATCGGCGCGAAATTGGTCACGACCGAGCTGCCATCCCAGCCCCATTTTCTGCCGCTGGCGCTACCCGCAGGAAACGCCACGCTAACTCTGGAAGGTAATGTCGAGCTGACGCAAAAGCAGCTCGATATCAAATCACTTCGTCTAATATCCTCTCTAGGAGATGCGGTCGGGACGGGACTCATCCGTTTCGCTCCGGCGATCACACTGACGAACACAAAAGTCAACCTAAGAAAAGTTCCGTTCGAATCTCTAAAGCCACTGCTTCCAAGCTCGGTGAAGGCGCTGGTTTCCGGCGGGCAGGTCGAGGCTGATTTGCAGATAGAAGGGCCTTGGCGTTCTCTTAATGGGGCGCATCCTTTCGCGCCGGCGATATTCAGCTACTGGGCAGAAAGCTCGTGGTCAACCGGAAGAATCGAACGGAGATTTCCGCTGAAGAAATTCGCTTCGACGGAACGATGGAAAAGAAAGCGGACGAGCCGGTGAAAGTCGCCGGCGCCGTGCGCATCAGCCGAAGTCGTTTCGCATCGGCTGACGGCTCCAGAGTCGGCGAGAATCTGGCTCTTGGCGGTCGCTTTGAAACCACTGCCGGTCATGATGGCAGCGCGATTTCTGTGGCTGGCAAACTGGACATCAAACAGGGCGAGATGCTTTGGGGAAAATTTTTTGCCGACCTCAAATCACAACGGCCCACGTTCGAATTCGACGGCGACTACGTTCAGAATACCGGCGCTATTCGCATACGACAGGCGAACCTTACTCTCGCCTCTCTGGGCAACGTTGCCGTCAAGGGCGAGATCGAAAGTGCTGCCCACACACCCGTGATGCGTTTGGAGATCAAGAGCGACGACATTCAGACCGCCGGAGCTTTTGAGTTTTTCATTCGCGAGACGTTGAATCGGAGTTATCCGATCCTGGACCGGTTGGCGATCGGGGGCCACATAGGCTTAATCGCCAAAGCGACCGGCGCTCTTGACGAGCCGACGTTTGAAGGTGAGTTACGACTACGCAGTGGCGAAATTCGCGCCAAAGCCAACAACTGGCAGCTCGAAGGCATTGAGCTTTTACTACCATTTCGCGTTCGCTACCCGTCGGCTCCTGCAGAGGGGACGTCGGCAAACATACCGACCGGCACATTGGCCATCGAGTCGGCGCGTTTCGGCACGGAGATCATTCCCGCCATCAGAACAGCGCTCTCGCTATGGAATAATAGCCTGCAATTTCATCAACCGGTTCGCATGCCGATTTACGGCGGCTCGTTGGAGATCTCTCAAGTTTTTTGGAAGGATCTCATCGATGCGCCGCAAGCCGTCTCGCTTTCGCTCGATGCGAAAAATCTACAGTTGCTGAAATTGACCGAAACGCTCGGCTGGTACCGTTTCGGTGGCACGCTATCGGGATCCATTCCCAAGATCGAATGGAGCGGCGAATCACTGCGCAGTCAAGGCCAAATACAAGTCGACGTGTTCGGCGGGCGTATGCAGATAGGCCAGCTGGAGATTGAGAATCCATTCTCTTCGTTTCCAGCCATCAAGCTGGACGCGCGCTTCCAAGATATCCAGCTTGAACAAGCGTCGGAAACCTTTGCCTTTGGCCGCATCTCGGGCATTTTAGAAGGAACCGTTAGCGACCTGATTCTTGCCAACAAGCAACCGTCGCAGTTCAGAGCGGACCTGCACAGCGTGGAGAAGGCCGGCTTTAGCCAGCGCATCAGCGTCGAATCGTTGAATAAAATTACCGTCCTCAGCTCGGGAAATGACGCAGGGGCGCTTTACGGCGGCATCGCTGGGTTTTTTGACAACTTCCGTTATAGCAAGCTCGGCTTTAGAGCGACTTTGAAAAATGACAAGCTCACATTGCGAGGCGTGGAGAGCCGCGACGGTCAGGAATACCTGGTCGTCGGTAGTCTCATCCCGCCGGCGGTGAATGTCATCAGCCATACGCAAGAAATTGCCTTTTCCGAGCTTCTAAGCAGGCTCGAGCGAATCCAGAAATCCGAAAACGCGCAGAAAGCGGTCCAATAATAAGGAGGTATCATGTTACGAAAAATCTCGTTCCCTCTCATCTTTCTCTTAAGTGCCTGCGTCACGGTAAACATTTATTTTCCCGCCGCCGCGGTAGAACGGGCCGCGGACCAAATCGTCAAGGAAACCTGGGGCGGTCCCGCGGAACCCGTTAAAAAAGAGCAGCCGCGAAGCAGTCTCATTAGGCCGGCGACAGCGGCCGCGATATTTCGCTTTGTGGACGAAGCTCACGCGCAAGAGGCTGATATCAATGTTTCGAACCCGGCCATTCGCGCTTTGAAAGATTCCATCAAAAATCGCAGCGACTCCATCAAGCCGTTCATGGATCGAGGCAACGTCGGGATTACGCGCGACGGACTGCTCACGGTTCGCACGACCGAGGGCCTGAATCTCAAGGAGCGCGCGGAGGTCCAGCAGCTCGTCGACGCGGAAAACCGCGACCGCGAGGCGCTCTATCTCGAAATCGCCAAGGCCAATAACATCGCGCGAGAATCAGTGCCCAAAATCAAAACGATCTTCGCGAAAAGCTGGATAGAACAGGCCCAGCCGGGCTGGTGGATTCAAGACGCACAGGGGAATTGGAAAAAGAAATAGGAAGAAAGGTGAAACTGATTTCTCAGAGCAAAAGTAAAGCCGTGATTCTCTTGCTGCGGTGTAAAATTTCAGAATGGGAGTCGGCAGTCGGCTACTTTCAAAGTAGCCCACTGCCAAGCAGCCTGATCTGCTTTACTTCCTGAGCCGCTTATGTCAACAGGAGGGAGTCAGAAATAGAAAGGCCGGTTATGAAGACCTACCGCATAGCCGTGATCCCCGGTGACGGCATCGGCAAAGAGGTCGTGCCCGAGGGCATGCGCGTTCTCCAAGCAGCGGGACGGAAATTCGATATCGCGTTTAAGTGGGATGAATTTCCCTGGAGCTGTGAATATCGCGCCGAGCACGGCCGCATGATGCCGGAGGATGTGCTCGCAACGATTCGGCATCACGACGCGATCTTCTTCGGCGCGTGCGGCTTTCCCGGTGTGCCGGACCATATCTCGCTCTGGGAGTTGCTGATTCCGATGCGCCGGCAGTTTGATCTCTATGTAAACTTGCGGCCCGTCCGGCTCATGCCGGGGATCAAGTCGCCGCTCGCGGGCCGGAACGTCGGCGATATCGACTTCTTGGTCGTGCGCGAGAACACGGAAGGCGAATATTCCTCGATCGGCGGCCGGATCTTCGAGGGCACGGCGCGGGAGACCGTCATGCAAACTGCGACCTTCACCCGTCACGGAATCGACCGCATTTTGAAGTACGCCTTCGACCTGGCGCGGCAACGAGCGAAAAAACATTTGACGTCGGCCACGAAGTCGAACGGCATTACCATTACGATGCCGTACTGGGATGAGCGTGTGAAGGCGATGGCATTGGGCTATCCCGACGTCAACTGGGACCAGTACCACATCGATATTCTGACGGCGCATTTCGTCCAGCATCCCGACTGGTTCGATGTCGTGGTCGCCTCCAATCTCTTCGGCGACATCCTCTCCGACCTGGGTCCGGCCTGTGCCGGCACTATCGGCATCGCGCCTGCGGCCAACATCAATCCCGAGCGTGAGTATCCATCAGTGTTCGAGCCGGTGCACGGCTCGGCTCCGGACATCGCCGGCAAGAAGATCGCCAACCCGATCGGTCAGATCTGGTCGGGAGCGATGATGCTCGAGCACCTCGGCCACCAGAATGCTGCCGATGCCATCGTGAAGGGGATCGAGACGATTCTCATGGAGGGGCCACGCACGCGCGACATCGGCGGCACCGCGAGCACCGACCAGGTGGGGATGGCGATCGCAGCGGCGATTTGAAGGGCCGCGTGGTGGTATTGCAAAAATCGAGATTTGTCCCCGTTGTTATTCTGCAAATCGGTAAATCATTAATATAGGAGGAGATCACATGCCGACGAAATCGAAAGCCATGGAGAAGAAGACTCTGAATTCTCCGGACGAGACCCGCACGTTTGAAAAAGGCAAGGTGGAGCTGGCTTCCCTTGGTGGGATCACCTTTGGCCGGGCCAACTTCGAGCCTGGCTGGAGATGGTCTGAGTCAGTCAAGCCGATTGTGAAGACGGAACACTGTGAAGCTCCACATGTGAGTTATCACGTCTCTGGCCGGTTAAGAATAAGAATGGCGGACGGAACCGAACAAGAATTCGGCCCCGGCGATGTGGGAGTAGTACCTCCCGGTCATGACGCCTGGGTTGTTGGAAACGAACCCGTAGTGGTCGTTGACATCTCTGGGATGAGAGAATACGCGAAGCCGGCGGTCAGGAAAGTCATCAAGAAGGCTCGTAAAGTAAAAGGAAAGAAAAAACGCTAAGGCATTTAGCGGCTGCCGGGTTTCTTTATTTACACGAAGCGACTTTATTTGCTCGTCGTAAAGGTCTCACCCCGGAATTTCCGCTCGCTGCGTGCCTGAGCCAGTGCGCAAATGCTTTTAGCTGCGGGGCTCATTGCCGTTTTTTCTTTCACAACCTATGGAAGCCTGTCACGGAGCGTCTCCAATAACTCCAAGCAGCTCCTCGGCGAGGCGGAGCGCGAGCGCCGCCACTAAGCAAAGATCTCCTGGGCTCAAATAGCATTGGGCAACACGAATCCAATCGCCCAAAAACCATGCGCGGGTTCGGCTGTCGATCGCCTTGTGACTAGTCTGGTAATCTCGAGGGATTGTTTTCATTCGCACTGGCATGAACCCGTTATTCAATATCAAAACCACTAGGTTGAGTGCGAGGCCGAGACAAAGGAAAACCCCCGCCCCAACGCTCGTCCAACTATCCGTCCAAGCGCCAGTTTTGAATTGGTATACGGCAAAAGCGCCAATCGCTAAGATTACAGGAATCCGCCAGAATCGCGACACCATAACAAGAGATCTGCGAAAATCCATATCTATTTTGCAGTCCACTCAGTTGAACGTGGCTAACGTGTTTTTCGCGTTCGCTCCATCCTTTTCTTAGGCCAGATTCTTACTGGAAGCGCCAGGCTCAACTCGCCGGGACTGAGTGATGCTCATGCATGACCGTCCACCGACCGTCGATTTTGCTAAAGCAAATGGTCAAGCGAAAATCGAGCTCAACTTTGTCCCCGTTCGCCTCCGTTCCACCACAGCGCATAAGGGCAGTGCCAAACGCCACATCATCACCCGCAGTAATGTTTAGCTCCTTGATGTCAAAGACCCCCGAGTCCTGAAACCAAGCAAAGAATACATCCCACGTCTTTTTGTAAGCTTCAATTCCCTTCGATTGAGCCGGAGGCGGGACGTCGAACATCAATATCTCCGCGGAGTGGTTGGCCATAATTCCATCGAGATTTTTGGTGCGGACTGCCCTTGCCCAACTCTCGACTAGGTCACGGATCTCGGCTGCATCTGTCGATCTATGGTTGCTCGTACTCATGCGTATCTCCTTGATTTGAGATTGATGCAAGCATCGGTGGTCACGCTTCGCAGCCTAACATTTGGCTGTGTGGCCCGCGATTTGTCGCGGCGTCCTTCTCCTGCCGTTTGTTAGAAGCCAGCCGCTCGGCTCTGACGGCAGGGCCGAGCATTCACTGCACTGATGTGCACTGCAGATCAGCGCCAATGGTCAGGGGACCTGTGTAGAACTTCTTCAGTTCAGCGATGGCAGCATCAAGATCGAACTGACCGATGTGACTGACAATCAATCGCCCAACGCCCGCGTCTCGCGCAACCCGACCGACGACCGCAGGTGAAGCGTGAAGAGGATTAGTTGCACCTGCTGCAATGGCGAGATGCATGACCAGGACATTCGCGCCCTTCGCGAACTCGACGAACCTGGGGTTGGTACCGTTCTGATCGGAGCTGAATACGATCGATACATCGCGCGTTTGCACGCGGTACGCCAAGGTCGGGAGATTGCCGTGCGGTATTCCCAACGCGGTCACGGTCACTCCCTGCCGGTCGAACACTGTCGACGGTTCTGCTTTCTTCACATCAACGACGCCGACATCGAGACGAACGCCTCCTCCCCTCTCGCCCTGCGTGGCACCTAGCGTGGGGCCGAGGACTTGAAATGCGCCGTTCTTCTCATCGAAGAGGCGACTGAGGAACGTCGGAAAGCTTGGCGCCACGTCGTTACCGGAAGGACCGGCTATGGGCAACGGGTCCTTGCGAGCCTGATGGCTCAACCACAGAAGGGCGGGCAGGTCAGAGACGTGGTCGGGATGAAGATGGCTTATGGCGATCAACGATAGGTCGCTAAGCTTTGCTTGGGCCTGGCCAAAGCGAAGGAAGGCGCCGCCGCCAATGTCGACAAGTATCCTCGCCTGAGCGTCGATCCAGAGGAGATAACTGGACGACGCGCGATCGCGGTTGACCCTGGGTCCACCAGACCCCAGGATCTGGACTGCTATCGGATTCGCAGCGCAGCTTTGAGCCAACGCGCTGGATGGGATGAACAGAAGGGCGAGCAAGCTAACAATCACGGATCGGATCATGAGTCCACCTCTTTCTACCTGTCGTGGTTTCAGCAATCGTGCAAAGCTGCGCGTTGAACGCCAGCCCTCAGCGGTTGCCGGAACACGAAGTGTGGATGCAATCCGCTGCAGGCCATTGGGCCGGCCTCGGTGGAGTCGATTGCTTCCCATCTTTATGCTTTACGCGTCAATAACTGCAAAATGTGCCGCACGTTCAGCGTCCTTTCCCAGGTCTTTGGGAAGAAGCGCCAAGATAAACCGCCTGAGTGCTGAACCAGCAAGCTTAGCGCCTTGAGCGTCACTAAATCCCCATGTAGGGTCTTCTCCGTCGGCATGCTCAGCATAACGGACAACGTCCTCAAAAAATGAAGTGACGCTGTTAATAGCGCCAATGTCCTTCATCTGTTTGAGCTTGCATTGGACGTGATGCTTGAGGTCAATGCGCACCTCTCTTTTGGTGGCGTCATAATGAGCATTCGCCAAGATGAGGTCACAATCTCCACTATATTTCCAAGGCGACCGCGCCTCTATGTCTTCCATAAACCGGATAAACATTCGCTCACTAAAGCCCCACTTCAATTCGGGCTCTTTATTAATCTTCCGGTAGCCTTCCGTCTCATCTCGGCCCGTATATCCATCATATCCAGCACAAAAAAAGTCAATGTGCTTCCCTGAACGGTAATGGAAATAATCGAGGTTGGGTACGACCTCAACTTCAGCGAGTGGAACGTCAGGTCGAGCGAACAGTAGCCCCACCATCCTGACCTTCTTGTTTGGTCCTGGTGGAATTTCTTGGCCAGAATCACCGTAGTACATCCTGGCCATGTAGGCGCAGACGTCTTCATACGTGGTGGCAGGTTTCATTGTTCACCTTCCTTATCAATGTCATCGAGCTGGCTCCGGTCGGCCAAGACCGCTGCCGCGAGAGCGGACGACACTCAGCTTACTTAGCGGTGAAGAAGTAATAGTCCGCCGTGTAGTTGATGCGAGCCGACGTCCCGGCGGCGGCTTGAGAACAACCAGCCTTAGGCGCCACGCCACCCACGGTATTCACTCGCTGTATGCTCGTGACCTTGCTGAACGAGCCTTCCGAACCGACGGACTTCGCGGTAAGCAGCAGCCAAGGGATGGCGTCGGCCACGGGCGCGTCGGCACGCTCCTTCACCGTACCCAAGATCTTGCTGCCATCGGTGGATTCCCAATGTGGGCCGGCATAGTGTCGGCCGGTCCTGTTTCCACGCGCGTCAAAGAGATCGGCTTCGGGAGCCACGAACGCCCATTCGTATCCCCCGACTTGATCCTTTCTGGCACGGCATTCGTAGATCTGCACGCCTTTTGCGGGAACGATCATCGCGAGCGCTTCGTTCGCGCCGGGTTTTAGCTTGTCCGGCACGTCGACCATAGACGTCGGTGGTTGCGGGCTCGCGCAGGCGGCGCCGAGGAGCACCAACAAGAAGGCCGTGATATTTGTCTTGGACATGGTGTCTTCTCTCCTTGGGCTGTCGCCTGAGGCCTAACGTTCCCAGTAACCGGCGGGCGCCCACTGAC
>WNGC01004486.1_pt1 | contig 10499 bp, 10 predicted proteins | sample 5400051 | NCBI WGS metagenome assembly WNGC01 (sample SAMN13153368, study PRJNA577476) | soil metagenome | isolation source: 20 cm soil or saprolite under grassland replicate 2 | place: USA:California | collected 2016-06-15 | reverse complement strand
GCGCACCGTCACCGGGCTCTCGCCGGACTTAGCAAGATAAGGATTGGCACTAGCATCGTAGCATTGAAGGCTCGCGAACAGCAGCAACAAGATCAGACTGATTTTTCGAATTCGTTGATTCGCCATGCGACTGCTGCATATAACCGTTGCCTCACCGCTGTCAAGCGTTGCGTCCGGCAAAGAAAAGAACTGGACTGCTATATTCCGTTTTGACAGAGCTTTGCCGCTTCAACTCTCATAGCCGGGTTGAGTTTTCACCCACCACCCATTATTCTCGACCTTACTATGAAAATAATGGTGGTTTGCGGCATCGGTTTTTTGCTCTTCGCCGGATGCACCACCCTGGCATTAGAAGGGGACTTCGCCTCGGGCCGACAAGCTCTCCTCAAGGGCGACTCCAATACGGCCCAGGTCTCGTTCGAACGGGTCGCGCTCGGCGATCCCAATCACGTCAGCCGCGCAGGCCCTCTCCAGGAGAGTATTTGGACCTATTTGGGACGGGCGCAATACCACTCAGGTAAGCTCGCAGAGGCCAAAGAAAGCCTTGAAAAAGCGCTATCGCGTTCCAATGAGGATCAAATGGCGCGGCTTTACCTCGGCCTGACCTCGCTGCGCCAGCAGACGGCGCCGAAAACAACCAACTCATTGACTCTACAGGATGTCTCGTACGCGCTCCGCGAGGGAATCGAGCCGAGACGAGTCGCCGCGCTGGCGCGCGAACGCGGTATCGATTTTGACGTTACGAGTGAATCCGAGAGTCAGCTGCGAAACGGCGGCGCGGATGAGCCGCTGCTAAACGAGATCAAAAAGATACGGGCCGAGACTGTGCAGAGAAGGAAAACGGGTGAAAACCAACTCGGGCGAGCGACAAAAGAAATCACGGCTGCGCTCACGGCTCTTCGAGACTCGCTGAATGAGACTATTGCTCATAGCACGCAAGGACTATTCTGGGATACGTCAGGCGAGATCCGCTCTCAAATCCAGAACACGCTCCCGCTGCTTTCGGCGCGGGAACCCGATCTGCAAAAGATCGTTTCCGCCGGCGAATGGATAGGACGAAAGTTAGAGGAAGAGATCGACCTCGCGCGCAGGGACGAACGCGAGGACCTGCGCCGGAGGTCACGATAACAATTTAGGCGCTAAAGTCATCCTCACTCGGAGCGTTTCAGCATTCCAATCCGGGGCGCCCCAATCTCTTCTCCGCGTTGCAGGCTCTCTTTGTCTGTTCAATTTCCTTGCGAATTTCTTGACTCGACGGGTCCGTAGCGCGCGCTTTCTCCAATTCGGCGAGCGCCGCCCCGTAATTGCCCTGTACGCGATAGTCTTTTGCCCGGTTGAGGTACGAGGCGATCTTCATATTTTCCCCTGCTGGCTTCGAAGGCGAGATATTCGACGGCGTATCGGCGTTCTGTATCGGCGGCTGTGAAGTCGGTTCCTTGATCACGACGTTCAGCGGCGCGCTGTTGATCCCGCCGGTTCTCGCCACAACCTGAACGGTTCCCGCTCGAAACGCTTCAAGCTCTCCTCTGGGGCTGATTGACGCGATCGTCATGTCACTACTTTGCCATGCGATGCCGTTCGACAGCCCCTTTTCGCTTCCGTCCGAATACTTCGCTTTGACGCGAAGCGAGGTCTTTTCTTTAATCCTCAGCTCGCGCTTGTCAGCGCTCACTGCCAATGCCACCAGCTTGGCAGCAACCGGAGGCTGCGCCAAGGGTTCCGGAGCCTTCACGACGAGCGTCCATTCGGGACTGACAAGGCCGTTGTATTGGCCGCTAATTCTGGTCCGGCCCGCCTGATGAGCCGTTACCCGGCCATCCGCATCGACCGTCGCCACCCCAGGGTCACTGCTCGCCCATTCCACGCCCTCTTTGATTTCGTTTCGGGTTCCGTCTCCGTACTGCGCTTTGAGGGAAAGGTTTAAAACCTCCTGGGGCTTGATTTCCGTTCGCCCGGCGTTCACTCCGACACCGACAAGCCGCGGGGCCGCAACTGATTCCGGCGGCAGTTGATTCGCCGTCGGGGTTTGAGAGAAGTCTGTTTCATCTCGTCTGAGCCATAGCACCGATCCGACAATCAACGCGATTCCCACAGCGCCGGCGGCCGCCGTTTTCCAGTTAACCACAAACTTGGGATCTAGGAATCGTTCGCGGGATTTGGATTCGTCGAAAGGCTCGCTATCGGAGGACTGCCGGTTACGGGCGTCGCTAGAAGAGCCGCCGGGGTCGTCCTCTGCATCGCGCTCCGTCAATGCGCGATCTATCCGACCTGATTGCAGGGACTCCGAGGCCGGTTGATGGCTGGGTTTTCCGATCAGGGATTCCAAGTCGGCAATCAGTTGGCGAGCCCCTGGAGCATCATTCGAACCGTCCCAGTCCGTCAGATCGGCCGCCTGAATAGACCGAAATCCGACTGGCGGCGTGACTGCATCGATCAGTACCGGAACCAGTTTTCTAATCGTGCGCGCTTCTTCCGCTTCCTCCTTTACCCAATCGCTCTCGATTGAATCAGTCGACCACAAGACGACCATACAGCGCATCTCGCGAAGCGCCTCTTCGAGCACAGAACGCCATGTGCGCCCTGCGGGAATTCGCCGATCCCACCAGACCGTCCACCCGGCGGATTCCAGCAGCGCAGCGATGCTGCGGGCCGATTCACGGTTTTCTTTGGCGTAACTCAGAAATATATCTGCCATAGGCTCACATAGTTGCGACGTCCAATGGAGCACACTCGAGTTGGAGTAATTTTACCAAATCCCGGCGCGGTTGTAATTGGAAAAATCGGGGGACGTATGGGCAGGAACTGGTTAATTACCATCCAAAAGCAGAATTCTTCGTGCTTTCGTGCCCGGTTGTACTTCAGACTCGTGCGGCACCACCTTGCTACGACCTTAAGGCTCCCACGGCTCCTCCGTACCGCCTCGCTCCCGGCACGCCTGCCGCTTTACAATATCCATAGCCAAGCGGTAAATTCGGCCCAACGGTTTAGTCCAACACATTTTATCCCTAATGCCACGTAAGGGATTCCATCGAAGCTCTATCCTTCAAAGAAATCAGGGATAAAACGCTATACGTTAGACCGCTGAGCGCGACGTTCGGCGCGAGAGCACATAAGGAGGTCATCTGATTGATGGATACTCAAACGTACACCGGTAGTTGTCACTGCGGACGGATCCGCTTCGAGGTCACGACCAATCTTTCGCGTGCGAGCGAATGTAACTGCTCAATTTGTCGCAAGAGGGGCTACCTGCATCACATGGTCCTACCCGAGCGGTTTCGTCTACTCGCCGGAGCAGAGGATCTGGAGACGTATCAGTTCGGCACGTTTACAGCGCGGCATCTGTTTTGCCGGCATTGCGGTGTGGCTCCATTCTATCGACCGAGAGCCGACCCGACAAAATACACGATCAACGTGCGCTGCCTGGAGGATGTGGATCTCGCTACATTGCGGATCGAAAAGTTCGACGGCCGAAGCTGGGAGCTCAGGCCCGATGCGCCGTACACTGGAATATGGAAAGATCGGTCGTGAGGTTAATGGTCGCAATACGGCGGACAATGGGGGTTTGAAAGCGGTGCGGCTTCACGCACCATCCGCCTGATTTGGGGAGTCAATATTACACGGGTGCGGGAAACTCGCTGCTGAGGGTCTTCGACGGTCTGACTACCATCGCGTAAAGGCATCCTACGATGAACAGCACTCCAACCAGACCCCACAGAAGATAGCTATAGCTTTGGGTTCGATCATAAATGGCGCCGGCGGCGACGGGACCCAAGACGGCGCCCCATGCCTGAACGAAGACCATTGAGCCACGAATCTTGGCAAAGTGAGGCCGACCGAAGAACTCACCGACCGTTGACCAGTTCACCGGGAACGTAGATTCTACGAGGGAAAATAGCGGTAAAAAACACCAAATCTGCCATTCTTTCTCGCTGAAAATAAGAATCAGCAGCGCCAGCATGGCGAACAACATGCAGACCGCCATGAGTTTGGGCTTGTTGACCCGATCCGCGAGCCAGCCGAACAATAGAGTCGTCGGTAAGCCCATGAAAGCCTGGACTCCCAATAGAAACGCCGCTTCCGTCTGGCTAAGTCCCTTCCAGACCATGATTGGAACGTAATGAACGGTTACGGCCGTGAGAGTAACAACACGCAAGGCGGTTCCAATCGTGAGAAACCAGAAGGAAGAGGTACGCAGCGCGTCGGCTAAAGTAAAATGACTTTCGTTTCGAGCGCTTTGATGCTGCCCAGGCTGTCCCGTTGGTTCAGCCGCAACGGCCGCATCACCATCGGGTCGCAGCCCCATGCTCTCCGGCGAACGACGGACCAACAGGGCCAGCGGTAATCCCAACAACAGAAAAGCGATCCCGTTGCCGAATGCGGCGCGCCGCCAACCCCAATAATAGACGGCCGACGCCAGCAAAGGGGTAAGCAAAAATCCGCCGACGTTGACCGAAGCGCTGATCAAGGACATCGCCAGCGTTCGCATGCGGATGAACCAGGTGTTTGCGATGACCATCGGCGCATCCATGAAACCCGCTTGGAATGAGAGCGAAACGACCCCCATATAAATCAGCACCAGGGCAAAATAGCTGTGCACGTTGGACAGCAACATGTGGCCCACGCCGTTCATCATGATCGCGGTGAGAATAAGAGGACGGGGACCGAAACGGTCCATGATGTAGCCGGCCACGGGACCCTCGAAAGCTCCCTGCGCGCGCGCCAGCGAAAAAACCAGAGATGTCGCCGCGCGGCTCAATCCCAGATCGTGGCTCAGGGGAAGAAAAAAAACCGAAAAGCCGTAATAATACAGCCCACCGCCCAGTATACGCAGGGCGGAGCCGACGGCGATCATGCGCCATCCGTAAAAGATGCGGGAAATTTTCGCTAGCATTAAGACAAATGGAAGTAACGACGACAGTAGCCGACGAGCGGCAACTCTGCAACGGGATCGCCGCGTGATTCAATCCATTGGGGCAACTGATTTTGGCAATCGGCTTGTGCCGTGAGGCAAAATTGAGGGAGAAAAAGTAAAAAGGGGCGCAGCCAATAAAGAGCCAATAAAGAACATTAAGTAGCTGCAAGATCAGAAGATCAATGTGAAAGCGAGGTTCTCTTGATGGATAACTGTTGAGTCGGTTCAGCCCGATACTTCGTAAACTTTGGATACATCGCCGTCAACTGAAGTTGCGTTTTTCTCAGCTGATCCAACCTGAGTGATTCCGATGATTAAGATCTTTGTGATATTTTGAAAACTTTAAATCCTTCTGCCGACCGATTCCACACTGGCATCGTGATTGCTCAAAACAATTGTGATTGACAAAACAATTTGGTAACGGTTGGGTTTTCAAAGAATCTTGTCTCACAGACAATCGAAACTCGGTGCATCACAACGAAAAACACAGGGAGGATAGAATATGTTAAAGCCGTTTCCGATTTGTCAGATCATTCCGCCGCACATCCTGAACAATATCGTTGAGCGGGGAAAAAAAGAGCAACGCGCGCGGGCGATGCAATCCTTGACTTTGTCTGCGCGCATCCGCGGCCAACGAGATATTACCAGCCTGTTGCCGATTCACGCGGTCGCCGGAACAAAACGCCGCACCATTTACAACACCCATCGCTCCGAAACGCTTCCCGGCACACGCGTCCGAGGCGAAGGTGGTAAACCGGTAAAAAATCGAGCAGTAAACGAAGCCTACGATTACTGCGGCGATGTCGACGATTTTTATAAAGCAGTCTGCGACAGAAACTCGGTCGACGACCAAGGGCTGCGCCTCGATTCTACGGTGCACTACGGCGAGGATTACGACAACGCATTTTGGAACGGCAGCCAAATGGTCTACGGCGACGGCGATGGAGAAATCTTTCAGCGCTTTACAAAGTGCATCGACGTCATTGGCCATGAGCTGACCCACGGCGTGACGCAGTTCGAAGCAGGGCTAACTTATTCGGGTCAACCCGGTGCGCTCAATGAATCGTTCTCGGATGTCTTCGGATCCCTCGTCAAGCAGTGGAAGCTCAAGCAACCGGCAAACAAAGCGGACTGGCTGATCGGAAAAGGTTTGTTTACCTCCAAGGTGAAGGGAGTTGCGCTCCGATCGATGAAAGATCCCGGAACGGCGTACAACGATCCCGTCATCGGCAAGGACCCTCAACCCGCTCACATGAAAGACTATTATAAGGGCAACGAGGATCACGGCGGCGTCCATATCAATTCCGGAATACCAAACCGTGCATTTTACCTGGCAGCCACAGCCATCGGCGGAAACGCTTGGGAAAAGGCAGGGAAAATCTGGTATATTACCTTGCGAGACAGGTTGCGTCCGACGTCAACGTTTAAGGATGCTGCAAACGAGACGATATCGGTTGGCGGGCAGTTGTACGGCTTGGGCGGCATGGAAGAGAAGGCCGTTAAAAACGCCTGGACACAAGTCGGAGTTTAGTAATCGCGTTGCGTATCACGTTGAAGCGAAGCGGCGGATTTGGCGGCATACGCACCACCGCTTCGCTTGATATTTCAAAGTTGGCGCCAGACAAGAGCGCTGAAATGCGTCGTTTAATCGACGGGGCGAATTTCTTTAACCTGCCTAAAACCATTCATGCAGAGCGCCTGCAACCCGATCGATTTCACTACGAATTGACGATAGAGGGCGAAGGACAATCGCATACGGTTTGCATCGGTGAAGAAGCTGCGTCAAGCGCGTTAAAGTCTCTGATCGCTTGGGTGCAAAGGAATTCAAAAGCGTGAGGATTCTCCCACCAAGTATCTGGCGGTAGAAAAGCCGATTCTCCGCTGGCTGCTTTGACACAGCCTTGGCTTTCTTATAATCCCTTACTGAATTTACTGTCCCGATCAAACAGAGCGTTCCGGCGCACCGGGTTGACAGTCGCAGATTGGTTGGAGGAAGATCCGGTCACTGCGATGAAGCAAGAGGTCGGCTGTCTCTTACAAGCCGTGAGGTTATCGGGTGCTTTAGAAAATTGACTGAGTAATGGCTCACGAAAGGAGGCTTCTATGGGAATACTGAAAATGGAGGGCGTCACTCACTGGTCTATTCCGGTGAACAACCTCGAAGAATCAGAGAAATTCTATGGTGATTTGCTCGGCCTTAAGCCGTTAGGGCGGCTCGGCAATTCGGTCATGTCCTGCTTCAACGTGGGAGACCACAACATACTGCTGTGCGAGCGCGAGCAACCCGTGGACAATCCGCCCGAGGGAGATCACCGAGTCCACCATTCATTCACGGTCAGCCCGGAGACGTTCGTGCAGGCGTGCAAGGTATTTCACGAAAAGAAAATTCCCATCGTCGAGCTTACCTACCGCGCCAAGGGTTATTTTACGGGAAGGGAGCTTTATTTCTTCGATCCAAGCGGGAACAGACTCGAGCTGCGCGATCCGACTTGGAAGCCCGGCATGCCCGAGCCCGCATTCGAAGAAATCGTGCGTTCGTGAGCCGCGAAGATGAGAAGAACTTGGCTTGGCATCGCTCTGATTCTCTTGCTTTGCCATTCGAAGCGGTCGCTCCAGGCGGCGGAATACCTTCGCGCGGCGAGCGGTGGATTTACCACGGCAATTCATGCGGTGCTCTGGGCGGCCTCTGAGGAAAAGATTTTCAGAAAATACGGCCTCGATGTGGAGTATTTGGCTCTGAACACAGGGCGACTGGGCATGCAAATGCTGCTCGCCGATGACATCCAGGTTCTCTTCTCGACCGGCGTTACGGTCGTGAGCACCAATGTACAAAAAGGTGGCCTCGCTATTATAGGAGGAGGACTGAATTTTTTTCCCACCAAGCTGGTTACCCGCCCGGAGATAAAAAAAGCGGCGGATCTCAAAGGCAAGACACTGGCCGTAGGCGGTTTCGGCGCCGCTAATCATATGGCCCTCTTGGTGGCGCTGGAAAAACTGGGCGTCAATCCAAAAGAGGTCAGCATCATTCAAGTGGCGGGAGGCGCGGCACAGCTCACCGCCCTCGCCAAGGGGGCCATCTTTGGTTTGATGTTTAACGAACCGCAAGCGACGATCGCCGTAAAAAAGTTCGGCATGCACTCTCTGATTGACTTAATGGAAAGCAAGGCGCCCTTTCCCCAAAATTGTTTTATCGTCAAAAGGGGCTATCTCGAATCGAATCGCGATAAAGTCACCAGCTTCATGAAGGCGGTTATCGAGGCGATTTACCGCCTCAAAAAAGATCGTCCATTGGCGATCCGCCTGATAAAAAAATATATCCGCGTCAACGATGAGGAGGCCGCCATCGGTTACGACTACTACTTGGCCAAGCACAGTGAAGGAATTTTGGACCTCCCCGATCGTAGAGGGCTTCCTTAGACTCCTGGAACCATCGGTTCTCGATGAGCTCAAGAAAAGCGGCTTTGTGGAAAAACTGAAGTATTGAAGGAGGGGCCACGCGAAGATGTACCCCGGCAAACTAATTGAAAAAAGCCTCTGTGAAAATCCGCGGAAATTCTACTCGCTCTAGTTCACGAACTTGAATAGCGACTGTTCAGGTTCAAAAACAGACCGCTCCTCAAGCGATGGAACAGCGGGCGAATTCAATCCTGACGCGGCTCGCAGCTACTTCTTCCACGGCATCGATAAAACCGCTTTTCCCAGCTCGTGCATCAGGCTCGCTGTCTCTAACCGCTGAATTCGTGGCCAGGCGGGCGAGGGCGACAGCCCGAGTGAGAGTCCAAAATCACGTAAAGCGATGTCGTCTCCCGAAGGGTTGCGCTGTTCCTCGACAACGAAAGACCGAGCCTTTTTATTTTTGTGCTGCCCGGAATCCGGCATCACTCCTGTCTTGCCCGTTTGGCACTTCATCAGCGAAGTAGAGACGCCGCGTTTCAGAGTCTGCGGCGGGCGAGATGGCAAAAAGCAAATCGGATAACTCGTCGGCGTGCTCCTCTTCGTTGGCCAAAATCTCTTCCATCATTGTGCGCGACGTCGGGTCTTTGCCACCGAAATAATTTATCATTTGGCGGTACGTCTCGATCACGATGCGTTCCGCCACCAAATCCTCTCGAATCATGTCGGCCAATGTGTTGCCTTCTTCGTATTCGGTATGGCTGGTTTTGGCCACGATCGCAGGATTCATTTCTGGCTTTCCGCCCAATTCTTTGATGCGCCGGGCGATGCGACTTGCGTGCTCTTGTTCCTGCTGAGCATTTTCAAGAAATTCTTCGGCCACCGCAGCCGAATGAATCCCCGTGGCGGTAACGTAATGAAACCGGTAGCGCAGCACGCACATGATCTCCGTAGCGAGTGCCTCGTTAAGAACGTTGACGGACTCTCTCCTATCGAGCTGGTAATCCTGCGTGACGGGGCCCTGTTCCATATTCCGTCGCGCCCTGCCCTGACTTCTTGTATATTTTTCACGAAACTCATTGGTTTACCTCCTGTTAAAATTTTGTTCGCCAACGCTATTCCTCTCATGCCGGAAGGGGCTGCGCGGCCAAACCCACTTCGTAAATTGTGCAAGCGTTATGCCACGATGGGCGAATGTATATGGTCTTTGCAAACCACGACAGCTAGAATAGCCAGGGGAGATAAGATTAGGGTGTTGGTGCATTCAGAACTTTGTGTTTCAAGTCTGCGACGAAGCAAATCTATCTTCTCATGAGCGGGACAGCTGCAATGCTCAAATGTTAGTAGGAAAGAGACATGGCGAAGAAAAATAGCGCCGGCATACTGCTGCACCGCCTGCGCGGATCCGGAATTGAAGTTTTCCTGGTGCATCCCGGCGGCCCGTTTTGGGCGACAAAAGATGCCGGAGCATGGTCTATACCCAAAGGAGAGTTCGAAGCGGGCGAAGATCCGCTGGAAGCGGCAAAGCGGGAATTTAAAGAGGAAACCGGATTTGCCGTGGAAGGCAATTTCATCGAACTGACTCCAGTCAAGCAGCCCGGCGGGAAGGTCGTTTACGCATGGGCAGTCATGGGTGACTGTGAAGCGGAATCGATCAAGAGCAACACATTTTCCCTGGAGTGGCCTCCACGGTCAGGCAAGCGTAAGGAATTTCCAGAAGTGGACCGGGCCGGATGGTTTACCCCGGAGGTCGCCAGAGAAAAAATCTTGAAAGGTCAGCTAGTCCTTCTCGAAGAGCTAAAGCGAAAGATTGAAAACAACTCAGTTCCGCCGCTCTAATTTGACTGCCTCTGACCGCCGTGCTACGAAGCAAAAAACTGTCTGCCAGCCCGGATTATGCACTCGTGACAGCGATCGAGGGGCGAGCCCTCCAGAGCGAAGGCAATAAGCCTGTGCCTTGGAGCGGCCTGCAAACTGAGTTACTGCAGCGAATGCCTGGGGAAAAATGCGAGCGCCGAGCCAAGCACCAAAGGCGGCATTGAAGCTGTTCGTCTCTGTGCCTTCACTTCTTCAGGCTCATCCCTCGATCGACACAGTGTCGTAGTATCTTCTCTGACCATGAATAATGCGGGGTAGCAGTGCCACGAGAAAGGCCGCCTAGCCTTTGAAATTCGAAGAGCTTAAATCATTGGAT